>Ga0187893_10004943_pt1 | contig 24612 bp, 18 predicted proteins | sample MA1701074metaG_FD_139574 | JGI IMG/M metagenome (GOLD analysis project Ga0187893, IMG submission 139574) | White microbial mat communities from a basaltic lava cave in the Kipuka Kanohina Cave System on the Island of Hawaii, USA - MA170107-4 metaG ... | reverse complement strand
GGATGTTGTCATCAAACAGTTCATGTGTTTGCACATAGTCGGCCCGGAAAGCGACGCGCCTCCTGAAGGGCCGCCTCCCTGCGATTGCTCGGCCTACGACGGCGACCCTGTGCATCTCGGCACAGGGTTGTTCGTGATGAATCAGACTGACCTCGTGCTGCCCGATACGATTCCAATCGCGGTGACTCGCACCTATCGTCAGAGAGACACCAAGAGCCGCTCATTCGGGATCGGGGCGACTCATCCTTACCAGATGATCCTCGTCGGCCCAGGCTCGCCTTATTCTCAGATAGACCTTCTGCTGCCGGACGGCGGGAAGGTGCGATTCAATCGAATCTCAGCGGGGACAGGCTATACGGATGCGGTGCTGGAACACACCTCGACGCCGAGCCTCTTTTACAAGGCGACGCTGAGATGGGATGCGGTGTTGTTCGGGTGGGAGATGAAGTTCAGGGATGGTAGGGTGTGGCAGTTCAAGGCGTTTGGCAACAACCAGGGGCCGCCGACGTTGGGAGGGATGATAGACAGAAACGGCAACAAGCTGACGATCAGTCACACGACGGGAAGGAAGATCGATAGGATAACGACCCCGAATCAGAGGTGGATGGAATTCAGCTATGACACGAGCAATCGGATCACTGAGGTGAGAGACAATATCGGACGAGTGGTGAATTATCAATACGACACAAGCGGGAGGTTGTGGAAGGTGACAGACCCCGTGGGAGGAGTGAGTGAGTACACCTATGACACATCGCATCGGATGAAGACGATCAAGGACGCTCGCGAGATCGTGCATGTCACGGTAGATTACGACGCGAACGGGAGAGTGATGAAGGAGACGCTGGCGGATGGAGGGGTATACGAGTTTGACTACACGTTGGATGGAAACGGGAAGGTGACACAGACGGAAGTGACTGATCCTCGCGGGCAGGTCAGGAGGGTGACGTTCAACTCGGATGGATATTCGTTGACCGACACTCATGCGATTGGAACACCGTTGCAGCAGACGATGAGTTACGGGCGAGAGACAGCAACGAATTTCGTTCCCGGCAAAACCGATCCGCTTGGACGCGCAACGCAGTTCGGCTATGACTCGATGGGCAATCTCACATCGATGACCGACCTGGCAGGAACCTCTGAAGCTGAGACTACTACCTACACCTACGAGACGAATTTCAATCAGGTCGCAAGCATAACCGACCCTCTCGGTCGCACTACCTCTTACGAGTATGACAGCAAGGGAAACCTCATTCGAATTACTGACCCGCTGAACAATCAGACTGTTTGTGCTTATAACTCAGCAGGTCAGGTTGTCTCAGTGACGAACCCTCTGTCTCAGACCACGCAGTACGTCTATGAACAGGGAGACCTTGTTCGCATCATCGATCCGATGGGAAACAGCGTAAGCTGGTTCACTGATGCGGCGGGGAGGGTGTTGAGCCTGACGAATGCTTTGGGACAGACGGGACGATTCGAGTACGACGCCTTGAATCGAGTGACGAAAGTAATCGATCCGATCGAGGGGATGACGACTTTCACTTACGATGCGAACGGAAACCGCCTGAGCCTGACGGACGCTCGAAACAACGTGACGAGTTATTCCTACGATGATATGGATCGAATGATAACGCGCACTGATGCGTTGTCGCGGGTGGAGAGTTTCGAATACGATCTGATGGGGAATCTGACGAAGTTCACCGACCGGCGAGGCAAAGTGAAAGTGATAAACTATGACGGACTCAATCGGAGAATATTCGAGGGCTTCGGAGCGATGACGAGCGGAGAGATGACCACATACGAAAGCACGATCTCGTATAGCTATGACGGAACTTTGTCGTGTGGATGTAGTGGAACGGGAGGGAGATTGGCGCAAGTGACGGATTCGGTCTCCGGCACGATCACATACGCTTATGACGATCATGATCGGGTGACGAGCGAGACGACTGCGCAGGGAACAGTCAGCTACACCTACAATGCAGTGGGGCGTCGGGCGACGATGAGCGTATCAGGGCAATCGACGATCAGTTACACTTACGACAACGCGGATCGACTGACGCAGATTTCGCAGGGGTCTTCAACTGTGACGTTTGGATATGACGCAGCGAGCCGCCGCACCTCTCTGACACAGCCAAACGGAGTCGTCACGGAGTACGGCTACGACGCGGCGTCGAGGTTGACGGGGATAACGTATAAGAAGGGCGCGAATGTGCTGGGCAGTCTGAGCTATGAGTATGACGCGGCAGGAAAGCGGACGAAGATGGGAGGGAGTTATGCACGAATGAATTTGCCGCCTGCGGTGACGACGGCGAGCTATGACTCGGCAAATCAGCAGACGGGATTTGCGAACCAGACGTTGAGTTATGATGCCAACGGGAATATGACCGGAGACGGGACGAACACATATACCTGGAATGCGCGAAATCAGTTGGTGGGGATGATCGGATCGGGACTCAACGCGAGTTTCGAGTACGACGGATTGGGGAGAAGAATAAGCAAGACGATCAACTCTGTGACGACGAGCTATCTGTATGACAAAAGGAACCTCGTGCAGGAGCAGATGGGAGGAGGGGCGAGCGCAAACCTGCTAACCGGCTTGGGAATCGATGAGGTGTTCGCTCGCACGGAGAGTTCGGCTACGACGAGTCTGTTGAGGGACGGGCTTGGAAGCGTGATTGCGCTGACAGATTCAGCGGGAGCAGTGCAGAGTGAGTACAGCTATGAGCCGTTCGGGAAGACGGCGACGAGTGGAGCGGCGAGCAGCAATCCATCGAAGTACACGGGGCGAGAGGATGACGGAACGGGGTTGTACTACTATCGCGCTCGGTACTACTCGCCCTCGCTTCAGCGATTCATCTCTGAAGACCCGGCGGGGTTTGCTGATGGGTACAATCCGTATGAGTATGTGCGAAACAGCCCGGTGAATCTGACTGATCCGAGCGGAGAGTTTGCAAGTATGCTTCCGGGAACCTGGCCGATTCCGGGGATACCGCCGTTTCCGCGTATTCCGTGGCCGTGGCTCGTTGGCGCAGCGGTAGTTATCGTGGTGGTTATCGCTATCATTTATGTCTGCGATGTTCCAATACCGATACGTATTCCCAGAGTTATTCCTGAACCCAGAGCCGTGCCTCCTGATAAGTGCCGCGACAGAGCGAATCAGTGTTTCAGGTGGGCTCTAACGGGAGACACCCAAGAAGAAAGGGCTAGGCGCGGTGAGGAATGCGCAGTCGCTTTTCTCCGATGCATAAATGGATTCCCTGGGCAATTTTGGCCTGATGAGGAGATGCCTGGCATTCATTGATCGATTTATGATTAAAGCCGGAGGGCTTTACAGATTAACTATGGGGATCGCCGAGGTCATTATTGGCGACAGGAGAAGAAACCAAAATGGAACTGCCGTCTATTTGGAAAATGTCCGTTCACTCAAACAGGCAGCCGTTAGGCTCAGTGAAAATCATCCACACGGAAATAGCTGATTACTACGAAAAGGATGAACATTGGGTAGAGGGGCCCCGCAAACCGATGGAAGATTTCTCCTCCGACCATCAGGGAAGACTGGTTGAATGTATCAAATATGATTTCTATGGCTCAGTTCAGCGGAAGTATATCTACAAATATGACAGTGGTGGGCGTTTAATAGGAAGTAATTCCCTCAAAGCTGATGATAGCCTGCTGTATAGAACGGTCTATACCTACGACCTTGAGAGTACCTGCACGCTTATAGTTTATGGGGCTGACGGCAGTATTGAGGAGAAAGTCATTTACACCTGCGATTCAGAACAAAAGCCATTGCAGAGGATGAACTATTATCCCGATGGTTCTCTCAGTCACCGGTGGATCCGCGAGATTAATACTGGAGGTGTAGTGACCAGAAAGTGTGTTGACTATAATCCTGATGGAGCCGTTACAGGTAGATGGAGCGAAGTTGATGATCCCAATCGCAAAGAGTATCAGCACTGTTCTTACGACGCAGATGGCTTGCTTAATTCCAAACAGGTTTCATCCTATGATTCTGAGAGAAAGGAGATAGAGCGAAATTATTACGGTAAAGACGGCTCTCTTGAGAGAAGGCTTGTCTGGGAATATGACTCGGCGGGAAACACAATCAAAAAGACAGCATACTCGGCCCAATGCGAAATCGAAGAGCAATATATTTGTGTTTATGAATTTGATCAGATTGGCAACTGGATCACACGAACCTACCTCTTCTTAGTTTTAGGGTCCGACCCGCCTCAACATAGACCGGGTTCTGTTGTATATCGAACTATAACCTATTGGCCTGAGCAGCAGAGTTGAGGTTTATCCTCGAACCTGAGAATTTCAGCGGCGACTGGAACAGTCACCGGAAAGATTCGCCGTGGAGGAGTCTGCCGCCGCTCGAAGTTCCTGCGGGAGTGACCGCGTTCGCCGGTCAGGTGCTTCGTGTTGACGGCTGGCCTCTTGAGGGAGTCGTGATGAAGATAGGCCAGCGCCAAACGACGACTGATGCGACGGGCCGCTTCCTGATTCGAGATGTGGAATCAGTTGGCAGGACACTGATCGTAGATTGCCGAACTGCAAGCGCGAAGAAGGCTCCTTTTGGGTTGTTTATGATCAGGTCGCATATGCTTTGAGGCAAATCGAAAGCGGCACCGCGGCTCTCGATGCTTGCTTCAATATAAGGGTGGTTATGTGATCCAGCCTCATAGTAAAATGCATCTAAGCGGCCACGAGAGCCGCACGTCGAACATCGTCCAATCATTTAGCCCACGAGCAAAAGGATTCCTTTGTTGAATCACCAAGCAGATGCGAGTGTGAGAAAAAAAAGCGATCAGAATTTACCTAAGAAATTACCTTCTGCCGTCTGCGCTCAATTCGTGCGCTGTGGCAAACCTACCTGCTGCTGTGCGAAAGGCAATCTGCACGGCCCTTACTTCTACTGCTTCTGGAAAGAGAATGGCCGACTTCGGAAAGCCTACATTCGAAAAGCAGATGTTGAGGCTGTCCGCGCCGTGTGTGAAGCCAAACGCAAACAACGCCAGTACGAGCGAGCAGCTATATCCGAATGGCGAGAACTACTCGCCGAAATAAGGGAGGTCGAATCTCATGTCCGCACTACCCAAGCTTGAATCCTCTAGTAGCATAACCCCGCTGGAAGTCAAACCTCTGGCCCACTGTATGGCTGATGCTTATTGGAGGGCTTTGAAGGCCGACGCCGAAGGACGCATAGGCGGTCTTTTCCATGCCCGCCACGATAAACAAGAGCTTCTCGACGCGAGACCTGAAGGCATCGATTGGCATGAGCTTTCCTATGCCGAACAGAACGAGCCGGGCGCTGGCCTTGAGGTTTACGACCATATCAAGCAGGATGCCTGCGATGAACTGGAAAGCGGCCAGCGAGCGGCAAATATTGTTGAGAGCGCCTTCCGTCCCTGGGTTCGCGCTCAGTTCCTCGCCCTGCGCGAGTCGTTCATAACCGACTGGCAGCCGAAGGGCAGTATGGAGTTGCGGCTGATCGAGATGCTGGCGCAGTTGTATTCGGCCTACGAATATTGGATGCAGATGGCAGTCCAGCGCGCGGCGGTTGAATGCGAGATAGAGACGTACAAGATCAGGGAGAATGGCAAATGGAGGTCAATGTCGGTTGACGGGAACGCGGAGATGCAGCAGGCTGCGGATATGGCCGACAAATTTAACCGATTGTTTTTGCGAACACTGCGGCAGTTGAGGGATTTGCGAAGGTATGCAGTGCCGATCTTGATAAACAACCCTGAGCAGGTGAACATCGCTGCTGAGGGCGGGCAGCAGGTAAATGTTCAGAAGAAGGGCAAGAAGAAAACGGTCAAAGCTCGGGGTGTTGGCGGTCGAAGACTTCAAGCTGTGAAATGAACTACAAGATGCGCGCAAAGAGGCAATTCTAGCTTACTCCGATTGCTTTGATTGACGCAGTCAATGGATCACCGTAAAAAATAGGGTCTACTCGCTCCACGATGTCAGCAGATACATCAAGGAAATGGCGTTTGTTTTCTATTGGAACCAGCGCGCGGCGTGCGCCATTATCCATTCCGGTCTGTAATGGCTCTGCGAGTGTGCGTACCGCCTTGATATTTCCTTGAATGCTCAGGTCTCCAAGAATCAAGAGGCCCGGCAAAACTGAATGCTTCTTGATCAGGGAATAAATCGCTACGACCAGTCCGATCCCGGCATCGCAAGCAACACGATTGTTCAGCAGGTCTATGGCTTCAACGTGAAAGTCAAACGTATCGACATCCGATGCAATTCCCATCTCCACTTTATGCCCTTGAATGTAAGCGAAGGCTCGTTGAATGGATTCTCGCATCGTTCCTTCAATGCCGCCAGCAATGCGCAGCTTTCCCGTTCCGGCTGAACTGCCGATTTCCAGCCGGGTCAGCCCGACTTTGCCCTGATCATCAACCGAAGCCGCATACACCGATCCGGGGGCGAGCGGGTCTGTAGATATGAGATTTCGTCCACCCTCCTCCGGCAAGCCGACAAAACGCTCTTCGCGCGTCTCATTGTCAATGTAGGAGAATGATGTTTGATGATACTCGAATGATCCCATCTTTTTGAGTTGCTCCTTGACGCGCCGTCGGCCTTCAACCGCGAATTCAACGATCTCCGCTATCTCTTCTTTGCTGATTTCGCCGTGCGGGTAGAGGAGCTTGATCATTCCGGCAACCGTCTTGCGCACCGCTTTCACGTCCCGCGCATTCAGGTGCGAGCCGAGAGAGAAGTGATGGTCAATCACTTCGGTAAAATTGTGGCGGCGCAACTCGCGCAACGCTTCGGCCAGATAGTCGACGACAAATCCATAATGGCTCGTAAAGAACTCGATGCGCATCTTCGGCACTTCCCAGCCGGGGATGTAATAATGGATTCGGTCGAGAAACGCCATGTCTTCGCGAATGATCTCCGGCATCGGCACGAACAGGTGCGAAGAGCGCACCATCACTTCGACCGGCTGGTTCGTGTTGCCAAACAACGCCATCGAAGCTGTCCCAGACAACGCATCCTTGCCGCGCGCAAATGTACCCGACTCGCAGTAGGTTTTCAGCGTCGTTATGACTTCCTTCGGCATCTTCTGTAGGTCAGCGACTTCATCGAAAGCAACCGCATCCCAAAGGCCGACCAGCCCCATCTTTCCGGTCGCCAGGTTGTAAAACAGATTCGCCACCGTCGTCGGCCCCGTCAGCAGGATGACATAAGGCGAAAGTTCCTGATACGCATAAGACTTTCCCGTGCCGCGCGGCCCCAACTCGACGAGGTTATAGTTTTGTTCGCACAGCGGAATCAGTCTGACGAGAAAGAGCAGTTTTAACCGTCTCTCGAAATGCGTCGGCTCCAGGCCGATGCTGCGCACCAGAAGATCGAGCCATTCATCTGTCGTGAACTGCCCGCGACATCGACGGTACTCATCAAGGTCGAAGCTCGCCAGTTGAATCGGCTTCATATCATCAATCCAGAAGGGGCTGCGCTTGCCCGACGCCGTTTCGTCATACTCATGGCGAAGATTGACCTGCGCCCAGATGCCGCCCATCAATAGTCGATCATAATCGCGGATGTAACGCTCCGGCACATGAACGTACTTATGGCCGAAGTTGACGAACTCGGCCCAATACTTGTCATCGTCGGACAGATAGCGCACCTTCACTTTGTCAATCAGCGTGTGCTTGCCTTTTTCGCGCACCATTGATTGCGCTTTATTCGCTTCGTCAGGGCGCACGAAGTTGTCGGCGAGCGTCGTATTGACGACGCGCATCCCGGCATCAATCGCCACCGGATCATCCGTCGCGCAGTATTTGCCGAGCAGGTATTCCAAAACGAAGACCGGCACGTTCGCCCCGACCTTGACCTTGCGGACGAGGTCTTTGCGCACGACCTTGCCAGCAAAAACCGTCGTCGCTTTGCGATCCAGATCAGGCATTCGCGCTCCTTTCAGATGGCGATGGCAAATTCAATTTTCTCCAACTTCGACAACTCAGCCCCGCTCGTCGCATCCAGCAGCCGTACCGTCACTGTTTTCTGCCCGGTCTCTTCGGCGATCATAAGCGTCACCGTATTCGCTTCGATGGCGCGAGGATCGTTTTCCGCCAGTCGAAGTTGCACGTCGCCTGTGCCTTCCTCGAAACCGTAAGAGGCGCTGATGGGAGTAGAAAGCGGCGTCTCTTTGGCGACGATCTCGACACGCACCTTCGGCGGCACAGGCTCGTAGAGGTTGGCAGCGATGCCTGTGATTTGCACCGAAAAAAAGCGTGTGCTGATCTTCTGGCTGCCAGCGATCAGCTTCCAGGCGATTTCGCCCGCTGCGCTTATCGACTTGCGACTTCGAGGCGCAATCGTTATGACCGGGATAATCAATTCCTGGGGCGACAACCCGCCGTGAAAATAGGCGCTCGCGCCGCCTTTGGCTTTGAAGCAGGCGAGATTCCACGGCGCGGCGATTTCAAAGTCGCTCTCCATGCCGAAGTCGGAAACTTTGGCGCGCAGATACGCCGCGCTCGCCACGCCGCCGTGACCGACCCACACCCGCCGATGCAAATCTGCGGTTTCACCGCCCGGCGCATCGATCTTCATGCTGCTGTCGAGTTCATCACCGAACAAGTAGCCATGATCTGCGGCTACGATGATCGCCTGCACGCCCATGTCGCCGAGCGCGCGAAACGCCCGCTTGAGTTGATGCAGCACATCATCCATCAGCCGACGCGCCAGCAGCGCGTTGTCTTCTTCGCCGAGCGTGTCGATTTCCTGCGAGGTGATGAGAATCAATTGCGCCGCGCGAATGCCGTCGCGGACGCGCTTTTTCGGATTCGGCAGCAATTCATCGAGCCGCGCATCGAAGACCGCCGCGCCAGCCTTTTCCTTCAAATAACGGATGCGATCTTTGCGGTCTTTGATGACTCTGCCGCCGATGTCGAGCGCGAGTTTGCCGTCGCCGACGCCGATCAATCGAATCGTGTGTTGCGCCGTCGGCAGCAAAGCCGCCATGCCGATTTCGGTAATCGTCGGCACTGAAGCGAGCGCAGGTTGCAACTCGACTTCGAATTCCGACTGCAAGCTCTCGGCCAATTCTCGCGCCATCTCGAAGCGCAGCGCGTCTACCCAGACATAAGCCGTCTTGCCCTCGGCCAGCTTAGGCTGCACTTTCTTCTCGAAAATCCGTGTTTGTCGCAGCGCCTTGCCAAGCGTGAATTTGCCTTCCTGATAACGCCGCAGGAATCGCTCGGCGACTATCGAAGCCACCTCCATATATCGCTGCCTTGCTTTGGTGATGAATTGCTCCAACACTTCGTCGCTCTCGTCGTGGTCGAAATCGAAATTATGATAGCGGCGCTCCATGTGCCTGTGATGAGTGTCCAGCGCCGACCAGGGCCGCTCTGCATCAGTGTAGCAATCGAACATCGCTTGCACGTCAAAAGACGATGCTTTGATCTCGCTTTCGATGCGATCGGCTTCCAATAACAGTTGGCCCGCCACAGCGATCAATGCCCACCGCGCCTGCACTTGGGGCAATTGCTCGGCCCAGAAACTCGATTGTCGGCGTCGCGCCATCTCCACCATCGGCTCGCTCGCCTGTTGCAGCAACTCGCCTTCGACCGAATGCTGCAACTTGCGCTCGATGGCGAGAAACGTTTCCGCCTCGGCGATCTGCTCTCTCGTTAAGCGAATCGTCGCCAGACCGAGTTCGTTTTCAACCCTCGATGCATGTTCGATATAACTCTTGCTCAGGTCGCGCATCAGTCGCCACTTTCTCGATAGATCAACACACGCACTGCGCACGGCTGGTTTTGCTGCGACTTTCACGTTTGCCAACTGCGCCGGAGGCTCGCCCGCGAGCGCCATAGCCAAGTCCGTCGCCAACAGATGACGCGCGAGTTGCGCTCGCCACTCATCGAGCGTTCTGCCCGCAGGCAAGTCAATCTCGAATGCGCCGCGCATCAACACCGCAAGCTCGCCTTGCGCCTTCTTCGCTTCAATCGCCGCGTCATGCTTCCTGCTCGACAACAACGCCAACGCTATCTCCTGCGGGCCGCCGGTTCCGAAGATGACCGAGACGACGCCTTTACTTATGCCTACGCCTTTTTCACCCAATCGGTCGAGATCGGCTAAAGTCAGCTTTCCGTCTTCGACCTGTTTTTCAATAGTCGCCGCCGTCTCTTCACCCAATAGAGACTTGAGCGCGTTGCGCGCGGCAAGCGACAGCCGCGTGTTGCGGATTGACGATTGCCCGCCGGGTTTGACGATGATGCCCGCGACTTCGGCCTCGATCAATGCCTGATGGGTTTGCTCCTGCGCAAGCGGCACATAGATGACGAGTCGCGGCGGCTCGGTGCTACCCATCAACGGCTCGATTTCATGACGCAGCGCGAAGAAGCTGTCCGTATAGCGCGCGACGGTTGCATCGGGCAGTGACAGGTCATCAACGACGCCTGCGTAGTGTTGCTCCGGGTCGTACCAGATCACCAGCCCGTGATCCTTCACCTGTCGGTCGATGAGATTGCGAATGTATTCTGTAACAATACCCATAATGCGAAACCTATCGGTTGACTTCGAGAAAAGAAGCGCAGGCGCGTCGGATCGTTCGTCTCCCGCTTCCTTATTTCATCGCAGTGAAATAAAACCGGCGTCGGGGCAGCCTTATTTTATGATTTGACCTTTTTGTAAAACAGACGGGTCGAACGATTCCCTTCGCCATCCATATTCTGCCCTGACCAGTTTCCGCTCGCGCAGTTGTTGGCTGATTAGAGACTCACTGGTTGCCGCCTGAAAACTACGAAGAGTCAGCTATGCTCAGAGACGGTTTCATTTTCCACAGGCGCGTCTCTCTCAGTCGGCTCAACCATCAACGCATCGATCTGGTTGAGCAGGTCTCGTATTTGATCGATTGGCCCTTCGCCCATCACCGCAAACTTCCGAGCATTGACTGGCAGCACATCTCGACTTAATGAATCCAGCGCGCCATACATCATCCCCACGCATTCTATCGCCTGAGCAATGTTCTCTTCTCGCGTATTCATAACCTTATCCTCAAAATGCCTTGTCTGACCGGCCTCGAAGCCTCTACGGAACCTTCTCTGGCGCTATCAAGCTACTCCTGAGCCAGCTTCAGCACAGCCGCGCGTGTTGCTGCATCGAGGCGAAAGCCCAATGATTCCAGTTCATCAAGCACAGGAGCTACGGCAATCAAGTGTCCTCCCTCTTTTGCCTTCAACAAAACTCCCAGAGTGCCTGTGAAGGCGACCTTCAACAGCCGCGCATGCCGTCGCGCCAGCGCATCGTCGAGCAGAGCCAGTGAATCCGCCGTCTCAACTGCCAGAGCCAATACCTCGCGTTCCCCCGCGCCCAGATCGGGCGCAAGGGGCAGCAACGCAGGGCTGCTCACCTGCCGCACCTGAATCCATCGGCAGGCGGTCAAATCCGGCAGATGAATGCCGAGCGCGTGACCGACGGCGATTTCGCGGGCGACTGCTTCTGGAATCGTGATCTGCTTGTAGAGGACGCGCAGGAGATCGAGCAAGTTGGTCTGGAAAAGATACTGCAGGGGCGACGTGTCCGAGATGATCTCAGGCACTAGCCATATCCTCCCGCAACTCGTCTTCGCTGAGTCGAAATGTCGAGACTCCGTAATCACCGAGCTTGCTCAGGAAAAGTGTGCGTGGCACGCCTGCAAGCGCCGCCGCCGCGCCTGACGACAGCCGCCCCATCTCGTAGAGTTTGACGGCAGCGGCCATGCTGACCTCGCCAGCCACCTCATCGGGCGACAGCTTCAACGCCACCATCGCTTCATCGGGAATGGATAACTTGATTTCGTGCATGCCAGCGTCCTCCACTTAAAACCAGCGTGTAACTGTGTTCAATCTTTACCACAGCCCCAGGCTGGCGGCAACGCGCCTTTGGAATGCGGTGACTGGCTATCGCTTTCCTCTGCGCGGTTGAATCGTTGCTCACCCGCTATCATATCATCTTCGACCGAACATCAGCCGCCGTTGACGGGCGACCAACATCCTCGCCGTCCATCATTCTGTCTTGACCAATTTCCGCTCGCGCAGTTGTCGACTGATGGATGACCACTCATATTTGCCTGCGAGTAATTCGTGCCAGTATTTCTTTGCCTCAGCCCACGGCGCGACTTCCCACAGCGGCGCGATGTTCAAAACCACGCCGTCGTTGAGATCGGGTTCCAGCCCCAGTTCTGCCGCCCGCCTCACACGGTCTTGAAAGTCGCGCAACTCAGACAGCAACGCTTCATGCTTTTCGATCTTCCGGTCGAATTCCCGCGCCTCGCGCCCCGTCGCGCCCTCTACGCGCTGTGACCGCGCCTCCTGCAAATTGGTTTCTTCCAGTCGAATTTTCAGATCAACGTATTGGAGAGCCTTGAAGAGTATGTCTTTGTCGAGGCGGTGATAGTAGAGCCACAGCGCGTAAGATTTCTTTGACGATTGCAGCAGCCAGTAGATGGGAGCTTTGCGGCGACTCTTGGAGTAGCGTTTGATGTGATCCGTCCAGAAGCCGCCCGCAGCAGGTTTGCGAAAATAGTCGCGCAGAGTTTTGACGCCGAGTAATTCGCACGCCTCGCGTTCGATTTCTTCAGCGCGGTCTTTGAAGAAAAGTTTGAAGACTTCATGCACCCGTCGGATGATGTCGTCTTCGTGGTCGGGGTCGTCGACGAGTATGCCATCCCAATCAACCCGCAACGGATAACCGGGCGGCGCTTCGCCGAGAGGCAAGCCGTCATCGCCCTTCAAAGCGCCGGGCGCACAAACGGGAAGCGGCGCGAACGGATCAGGCAATTCAGGCGCGCTTCGTTCGCCTGTGGCATAGCGCGCATCCCAGCGACCGAACACATATCCCAAAAAATGAGAGATTATTTCACCAGTAAAGAACTGTGTATCGTCCAAACCGTAAGAATCTCGGCTTATATCTGGCCAAGGACTATCTACTGGGCTACGCTCAAGCCGCTGTTCCAAGAGATATTGAGAGTTTTTTGTAAGACCAGCCTGATCTTCAAATAAGACATTTATGCTGTTGTGTATTTCCCGTAATCTGTTACCGTCGTCAGCTAATTTCTTTGAAAGATTTTCTATCCCGTTCGCAAGAGAGACAAGTTGATGATTCTCAGTTAAGGTCAACCCTGGACTTGTGAACTCCAAGCAGGTTTCATCCAAGGTATGCCATTTGAGTTTTATGGTTAGTATCTCGCCCATGAGCCTTGAAATTACTTCTTTAGCTTCGGCATTCAGATTGGGAAAAGGTAGGAGGTTTACATATCCACAGTGTTTGTGTTGACCGCAGTACTTATTAATTAAAAACTGCACCAACCGACTATTTAGAAAGGCTAGTAAAATCAGCCTCTGGTTTCCTGAGATTCCAGTTACGGCTTGCCCTTCGTCAGTAAAAAGGCAATTTTCTCTCAAAGCATGAGCGTCAAGAAATTCTCCTCGTTTGCCATATCCTACGCCAGACAAACATTGATACTTGTTATTACGCAAAACGACGGAAGGGTTTAAAGAAACCAGAATCCCCTTATCACCAAAAAGCGTTACATCTCTGTATGGCGAATAGAAGTAACTGAATTCACCTCCGTTGTAAACCAAGGCATATTTTTTTGAGCAGCCTATTGGAAGCCTATTTGGTATTTCCCAAAAAAGTCGAAGATGTTCAAACTTGATAAAAGAATGGCCTTGGCGCGCTTGAAATCCTTCATCGACCAAGCTTGGAAAAGCATTAAAAGAGTGTAATACAAAACCTTCAAAGTCATATCCAATAACTGAATTCGGTAAACTCACAAACTCAGAAGAATCTGTTAAGTAAGTTCTATCAGATGTGTTTCCATTTGCTATATTCTGGATGTGATCAAGTAGGCAGGCTCCTTTTTCATCTGCCGGAACCTGAAGGATGTCAAAGAAAGCACCCAAACCTACCTTCGAATCACAACCTAAAACATGTACGGTGGTTTCTACATTTGCATCAAGTACTTCCCAACCGGTATCTGCAAGAACCATTATCCGTCCACATAAAATATTTGCCCTAAAGTCTTCATAAGAACTTTTGATCGCGGCAGTCCGATCAAATATGACGCCTAGTGTTCCACCCTCTCTCAAAAAACCTAGCCCTCTCTCAATGGCAACACACAAGATATTATTTGCCCAATCAGGATAGTTTTTTTGGAAGTAAGGCGAGGATTGAGCAGTTGCATCGCCGAACGGCGGATTCATCAGCACCACATCGAAACGCTTCCGGCAGAGGTCGACGAACGCGAACCCCCGTTCTGCGTCATTGGCGAAAAGTCGCCGCAACAGGCCACGCCCGTTGCTCATCACACTCTGAGCGTACTCTCGCAACGATTCCACCACGCGCGCCTCCGCTTCGTGCCAGAACTGCTCGTCCGTAATCCCCGATAAATCAAACAAAGCGGGCTGCTCAGATTCCGACAGCTTCTCTATTTGAAAAAGCATTAACTGATCGGCTTTCGGCACGGATCGCCACAACTTCTTCGCGTCAGCAATCGCAGTGCGAATCTCTTCCTCGATCTTCAATAAACTACCCGCTTCACCCGCCAACTTCATCTTCTCAAAGACGACGCGCACGAGTTGTCCAAGCAAACGCGGCTGAAGGCTTGCGACGAACTCTTCGAGCAACTCATTCTCGCCGGGCATCGGCTCGGCGCAAACGATATTCGTCCTGGTAATCTTAGGTCGCTCCTCTGTATTGATTCCCAACTGTTTGTAAGCGCGTTGGCAACGCAACCAGAGAGCAAACCCGGCAATCTGCGCCGCGCGCAGGTCAATATCTATCCCGTGCAGATTGTGCATGAGGATGAGACATGGCACGGCTTTGAGGAAGCCATCGGGGGTCGGATAGTCTTGCTTGAGCCTCGCGCAGAGTTCGTCATCTTCGTATGCCTCTTCATAAATCGTTTGCAGCAGGTCGAAGCAATACAAAAGAAAATGCCCGCTGCCGCACGCCGGATCAAGCACTCTGATTTCGCGTGGGTCATTCTTCACACGATGCTTGATGTAAACCGGGCGCTTCAGCACCTCCTCTTTGGAAAGATTCTCAACTCCCTGCGTATCATCATCTGGCTCTTCTTCTCCTCTTGACAAAAAGATTTCATGCGGTCGGCGCACGAGATAGGGACATTTCTCCACGAGCATGGTTTTGCCCTTACGCATTTCATACCAGGTGCGACCGAGCGTGTTATCGACTAGGAACTCGACGACGTAACGAGGCGTGAAGAACTGATTGCGAAAGGCCATCTCGTAGGAGTTGCGTGGCGCGGCGCTCTCTTTTCGAGCCTGATCGCGCAATTCCTTAGGCGTGAAGTATTGATAGACCCAGCCGATGGTTTCGTCTTCGCTCCACACGGATTGCAACTCTTCGCTGTTGAGCGATTCAAGCACGCTCACAAGGACGCGATGAGGAGGGAAAAGGCCGCTCGCTACATCGTGCGGCGAGAAAAGCACGCCTATCTCTTCGGAGAGCGTGCCGTTGAGCCATTCCAGATAATGTCTGTAGGCTGTCTCCTGCTGGCCGCCCGACCATAAATGCTCATCGTCCAGGTGATCGGCCAGATAAAACAAAAAGCCTCCCGACTTGAGAATTTTTCCCACAGGATCGCGGATGAGTCCGCGAGTGGCCATCATCTTGTAAGCGCACAATCGATTGAGGTGAGTGAAAGCGGCTTCGCGCACAAGCTGGGCAGCAGCGTCTTTCGGCTTCAGACCGGAAGAGATAATGTGTTTGAGATGGGTGACGATGCTCTCGCGATACTGCTGGTCTTCGGCAGGAAGATGCGTCATGCGCGCTGCGTCTTCTATTTCGCCCGATGTGTGTATGCCGTAGGTTCCTTGCAGCGCATCGTTGATGGCTTGTTCGAGCAGTTTGCGGCAATGGGTGACGACATTGCGAAGCTTGTTGCGGAGAGTTTGATCCATACCGTTTCAATCGGCGGCGAGAACGCTTGAGGCTTGCAGTTCTTTCATTCGCGCCTCAACCAATTCATTCAGGGCGAGACAAACATGAATGATGGTGTCTACAGCCTGCTTCGACCATGAATAGCTGATCTCCTGAGCTTCTCCGCTCGGATCGCTTTGCATTCTATCAGCGCGGTGAACGATGTCGTTTCGTCGGCGCGTGGTTTCGTCGACCATGTTCATCAGGTCTTTGCGATCTCGACCGAGCTTATCGGCAATCTGCGGCCAGGGCTTATCGATGGAGAGCAGCGCGGCGACGGCGTGAATGCCTTTCCTGCTGCTGAGATACTTGAAATTCGTAAGACTCAGAATCTTGTTTGCGATAAAGAGCGGCGCGGTCTCCGGCTCGTTGAGAATGCGAAGCGTCTCGGTCAGATCGAAAACCAGGTCTTTGAAATAGTCCCGCAAGTCGCCATCCTGTGGGACGAACTGGCGGCCTTTAGCTTCGATGACGGTCGGCAGGTTGACCCGCAGCAGGGATGGCAGATAAGTATCGAGCGCGGTGCAGGCGATGACGACGGACTGGCGCAGCAGGTTGTCGAGGGCCGAGCGTTTGAGCGCGGAGGGTGGAATATGCGCGCGTTCGCGAATCAAACCGAGGAAGACTTCGTTGTAAACCAACATCAGCCCTTCATCGGGAACGGCTCCGACCACTGCGCGCAATGATGCGATCATATCGCCGTCCGTCTGGATGGCGTCGCACTCCAGCAGCCGATACACGCGCAGCAGCAACTCGGCGGGGCGTATGTTATCTTCGAATGCCTGACGAGGACTGAGCATAGGTTTCACTCAATGATCACCTTCGCACCCTCAGCGATCAACTTATGAAGATGCTCGCGCAATCGGTCTAGGCTTTGGTCTATCGAGGCTTCGGAGTCGAGCATCCCCGTGAAGAAATCTGCCGCTCTGATGCGCTCGATCCGCGCGCCATCAGCCGCGTCAATGGGAGTCGTCAATTTCTGAAGACTCAACAACACTTCATTCTTCAGGCCGCCGAGCGCCGCCAGATCGGATTCCATCTGGTTGAGCGTAGCGCCGCATAATTGACAGGCCAGACCGCCATCGAAGAGCGCGAGTTCAGCGCAAGCGCGCGAGGCGAGTGGCGTAAGGATGGCGGACTGCATCTGTTTGGCTTGTTCATCCTGATCTTTGTCGGCATCAGAAGGGCGAGCCGGGAATGCTTGAATCCATTCGGGTCGGCCTTTGATCTCTTCAATCGCTTTGGTGAAAGCTTCGCATCGCTGATCGTGCAGGTTTCGATAGATTGACTGATAGGCATTGCTGATGGCGAGCGAGAGCGCCTTCATCTCTTCCGTATGCTCGAAGAAATCTTCACCGGCGATCGAGGTTTGCAGTTGCTCGAAGCTCTCGGTCAGTTCACTACTCTGGCCTCGCCTTTCAAGTACGGGCCAGATGTTTTCGACCGCTGCGCGAGCCTTGCGCACGACATCGAGAGCCTCATCGCTGACCGCATCGCGGATGCGGCGCACACGGTCGCGCGTTTCCTTGAAAGACTTGCCTTCGCGCGCCAGAAAGATGACGCAATCGTCGGATGCTGCTGAAGCGATGTTCGCAAGCGTCTGGTGATAGCCGTCGAGCGTTTCCCTGACCGGCAGTTGATGCGCCATCGCTACTGCCTCGACCGGCAATAGAATTTTCAATTCGCCATCGGCCAGTTTTTTGAAAGCAGTGGCAATCGCGCCTTCTTCGACATCCACCTCTTCGCCTGCCAGATTCTCGTAATTCTGCACTGCTGTCGTCAGCGTCTTCAGGTCGATGGATTCGCGCGGCGCAAACGAAGCTGATTTGAAAGCGGTGTTGTTAATGAAAGGCGCGCGGCACTGCGGGTCTTGATGGTTGATATAGCGCCGTCCCTGATAGGTCACTTCGATAGCGCCAGCGCGCAGCAACACGGCGAGGATGAGGCGCAACAGATCGCGCTCCCAGCCATAGCCGATACCCTGAAAATGATCTTCAAGAATCTTGCCAGTTATCTTGTTGCCGTATGAATGCTCGCGCTTGAGGTAATCAAGCGCCTCTTTAGCGACATCAGCGGCGGGATTGGCTACGGTTCGCGAACCGTCTCTGATGATGAGATTCAATCCCTGCTCGCCGCCGTAGAAGACTTGCGACAATCCGCTGAGGTTAGCGGCTTTGAGCAGTTCCTCAGCTTCCGTGCCTTTCAGCGCGTATGCGCCCATCTGTAGCTTGGGGTAGAGGTCGGGTACGGCGTAATCGAACAGACTCTTGAAGATTTCGCTGATGTTTCTGCCAAGTGAGGCTGCATCTTTGGGGACGCCCTGAAACCTGCCATGGCCTTTTTCCAGAGCCTCGGTCAGTTTTTCGCGCAATCGGTTTTGAAAGCGGATAACTTCGTGCTTTTCGCTGGTCAGACAAGACATCTCTTCGTTGTTGATGCGATTCTGCACACGCATCTGATCGTACTTGGCGACCATTCGGCGCGAGGCATAGAGATTGGCTATGAGCGCGTCAATGTCATCGTTCAGCGCGTAGACCCAGTAGATGTCATGCTTATGCGCAGGCTCTCGGCTCTCATTGGTGACGGCTATCAGTTTGGCAGGAAATGCTTCCATATCTTCGGCGGTGAAGATGGCGAGCGGCACCTGGCCCTCATCGCTTACGCGAGCGCCATCAAGTGTGACGCCGACGCGGAAGTTGCGCAGGCCGCGGAAGTGAAATGTCTTCAAGCTCGGCTCGGAGAAAATCTCGCGCATGGCTTCACGCAAAATGTCATTGCGTTCGCGCGGGCTTGGTTCGAGATAAGATCGCCGCTCGGTTTCCCAATTCTTCTCCTGCGCCGTTTGCAGCTTCCAACCTTCTTCAGTATTGCGAATGAATTTGGCTTCATAGAGCCGCTCGATTGCTGACTTGACCTGGGCTAACGGAGACGGGTCGCCAACTTTATCGATCATACAGGCAGCAATGTTGGCTTCAGTTCTCGGCAGGTCACGGACGAATTCGAGAAGGCAAATGGTCTTGGCCACGCGGAGGGCCATGCCGCGATCTTCCGGGTCGTCTTTGAATCGCTCGGTGATGTCGCTGATGTCTTTTTGTTTCTCGGTCGAAAGATTCCCCTCGACCAGTTCGAATATTTTATCGAGCGTGACCAGCGCGCCGACGGGTTGCCGAGCCATCGCCGTGCGGTCGGAAACGAGCATTTCGTAGGCTTGCTTGATGATGGTGCGGTTGCTGCCGCCGAGGTGTTTCGGCGCGCCCGGCTGTAATCGGATGCCGGACATCACATCGATAGAGAGTTCAACGAAGTGCGGCAGGTAAGGATAAAAATCGATGAAATCTTCGACAGTTATTTCGCTTCTGCGTGTCGTCCGTTCCAACCGGCAGGCAGCATTGAGTTGCCCCTGAGATTCGTTGAAAAGCTTCCGTAAAACGGGGTCGGCATCATCGGTTTTGGCCAGCACGCGACGGGTCGCCACTTCGCGAATGTCAGCAGGCGCGAGGTCGATGCGAGACTTGAATCGATCTTGCAGTTTGGCCAACTCGACGCGCTTCGAATCAATCGCGGCGACAACTTCATCAAGCTTCTCTTGCGAAGTGACCACGATCCAGGCCGGAGCGATGGCCTTTTTCGCCTTGAGCCGGTTCTTGCTCACCTTGCCGAACTGCTCGACGACAGCCCGCAGGTCTTCGATCTTATCGGCGCTGCGGGCGACATACTGGCCAACCTCATCGATGATGAAGACGAGGGCGTGGCCGGGTCGCCGTGCGTTGCATAACTCAAAAGCGCGCTCGACGAACTTACCGACTGAGATGTCGGCGCTTTTGTTGCGCAGCGATTGTGACCACGAATCTGCTGCCGGATAAGTGGCTGCGTCCATTGAATGAAGGATGGCGCTTGCGCGAGAGATTTTCTGCGCGCCCTTGCGGACGATGCGCCATTCGCTTTGGAACATCTCGTGGCAACGCTTAATGAACTCCTCAAGACGGCCTTCCTGTTCGAGTTCGATCTCAAGCTCGGCAACGTCGTAATCCTCCGCATAGTCCAGTTCTCGAAGCAGCACCGTGTACATGACTTCGGCGATGCGTTCGTTAGAGCGTTTGACGGCGCGATCTACCGACACATCGAACATAATCACTTCGGTCGGGAATCTGGCATTGATCGAGTCAAGCAAATTGCTGATGCGATCATCATCGACCTGAGATTTGAAAAGATCACTGGCTTTTTTGCCAAGTACGGTGCGATTGGCGAGAAGGTAGCCAAGGTTCTTGGCGAACGACGACTTGCCGGAGCCGAAGAAGCCTGAAATCCAGACGCCGACGCCCTCGTGCGGTTCGGCTGGCGCTTCGGCTATTTCTTTCAGCAGATGATGGTACTGCTCTTTAATGCGGTCAGTGGCGATGTATTCAGTGATTTCGCTGAATACAGATTCTTCGTCGGTCTGATCTACTTTGATGATCTCTTCGATTCTCTTCGACAGGTCGCGGCTCAATAATTCGGCTATCGTCTGCATGTGATCTCCTTGAAATCACCCGTAGATTTTGACGCGATAGTTCCCCATCGCCTCGCGATCTTTCATCGCCATAAACTGTAATCCGGTCGTTCCTTCGAGCGTACCCGGATAACACAGAATGATGGGGACGCGCGTCCGGCCTTGCATTTCATCGAGCAGCCTGGACATGTGATAAATGGCTGGCCCCATCGCGGCGGCGCGCGTAAGAAAGACGATGCTCTTTGTCGGATCGAGCGATTGCAAACGGTCGAGCAGAGCATCCGACAATGGCCGCCAGTCACGGTCGGAAAGGTAATTGGTAATCTGCTCCTGAGCCGCATCGAAGCCGCGTTGTCGTTCCAACTCGACAACGGCATCGAGACCTTCGGTTGCGGCGATTATCTCCCACAACAAATCCGACATCGAGATGATATGAGCATCCTTTCCTGCGTTTCGCAATCGAGTCGCCAAACGTTCGACCTCGCGGCGCAGTTGCCATTCCTTATCTGGATCGTAGCGCAGTATTGCAAAGGGCAAATCGTTGTAAATTGTGATCCTCGTCGGAGATGTCTTCAAGTCGCTTTCTAAAAGTTCAATACGCTGATCTAAGGATAACATCCGCGTACTCCTCAATGGTTGCTGCTGGGAAAGTGATTCTCACGATAGAACCTGCGGCGTGGTATTCTAACAGGCGACGTTGGTGCGCTTCCATTAAGAACCGTTCGATTGCATCCCTTGAAAGAAAAAACAGTCGCCACTCAGAATCTTCAATAAGTCTCTCGCCGGATGGCTGGGTCTGCTTCAGGCAAAAGGCAATGTAGGCAAACGCTTCAACGGGTAGGAATAATGGGGATAATCGCTTGCGGATCGCGCCTTCGAGAATGCCGAAATCTCGCAGAGTTGACAGTATCCCTTGCGCAACGCGAAGTGATGTCGTCTCATTCCAGGAGCCTATCGTCTTACCTTCGCTGACCCATACATCAAGCACTCCTAGAATCTCGTCAACGAGGATTTCGCTTTTTCCAGATAGGTGCATCGGCCATAGCACCTCAACGACTATATCGTGAAGCAGCGAGTCAGCCTGCATGGAATAGAAATAGAGTATCGGAGTCAGGGTCTCGGCGGGCAGCCGCTCTTTGACAAGCGTAACCAGCGCGTTAATAGTTCCTTCGTTTTCGAGGTAGCGTTGTCGAAACAGCGGCAGAATATCTTCGATTCTTGAGCGAGATGCTTTGCCAAAGACGTTCTCCTGGCGAAATCGCTCCAGATTTTTCGCCACTGATAAGGTCTTATTCCAGTTCGCCAGTAGTATCTTCGTGTCGGAAAGCAAAGCGCCAGCTTTGATGATTTTGCTGGAGTATCGTTCTCTTGTCTTCACCATCATTGAAATATGTCTCTCGCCCGGTAGATTATGAAACAAATCGAGGTATTAGAGCGAGCAATTATACATGCCAGGAGGATGGGAGTTAAGGAGCCAAAGGCTGCGGGACATATAAAGTGTCCTGGCATGTTCTGGCTCATAGCACATCAACAATTCAGGAAAAGCCGCAAGTGTAATAACTGCGCCATCAGTGGTAATAAGCCTAGCTCATCTGGTATGAAAACGCGCCCCTTGTGTTAGCTTGGAATCGCAAGGAAACCAAGATTCAAAAGGCAGGAGGTTTGCTCGATTCCTCCTGCCCTTACCTCCCTACTTGCTTCTATACTTCCTAACGAGAATGCGAAGATAATCATCCCTCAGATCAATGTAGACGATGCTCACTCTAACACATCAGCCTATTGACAACGGCTGTGCAAAGGATTAGATTTCGCCCATCTTTCGAGCCTTTCGGGTAGCACGAGGATAAAGAGAATGTATCAATGCTCAAGCTGCGGTTTCACGATGAGTACCCCGCAGGATAACTGCCCTAGTTGTGGCATCCGTCTCTCAGGCGTGAAATGTAAGACCTGTAGTTACACCGACTCCAAGGAAGTGTTTGTTCGCAACAACAACCGTTGCCCAAAGTGCGGCTCTAGTGTAGACGTTGGCGACTTTCCACAACGACGAATACCATACCTGTTTCTAACAGCCTTGTTCTTTGCAATAGGGTATTACACTTTCACTTCGGATAATTCGCCCAACAGGCCTAGCTGGGTGTGCGTCGGAGTTTTTGCAATTGGCCTCATCTGCTTTTCCGCAGTGATTTCGCCAAGGGTGGCGCGCAGGCCGTTGTTTGGCGGAAGCATCGCTGGCGTTTTTTTGTCACTGCCGGTGAATGGGGTATTGCTTAATAACTTCTTCGACATCACTAGTCCGAGAGTTTACAGGGTAACACCTATTGTCTTAATGATTGGTGTCGGGGCGTTCCTCGAGTTCAAGAAACGGGCTGAAGAAGGGAGCGAATCGTCATCGCTGACGACAATCTCGTTTAGTTCTGCAATGCCTCCTCCAATGAGCCGGGACACAGATGGAAATACAAGCACGAACACCGAGAGTCAGGATAGAGATCCAAGCTGAGGATCGTTTTGATAGCCTTTCCCGCGTCTCGAAGCATACGCGGCCTGCTTCTCTGCATATTCAGTAATCTGACGGATACATCAAAGTCCACCCGTTAATCCCATTCTCAATCAGCCATAGACCGGGCGGCAGTGTCCACACTCCGCCATCACAAGTGGCCATCTGGCATTTCGTCCTGAGCGATGAGGCGATCTGCTCCGAGTCGAGGCCAAGCTCCTGAAAGTCGGCCATCGCGATTTGAGTCATTCTGTTGATCGGCATTCCGCGAAAGCTCACTCCATAGGATGAGATGTCGATGATTACGCCATCGCTGATGGCGTCTGCGTCCGTGTAGGCGTAAATCACTTCTCCGAAGAATTCGTCTGCGCTCATTGTTTTGATCCTTTCTGCGCGTGGTCTGTGCAATGCGCGCCCCTGCTTGATTGGTTCTATGCGGCAGCTTCAGCCTTCGGCCTGCACGCTTCGCACGTCTCTTCGTTGTAGCGTGTCTTGCACCAGTGGTTGTAACAAACCTTGATGATTCGCTTGCTCACGATTCAGTTGCTCACAACGATGAGGAGCAAGTGAATCAGGCCGAAGAATGGGGCGAGGTATGACGGCAACCGAGCTATTGAGTGAACTTCAACAGAAGAGAATCAGACTTGAGGCGCGAGGCGACCGGCTGCGTTATGCTCCCGCTTCGGCGGTGACGCCGGAGTTGCGCGAAGCTCTGGCCGTACATAAGGGGCAACTACTCGCTTTATTGAAAGAAGAAACAAAACAACAACAGAAGGCCAAGCCGGTTCACTACGCACTGATAGACAAGGTTGTACTTGGTGAGCCGCAGATTGAACTCTGCATGGCGGGCTGCGGCTGGATGATCAAGTTTTACTGGCAAGACCACACAGGCTATGGGTACTGCACTCAATGTGATGTTCATCAGCGAATCGAAACGAAGATCGTATGAGGCTCAGAAATCGAATTCCATGAGGTGGGGGAATGATCAGCAACATAACATCAATGGGAAAGACAAGGCCGAAGCTGTGGACTCCTGAAGACCTCGCCGCTTTCCTCAGCGTTCAGACCGGATGGGTCTACAAGCGTTGTCGAAAGAACTGCCTCGACCGCGTGCCGCATATCAAGCGCAGTTTTCAACACTGACGCGAGGCTCATCACGATCACCCATAGTCTTTGGAAAGGGCAACTGGTCTTGCCTAAGACTAAATCGAGCATGCGAAGCATCCGCATACCTGCCTTGCTCGCTCGGATGCTGGAAGAACATCGCGCCGCGTCGAAATGGATAGGCCCGAATGATTTCGTCTTCTGCCGCGAAGACGGCTCTCCACTCAATCCCGATTATCTTCGGAAGGATGTGCTGTACATCGCCATCGCCTCAGCCGGGATCGAACGAGTGAGCGGAGCGCATGGGTTTCACCTGTTCCGACATTCGGCGGCAAGCATAGTTCAGGCTCAAACCCGCGACCTGAAGATGGCGCAAGAGCTTTTGGGACACTCTCGCATAGACACGACGGCTGATGTTTATGTTCACACTAGCGAGGCTGTGGCAGAGGAAGCAACAGAGGTTTTAGCGAGGGCGATAATTCCAAACTGCGGCCTGATTGCGGCTCAGGGCAGCGATAAGATTCAGTAGGTATGAAGAAACTTCTCCGTAAACCAAAGAAAATAGCCGCCTTACGGC
>Ga0187893_10004942_pt1 | contig 24615 bp, 23 predicted proteins | sample MA1701074metaG_FD_139574 | JGI IMG/M metagenome (GOLD analysis project Ga0187893, IMG submission 139574) | White microbial mat communities from a basaltic lava cave in the Kipuka Kanohina Cave System on the Island of Hawaii, USA - MA170107-4 metaG ... | reverse complement strand
GTCCGCGAGCAGCGTGCAGCGGCGAGCGCCGGGAGGACCACCGACAGAAATCGTCGTCGGTTCATCGCTTCGCTCCGTCCTTGATGGCGGGCCGATGACAACCGTGGGGAAACGCGGGGGATTATGACACACAGCAGAGCAGGAGGCTGGGGCCCAAGGGCCGCTCGGTCTCGCCTGCAGGCTCACCTCAAGCGAAGAAACGCTCGAACGCCTCGATGACGGCCTGCGGGGCCTCTTCCTGCGGGTAATGCCCGCTCTCGACGGGGCCGCCCGTGAGGTCGCTCGCCGCCTCGCGCCAGATCGCCAGCACGTCGGTGTACAGCTGCCCGACGGCGCTGCGGCGTCCCCACAACGCCAGCGCCGGCGCCGCAATCGTCCGTCCCGCCTGGTGATCGGCCTCGTCGTGCTCGAGATCGATTGTCGCCGCGGCGCGGTAGTCCTCGCACGAGCCGTGGATCGTCTTTCGCGTGAAGCAGCGCACGTACTCGGCGAGCGCGCGCTCGTCAAAGAACGTCGGCCGGCCCGTGCGGCTCAGGTGGCGCAGCACGTAGTCGCGCGCGGGAACGGCGGCCATCATGCGCTCGAACAGCTCGTCGGGCTGCGCCATGAACGACCAGTGCCAGGAGCCGAGCGCCCACTCGCGTGACGTGTGCGACCAGACGTACCGCGTCGGCACGATGTCGAGCAGCGCCACTTTCCGTACACGATCCGGGTGATCGAGGACCAATCGGTGCGCCGTCCTCGCGCCGCGGTCGTGGCCGGCCAGGAAGAAGCGCTCGTGTCCGAGCGCTCTCATCACGTCGACCTGATCCTGGGCCATCACGCGGAACGAGTAGTTGACGTGGTTCGCGCCGCCATCGGTGGGACCGACGCTGTCGCCGTAGCCCCGCAGATCGGTTGCGACGACGTGGAATCGCTTGGCGAGGACGCCGGCGACCCTGTGCCAGGACGTGTGCGAGAGCGGATTGCCGTGCAGCAGCAGGAGCGGCGGGCCCGCGCCGCCGTGGCGCAGAAAGATGTCGGCGCCCTGCGTGCGTACCCATCGAGCCTCGAAACCGGGGTACAGGCCCGCATCGGGCGGCAATGGTGGCGTCGCACCCGCGCCCGGCGATGGCGTCGTGCCCTGCGCGAGCGTTTCGGGACGAACGAGCTGTGCCCCCAGCCCGGCTGCCGCAGCCGCGACAAACGCTCTCCGGTCCACGTCAAAGCCCCGCTACGCGCGCGCGGGCTCGGCGGCGGGCGCCGAGCCGGCCGTGTGCGGATCGATGAACGGCCGCTCCGGATGCATGAACGGCGCGAGTGCGGCGCCAAGCAGGAGCAGCCCGAGCGACCCGGCGAACGGCAACACCCAGTTTCCGGTTGCATCGGCAACAATGCCGAACGCGAGCGGCGAGAGAATCGCGGCGGCCGCGGATCCCGAGTTCATCAGCCCGCTCGCCGTTCCCGAGTACTTCCCGGCGATATCCATGGGAATCGCCCACATCGGCCCGATGATCATTTCCGCGAAGAAGAACGCCGCGCCCAGCGCCATCACGATCAGCGTCAGATTCGTCGTCAAAAAGATCGGCAGCATGCAGGTGAAGGAGGCCAGGAACGCGAACATGGCGAGGTTCCGGCGCGCCTTCTTGAGGTCGCGGGTCCGGTGCAGGATCCGGTCGCTGATCTCGCCGCCCAGCAGATTGCCGATGACCCCCGGCATGTACACGGCCGCGGAGAAGAATGCCGAGTCGCGGGTGTTGAAGCCGTACTCATTCTGGAAGAACGACGGCAGCCAGCTCAGATACAGCCACAACGTCCAGCCGTAGCAGAAATAGACGATCGTGACCGGCATGATGCGGCGCGTGAGCGGCCCCCACGGGACTTTCGGCCGCTCGGCATGCGAACGCTGGCCGCGATTCGGCAGCCGATCGAGGTCCGCGGCGGTGATGCCCTTGTGCTCGGCCGGAACGTCCCGGAAGTACCAGAACCACGTGAGGACCCAGACCAGGCTCGCGCAGCCAAGGACCACGAAGGACCCGCGCCATGAAGTCAGCGCGATGAGCCACGCGACCAGCGGCGGTGTCAAGACGAGCCCGCCGCGCGCGAACGCATGCGTAATCCCCTGCGCGAATCCGCGCCGGCCCGCCGGCGTCCAGCTCTGCATCGCCCGCGTGGCCACGGGGAACGTTGCGCCCTCGCCCACGCCGAGCAGGATTCGCAGGAGCAGCAGGCTGATCACGCCACCCGCCAGGCCCGTCAGAACCGTCGCGCCGGCCCAGATCAGACCGCAGACGAACAGCGTTCTGCGGGGGCCGAACCGATCCCCCACCCATCCGCCAAACACCTGGAAGAGCAAGTAGGGGTATCCGAAAACGGAGAAGACGAGGCCGTACTGCGTGGCGGTGAGCCCCAGCTCCCGCCGGATTTCGCCGGCTGCGGTGGCAATGTTGACGCGGTCGACGTACGTGATGAGGTACATCAAACACAGCAGAAACAAGACAATGCCGGGAGAGGTGAAGCGCTTCATAGGGGCGCGAGCCTACCACGACCCGAGGAGGAGGCAAAGTACTATGGTCGCCATGTCGAGGTCCGTTTGCTTGACGGGAATACTGCTCCTAGCGACATGCTCTCGAGGGGCGGAGGAGGCGCCTGCGGCCCGCGCCCCCCTCTTCGACAACCTTGGAAGCTACCGCCACCCCATTACCACCTCCTCGGCCGACGCCCAGCGCTACTTCGATCAGGGGCTGACGTTGAGCTACGCGTTCAACCATGCCGAGGCGATCCGGTCGTTCCGGCAGGCCGCCGCGCTCGACCCGGCCTGCGCGATGTGCTTCTGGGGTGTCGCCTACGCGCTCGGGCCGAACATCAACGCGCCGATTACGGAGGACGCCGCGCGCGACGCGTGGCAGGCGATTGGCGAGGCTCGTCGTCTTGCCGCCACAGCGAGCGAGCGCGAGCGCGCGTACATCGACGCGCTCGCCCGGCGGTACGACGCCAATCCAGCGGCGCCGCGTCCCCCGCTCGATCGCGCGTACGCCGACGCAATGCGCGAGCTGACGACGCGGTACCCCGACGACCTCGATGCCGCCACTCTTTACGCGCAGTCGCTGATGGACACGTCGCCGTGGAATTACTGGGACGCGGACGGCAAGCCGCGCGAGTTCACGTCCGCCGTCCTCGCGGCGCTGGAATCAGTGTTCGCGCGGAACCCCAATCATCCAGGCGCCATTCACCTGTACATCCACGCCGTCGAGGCCTCCGACAACCCTGGGCGCGCCGAGCCGCACGCCGATCGCCTGGCGACGCTGGTGCCAGGCGCCGGCCACCTCGTGCACATGCCGGCTCACATCTACCTTCGCGTTGGGCGCTTCGCCGACGCCACGGCTTCCAACGAGCGCGCGCAGACAGTCGACCAGGCCTATCTCGCGGGCGATGCCGTCGAGGGCAACGCGGTATACGAGATGGGATACGTCCCGCACAACCCGCATTTCGCGGCGACGTCGGCGGCGTTCGAAGGGCGACGGGCGCGGGCAATGGAATTGGCCGAAGCGACGCGCGCACTGGCGCATCCCGAGATGTGGCGCGACCCGGCCATGGGAGGCATGCTGCAGCACTTCGCGCTCACGCCGCTCTACACGCGCGTGCGCTTCCATCGCTGGGACGAGGTGGTGGCGGAACCGGAGCCGGCGGCAGACCTGCCCTTCACGCGGGCGATCTGGCACATGGCGCGCGGGTTCGCCTACGCGGACCGGGGCCAACTGGCGGAGGCGCGGAAAGAGCTCGCCGCGTTGGCGGCGATCCGTAAGGATGCGTCGCTCGCGCAGGTCTACGTGTCAAGCGTCAACACGGCCGCGAGCATCGTCGCCATCGCGCACGAGGTGCTGGAGGGCCAGATCGCGGTTCGGGAGCGGCGGGCCGCGCAGGCTGCGGCGCACTTCGCGCAGGCGGTCGCGCTGGAGGACGGCCTGACGTATATGGAGCCTCCCGACTGGCCCATTCCGGTGCGACAGCTGCAGGGAGCGGCGCTGCTGGCCGTCGGCCGAGCGCGCGACGCGGAGGCGGCCTTTCGCGCCGATCTCCGGAAGTTTCCAGAGAACGGCTGGTCGCTCTCGGGGCTGCACGCGAGCCTCGAGCGGCAGGGACGAGGCGCCGAGGCGGCGGCCGTCAAGACGCGGTTCGACGCCGCGTGGCGCGGCGCCGACACGCCGGTCGCGGGTGGACGACCGCTACCAGCGACCAACTAGTCTTTTCGGAACACCAGCAGGAACAGGTCCGCTGGCTGGCTCTGCGCCGACCACTCCTGGTTCATGCTCACGGTGGCGAACCCGGCCGCCTTCGCTTCCTCGACGACGATATCCGGCGGCACGCCATGGCCGCGGCGATTGGCCGGCACGCCCTCCGGCACCTCCGTGTTCGGCCGCGGCGGAAAGTCGATGACTGCCAGCCGGCCGCCCGACTTGAGTGCCGTCGCCATGCTCTTGAGGATGTCCAGCGGCTGGGTGAGGTGATGGTAGGCGTCGCGGATCAGAATCGCGTCGCAGCAGCCGGCCGGCAGGTTCGTCGAGGTCGGGGCGCCAGCGAGCACCGTGACGTTGGTCAGCCCTTCTTTCTTGGTGTACTCGCGCAGGAAGGCGAGTTGTTTCTCGCCGATATCGGTCGCGTACACGCGCCCTGAGGCTCCGGTCCATTTGCCGATCGCCACCGTCCAGGCACCGAACCCCGCGCCCACATCGGCCACTGTCATCCCCGGCTTGAGCTGAAGCAGTTCCACCAGGCGCGGCACTTCGATCGCCGCCGACTTGACCATCGCCTCGGTGAGACCCTGTTGCTGGCCACCGACAGGCGCGAAAAAAAGCAGGACGAGAGCGGAAATGCCAGCGGCCTTACGCACGCGGTCCTCCTAGAGTTTGAACAGGTCGTCGAACGCTTTTCGCGGGTCGTCCTTGCGCGGCGACGTCGTCTCGCGCTCGACGGTAGTGCGCGGCGCATACAGCGTACACGCGTTCTTGGTGTTCTTCGGCGAGATCCGCGCTTGTACGGGCTGCATGCACTCGAATCGAGCGCCTGGATCGAAGTAGGTGCACTGCGCGCAGCTATGGAGCTCGGCGCCGCACCGGGGGCAGCGACTCTCGAATCCGACGTCGGCGTCGATCGATGCGCCGCACTGGGCGCAGCGCACCACCTCGCGAAAGCCGGGCATGTTGACGGGCCGGGGCGCGTCGCGCGAGATCCGTCGGGTGCCCGCGGGCGCGCCGGGCTCGGGGGCCGGGCGCCCCGACGGCTTCGGTTGGCGGTCGCGCTCGTCGTCCTGGTAGCCGCGCTGCCGGTACTTACGGTCGCTCATCAGGCCTGAGGTCGGCGTTCACATTACCACGTGAAGCAAACGGCCATTTCCGGGTGAAATACTGCGGTTTGTCCCGGTATTTGGGCCGTATGGGCTCAGCTTGATCCTTTTTTCACAACATAGTACAAGTCGATCGGTTACACGGGTTGCCGTTTTTGCCCCTCCTCGTACGCATTAAGGACTGCGCCCCCCCGGCGGGAGGCCCGGCCGTCAACAGCTGATGCCGCAGCTCTTTCATCGCAGCGCCAATACCCTCGCCCGCGCGAGTCTCGTCGGCCTGCTCCTGCTGGGGGGCGGGCTGGTCGGCCTCCTGATCGTGCTCGGACGGTCGTCCTACGTCACACGTGCGCAGGAGTTCGTCGATCAGCCGATCCAGTTCAGCCACCTCCACCACGTCGGTGACGACGGCATCGACTGCCGGTACTGCCATACGTCGGTCGAGACCGCGTCGTTTGCAGGCATCCCGCCGACCAAGACGTGCATGAACTGCCACTCGCAAATCTGGTCGAATGCGCCGATCCTCGAGCCAGTGCGCGCCAGCTTTCGCGACGACCGGCCGCTGCGCTGGATCCGCGTGCACGACCTGCCCGATTTCGTCTATTTCAACCACAGCATCCATGTGAAAAAGGGCATGGGCTGCGAGACGTGTCACGGCCGGGTGGACGAGATGCCCCTCATGCTGCAGGAGAACTCGCTGCTGATGGAGTGGTGCCTCAACTGCCACCGCGCGCCGGAGCAGTTTGTGCGGCCGCGCGACCAGGTCTTCACCATGGGGTATCGGCCCCCCGTTCCGCAGTCGGTCATCGGTCCGCAGCTTGTGAAGGAGTACGGGATCCAGAGCCTCACGAGCTGCTCGACGTGTCATCGGTAACGCGCCCATGACGCCACGGTACGAGATCAACGCCCTGCGCGCGCGGCTCGACAACACGCGCGGGCGTACCTACTGGCGCAGTCTCGAGGCGCTGGCGGAGACTCCCGAGTTCAGGGAATTCTTGCACCGCGAGTTCCCCCAGAACGCGGCGGAATGGATCGACCCGGTGGGCCGCCGCAACTTCCTCAAGCTGATGGGCGCCTCGCTTTCGCTCGCCGGCCTGAGCGGGTGCACCCGCCAGCCGGCCGAAGCCATCGTGCCCTACGTGCGCCAGCCGGAGGAGCTCGTACCCGGCAAGCCGCTCTTCTATGCGACGGCGATGCCGATGCATGGTGCGGGCATGGGGCTGCTCGTCGAAAGCCACGAAGGGCGGCCGACGAAGATCGAGGGAAACCCGGAGCACCCGTCCAGCCGCGGCGCCACGGATCTGTTCGCGCAGGCGGCCATTCTCGGACTGTACGACCCTGATCGATCCCAGACACTCACGAACCTCGGCGAAATCCGCCCGTTCAGCGCCTTTGCGGGCGCTGCGCAGGCGATGGTCTCGAAGCAGCAGCCGAATCAGGGCGCCGGGCTCCGCATTCTCAGCGAGACGGTCGCGTCGGCTACGCTCGCGGCGCAGATCGGCGAGTTCCTGATGCGGTTGCCGAAGGCCAGATGGGTCCAGTGGGAGCCGGCGGGCCGTTATAACGCGCGCGAGGGGAGCCGCCTCGCGTTCGGCGAGTACGTCGATCCGCAGTACGCGCTCGAAAAGGCGACGGTGATTCTGTCGCTCGATGCCGATTTCCTCTGCGCCGGCGCGGCCAGCATCCGCAACGCGCGGGCCTTTGCGTCGCGCCGGCGCGCCGACGCCAATCTGGCGGAAGCCAACCGGCTCTACGCCGTCGAGTGCACGCCGACGAACACCGGCACGAAAGCCGATCATCGGCTGCCGCTGCGGCCGTCACAGGTGGAAGCCTTTGCGCGCGCTGTGGCCGCGCGGCTCGGCGTGGCCGGCGCGACGGCTCCGCAGCTGCCCCCCGCGGCCGCGGCGTGGATCGGTCCGCTCGTTGGGGATCTGCAGGCGAACCGCGGCCAGAGCCTCGTTATTGCCGGCGATGGCCAGCCGCCGATCGTCCATGCCCTCGCGCATGCGATGAACGAGGCGCTCGGCAACGTCGGCGCCACCGTCGCGTACACGCAGACGGCGGAAGCGCAGCCGATGAATCAGCTCGCCGGACTGCGCGAGCTGGTCGGCGAGATGAACGCGGGGACCGTGGAGTTCCTGCTGATTCTGGGCGGCAACCCGGTTTACACCGCGCCCGTGGATCTGGATTTCGCAGCGGCGCTCGACAAGGTGCCGTTCCGCGCGCACCTCAGTCTGTACGAGGACGAGACGTCCGCGCGCTGCCACTGGCACCTACCCGAGACGCATTTCCTCGAGACGTGGAGCGACGTACGCGCCGACGATGGCACGGCGAGCATCGTACAACCGCTCATTGCGCCGCTCTACAACGGCAAGTCGGCGCACGAGGTGGTGTCTGCGCTCAGCGAGCGCGGCGAGCGGCCGGCGTACGAGCTGGTGCGCGAGTATTGGTCGAAGGCGACGGGCTTGTCATTGCAGGTGCCCGCGCCGGCACCTGCCGCACCGACCGGCGCGGCCCAGGCGGGCGCGCCCGCGGCCGAAGCTCCACCGATTGCGCCCGCACCGCGGCCGCCACTCTCACCGTTCGACCGTGAGTGGCGGCGCTGGCTGCACGACGGCGTCATCCCGAACACGGCGTTTGAGCCGCGCACCGTCTCGTTCCAGGGCAGCGTGGCGGCGCCGGCCACGCCGGCCGCCGCTGCCCAGGGACTCGAGGTCGTCTTCCGTCCCGACCCGACGATCTATGACGGCCGCTTCGCGAACAACGGGTGGCTCCAGGAAACGCCCAAGTCGCTCACGAAGCTGACGTGGGACAACGCTGCCCTCATCTCACCGGCCACCGCCTCGCGGCTCACGCTCATCAGCGGCGATGTCGTCGAGCTGCGGCAGGGCGATCGCTCGCTCCGGATTCCGGTGTGGCTGGTGCCCGGCCAGCCGGCCGACACCATCACGCTGCATCTCGGCTACGGCCGGACGCGCGCGGGGCGCGCCGGCAGCGGCACCGGCGTCGACGTCACCCCGCTTCGGACGGCGGACGCGCTCGACATGCTCGCCGGCGTCGAGCTGGCGAAGACCGGCGACACGTACCCCCTGGCGTCGACGCAGGACCACTGGTCGCTGGAGGGACGCAACCTGGTGCGCGTGGCGACGCTGGCCGAGTACGACGAGGATCCCGCGTTCGCGGCGAAGCTCGAACTCCAGCCGATCACCGGCCTCACGATGTACGGCGACTTCAAGTACGAAGGGTACGCATGGGGCATGGCGATCGATCAGAACGTCTGCACCGGCTGCAACGCGTGCGTCGTCGCCTGTCAGGCCGAAAACAACGTGCCGGTCGTCGGGAAGACCCAGGTGCTCAACGGGCGCGAGATGCATTGGCTGCGTGTCGACCGGTACTACACCGGCGATCTCGAGAATCCGGACACGTACCACCAGCCGATGCCGTGCCAGCAGTGCGAGACGGCGCCGTGCGAAGTCGTCTGCCCCGTATCGGCGACCACGCACAGCACCGAGGGCCTGAACGACATGGTCTACAACCGCTGCGTCGGCACGCGCTACTGCTCCAACAACTGCCCGTACAAAGTGCGCCGTTTCAACTTCCTCCTCTATCAGGACTGGAACACGCCGTCGCTCTGGCTGCAGCGGAATCCCGACGTGACGGTCCGGAGCCGCGGCGTGATGGAGAAGTGCACCTACTGCGTGCAGCGCATCAATCACGCGCGTGTGGCGGCCAAGCTCGAGGATCGCCGAATCCGCGACGGCGACGTCGTGACCGCGTGCGAGGCGGCGTGCCCCACGCAGGCGATCGTCTTCGGCGACATCAACGATCCGAACAGCCGCGTGTCGCGGCTGAAGGCGAACTCGCTCAACTACCCGCTGCTCGCCGAGCTCAACACGCGGCCGCGGACGACGTACATGGCGATCGTGCGGAACCCGAACATGGAGCTGGAGACCGTGCCGGCCGGTGAGACTGAGGAGGCGCGCTGATGGCGCAACGGGACTCCGACGACGATCCGCTGGCGGGGCTCAGCGTGCCGGCCGGGCGGATCATGCCGGACGTGATTGCGCCGGGGCATACCTTTGCCACGGTCACCGACAAGATCAGCTCGATCGTGATGACCAAGCGGACGCCGGTCGGCTGGTTCCTCGGATTCGCGGTCGCGTTCGCCTTCCTGATGGTGTTCAACGTCACGGTCGGCCATCTGCTGGTGACCGGTATCGGCATCTGGGGGAACAACGTCCCGGTCGGGTGGGCGTTCGACATCATCAACTTCGTGTGGTGGATTGGCATTGGCCACGCGGGCACGCTGATTTCGGCGATCCTGCTCCTGTTCAGGCAGCAGTGGCGCACTTCGATCAACCGCTTTGCCGAGGCGATGACGCTCTTCGCGGTCGCCTGCGCGGCGATGTTCCCGCTGCTTCATACCGGGCGCCCGTGGCTGGCGGCGTACTGGCTGCTGCCGTATCCCAACACGATGGGACTCTGGCCCCAGTTTCGGAGCCCGCTCATCTGGGACGTCTTTGCGGTGACAACCTACTTCACCGTCTCGCTGCTGTTCTGGTACACGGGCCTCGTGCCCGACCTGGCGACGCTGCGCGATCGCGCCAAGACGCGTGCCACACAGGTGATCTTCGGCGTGCTGTCGCTCGGCTGGCGCGGCTCCGGGCGCCACTGGCACAACTATGAGATGGCGTACCTGCTGCTTGCGGGGATCTCGACGCCGCTCGTCCTGTCGGTCCACTCGATAGTGAGCTTCGACTTCGCGGTCTCGGTAATCCCGGGATGGCACACGACGATTTTCCCGCCGTACTTCGTTGCCGGCGCGATCTACTCGGGCTTCGCAATGGTGATGACGCTTGCGGTGCCGCTGCGCAAGTTCTACGGGCTCGAAGACTTCATCACGATGCGGCACATCCACAACATGACGAAGGTCATGCTGGTGACCGGGATGATCGTCGCCTACGGCTACGCCAACGAGGCATTCTTCGCGTGGTACAGCGCCAACCCGTACGAAGGCTACATGATGTACAACCGCATGACTGGCCCGTACGCGCCGCTGTACTGGTCGCTCATCGCCATCAACGCCGCGATGATTCAGCTCTTCTGGTTCCGCCGCGTGCGCGACAACGTCGTCCTGCTCTTCATCCTGTCGCTCTTCGTCAACGTCGGCATGTGGCTCGAGCGCTTCATCATCATCGTGACGAGCCTTCATCGCGACTTCCTCCCCTCGTCGTGGGACATGTATCAGCCGACGCGTTGGGACTTCGGCATGTTCACCGGGACCATCGGTCTCTTCCTGGCGCTGTTCTTCCTGTTCATCCGCTTCCTGCCGGCGATCGCGATCTTCGAGATGCGGACGCTCGTGCCGGAGGCGAAGCTGCAGCCGGAGCAGCGCGGGTGATCTGATGGCGCACCCTCAGCCCTCACCGACGATGCATGGCCTGCTGGCCGAATTCACGACGCCCGCCGCGCTCGTGCAGGCGGCGGAGCGCGCGCGCCTCGAGGGGTACCGCCACATCGATACGTACTCGCCGTTTCCGATTGAGGAGTTGAGCGAGGCGATCGGTCTGCGCCGCTCGAAGGTGCCGTTCATCACGCTCATCGGGGGTGTCGTCGGCGGCATCGCCGGCTATGCGCTCGAGTACTGGTCGCAGGCGATCGCGTATCCGATGAACATCGGCGGCCGGCCGTACCACAGCTGGCCGCACTTCATTCCAGTCACCTTCGAGACGACGGTGCTCGGGGCGGCGCTGTCGTGCTTCATCGGGATGTGGGCGCTCAACCGGTTGCCGCAGCCGTACCACCCAGTCTTCAACGCGCCCGCGTTCGCCCGCGCGTCGCGCGATCGCTTCTTCCTGTATGTCGAGGCAACCGACCCGAAGTTCGAACGCTACGCGACGACGACATTTCTCGAGGGGTTGCACCCCGTAGGAGTGACCGAAGTTGCGCCATAACTTCAACTCCCGAATCCGTTGGGAGTGTGCCGCCGTGCTGCTGTGCGTGATGGCGGCGGCGTGCCGGCAGGACATGCACGACGCGCCGCGCTACGATCCGCTCGAGGCGAGCGCCTTCTTCGCCAACGGACAGAGCGCCCGCCCCCTGGTCGCCAATACCGTCGCGCGCGGCACGCGGCGCGACGACGAGCACCTCAATCAGGGGACGATCAACGGCGAGCTCAGCGACATGTTCCCGATGCCGGTGACGGCCGAGATGATGGCGCGCGGCCGCGAGCGCTACACCGTCTTCTGCTCGCCGTGCCACGGGCGCACGGGGCAGGGGAACGGCATGGTCGTGCAGCGCGGCTTTCGGGCGCCGCCCTCGTTTCACGAGGCGCGGCTGCGAGCGGCGCCGGTGGGGTACTACGTGAACGTGGCAACGAACGGCTTTGGCGCGATGTCGGACTACACGGCACAGGTCCCGGTGGAGGACCGGTGGGCGATTGCGGCGTACATCCGCGCCCTCCAGCTGAGTCAGCGCGCCACCGTGACTGACGTGCCCCCCGATCGCCGGCCCGAGCTCGAGCAGGCGCCGGAATTCGTGCCGACGCCACCGCCGGGACAACCCGAGGCAGCGCCCGCGCCGGGGACACCGTAATGGCCGACATGACGACTGCGTACGCGCCGCCCGCCGACATCGACGCGCCGCGCGCGCGCGCGCGCCTGGTCGGCCTGGTCGGCCTCGTCGGCTGCGGCATCGGCTTGGTCGTCGACCGCGACCACTTCTTCCGCGCGTGGCTCGTGGCCTACCTGCTGTTTCTCGGCATCGCCCTCGGATCGATGGGGCTGCTGATGATCCAGCACCTTTCCGGCGGCGCGTGGGGCGTGTTCCGGCGCGTGTTCGAGGCGTCGAGCCGCACGCTGCCGCTGCTGGCCATCCTGTTCCTCCCGGTCGGGCTCGGCATGGGGACGCTCTTCCCCTGGACGCACCCGGATCACGTGGCCCAGGACGAGATCCTCCGGCACAAGGCGATTTACCTGAACACCGGTTTCTTCCTCGCTCGTGCGCTCGTCTATTTCGCCGGCTGGATTCTGATCGCGTGGACGCTGACGCGCTGGTCGCGGCGCCAGGACGAAGGCGACATGCGCGTGAACCTCAAGATCCAGTATCTCGCTGGCGCCGGGCTGGTCTTCTATACGTTCTCGGCGACGTTCGCGGCGATCGACTGGATCATGTCGATCAATCCGCACTGGTTTTCCACGCTGTTCGGCTTCATCTTCGTCGGCGGCCACGGGATCTCGGCGCTGTCGTTCACGATCGTGGTGAGCACGTTCCTGGCCCGGCGCGCGCCCATGGATACGGTCCTGAAGCCGAGCCATTTCCACGACCTCGGCAAGCTCTCGCTGGCCTTCGTCATGCTGTGGGCGTACTTCAACTTCTCCCAGTACATGTTGGTATACGCGGCCAACGTCGTTGAAGAGATCCCGTACTTCATGAGCCGTATCAGCGGCGGCTGGCAGTACGTCGCCCTCTTCCTGGTCCTCTTCCAGTTTGCCGTGCCATTTCTGCTGCTGCTCTCGCGGGATCTGAAGCGAATGCCCCACCGGCTCGTCTGGGTTTCGGCGGCGCTCCTCGTCGTCCGCTATATCGATCAGTTCATGCTGGTGGCGCCGGAGTTCGAGGCCGCGTCCGGTGCAAACCTGCACCTGCTGGCCGGCGAGCACATGTCGCACTTCTTCGTGCACTGGCTCGACCTGGCCGCGCCGCTCGCGATCGGCGGCCTCTGGGTCTGGATGTTCTTCACGCAGCTGGCGCAGCGACCGCTCCTGGCGTTTGCCGACCCGTACATCCGCGACGCCTTGCAGACTACTGGTGGACACTGATGGCGCACGAACACGCAGCACATGCATCGCCGGACGACGAATACCTCGAGACACCGCCGGGCTCGACCTACGAGCGCACCGACGCGAACGTCTGGGTCATCGTCAAGTTCTTGATCTGGCTCGCGGTGTCGGCGGTCGTCATCCACTTCGGTCTCGGGGCGATGTACGAGCTGCTGATTCAACAGGCGATCGAAACGGAGCAGCCGTATCCACTCGCGGTGACGCAGGAGGAGCGGCTGCCCCCGGCGCCGCGGCTGCAGCAGTTCCCGCGCAACGAGCTGAATCAGTTCCGCACCGACGAGCAGAACCTGCTCGAGCGCTACGGTTGGATGAACCGCGATGCGGGCATCGTTCACATTCCGATCGAAGAGGCGATGCGGTTGACCGTCGAACGCGGGCTCCTGACGTCGGCTCCCGCGCCCCCGGGTGGCGCGTCTCCTGCGTCGGATGCCGGGCTCATGCCCGCCGACGCGAGTTCGGGCCGGACGATGGAGCGGCGGAGACAGTAAGAACAATGCTCAAGGCTCACGGCTCAATGCCCAATGCCCAACGCGGCACACGTGTCTTCGGGCGTGTCGTGCTGTCATTGGGCATTGTGCCGTGGGCCTTGGGCATTGGTGCCGGAGCGGCTTCCGCCCAGCCCGGTTTGACGAGTAGCTACTACGGCCAGCAGCAGCGCTCCGGCACCGTGTCGACGGAAGTGCCGCCGCAACTGCGCGAGGTGACGTTCAAGCAGCGGTTGAACGAGCCGCTGCCGCTCGACGCGGTCTTCCGCGACGAGACGGGGCGCGTGGTGGCGCTCCGCGACGTCTTCGGGAGCCGGCCGGTCGTGCTGGCCTTCGTGTACTACCAGTGTCCGATGCTCTGCTCGCAGGTCATGAACGGCATTTCCAGTGCGGCGAAGGTGCTGCCGTTCACGGTCGGGCGCGACTATGACGTCGTGCTGATCAGCTTCGACCCGCGCGATACGCCGCACGCAGCGGCGGCGAAGAAGCAGGAGCACCTCGGCAAGTGGCCCGAGGGCGACGCGCGGGCGTGGCACCTGCTGACCGGCGACGAGGCGACGATCCGGCGCGTCACATCGGCCGCGGGGTTCTCCTACCGGTGGGACGAGCGGTCGGGGCAGTTCGCGCACGTCAGCGGCGTCCTGGTGGTGACGCCCGACGGCCGGCTGTCGCGCTACTTCTACGGCGTCGAGTATTCGCCGAAGGATCTGCGGCTGGCGCTCGTGGAGTCGGGCGAGGGACGAGTCGGGTCGGTGATCGACGAACTGATCCTCTACTGCTTCCATTACGACCCCGAAAGCGGGCGGTACGGGCTGCTGGTGATGAATCTCATCCGCCTCGGCGGCGTGATGACCATGCTTTTCATCGGCGGCTTCATCCTGCTGATGCGCCGACGCGAGTGGCGCGCGTCTGTCGGGGGCCGCATCTGAAGCCGTAACAGAGACCGATATGCTGTCTGGAATCCCGCTGTTCCCCGCCCAGGCATCCACCCTCGCCCCCGCGGTGGACAACCTGTATTTCTTCGTCACCGCCGTCACGGCGTTCTTCGCGCTGCTCGTCGCCTTGTACGTGGTGATCTTTGCCGTCAAGTACCACGACCGGACCGGCGATAAGGTTGGCCAGCCGATCACCGGGTCGATTCCCCTCGAAATCGTGTGGTCGATCGTGCCGTTCGTCATCGCGATGGTGATCTTCGGGTGGTCGACGCTCGTGTTCTTCGATCTGGTGCGGGCGCCGGACCAGACGCTTGAAATCTATTCCACCGGCAAGCGGTGGATGTGGCGGTTCCAGCACCTCGACGGCCAGAGCGAGATCAACCAGCTGCACGTCCCCCTCGGCCGGCCGGTGAAGGTGATTTTCACGTCCGAGGACGTCCTGCATTCCCTCTACATCCCGGCATTCCGCGTGAAGGCCGATGCGGTTCCCGGGCGCTACAGCTCGATCTGGTTCACGCCGACGCGCGCCGGCGAGTACCACCTGTTCTGCGCCGAGTACTGCGGCACGAAGCATTCTGGGATGGTCGGCAGCGTGGTGGTCATGGAGCCGAACGCCTACCAGGCGTGGCTGAGCGGCGGCGGCGGTCTGTCGATGTCGGCCCGTGGTGAGCAGCTGTTTCAGCAGCACGGCTGCTCGGGTTGTCATCTCAGCGATGGTTCCGGCCGCGGCCCGGCGCTCGCCGGCAGGTACGGCATGCAGGAGACGCTCGCCAACGGTACCACCGTTGTCGTCGACGACACGTATATCCGTGAATCGATTCTCACGCCGCAGGCGCGGCTCGTCGCGGGCTACGGGCCGGTGATGCCGACGTTCCAGGGGCAGGTCAACGAGGAAGGGCTGATGAGCCTGATCGAGTACATCAAGACGCTGCCGGGCACCGGGCAGCCTGCGGCGACGCCGGCGGCGCCCGCGCCCGCGGGGGCCAAGGCTGCCGCGCCCAGGTAGGACCATCATGACGACCACCGTGCTACCGCGCGTGAACTATCTCAACGTGAAGACCACTGTGGCCTCGTGGCTGCTCACGCGGGACCACAAACGCATCGGCGTCATGTATCTGGTGGTCGTGGCGCTGGCGTTCTCCCTCGGCAGCATCATGGCAGCCGGCGTTCGCATCGAGCTGACCACGCCCCAGGGCGATTTCGTCGCGCCCGATACCTATAACCGGCTCTTCACCATGCACGGCGTGCTCATGGTGTTCTTCGTGCTCGTGCCGGTCGTGCCCGCCGTGCTCGGCAACTTCGTGATGCCGCTCATGATCGGCGCCAAGGACGTGGCCTTCCCGACGCTGAATCTGATGAGCTGGTACGTCTTCGTCACGGGGTTTCTCGTCACCCTGGCGGCGATGGTGTTCGGCGGCGTCGACACCGGCTGGACGTTCTACACGCCGTACAGCTCGAACGCGTCGGCGTCGAACGTGATGCTGACGGGCCTCGGCGTCTTCATCACCGGCTTCTCGTCGATTCTGACGGGGTTGAACTTCATGGTGACGATCCACCGGATGCGCGCGCCGGGGATGACCTGGTTCCGCCTGCCATTGTTCGTCTGGGCGATCTATGCGACGAGCCTCGTGATGATCCTGGCGACGCCGGTCATCGCCATCACGGTCGGAATGATGGCGCTCGAGCGCGCCTTCGGCTTCGGCATCTTCGATCCGCGGCTCGGCGGCGATCCGGTCCTCTTCCAGCACCTCTTCTGGTTCTACTCACACCCGGCGGTCTACATCATGATCTTGCCGCCGATGGGCGTCATCAGCGAAGTCATTACGTGCTTCTCGCGCAAGAACATCTTCGGGTACTCGTTCGTGGCGTTCTCCAGCCTCGCGATCGCCGTGTTCGGGTTCCTCGTGTGGGGACATCATCTGTTCGTCTCCGGCATCTCGCCGTATTCGGCGATCGTGTTCTCGTTTCTGTCGTTTGCCGTGGCGATCCCGTCGGCGGTCAAGACATTCAACTGGACGGCGACGCTCTATCAGGGCGCCATCTGGTGGAAGGAGCCGCTGATGTGGGCGTTCGGGTTCATCGGGCTGTTTCTGGTCGGCGGCCTGACCGGGCTGTTTCTCGCCTCGCTCGGCCTGGACGTGCACCTGCACGACACGTATTTCGTGGTGGCGCATTTCCACTACATCATGGTTGGCGGATCCATCATGGGCTTCCTCGCGGGGCTGCACTATTGGTGGCCGAAGATGACGGGACGGATGTACAGCGAATTCCTGTCGCGTTTCGCCGCCATTCTCGTGTTCGTCGGTTTCAACCTGACATTCGGGCCGCAGTTCATCCTGGGCTATCTCGGGATGCCGCGTCGCTATCACGCCTATCCGGAGGAGTTCCAGGTCCTCAACGTCCTGTCGTCGGCCGGCGCGTCGATCCTCGCTGTTGGCTACTCGCTCGTCGCCATCTACCTGCTCTACTCGCTCGTCAAGGGCGAGGAGGCCGGCGCGAACCCGTGGCTCGCGACGGGGCTGGAGTGGACGACCGAATCGCCGCCGGCGCCCGAGAATTTCTCCGAGACGCCCATCGTGAGCCAAGGGGCGTACGAGTATTCGAAGCGGGAGATCAGAGTTGCCTAACGGAGTTGCCGCCCACGCCGATCCCCACGGCCACGCGCACCACCCGGCGCTCCAGCATCACTTCCAGACGCTGGATCAGCAGCACGAGGCGGCGACGCTGGGGATGTGGGTGTTCCTGGTGACCGAAGTCATGTTCTTCGGCGGCCTGCTGCTGGCCTATCTGCTGTACCGCGTCTGGTACCCGGCGGCGTGGGCCGAAGGCAGCCTCGACCTCGACATTCGGCTCGGCGGCTTCAATACGGTCGTCCTGATCGCGAGTAGTCTGACGATGGCATTGGGGGTGCGATCGGCGCAGACCGGCGCCCAGCGGGCGACCGTCGGGTGGCTGCTGGCGACGATCGCGCTCGGGCTGACGTTCCTCGGCGTCAAGGTGATCGAATACGCGGAGAAGTTCGAGCTCCGTCACGTTCCGGGGTCGAACTTCTTCTACGAAGGGCCGCATGCCGGCCAGGTGGAGATCTTCTTCTCCCTCTACTTCGGATTGACGGGTCTCCACGCGCTGCACATGATCGTCGGCGTCGGGCTCATGTCGGTGATCACGTGGATGGCCGTCCGCCGCCGGTTCTCGCCGGAGTGGTACACCCCGGTCGAGATCGCGGGCCTCTACTGGCATTTCGTCGACATCGTCTGGATCTTCCTCTTTCCTCTGCTCTATCTCGTGGATCGGTCGCATCAGGTCGGGTAGCCGTATGGCAGGCCATATCTTGCCCAAGAAGATGTATTACGCGGCGTTCGCCGCGCTCATGGTGTTCACGGCGATTACCGTCATGGTCGCCTTCGTCAACCTCGGCGCCTTCAATTTCCCGATTGCGCTGGGGATCGCCGTCACGAAAGCCACGCTCGTCATCCTCTTCTTCATGCACGTGAAGTACAGCAGCCGCCTCACGAAACTGGTGATCGCCTCTGGCTTCTTCTTCCTGATCGTCCTGTTCGGGCTCACGATGGCAGATTACGCGTCACGCGAATGGCTGCCGGCGCCGCCCACGCTGCGGTGAGTCACGCCACCGAAGCACTCATCGAGCGTCCCTGTCATCACCGGAATGAATTCACGCGCTTGACAATCCGTGGCAGGAGTCATAGGTTGCCTCTTCACGTGGCTACCGAGGTCGAGTACGAGCACCTCCACGCGCCGAGTCCGCGCGACCTTCAGCGGCTCGCCGCCACGCAGGTATGAGCATGGAGCCATCTCACGAGGGCGCCGGCCCGCCACCCCGTCGCGGCCCCTCCGTCGACCTCGACCCGACCGGGATCGTCACGGGCAAGAGCCCGGACAGGCAGCGCCGCCAGTTCCTGAACTATTCGTTCTACCGGCTCGACCCGGTGTTCCGGCGGCTCCCCGTCGACGAGCAGCGAGTGGCGGCAACCGGATTCATCGAACTGGTACGGGAGTGGGAGTCTTTGGACGACCTGATCCTCCGCACGTACTCGCTCGTGGGCCTGCGCGCGGACGTCGACTTCATGCTCTGGCGAATCACGTTCGACCCGCTGTGCTTCCAGTCGATGGAAGCGGCGATCAGGCGGTCGCGGCTGGGCGCCTACCTGTCGCAGGTGTACAGCTTCCTCTCGCTCCAGCGCCAGTCGCCGTACGTCAACCGGAGCAAGGCCACCGGGGAGGGTGTCGAGTTGCTGCCGGGCCAGGGGAAGTACTTGTTCGTGTACCCCTTCACGAAAACGCGGTCGTGGTACCGCCTTTCGCCCCACGCGCGGCAGGGGATGATGGACGAGCATATCGCCGCCTCCGCGCCGTTCAAGGGCGTCCGCCTGAACACCAGCTACAGCTACGGCATTGACGACCAGGACTTCGTAGTCGCGTTCGACTCGGACTACCCGCAAGAGTTCGTCGATCTGGTAGGGCGGCTCCGTTACACGGAGGCGAGCCTCTATACGCAGCGCGACACGCCGATGTTCGCGTGCGCGAAGGCGCCCATTGACGCGATCCTCGCGCAGCTGGCACACACGGATTAGCTCAATGGTCAGTCACCCCGATCCTGAGGTGCTTGTCGTCGGTGCCGGTCCGGGTGGCCGCGTCGCGGCCCTGTTCCGCCTCACGGCCGCGCCGTGATGGGGGCGTGACGCACGTCTCGGCGCTTGACTCCCGCGATCCGCGATGGTACGTACTGACGGCCGCTCTTCACACTCTCAAACTCAAACAGGGAACAAGCTTGGCCCAGACGGAAGAAGAACTGCTAAACGACCCGGTCGAGGGTCAGCCCACGCTTATCCTGCGCTCGCCGGATTTCCATTCCATCACCGAGGCCGTCGCGGAGCCGGTCGAGCGGCCAACACCGCTCGGCTGGTGGCTCTTCTTCATCCCGGCCTTCGCGCTCCTCGCCCTTCTCGGCGTGGCGGTCTCGTGGCTCTTCTGGGAGGGGATCGGCATCTGGGGGCTCAACGTCCCCGTTGGCTGGGCCTGGGACATCACGAACTTCGTGTTCTGGGTCGGCATCGGGCACGCCGGGACGCTCATCTCGGCGATCCTGTTCCTCTTCCGGCAGAAGTGGCGCACTTCGATCAACCGAGCGGCGGAGGCGATGACCATCTTCGCGGTCATGTGCGCGATGCTGTTCCCGGGGATCCACGTGGGACGCGTCTGGGTTGCTTACTGGATGTTCCCGCTTCCGAACCAGATGGGTATGTGGCCCAACTTCAGGAGCCCTCTTCTCTGGGACGTCTTTGCGGTCAGCGTGTACGGAACCGTCTCGGTCCTGTTCTGGTACGTTGGCCTGATTCCGGACCTGGCGACGATGCGCGATCGGGCGAAAACCCCCATCCGGAGGTTCGTCTACGGCTTCTTCGCGCTCGGATGGCGGGGCTCCGTGCGGCAGTGGAACCACTACGAAAGCGCCTATCTCGTGCTGGCGGCCCTCGCGACGCCGCTGGTCCTCTCGGTTCATTCGGTCGTCTCGATGGATTTCGCGGTCTCCATACTTCCCGGATGGCATACGACCATCTTCCCGCCCTACTTCGTCGCGGGCGCGATCTTCTCCGGCTTCGCCATGGTGGTGACGCTCATGGTGATCTGCCGCACCGCGTTTCGCCTCGAGCACATCATCACCCTCAAGCACTTCGACTACATGGCGAAGATCATGCTCGTGACCGGCTCGATGGTCGGCTTCGCCTATGCCACGGAATTCTTCACCTCGTGGTACAGCGGGAACCCGTACGAGGGCTTCACGTTCATGAACCGCGCGGGCGGACCGTACGCCTGGGCCTACTGGATCATGGTCACCTGCAACGTGATCAGCCCTCAGATCTTCTGGTTCAAGAAGGCGCGCACGAGCATCCCGGTCCTGTTTGCGCTGTCGATCGTCATCAACATCGGCATGTGGTTCGAGCGGTTCGTGATCATCGTCACGTCGCTGCACCGCGACTTCCTTCCCTCAGCGTGGGGCTACTTCACGCCCACAATCTGGGACGTGGCGTGCCTGCTCGGCAGCTTCGGGCTCTTCTTCACGATGTTCTGCCTGTTCGTACGATTTCTTCCGATGGTGGCAACCGCCGAGGTCAAGACCGTCCTGCCGCAGGCCAATCCGCACTGGCAGCCCGGCGCCGAACGCGAGGTCAGGCACCATCGGGCTGCGCTGCCAGGCCGAGGGCCCGAGCCCGCTCCCGAGGGAGCCTCCTGATGCCGCTCTTCGCTCCCCAGCTCCCGAAGGGGCCTCACTACGGAGTCCTTGCCGAATTCGCGACGCCGGCGGATCTCTATCACGCGTGCGAGCGGGTGCGTGACGCGGGCTTCACGCGGTGGGACGCCCACACGCCGTTCCCCGTCCACGGCCTCGAGCAAGCCATGGGGCTCCGGCGCTCCCGGCTACCGTGGATCGTCCTCGGCATGGGTCTCACCGGGGCCGCGCTCGGCTTCGGCCTGCAGTGGTGGGTCCATTCCGCCGCCTACCCCCTCGTGATCAGCGGTAAACCGTACCTCGCCTGGCCGGCCTACATTCCGATCACATTCGAGGTGGGAGTGCTCTTCGCCGCGCTCGGCGCGGTCTTCGGCATGCTCGGTCTGAACCGGCTGCCGATGCACCACCATCCGCTCTTCCAATCCAAGGTCTTCGAGCGCGTGACCGACGACGCCTTCTTCATCTCAATCGAGTCGTGGGATCCCCGGTTCGATGCGTCGGCCACCGGCAAGCTGCTGGCGTCGCTCGGCGCACGAAACGTCGAGCTCCTGGAGTCCTGAATGACCTCCGAACGCGATCGCGTGGCGCTGCGGCTCGAACAGGCCACGATCCCGCCGGGGCACGCATGGAACCGCCTTCCGGTCATTGGCGCCGTCCTCGCGCTGGTGGGCGCGGGTGTGTGCGTCATTCTGGGAGTGGCAAATCCGAGGCAGTTCTTCTTTTCGTGGCTCGTGTCGTTCCTGTTCTTTCTGAGCCTGGCCCTCGGCGCGCTCTTCTTCGTGCTGATCCAGTACGCGGCCCAGGGAGGATGGGGGATCGTGGTGCGGCGGATCGGCGAGACCGTGTTCGCCACGATTCCCGTCATGGCGGCACTCTTTCTCCCGGTGGTCCTTGGCCTGCACGATCTCTACGAGTGGTCCCACCCGGACGCAGTCGAGCGCGATGCGCTGCTTCGCTGGAAGGCGCCATACCTCAACGTGCCGTTCTTCCTGATTCGGGCCGTTCTCTACTTCGGATGCTGGTCCTTCATCGCCGTCCTCTACTACCGCCGCTCGCGTGGTCAGGACGCAACGGGGGACCCCGCGGTGTCCGCCCGTCTGCGCCGTCTCGCCGGTCCCGCGATCATCGTCCTCGCGCTGACCCAGACCTTCGCCTCGGTCGACTGGATCATGTCGCTCACGCCGCACTGGTACTCGACCATCTTCGGCGTTTATTTCTTCGCGGGCTCCTTCGTCGGGTTCATCGCGCTGCTCTCGGTCGTTGCAGTAGCGATGCGCCGCGCCGGCCTGCTCGACACGGTCATCAGCACCGAGCACATGCACGACATCGGAAAGCTCCTCTTCGCGTTCACGGCGTTCTGGGCCTATATCGCCTTCTCTCAGTTCTTCCTCATCTGGTACGCGAACCTCCCGGAGGAGACGATTTGGTACCAGGCGCGGCTCGAGGGGTCCTGGATGACGGTTTCGCTTTTCATCATGGGAGGACACTTCGCAGTTCCGTTCTTCTACCTGATGGGGCGCGCCGTCAAGCGGAGGGGATCGACCCTGGCCCTCGGGGGCGTGTGGCTCCTCGGCATGCATTTTGTCGATCTATACTGGCAAGTGATGCCGACGCTCCATCCCGAAGGGCTCCGTCCGTCGGCTCTGGATCTAGCTGCGCTCGTCGCTGTCGGCGGGTGCTTCGTGACGGCGGCCAGCTGGCTGATGCGACGGCAGGCGCTCGTACCGCTACGCGACCCGAGGCTGGCCGAATCGCTCGCGTTCGAGAACAGCTGACGTCGGATACGAGTCGCGCGTCGAGAAACGCGAGCGGCCCGATCGCCGCGCGAGGGTTGCAGGAGTAAAAATACTTCTTGTACAATTTGCTCGAAACCGACATTCTGCGCTGACTGCTCGCTGCGATGCCGGGCGGGAGAGGCAGTGTCGCGACGACGAAGGAAACAGGTCGACGATGACCAAGGAGCTGGAAATGCGCGGAACAGGGATCAGGTTGTGGCTGGCGGCGGGGCTGGTCGCGGTGTTGGGCTGGCCGGACGTTGCTGCCGCCGCGTCGATCACGGGAACCGTCATCTTCGACGGGAAAGCCCCCGCTCTCAAGCCGCTCGCCATGGACGCCGAACCCGTGTGCCACAAGATGCACGCGGGGAAACCCGTGCCGAACGAGATGCTGGTCCTCGGTAGCGGCAACACCATGGGAAACATCATGGTCTGGGTCTCGAAGGGGCTCCCAGCAGGCAAGACCTGGCCCGCTCCCAAGACTCCGGTGGTTCTCGATCAGAAGGGCTGCGTATACATGCCGCACGTGATGGGGATCATGGTCGGCCAGCCCTACAGGATCCTCAACTCCGACGGCATCCTCCACAACATCCACACGCTTCCCAAGATCAACCCGGCATTCAACCGGGGGCAGCCGGCGACGGTCAAGGAGATGACCACGACGTTCCCCAAGCCGGAGGCGATGCTCCAGGTCAAGTGCGACGTCCACCCATGGATGACCGCCTACATCGGCGTCTACACCCATCCCTTTTTCTCGGTGACGGGCACGGACGGGAAGTACACGATCTCGGGCCTCGACGCGGGGACCTACGAGCTCACCGCCTGGCACGAGAGGCTGGGGACGCAGACGGCCTCGATTACGGTCGGCGCCAAAGACATGACCCAGAACTTCAAGTTCGCCGTGAAGTAGCGATCCGGAGAACAGCCGAATGAGTCAGACAACAGGCGTCGCGCCACCCAAGCCGCACGGCGCGCACGAAGCCCATCACGAGGAGCTCGGCTTCTGGCGCAAGTACGTCTTCTCCACCGACCACAAGGTCATCGGCATCCAGTACGCCGTCACCGGTCTCCTGTTTCTCCTCTTCGGCTTTTCGCTGATGATGCTCATGCGGTGGCAGCTCGCCTATCCGGAGGCCGCGCTTCCGCTCCTCGGCAGCCTCCTCGGCGAGGCGCGCATGCCGGGCGGGACGATGCTCCCTGAGTTCTACAACGAGCTCGGGGCGATGCACGGCACCATCATGGTCTTCCTCGGCGTGGTCCCCCTCGCCGTCGGGGGATTCGGGAACTTCGTGCTCCCGCTCCAGATTGGAGCCCCGGACATGGCGTTCCCGAAGCTCAACATGGTGAGCTACTGGTGCCTCTTCCTCGGCGGCATGACGATGCTCGGCAGCTTCTTGGTTCCCGGGGGCGCCGCCCAGTCCGGATGGACCTCCTACTCGCCCGTCGCCAACATTGCGGGCACAGGCCAGACGTGGTGGCTCATCGGGATGATCTTCTTGATCACCTCGTCGCTGCTCGGCGCGATCAACTTCATCACGACGACGATCCAGATCCGCGCGAAGGGGCTCACCTTCATGCGATTCCCCTTCTTCGTGTGGGCGCAGTTCGTCACGGCCTTCCTCCTGCTGCTCGCTTTTCCGCCGCTCGAGGCCGCGGGGGTCATGCAGCTGATGGATCGTGTGGCCGGTACGAGCTTCTTCCTCCCGAGCGGCCTCGTGATCAGCGGCCAGGTCCTCGAAGTGGCCGGCGGAGGCAACCCGCTCCTCTGGCAGCATTTGTTCTGGTTCCTGGCGCATCCGGAAGTCTACGTCCTGATTCTTCCCGCGATGGGGATCGTGGCCGAGATCATCGCCAACAACACGCGGAAGCCGCTGTGGGGCTATCGTTCGATGGTCTACTCGCTCGTCTTCCTCGGCTTCATGTCGTTCATCGTCTGGGCGCACCACATGTTCATGACCGGCATGGGGACGGCGATGGCGGCGTTCTTCCAGACGACCACGATGATCATC
>Ga0187893_10004941_pt1 | contig 24615 bp, 19 predicted proteins | sample MA1701074metaG_FD_139574 | JGI IMG/M metagenome (GOLD analysis project Ga0187893, IMG submission 139574) | White microbial mat communities from a basaltic lava cave in the Kipuka Kanohina Cave System on the Island of Hawaii, USA - MA170107-4 metaG ... | reverse complement strand
TGCTCTGAATAAGGTTTGATCTTTGGCAATTGCAGGCAAATAGTAGAATCAATGTTCACAATACTATATCCTTCTTTTGTTATCAGCTCAACAGTTTTTTTCAACAAAATCTTACTGTCAATATTTTTATAAGCTGCATCGGTATCAGGGAAATGTTCACCTATATCACCTAAGGAAAGAGCACCAAGTAAAGCATCACAAATAGCATGCAGTAAAACATCTGCATCACTATGACCCAATGCACCTTTTGTATGAGGAATTTTTACACCACCTATCCACAAGTCTCTTCCCTGCTGTAACTGGTGAAAGTCAACCCCGGAACCAATGCGGTAGGACATAGATTAATTTTAGTTTGCAAATATAGAGAGAGTTGATGGTTGCAGGTTACAAGTTACCGGTTTCAGGTTACTGGTTGGGAAATTCATTCCAGTTATCGTCCACCCATTGAATGAATGTATTTATTTTCTTGCTCAGCCTTCATACTCCTCATGAAATTTTTGATACCCGTCTTTGTCTTTCAATGATTCGGTTTCATACAAAAAATCAAGATGTACTATTGTCTCGTCGCATTCTGATTGAGCATACACAAGGTATTTGAAAAAATCTCCTTTGATACCGCTTTCTTCCATATCCTTCTACAATCATAGCAGTCACAGATTTTGAGGAACGCCGGATTTGCCCACCTTCTTCAAAAAGTTCAAACTTTGGAAGCGTCAAAGTCATTTTATGAACCGCAATTGCCAAACGCTTTGATTCCTTATAAACTTCCAGGTCTCTGTAACTTTTCATAACTAAAATCTCATAAAATAATCTTCCTTTAAATTATCAATTAACATTAAAAAAAAATGTCCCATTAATAATAGGACACTTCAATACTTGTAACCCGAAACCAGTAACCTGGAACTGTATATTAATTTTCACTGCTCCCTTCCGCTGCCGAGCCGTCTAAATCAAACAAGATGGAGAAGCGCAATGTATTGGAAAGAGGATTTTGTGTTACACCGCTTCCTGAAGGCAACAGGTAAGAAAAGTTAAGACCAAAAATATTGTACTTCACGCCGATACCTGTAGTGAAGTAACGGCGATTGCCTTTTGTTTTGTCTTCAAAGAAATAACCTGCACGGATGGCAAACTGATTTTTATACCAAAACTCTGCACCCGCAGATACTGTGAACTCTTTCAACTCTTCTTTGAACCCACCTGGCGCATCACCAAATGAACCAAACCAACTGCTTACTACACCCTGATTTCTATACTTTGCAATTTCGGCCGAATCAGTAAGATTGTTTGGCGGTGTCGGAACCAGCAATTTATTTATATCAAGCCCAAATGTGAGTTTATTGTCTTCATTAAAGTTTTTAGTCCATGTTGTCCCAAATCCAAGATTGGCAGGTATATAATCTTTTGCATCTGCATTACCGGTGTAAGAAATTTTAGAACCCAGGTTGCTCAATGTAGCTCCAAAAGCAAAGCCATCACCTTGTTCACTTTTATTGTCATAGAAAAAACCAATGTCACCGGCTACAGAATTACCTGCTTTGTAAGTTGTGCTGCCTGAGGGAACACCGTTGGTAAGATCTGAATTGATATAACGCAATGCAATACCCAGGCCTAATTTATCTGACAGTCTTTGAGAATAACCAACATCAAAACTAAATTCTCTTGGTTTACCATTTCCCCATGAATTGCCCACTCCGTCGGTAAATTGAATATTACCCAGGCTGAAATAACGGAGACCAACATTCAAAGCTTGTGTTTCGGAAAATTTATAATAGCCCGACAAAGAAGTGAGATAAACATCATTCACGAGGTTTTTTAACCATGGAGTATAGGTAGCCAATACACCGCCTTTTGATTCATTGAACGCAACTTTACCCATATTCCAGAAACCACTTGCAGCATCAGCTGAAGTAGCAATGCCAATATCACCCATACCACCGGCACGGGCATCAGGTGAAATACGAAGAAAGGGAACAGCAGTGGTAACTACATTGATTGGTTGAGCATTTTGAGCTTTTAAAACTGGCAGGCATCCGCAAAACAACAACGCTATAGCAGTTAGTTTCAACACATTTGGTCTCATTAGAATATACTTTATTAAATAAAAAATGAACAATCGGATTTAAAACGGGGCCGAAATTATAGAAATCCACGATTAGCTAAAATAATACCAGCTTTTCGATCTTTTCTTTTCTCAATTTACCCGGAGCAGTTACAGATAGTTTATACAAGTAAACACCCTTTCCCACCCTGTCGCCATATTCGTCCCGGCCATCCCATTCCAGTTCAATTGAACGGTTTCCGGGGGTGTTTATTGTCTTTTGAAAGGTTTTTATTATCCTGCCGCTAATCGTAAATATTTGTAAGCGAACCTGTAAGTCAAGACCGGGTTTATTATGTTCAAACCAAAACGCAGTTTTTGTGGTAAAGGGGTTTGGATAATTCAAAACGTGAATTAATTGAAGCTCTTCATCTTTTACCACCACAAACTCAAGAACTGCTTCGCTGGAATTATTCAACACATCCCATGCTTTGAACTTTAACGTATGCGGCCCGGGCTGAAGTTCCGGCAATTGAAACCTAACTATTCCTTGCTGGTAACTGTTTAGTTCGCTTTGATAAAAATCATTCAGCACAAAAAATTGATCCTTGTCATTATCCAGCGTAGCAACTATATCATGCCCGATGCCAGTGCCAACCGTATTGATACCGGATGAATCGGATAATTTCAAAATCAGCACCGGCATTTCATTGCTGATGCTGCCGTTTACAAATTTTTCATCATTTAGAAATGATTTAATAACGGGACCCTCTTTATCATTGTTAATATCTGCAGATGAACCGCCAACAACAAATCCTGTAAAATATCCATTGCCATCATTGGTTCCATTTTCTGCATACAGGCTCAGTTTTCCGTTTCCATATTGATAATTGATACCTTTTGGTACTTTAAAAGAAAAAGAAAATTTTCCTGCGGCAACAGTAGCTTTTCCCTTGAATAAAATATTTGTTTGTGCAGTAAAAGAAGTTGGTGGGCTGCCTGCATCATTGCCAAGTGTTTTATTGCTTTGCGATTTATCAAAAACAGTTGGATAAACATTGCCATTAAAACCGGTTAAAAGATTTCCCTGTGCATCTTTTATTTCTCCTTCAATCGTTATTTTTTCCGTGGCGCTGAGTGTATCAGTTTGAGAAATTGGTTTACCATTGATACGTATTGCTTCTGCCTTCAATACAGGAAATGCAAGTGTCAATGCCGGATCTCCTAACAAAGTAAACTTCCTGTTATTGGTTATATCCGCCGAAGTTTGATAAGTGTGGTTCTTTGCATCTTTCACAGCATCGCCAAGGCTGCGATAACGGCCATTGGCATCACGCTGCAAAGCAAATTGCAAATAGTTGTTGTTCATAATGCGGTTGCTGAACGCAAACACAACTCTTGTTGTCGTCATCAATGCGATAGCCCCTGTTTTGGGTCGCATCAAAATATTTTCACCAAGTGAATTGATGAATGGATTATCATAAGGGGCAAAATCACAGGTGGCTGTTATAAATAGCGGCAACTTTGAAGGATTGTTCCAACTATTCACAATTTCCTGGTCTAAAATAGTTTCTTCAGCCAGTCGCCGCGGCCCGCCATGACCCGCAAAATTCCAAATCAATGTACCATTCAATATTTGATTGTTGATCGCCTGGTTTACCAATGGATAACGGCTGCCACCCGAACCACTTTCCTGCCGAAATGCATCGAGATAAATTTTTTGCTGATCAAATACCGGCGCTGCTGTTGCAGCGGTATTCGTCACAATTTCCATATCCTGCAAATGAAGATTTTGATCTTCATCATCTGCAATGAAAGTGAAATTGTTTCGCCATGGCCCCAATGCAGAAGATGAATAATAAGCTTCCACTTTATCAACAAAATTCTTTGCTTCTTCGGGATTTTTTGCCGGCACACGGCCAATGCCAATATCGAGATAATTAGCAGCAGTACCGGAATTGATATCTTCATCATCGTCTAAAAAACCAAAATAATCATCAGAAGTGTAAGTGGTCAATACATCAAGCGAAATGTTGTTTTGGTAAGAAGGAACAAAATTGGTGTTATTGGTAAGCCTGTCTTTGTAATCATAAGAAGCATCACCAAAAAGTAAAAGATATTTTAGCTTATTAGCCGGCTCATTTTTGAATTTATCATGATACATTTTTACAAAATCACGGATTGCTGTGGGATCGGGATTGCCACTGCTAAATTCATTAAAGACTTGTTCTGTCGTTACCACTAAAGTTCTTAAACCGTTTTTTTGCTGATGCAGTTGTGCCAGTCGCTGAGCCTGTGATAAAAATGGCGGATGCACAATGATGATGTGATCTGCAGGAGTTGCATTATGCAGATCTTGATTCGCAACACGACCTTCCGCTTTTGGTATCAAATGGCCGGTATTATTAAAAGCAACATATTCTCTCAATCTTGCACAACTATTGACAAAACGCAACTGATTGCCTGCAAAATTTAATTGCATCCGAACAGGAGATAATGGATCAGTAATGTCCCAGACCTGGGTAGTTGCAGTCGCATTACTGATAATAAAATCAGCAAAATTATTTCCTACGCTGTTCCAGTCACGAAACAATAATTGCTCCGATCCGCTCATCGAAAGCTGTCGCCGTGTAAATATTTCAAACCAATTGAGCCAGCCCTGTGCATTAAAACTGCCGGGCAAATACGTGTAATTGACAATCGGGTTATCGCCTGTTGCGACTGCAGATGCAGCATTGAGACCCTGCCTTGCAAAAAGATCGTACTGACCAGTACCAACAGGCGCAATATTGATTTGCTGCAGATGATTATTATTAAGCTTAAGCTCAAAACTGCTGGCGGCTCCTGCTGATCGTGCAATACAATTACTAACAATCAACAGCGGTGAGGCATTAATGATATTTGGAATATTGACAGTGAAATTTCTTGTTACCGACCTGCCGGGCATATTTGAAAATTCTTCACCATACCACTCTTTGCCACTCCCAAAAAAATTTACTGTATCCAACTCATGAAAAAATCTTCCTGAGAAACTATTGATACTGATATTGGGTGATCCTGGTGATGGAAGTACAGTCATTCTTTTACCGGTACCGCCTATTGATAAAAAGTACCAGGCTTTATCACTGTAAATATTTTTTTGGTGTGTGAATCGCTGGTTCACTGAATCTTTTAGCCAGCGATCAGGGCCATTAGCATAAAATAAAATATGATCACTGCCATTTAATATGCCGTCGCCGCCATCCACTACCAAAATCGCATTTTCCTGCAGATCATCTATCCACTCCCCCTTGTTTGTTTCGTTCAGCATTTGTCCGCCATTACCATAAAGCCGGATAACGGATGATGACAGGTTGGCGGTAGCAATACCAAGGCTGTTTAAAAAAGGAATATCTATTTTGTAAACCCCGGCTTCTTTTACGCTGATCTTATAAAGATTTCCGGAAGCCATAACTGAGTTGGGTTTATAAATTCGTTGGGCCATCAGCATGGCAGCTACTCCCAAAAAGGCAACGGTTAAAGCCAGTTTTTTTCTCATCAGCATTAAAAACAAAACTGCGATATAATCGGGAAAAACCGATATGAAAAAAGTAATAACCCCTAAGATGCTTGAATTGGAACGCCTATATTCGCAAATCAGCGGAAAATCTGACAACTATACAATAATTTAACGTCGGCCTTCGTTAAAATTGTTCCAACACGAAGGTTTATGCAAAAAACTATGACAGTGAAAAACTTAACAATCCTGGTATCCTGCATTTTGCTGCTTGCATCATGCAAAAGTGGTTCTTCTGGCGGCAGTAAAAATAAGTCAGAAGTAACCGGCTGGAACTACAACGACAAGAACATGGGTGGTTTCCAGGTAGCTAAAGCTAAAGATCAGCAAACAGGCCCCGGCCTCGTATTCGTTCAGGGTGGTACCTTTACAATGGGCCAAACTGATGAAGATGTAATGGGCGACTGGAACAATGTTCCGCGCCGTGTTTCTGTTCCCTCATTTTATATTGACCGTACCGAGGTTGCTAACGTTCACTATCGTGAATACATGTTTTGGCTGGCCAAAGTTTTTGATCCTTCTGATCCGGCCAACCTGCCAATCATAGAAGGCGCTTTGCCCGACACATTAGTTTGGAGAAGTGAGTTAAGCTATAATGAACCCCTGGTTGAATTTTATTTTCGTCACCCGGGTTTTAATAACTATCCTGTTGTAGGTGTTACCTGGAGACAGGCCAGAGATTTCTGTCTTTGGAGAGGCGACCGTGTGAATGAAGGTATTTTGCTGAAAAAAGGTTATATCAACAAACAAGGTTTACAGGGGCAACAAGGAAGCAACAACTTTACAACAAAATCTTATTTGCTCGACTTGTATCAAACAGCGCCTGGCAAAACAGCTACATCTAAAAAGAATCCTTTAAAAACCTCGCAAGGCCAGCCTCGTACAAAAGTATCAATGGAAGATGGTTACCTGATGCCTGATTACCGCCTGCCTTTTGAAGCAGAATGGGAATATGCAGCTTATGGTTTGATCAATCAAAATCCGAGGCCAAGCATGAAAGAAGGTAAACGTGGAGAAGAGTTGCAGTCAAATAAACAAATCTACCCCTGGTCTCAAAACGTAAACGGCCTTCGTGATACACGCCGCGGAAGCTGGCAGGGTCAGTTCCTTGCAAACTTTAAACGCGGATCAGGTGATAATGCCGGTGTAGCCGGTGGTTTGAACGACCGTGCTTTTTATACTGCCGAGGTAAAATCATTTTTCCCCAATGGATTTGGATTGTATAATATGGCTGGTAACGTGAGTGAGTGGGTTCAGGATGTGTACAGACCGCTTTCTTCAATGGATTATGATGATATGCCTGCACCGTTCCGTGGTAATAAATATGAAAAATTATATAAAAACCAAAACGGCGAAGCTGAGATCAACGATACAACAGGACGTGTGAAAATGGTGGATGTAACAGATGCAGAAAGCAAAGGCCGCCGCAACTATCAGCGTGGTAATGTGATCAACTATCTTGATGGTGATAGTACTTCGCAAGCAAGCTATGGTTATGGAAATACTACACTGATCAGCGATAAATCAAGAGTATATAAAGGCGGTAGCTGGAATGACCGTGCATATTGGTTAAGCCCCGGTACTCGCCGTTACCTTGAAGAAGATCAGTCTTTGAGCACATTGGGTTTCCGTTGCGCTATGGATCGCATGGGTAGTCCTGAAGGCAATGGCCGCAAAGTAGGTCAGCAATTCCCAACCAAAAGACAAAAGAGATAACTCACTTCTAAAAACCTTTAAAGGCCCTCCGGTAATGACACGGAGGGTTTTTTATTTATTACAGGAAATTCAACACCGGTTTGTTCTCACTTTTTAATAAAACATGCGCATAGCTGCACAGGTAAGGGCTGTGATGTTTTAGAAGGAATTTCGTTTTTACTTTCTCCAAAAAATCCAATGGCTTAATTCTGTGATAATAACTATGGCCAAAATACCCCGTGTAAAATTCCACAACAAAGTTTAATGACCTGAAGCGGTTAATGTTCTTTCGGGTAGGACCAAAACACCATTTATAATATGCTTTAAACTTGCTATGTTTTTCATGCCGCCTGAAAGGCTGAAGCCTGAATAAAATCTTTTCGCTTATAGATTCGGGGATTAGCAGGTTGATAAAAGAAGGCAGACTTGTTAAACAGGCAAAAAAGAAGTAAGCCTGACCTCCAGGTTTCATTAGCTTATATACGTTTGAATAAAATATCTGCGGTTCTTTTATATGCTCAAGTGTCATTTGAGCGAAAATAAAATCATATTGGCCGGCTGATTCCGTTAGTGGCTTCTCTAAATCTATTATTATCTTATCATATTCCAGTCCGGCTTTTTTTAATTCATCTGCAGACACATCCATTACATGATATTTTAAGCTCTGGCTTTTTACAAAATCAGGAGATAGTAAAGGGTTAGCGCCGCCACCGATTTCGCCGATAGCTTTCCATTGATTTTGTACAATGATATGATGTACTTCATTATTGAAATCTTTCCAGGCATTATACCCATCAAGGAATTTTATCTTCATAGGTAGGTTATCATTTTTTAAGCAAAGTAACAAAAGGAAAATCAATATCTTTTTCGCAACAGAACATTTGAATAATTTTCCTTTCATGCTTGTCTTCTCTAAAATCAGGAACACTTTTCTATTGTTTCAATTATTTTTGCTATATGTCAATTGAACATCTCTACAATATTTATAAAGAAAATCCATCAGTACAAACCGATACCCGCAAGTTAAAAACCGGCGACATTTTTTTTGCACTGAAAGGTGAAAACTTCAATGGCAATCATTTTGCAAAACAAGCTTTAAAGTCAGGTGCGGCCTATGCCGTCATTGATGAGATAGAATTTGAAATACCCCGTAAGACTATTTTGGTAGAAGATGTTCTCACCGCTTTACAACAACTGGCAAGACATCATCGTGAACAGTTTGATACCTTGCCTGACGGCAGGCAGGTTCCTTTTATCGCTATTACGGGCAGCAATGGAAAAACTACCACCAAAGAATTAATTCATGCTGTGCTTTCTTCTTCGTTTAAAACTTATACAACAGAAGGCAACCTGAATAATCATATCGGCATTCCACTCACCATTTTAAAAATAAAACCCGATGCAGAAATGGCAGTAATAGAAATGGGCGCCAATCACCTGGGAGAAATTGCTTCTTACTGCACTTATGCATTACCAACGCACGGAATCATCACCAACTGCGGCAAAGCACATTTGGAAGGCTTTGGCGGAATAGAAGGTGTAAAAAAAGGTAAAGGAGAACTTTTTGATTACTTACGCCAATTGGCGCATGGGCATGCATTCGTTATGTGGGACTATGATTACCTCCGTGAAATGAGTAAAGGGATCAGCGGCATTATCAAGTATGGAACAAAAGATGCTCATGTCACAGGTGCAGTGAAAAAAAATGAACCGTTTCTTGAAATAGAGATCACGCAAGGATTAAGCGATCGTTTTATTCAAACACATTTGGTTGGCGATTATAATCTCCCCAACATTCTTGCTGCTGTTACCGTAGGAAAATTTTTTAAAGTGCCTGAACAAAAAATAAAAACTGCGATTGAAAACTATGAACCCAGCAATAGCCGGTCGCAACTTTTAAGAAAGGGAAACAATAAAATTATTTTGGATGCTTACAATGCCAATCCCAGCAGCATGAAGCTGGCCATTGAAAATTTTGCAAAACTGCACGAACAAAGAAAAGTTTTAATGCTGGGAGGAATGGCAGAATTAGGCAAAGAAAGTCTTGAAGAACACAAAGCCATTGTGGAATTGATCAAAAAAAATGATTGGGAAAAAGTGGTATTAGTAGGCGGTGATTTTCTAAAGTTTGATCATCCATTTATAAAATTTGAAAATTCATTGCAGGCAAAAGACTGGTGGCAGCAACAACATTTTGAAAATATACATGCCCTGATCAAAGGAAGCAGAAGCATGAAAATGGAAACTGTACTGGACAATTAATCAACTCATGAATTGGAAAAAACTATTTCCTCAATTTGAACCCGAACTGATTGAACTGATCGAAAAAAATGCCGTAGAGAGATCTTTCAAAGCAGGTGACATCATCATTCGTACCGGGCAATATATTAAATCAACCGTGTTGGTGTTGGAAGGCCAGATAAAAATTTACAGAGAAAACCCTGATGGTGGTGAGTTCCTGATGTACTATCTCGGCGCGGGGCAAGCTTGTGCTGTATCCATGATCTGCGCTATACAATCACAAACCAGTGAAGTAATGGCGCAGGCTGAAGAAGATGCCGAAGTGCTGATGATCCCTGTTCAACTTATGGAAGAAATGATGAATAAATACAAAAGCTGGTACCAGTTCGTCATTCAAACCCATCGCAGCCGTTTTGATGAGTTATTATCTGTGGTTGACAATATTGCTTTTCGTAACATGGATGAAAGGCTTGAGTTTTATCTGAAGCGCTATGCAGATAAAGCCGGGAAAAAAGTGATCAGCCTTTCCCATCAGCAAATTGCCGATGATCTAAACAGTTCAAGAGAAGTGATCTCCCGTTTACTTAAGAAAATGGAACAACGTAACCTGGTAAAGCTTTACCGCAATATGATTCAATTAACCTGATTTAATAAAGCTGTTGCTGTGATTTCTGTCACATTGTGAGAAAAGCATATCATCTAATCTTGCAAAAATTATTACATGGAAATCATAGGATATATTGCTTCCATACTGATCGGCATTTCGCTTGGTTTGGTAGGCAGTGGCGGGTCTATACTTACTGTACCGGTTTTAGTTTATCTCATGAACATAAACCCGCTGGTGGCAACTACCAGTTCTTTATTTATTGTTGGCGCCACAAGCCTGGTAGGCGGGCTAAGGGCTTACTCAAAAAAAATTGTTGACTTTAAAGCAGTCACGGAGTTTGGTGTTCCTTCTATATTCTCCATTTTTATTACAAGACATTACTTGCTTCCTGTTTTGCCAGACCATTTCTTTTCAATCGGAAAAATTTCTGTTTCGAAAGAAATGTTATTGATGGTTGTTTTCGCTTTGCTTATGCTGGTGGCTTCATTTTCTATGATCCGTAATAATTATCCCGAATCGCAGGATTCACAGCCAGAAAATGAAAGATCCAATAAAGCATTACCACTTATTCTATTGGGTTTATTAGTAGGAGTTGTCACCGGCTTACTTGGCGCCGGCGGAGGTTTTCTTATCATACCATCTCTCGTATTATTTCTGCGCATACCAATGAAAACAGCAATAGGCACTTCTTTGTTAATCATCGCTATCAATTCATTGCTGGGTTTTCTTTTCAGTCTTAAACAATTTGAATACAACTGGACAATTTTACTCCTGTTTACAATACTATCAATTGCGGGGTTATTTATCGGCACCCGGCTTTCTGACAAAATACCTAACTCATCATTAAAAAAAGGCTTTGGCTGGTTTGTATTAATAATGGCCGTTTATATCATAGTAAAAGAAATGTTTCTGAAATAACATTTCGCCTTTGTGACAAATGTCATAGCAGATGCAACAGGCATACTGGTTATTTGCAGAATAAACATCAACAAAATGAAAATAGAACAAATTTATACAGGCTGCCTGGCGCAGGGAGCTTACTACATTGAAAGCAATGGAGAGGCAGCGGTGATAGATCCATTGCGTGAAGTAGAACCTTATATTCAAAAAGCAACAAGTAATGGCGCCAGGATAAAATATGTTTTGGAAACTCACTTTCATGCTGATTTCGTAAGCGGTCATCTTGACCTTAGTAAAAAAACAGGAGCAACGATTGTGTATGGCCCCACTGCAGAGCCAGCATTTGAAGCATATATCGCCAAAGATGGTGAAGAACTCAAAGTAGGCGATGTCACAATAAAAGTGCTGCACACTCCCGGCCATACCATGGAAAGTACATGCTATCTGTTAAAAGATGAAAAAGGAAAAGAAACAGGCTTATTTTCCGGCGACACATTATTCATTGGCGATGTGGGACGTCCTGACCTGGCGCAAAAAAATGCTTCCGATCTTACGCAGGAAAAATTAGCTGCTCATTTATTTGATTCGCTTCGCAATAAGATTATGCCTTTGGCAGATTACATCATTGTTTATCCAGCCCATGGCGCCGGAAGTGCTTGTGGTAAAAATATGAGCAAAGAAACCACCGATACACTTGGTCACCAAAAGCAAACCAATTATGCGTTGCGAAAAAATATGAACAAAGAAGATTTTATTAAAGAAGTAACCACCGGGCTCAATGCTCCTCCTGCTTATTTCCCTCTGAATGTGATGATGAATATCAAAGGATATGAAAGCATTGATAAAGTATTACAACGGGGGCAGCATGCACTGACACCCGATGCTTTTGAAGCGGCAGCCAATGAAACCAATGCATTAATATTGGACACAAGAAATGCGCAAACATTTGCCAAAGGTTTTATTCCCAATTCTATCAATATTGGCATTGACGGAAGTTTTGCTCCGTGGGTTGGTGCAATGATCCCTGACATAAAACAGGAAATCTTACTTGTCACAAATGAAGGACGTGAAGAGGAAGTAATAACAAGGCTTGCCCGTGTTGGCTACGATTATACAATTGGCTACCTGAAAGGCGGATTCGATGCATGGAAAAAAGCTGGCAAAGAAACGGATAAGATTAAATCAATCTCTGCAGATGAATTGGCACAGATAATGAACAAACAAAAAATAAACTTATTGGATGTTCGCAAAAAAAGTGAATACTTGGGTGAACGTATAGAAAATGCGGAAAATGCACCACTTGATTTTATAAACGACAGCATGGCACAAATTGATAAAAATAAAACTTACTATGTGCATTGCGCCGGTGGTTATCGCTCCATGATTTTCGCTTCTATTTTGAAAGCAAGAGGTTATGATAATCTAATTGATGTGAAAGAAGGCTTTAAAGCAATAAAAGAAAGCAAAAAATTTAGAATCACCGATCATATGTGCCCAACAAGTATGCTGTGAAAATTGTTATTGTTACAAAATGAAAATTTAAAAAAATGAATTTTATCGAATGGATCAGCCAGCCCTGGCCCTGGTATGTATCGGGACCATTAATAGGTTTGATGGTGCCATTATTGTTACTTATGGGTAACAAATCATTTGGCATCTCATCTTCGCTTCGCCATATATGCGCTGCATGCCTGCCTGCCAAAATTCCCTTCTTCCAATATGACTGGAAAAAAGAAATATGGAATTTATTTTTTGTAACAGGGGTTTTGCTGGGTGGAGTTGTTGTCGCTTTATTTCTTCAAAACCCGGAACCGGTACAGGTAAATTCAAACCTGGTGAGTGAAATGCAGCAGTATGGTATCAATGATTATAAAGGTTTGGTTCCATCAGATCTTTTTAGCTGGAGCAATCTTCTTTCTGTAAAAGGATTGATCATGATGGTGGCCGGTGGTTTTCTTGTTGGATTTGGCACCCGCTATGCCGGCGGTTGTACATCGGGTCATGCCATTATGGGTTTGTCTAATCTCCAATTGCCATCGTTGATTGCAACCATCAGTTTTATGATTGGGGGTTTTATTGTCGCGAATTTTATTCTTCCTTTTATTTTAAAATTATAAACCATGAACACCAAAGAAAAAATAAAGGAAATAAAACATCATCGTTTTCTTACTGAAAATACAGACTTCGAAGTTCGTTCGCTTGATACTGTATGCGTGAATGAATCAGAACTGAAGCACCCCGTATGGCACAACCTGAAATATTTGATTGCCGGAATATTCTTCGGCATCATACTCGTAAAAGCCGAAGTCATTTCATGGTTCAGGATACAGGAAATGTTCCGGCTGCAAAGTTTTCACATGTACGGTGTGATTGGCTCTGCGATAGTCGTTGGAATGCTTTCAGTATGGCTGATAAAAAAATTTAAACTCAAAACGATTTATGGAGAATCAATAGCGTTTGTACCAAAAAAATTCAACAAAGGAAATGTCTATGGCGGGTTATTATTTGGATTTGGCTGGGCTCTTACCGGCGCCTGCCCCGGTCCATTGTTTGCGCAAATAGGCACCGGCGCTACCGTCATCATTGTTACTTTGCTCAGCGCTATTGCCGGCACATGGATGTATGGTAAAATGAGGGAAAAATTGCCACATTAACATTGATCGTTCCTGATTAAAATCAGCAGTCAACTGGTACATTCATTGCAGCTATTAACATAAAAGCCTGGGTTTGTTTGCTTAAATTTGCTGCCGGTTTTTTCTATTTAAAACTAAACGAAAAAAACCAGTATGAAAAACTGGATCTTAAATAATAAATGGGTGATTGGCGGAGTGATCATTGGCGCTATTGGCGGTTATTTATATTGGCAACAGATAGGTTGCAGCAGCGGTACTTGTATGATCACATCCAAATGGCATAACAGCACTGCTTATGGAGCATTGATGGGCGGTTTATTATTTAGTGTTTTTAAAAAACAAAAAAATGGAAACAAGAACGGATAAAAAAGAAAGCTTCAGCGATATAATTAATGGCAGTACACCTGTACTGATTGATTTCATGGCTGAATGGTGTGGCCCCTGCAAACTAATGAAACCCATATTGCAGGAATTGCATAACAGAATGGGCGATAAGATCCGTATTCTGAAAATTGATATTGATAAAACGCCTGCATTGGCAAACAATCTGAACATTCAAAGTGTGCCGACACTGATGGTTTTTCAAAATGGTAAAACGATGTGGCGGCAATCAGGCGTAGTGCAGGCAGCTCAATTGGAAAAAATTATTTCTCAATACATAACCAACTAATAAATGTCAGAAGAAAGAGCAAGCCGTGGTTATATATCGTCTGTATTAAGTTGTCGTTGTCCGCGGTGCAGGGAAGGGAAATTGTTTCAACATCCTGCTACTATCAATTTTAAAAAAAATATGCTGATGAATAAAACCTGTCCTGTTTGCGGACAGCCAACAGAAATAGAAGTTGGGTTTTATTACGGCACCAGTTATGTTAGCTATGTACTCACGGTTGCACTCAGCGTAGCAAGCTTGATTGCATGGTGGCTGATCATTGGTTTATCTGTAAATGACAATCGTTTTTTTTACTGGGTTGGTTTCAATGCGATATTACTCCTGGCACTGCAGCCCTGGCTAATGCGTTTTTCCCGCAGCCTTTGGATCTCGTGGTTTGTAAAACATGATCCCAACTGGAAACATCATCAACCTGTGGATGTATCTGAAAGGATGAATGCTGAGCAGGCAAATAATTGGTGACTCATTTAATCTGCTGATGTGCTAATATGCAAATGTGGTAATAGTTTAACTAAGAGTTCTCCCCATTGGCAATGGACTCATCATCAACTTATTTTAAACAATTTATTTCCCATTACAAACTCCTGCTTACCGCATATTCCACACCTCTTAATTCAGCTAATCCTCTCAATCTTCCGATTGCGCTATACCCGGGATAAGTTGTTTTTTTAAGATCATCAAGCATTTGGTGTCCATGATCTGGCCGCATCGGTATGGATACATTTCTTCTCTTCATCAATAAAACTATTTCCCTGATCACCGCATACATATCTACATCGCCATCCAAATGATCCGCTTCAAAAAAATTTCCATCAACATCACGTTTTGTGCTGCGCAAATGAATAAAATGAATATGATCTCCCAATCTCTTCACCATCCCGGGCAGATCATTGTCAGCTCTCACACCATAGGAACCGGTACAATAACATAATCCATTAGCAGGCGATGGCGCTGCATCCAATAACTCTCTTGCATCTTTTTCCGTACTTACAATTCTTGGCAAACCTAATAATGGAAAAGGTGGGTCGTCAGGATGAATAGCCATTTTTAATCCCACTTCTTCCGCCACCGGTACTACCTGCTGCAAAAAATAAAATAAATGTTGTTTGAGTTTGGCTGCATCAATATGTTCATAGGTTTTTAATGCGGCTAAAATTTTTTCAGGAGTAAAACGCTCTTCACTTCCGGGTAAACCCAGCAATGCATTGCGATATAAAACCTCTTCTTCTTCATCCGTCATTGTCTCGAGACGAAGTTTTGCTTTTTTAATTTCTTCTTCCGTATAATCTTTTTCTGCTCCAGGCCTTTTCAATAAAAAAAGATCGAAAGCAATAAAAGCTGATTTTTCAAACCGCAGAGCTTTGCTTCCATCCGTCACCGTATAAAAAATATCCGTACGCATCCAGTCCAGTATCGGCATGAAGTTATAAGTAACCACTTTCAAACCGCATTGGGCTACATTGCGTAAACTCTGTTTATAATTTTCAATATGCTGTTTGTAGTTGCCAGTTTGTTTTTTTATGTCTTCGCTTACCGGCAGGCTTTCAATCACCGTCCATGTCATACCGGCGGCTTCCACTTGCGATTTTCTTTTATTGATCTCATCTATTGTCCATACTTCGCCTACAGGAACATGATGCAACGCCGTCACCACACCTGTGCATCCTGCCTGCCTGATATCTGATAAACTAACCGGGTCATTGGGCCCAAACCAGCGCATTGTTTGCTCCATTAACATAATTGATCTGTTTTTTGGTAAATGTAAAAGAAAAATACGAGTACGAGATTCTATTAAAAGTGATCCACTGCATGATTGGTTTGAGTTAAATCGGTACCAAGATTTATTCTAAAAACATACCGGTTTGACAGATCAACACAGCTTCTTATTGAATTAATTACTCTTTATTTCTACCGTTGCCGGTATTAATCCCTGTGATGATGCTGTAATTTTTATAACACCTGCTTTGCTTTTCTTTGAACGAATAATAACCAACGCCAATCCTGAAAATGCTTCACGTTCTTTTGATGCAAACGAAACCAGGTCTGCAGGGTCGCCATTATCAGTTGCTGCAATTTCTCCCGGGCCATCAATACTGAATGTTATTTTATTATTTGCATCCGGAACTGTTCGCCTGTTTTTATCTGCCACTTTTACTGTAATAAATGAAAGATCTTCTCCATCTGCATTTATTACACTGCGATCTGCGATCAACATCAGTTGAGTTGCAACACCAGCAGTTTGCACAGTCTGTTCAGTCCATTGCTTTCCATTTTTATAAGCAATAACTTTCAGCTCACCGGGCTCATACTTTACATCATCCCATCGCAACCTATATTCATAAGCAGCTTTTTTCTTTTTGCCCAATGAACGGCCATTTAAAAAAAGCTCGACTTCATCTCCTGATGTAAAAACATGCACCGGTGTTATTTGTCCAATACGATCAGGCCAATTCCAATGAGGGAGTATATGCACCATTGGTAGATCAGGTCGCCAGCGGGATTGATAGAGGTAAAAACGATCTTTCTTAAATCCAGCCAAATCAATAATGCCAGAGTAAGAACTGCGTGCTGTATAATAGGGAGTCGGTTCTCCCAAATAATCCCAACCCGACCAAACAAATTCGCCTGCTACATAAGGATGTTTATCCTGTGAAGCAAAAACTTTATCAGCCGATGATCCAAATGCAGCTGTGTAAAGTTCATAAGCACTTACATATTTATTTTTCGGATCACCGCCGGTGCTGTCACTCACCGGGGAACTAATGCCATTAGTTACGGGGAATATATAAGTGCCGCGGGTGCTGAGAGCAGATGATGTTTCGCTGCTTACAATTAATTTACCAGGAAATGCTTTTTGAAATGCAGGATATAACGGCGATGTTCGAATACCCCTTAAGTGTGCATAAGCAGGTGCATCACGTATCCCTTCTCCCTGGTAATTTAAACTTATAATATCCATCACTTTTGGAAAAGGCATATCCGGTTTGGCATAGTTCATAGATGCTGTTGCAGGTCGGGTATCATCTTCTTCTTTGACTATATCATAAATTTTTTTTGCCAATGCTGCACCCGTGTCGGCTGTATATTGTTCACCAACTTCATTGCCAAAACTCCATGCAATAACCGATGGATGGTTTCTGTCTCTTCTTATAAATGATCTTGTATCTGCTTCATGCCAATCGGGAAATATCAAATGAAAATCGAGCGGTGTTTTTTTTCTTTCCCAATTGTCAAATATTTCATCAATGACGAGAAAACCCATACGATCAGTCAGATCCAATAATTCAGGCGCAGGTGGGTTATGCGCCATGCGAATAGCATTGCATCCCATTTCTTTTAAAATCTCCAACTGTCTTTCTGCTGCTCTTGTATTAAATGCAGCGCCTAATGCACCAAGGTCATGATGCTGATTTACTCCCTGGAAACGTACAGGCTGCTCATTTACCAATAAACCTTTTAACAGATCGAATTGTAACGAACGAATTCCAAAAACGGTTTCATATTCATCAACAAGTTTGCCTCTTAAAAATAATCTTGTATTAGCGGCATAAAGATTTGGTTTTTGATTCGGCGGCGGCCCCCAGAGTAATGGATTTTGCACATTTATTGATCGTCTTATTTCTTGTTTTTTTCCCGCCAGTACAGTCAAATTTGATTTAATAGCATAACCAGTAATCTTTTTACCGGGTCTGTCTAACCTTTCATTTAAGGCAAAAACTTCTGTAACAACTTCTATGTTCTGATCAGTGTTAGTTTTGTTTTCAATATCAACTTTAAGATCAATGGCAGCTGATGATGCAGATACATTTCTTGTAGTAATAAATGTTCCCCATTGAGCCACATGCACGGGATTTACTTTTACAAGCCAAACATTGCGATAAATACCGCCGCCCGGATACCAGCGTGATGAATTAGTTGGATTGTCTAATCGTATCGCCAGTTGATTATCGCCACCGGATTTTATATAGGGAGTAAGATCAAGACGAAAAGAATTATAACCATAAGGCCATCCGCCAACAAGATTGCCATTGAGCCAAACCATCGCATAAGACATAGCGCCATCTATATCCAGATAAATTTGTTTGCCTTTATCATCTGCAGTTATATTTATTTTTCTTCGATACCAGGCCACACCATGAATGGGAAGTCGCCCCATGCCGCCGCCAACTATTGCATTCGCTTCTTTATAAAACGGGCCTTTGATAGCCCAGTCATGTGGTAAGTTTATTTGTTCCCATTCATCATCATTAAAATTATTTTGTACAAAAAGAAAATCACTGCCGGGATCACTATCAGGCCGCTGATGATGTTTTAATGGATCTTTAATAAAATCATTTGCAGAAGGTAATATCCATTTCTTTAAAACTTTTTCTGATGAACCCACTGCTGCGGCTTCGGTGGGTTTTGTATCTGCTGCTACATTATCGTTTCGGTCGGTCACTTCGGGACGTATATCATAAATCAGTTTGTCGGGATTAGAATCATATCGCATAAATCGCCAGTCATGATTAATATTAATGCGTTCTCTAACCGGAGATCCTGTTTGCTTTACATTTTTGCTATTTGCAGATTGTCCGTAGTGTTTATAATTCAGCAGTAAAAACGAACTTACTAAAATGAGAAAGCAAATATTACCGTGAAAAAAATGTATCACTGAACGAATGGACATAATCTTATCATTATCAGCTTATGAAATTATTTAAGAAAAATGCAATTAGAACAATGCATATCTTGTTTTACTATTCTTTAAAAATAAGGAGAGATGAGTTGCATCTCTCCTTTGTCTGCTTAACTGTCATTGAAATCTACCTTGCTTTGTCAAAAAGTATTTATCTGATATTATTTTATTGGTACCCCGTGTTTTGTTCAAGCTTTGCACCCCTGTTTCTTTCAATTTCTGATTGAGGTATTGGCCAAAGATTGTACTTAGGGTCTGCTGCACTTGCATAAAACGGATTACATTTTACGATCCTGTCGTACCATTTTCCCAGGCGCATCAGGGTTAATAATCTTTTTTCTTCCGTGCCCAATTCCCTGATTCTTTCATCGAGAATGTAATCAATGCTAACATCAGCCGAAGTAATGGACGCCGCGCCTGACCTTGATCTCACTACATTAATATCGTCGGCCGCTGCGGCTGCATTGCCGGCGCCTAAATAAGCTTCCGCTCTTAGCAAATAAGTTTCGGCCAGCCTGATTAGATATTGGTCCTGGTATGTAAATCCGGCACCGCCTTTTAACGCCATTGGATAAGCGCCAGAATAAAGATTAGCCGGATGATTGCCGGGATCAGTGCATTTCGTTTGGTAAGGATAGAAAGCCCTGCTGGGCACACCTGAAGTTAAAACAGCGCCGCTTGTGCCTTTTGTTCCTGCAGGCAGATTATGAAAATCAATCTCTGTATTGTAATAGGGACTTGCCGGGTTATTGGATTTAAATTTTCTTACAAAATTGTGATTGGCATTTCGGATATCATTTACCGGATCGGAAGCATAAACACTGTCTATGAACCATTTTGAAGGAGCCCAAAATCCTACGCCCCTGCCACCTGTATAATCGCTGGTGGGCCAGCGGAAAGCAGATATATTATTAATGGTTAAATCACGGATAAGAGGTGCATGTACCCTTTCGAGAGAGAAACCATCTCCGCTTGCAAAACTGGTTGCAGTTGTAGCTGCACCACCTGGTACATCAGCCTCAATCTGAATTACCCATATCGCTTCAGTATTACCGCCTTTTCTGTTCTGATTGCCGCGGCGGAATAAATCCCAATAAACATCGCCCGGGTTTTCATTCTTACGGGTTCCGAATCTTAGTTTCATTAGATCAGTTGCGGGGTCATCAATTACTGCCGTGGCTGCAGTAATCGCATTCTGAAATTGCCCGTCAGCCAGGTAAATTTCTGCCAGCAGATGCTGTGCAGCAAGATTGGAAATTTCTCCGTCGAGTTTTACTGTGGTGATACCAGGTAAATTGGTTACGGCAAATGTCAAATCTTCAATTACCTGGGTATATACTTCTTTACGGCTTGCTCTTACATAATCAACCTTTGGCTCTGTTACTTCTGCAGTTACCAATGGAACACCGCCCCATATATATGCAAGGGCTCTGTAAGCAAATGCCCTGAAGAAACGTCCCCTGGCCTCAAACAGCGTTTGATCACTTTCGGAAAGTTGTGATGCAGGGATCCGGCTTATAATGGTATTAGCTTCCGACACTATTTTATAAAGTGCCCGCCAATGCCGCTCCATTATACCTGAAGTAGGGCTTATTTCACCAGAAAGATTAGCAGGAAAAGCAGCCGGTACATAAAATGCAATATCTGTTCTGTACTGGTATTCCATCGGATTATTATCGTTCTCGGTATAGAATTCGGCACGCACTAACCGGTACAGGTTATTAACTGAAGCATTAAAATCGGCGGCCGTTTGAAAAGCATTTTTTGAACTTAAAAAGTCAATTGGCGTTTCGTCCAAAAATTCCTTCTTACAGGAAAATGTTCCGGCAAGGAGTAAGAACAATATTAAAAATGATTTTATTTTTTTCATATAGTAATTTTTTTACCGGTGTTTAATCAAAAAGTTATATGAGCACCTACAGTAATTGCCCTTAGTGCAGGCCTTCCGTCTAATAAAAGTCCGTCTGGCATGTCAATAGTCCGGTTATTTCTAAACACAGGAACAAGGGCCTCCGGATCCCAGCCTTCCCAATCGGTCCATGTAGCAAGATTTTTTCCACTTACATAAATGCTGATTGCGTTGGCTTTAATTTTCTCAAGAATTTTAGATGAGAAACTATAAGAAAGAGAAACATCCTGTAATCTTACAAAGCTTCTGCTCTCCCAATTGGTGCCAGCTATCTTAGTACGGCCTCCCGATATATTCCGGGGATATTTGCCGCCAGGATTACGGGGCGACCAAAAATCAACTTCATTCAGTTCATTATTACGGACCGAATTGTCTTCACGAAAATATTCCCTTGTATTATCGCCCAGGTATCCATCTTTTCCTCCCTGTTTTGAGTTGAAGAAAAAGCTTAAAGTAATATTCTTATAAGTCAAAGAATTGTACCAACTCATCTGGTAAGCAGGTTCCCGCCGGCCCAGAAACATGCGGTCGGCAGCAGTGATGTCATTGTTTTTATCAAGGTCAACTATCCTGTTGCTACCAATGGGGAAGCCTGGTAATCTTGTATCATTTAACTGGTAAATACCATCAAGCTTGTAATCGAAAATAGTTTGGATAGACTTACCAATGAAGAGACCACTTGATACAAGGTCATCTTCAATGCCATCGCCGTTTGCATCTACGCCGGTAAGGGTTTTTATTTCGTTTGTGTTGGTCCAGAAATTAAAGGTAGAAGACCAGGTAAAATTTTTTTTATCTATTATTTTATAAGTAAGCCCGGCTTCAAAACCCTGGTTGTGAATTTTTCCAATGTTGTCAGCTATTTCAAGGAAACCTGTGGCAGAAGGGATAGCCACATTAAACAACAAGTCATTAGTGTTGTTATTATAATATTCCAGGTTACCTGTTAAACGATTTTTTAGCAGAGTAAAATCAACACCAACATTTATACCCTTTGTTCTTTCCCACTTCAGGTTTGGATTTTCAAGGCTACCTACCTGCTGACCAAATGCTGTACCGCCTCCATCACCAAAAACATAAGAAGAGTTGGTTGTTACACGGGAAAGCGACTGATACCTTTGTGTTTGATTACCGCTTACACCATAACCGGCTCTTAGCTTAAGAAAGTTCACAGCATTTACGTTAGCCATAAACTTCTCACTTGAAATAATCCAGCCAAGAGCAACGGTTGGGAAAACAGCAGATTTATAATTTTGGGCAAAACCGGAAAACCCATCTCTGCGTACGGTGGCGGTTAACAGGTATTTGTCATCAAATTTATAATTCAATCTCCCCATTTGGTAATCAAGTGCTTCTTCCCAGGCATAGAGACCTGGTATATTGTTGGGATTGGGATTAATATTCTTGGTGGTAGCACTGCCAATATCGTTATAGCTAAGATTAAGCCTGGTAAATCCAATGCCTTCAGCAAAAGTTCGGCTGAACTTTCTTTCAATAGCTCCATAGACGCCGGTTGCAGTTATGTCATGCCTTCCAAATTTCCTGGTATAGGTAACGATATTGTCAAAAGTATAATCATAATAAGTTTGATTTTCTTTATAGGCGCGGCCCTGCAATCCCCCATCAAACCTGCTGGCGAAATAGTGCTGGTCAGTCCGGAAGTTGTTTCCAAAATTTATCCGGTAATTTAAACCCTTAATAAAAGGAATATCCAGATCAGAATAAATATTGGCAAAATAGTATTGGTGCCTGTCGTAATCATCCACGTAATACGTGTTAAAAGGATTAGGCACCACCGTATTAGTTGGAAATGGTATCACATTGCCGGTAGAATCAAATGGCACCAGCACGGGCGACGCAATAGTTAAGTTACCTATAGAAGGCTCTGCTCCGTCCTGGTTAACAAATGAACCGGATGATACCAGGCCCACCTTCCACCAGTTTAATGGTTTTGCTTCTAAGTTGGCACGGATTGATTTTCTTTTAAACTTATCATTGATAATATAACCTTTCTGATCTACCAGTCCGCCAGACAAAAGGTATGTAACCCTGTCTCCACCGCCTGAAAAGCTAAGAGTGTTCTCAAGAATTGTTCCTGTTTTAACTCCCGCATCCCACCAGTCGAAATCATTTGGAAGAACTTCTGTTCTGGTTGAGTTCACCATGGTTGGGTCCATTACAGAAGCAACATTAAAAGCCGGATTGGGTTGTGTATAATCGGTACCCATAAAAGCCTGGGTATAAAATGCGTCCTTAAATTGTTCCAGGTATTCCTGCCGGTTTAAAGGTCTAAGGTCAACAGTTGGGTTTTGAGTGGTATAAGCAGTTGAAAAACTTATCCGTGGTTTTTGATTATATCTTCCTTTTTTGGAAGTAATAAGAATAACTCCATTAGCTGCTTGTGCACCATATATGGCTGTTGAGCTGGCGTCTTTCAGCACATCAATGGATGAAATATCGTCCGGGTTGATGGAAGATAATGAACCTGTATATTGAACCCCATCTATGATGATTAAAGCATTCTGACTGCCGTTTATTGTATTCTGACCACGAATGGAAATAGGCGGAGTACCACCGGCAAAAGTTGATAAGCCTACATTGAGACCGGGCACAGTTCCCTGCAGAAACTGTCCAATGTTGGTGTTGGGCGCATTACCCATTGCCTCAAGATTAACCCGGGACACAGAACCCGTAACATCTATTTTCTTTTGCGTACCATATCCCACCACTACCACTTCACCAAGAGACCGGTCTAATGTGGTTAATTTCACATTTAATGTATTTTGGTTATTAACCGGCACTTCTTTGGCAGCGTAATCAGTTGCTGTAATGACCAATATTGACTTTGCAGGCGCCGATAACTGGAATTCTCCGGCCTCATTACATATAGTTCCACTGGTAGTACCTTTCACTACAACAGAAGCGCCGGGTACAGGTTGGTCATCATCTTTTACAACTTTTCCCCTGACAGTAATATTTTGCGCAAATAAAACTGCAGAAGAGAAAATCAGTGAAAGAAACAGCGTACCTGATTTCATTGATTGTGAAACCAATCTTTGCATCATGGTTTTTAAGCAAGCAGATTTTTTCATAATGTTTGTTTTGGCAATTCAATTCGTAAAAAAACTTTCTGTTTTATGAGGATTAAATGGTCACAGCCTGATATGTTATTGGAGAAATCAGCTACCGAAGAAATCTTTTGAGATGAGAATGATTGTGCAGAATAGCACAATGAAGATTGAAAGTTTATCTCAATTTTAATCATACAGCAGCGTCTTAAAGTGATTTTTAATGATGATCGCAGTAAGCATATCTGCGACTTCATGTAACGAATATAGGAGTTTTTTTAAAAATTGCAACCGATTGCAATTTTTTTTCTGAAAATTGCTTCATTTATTTGTGCAACAAAGTGCAACATGGGAGACGATAAGGAAATAACGATCTATGATATTGCTAAATACCTGAACATTTCTGCAACTACGGTGAGCAGGGGTTTGAAAGATCATCCTGCCATTAATAAGAATACACGAAAGAAAATATTTGAAGCTGCCCGGCATCTTGGATACAGATCTAATACGTTTGCCAGCAGCCTGCGCAGCAAAAAGACTTTTACAATCGGCGTTATTGTCCCCCGGCTCAACAGTTATTTTATGTCATCTGTACTGGCGGGCATGGAAGATGCTGC
>Ga0187893_10004940_pt1 | contig 24620 bp, 16 predicted proteins | sample MA1701074metaG_FD_139574 | JGI IMG/M metagenome (GOLD analysis project Ga0187893, IMG submission 139574) | White microbial mat communities from a basaltic lava cave in the Kipuka Kanohina Cave System on the Island of Hawaii, USA - MA170107-4 metaG ... | reverse complement strand
TCTCCAGCAGAGCCGACCTCCGCTTCGCCAACTGCGTGCCACTGTCAATCAGAAGTCTTTGGGAGTCGAGAAATTCTCAGTCAACGGTACACTGTCTCTTAACTGTTTGTCTCACCCCAGGGGGCAGGCCCACTTACATATGATGCCTCCTTCGAGTAAGAGCCCGGTCGACCTTTCGAAAGAAACTGATGAAACGCGCCAACTCTATGGAATGGACGATTCGCAAACACAATACTTCGGTCGTCAGTGTCTCATCCCCCGGCGTCTGGTTGAGCGCGGAGTGCGTTTCATTCAGTTTTACAGCGGCCGTGGCCATCAACAGCAAAGTTGGGATGCTCACTACGGCCTGGATGAGAACCATCGGTTGCATTGCGCTGAGACCGACAAGCCCATCACGGGTCTGCTAAAGGATCTTAAGCGCCGTGGCCTTCTCAAAAGCAGTCTGGTTGTTTGGGGCGGAGAATTCGGCAGAATGCCCATCTCGCAGTCTGCTATCGGACGTGATCACAATCCTTATGGATTTACCATGTGGCTAGCTGGTGGTGGCGTGAAGGGTGGACAAGTTATCGGTGCCACGGACGAATTGGGTTATCGTGCCGTCGATGAGCCTCATTCTGTCCACGATCTGCATGCGACCATGCTCCACTGTCTTGGACTAGACCACCGCAAACTCGCTTTTTATTACGGTCGCCGAGATCAACGCCTGGCGAATCTTGGCGGTGAGCCCATTTTGAAGTTACTTTGACTGCATCACGTAAGCGGTACCCTGTAGAACCCGCTTTGGTCGTTGTCCTCGAGCTCTCCTCGACCTGGAATCCCGGAGGGGACAGCTGCGAGGAAATCTCCACCAGACTCTTCTGGGGGCAAATGCCACGAAACTGGAAACTCATCGCGAAGGGAACTGCGCCGGAAATTCATGAGCCTGAACTAGAGAAAGCGATCAACGTGCTACAAGCCCTGGAAGCAAGCCCTTGTCCCATGACATCGATCAGGTAATGACCGATCGACTGGCGCCAACCAAACATAGGTCCGCCGCTGGCTTCGTAGCTCTTCAGGCACCCACAATAGCTCGCCCTCCGCTAGGCGCCTCTTACCAGGTTTGTCCTACCAACATCTACTTCAGCGCCGCATTGTCCAGAATCGGCTAGGGCCAGCAGCTGCTTGAGCTTTGATCTGCTGCAGTTCTGCGACTTCGCGCTTCTGACAGGTCATCCTACCGTACTTCGAGCGAGCCCTGGCAGGGCTGCTTCGCTCTCCTTCAGAATTCCGACGATCTGTCCGTTCCTAAACCGCCTCCGTTTTCATTGCGAGTTCCCTCCTCAATCTACGGGAAGCCTCAGAGCTCTTGCGACCCATGCTGTCAGCCGATCTTGTGATTCTCCTGAGAGCGCAAGAAAGAGTTGCCTACCTCGACAAGAGGGAATTGAGAACTCGCAAGAAGGATCCGAACAGCCCATGTGCCACAACCGTTGCAGGCAGCAACGACATCGGAGAGGTAAAACTATTTGCCGCTGCTAAATATCTTGAAAACTAGGCAGTTGGTGTCTCAGACTTCTCCGCGCATCAAGAAGTGCGCAAAGGGCAGCGAGACATTCTTTAAGAGGCCGCATCAGAAGCAAGGTCAGGTGAAATCTGTTAGACACATGGAGCACAGCACATGGACAAAGTGAGGGCCGAGATGCCACCAGAACGAAACAAGCAATTCTATTTGCGGGCGAGAATAGCGGACAAGTCCAAACCGCCATTAGTAGTCGTGCCGATCACATTGGCTGATCCAGCGGTGGTGGAGATCATTGGGTTTGCTGGTGCGGAAGCAGTGTTGTTGGATTCAGAGCACGGCATGATGGGACCAGAAACGATACGCTCAATGTTTTCCCATGCCCAAGCGGCTGGAGTGCCAGCGATCTTTCGCCCCCGGAGCTTTGATGCTGCGGCCTGCCGCCAGGCATTGGATCAAGGGGTCGCCGGAGTTCACGTGTCCCACATAGACTCAGCAGACCAAGCTCTGGCTGTTGTGGATGCTTGCCGCTATTCGCCGCTTGGGCACAGAGAGATGAGCTTGGGGAGGGCAGTGAAATACAATACCGCAAATATTTCTGCTTATGTGGGGGACGCAAACAACTGTCAATTGATAGTTATCATGATTGAATCGGTCACCGCGGTTGAAAACGTGGAATCCATCGCCTCAGTGCCGGGGATTGATGTCATTCATATGGGCATCGCTGATCTCTCTCATTCGATGGGTCTCACTGGCGACTATCACCACCCGGACGTTAATGCGGCGGTAGAACGCGTTCTAGCTGCTGCACACAAGTATGGTGTGGCAGTAGGCTACCCTACTCAAGATCCGGAAAAGGTCGAACACTGGGCTGCCAAAGGAGTGAGGTTTTTCGAAGCTGACACTCCTGACTATTCCCTACGTGAGCTGTACGCGAAGAACCTGAGCATTCTGAACGATGTGTTTTCCAAATTGGCCATTGCGCAAAAGGTCCCGAATAAATCGAGAACCTAAGGTGAGTCACAAAGACAACCACGGTCGCCAGCGAAGCTTGCAGACTGTCGACCTGTCTGCGGAGCAACGCCCGGGCCGTAGAGGAAAGGGCTAACGTTTACCATGAAAATACCAACGAAATGGATCGCGTGTTTTTACATCCTAGCGATGATGAGCGTTTCTCAGAATGTTCTATCGGCGAGTTCTGACGGCCCATACCTCGAGACATTTGATGGCGGAACGGGAGGATGGCTTGCGAACAGATATGATCCGCTGCCCGTGTGGGACGGTGCAGCCTATTGCTACAGTCCTTGGTATTTGGACAGCAACCATGCGCCGCCAGGTGCTGGCTATCTTCATCTGCTTATGTATCTCTACACAGACAAGGCCTTGCCCCAAGATCATCTTGGGAAAAGAGGCAATCACTTCATTGAGCAGAATAAGAGTACTAATCTTACAAACGCCAAGCTCAGTGTTCGTCTTCGAGGCCAAGTTGACCTTCAGGGCTCTCAGTTGCTCCTCCTGGTGCAGGCTCGTGCCAAGGGCACAACCTCCAATTATGTATTGAGCCAGCAACCCTTGGAGGTAACTCCGAAATGGGGCGAAAGGACTCTCAACCTTGTCCCTGACGGCAAGCAATGGAAGTGCCTAGGATCGCGTTGGGACCTGAAAGACAGATACGGGTGTACGGATATTGAGACGGTTTTGAGAGATGTCAATGTCGACATCATATTTGTTCTGTTTCCTCTCAAGGTCATTCCGGCTGGAAACGTGAAGGAGCCAGATCGACTGCATCCATCTCCTGGCCACGGAGTTGTACCTCCAGGAGTGAAATTCCCACACTTCAAGACATATGAGGTTAAGCGAGAATTTCTGCCAAAAGGTATTGTGATGTTCGACTGGGTCAGAATCGATTATGCATCTCAATGAAGAAAAGGAGAACCAGAGTGAGAAGAGCTCTCAGTGCCGCAATTTTGACGATGATATTTTTGCTGCCTAAGGAAGATATCAGAAGTATTGAAAAACCTAGCGAAACACAGGGGTCAACGGTCGAGGTCTCTTTGGGGCCAGTGATAAAGGTAATGGAAGGGGGAATATTCCCTTACATGTTTCATTCAGCAAACGGGACTCTGGTCGTCCAGGGAACTTTCGAAAGGTCGCCTAGTTCCGAGAAACCTGAGCCAAGTGAGTTCGGGGGAATTCCCCATACTGTGCGGTCCATGGACAGAGGACAAACGTGGCAAGTATGGTCTCCACAACCAGGCCAAGGAGAGGGACCTACAATTAACAACAGCCCAGTGCAATTCAAAGACGGATCGCTCTTGATATTTCATTGGATTGCTGAATTTAAACGCGACGGGCTTGCTATCGGAAAGCGGTGGAAGTCAACCGACGATTGGCGAACTGTTACAGGGCCGGAGGATACCCGTGTGGAAGTACCAGACGGCGTTGGCGGTGGGATCGGTGACAATGGATTGCCATATTCGACGATGTGGTTCCATCGTTCTATTTTAGAACTATCCAATGGGGACCTCATCGCTGGATGCTATGGTTGGTTTAAGGAAGATAAGACTCCCTCTGAATATGAACCAAGAATGAATCGATTCCGATGTTTCCTGGTACGGTCAAAGGATCGGGGTCTGAACTGGAAGTATGTTTCAACCATCGCAGTGGATCCCATGGTCGGTCAAGAAGGCTTCAATGAAAGTGCACTGATGCGTCTCAGTCAAGGAAAACACAAAGGCAGGCTGATTTGCATCATGCGTGTGGGCCGCAAGAATCCGTTGCATCAAGCACACTCCGATGATGATGGGAATAGCTGGAGTGCTCCGAGAACGCTCAACCTGGTTGGCGTGGATCCAGACCTGATTGAAATGAAGAATGGTGTGTTGGTAAGCAGTTTCGGCCACAAGCCAGACTGCAATAACGATGGCAACTTCCTAGCATTCAGTCTGGACCAGGGAGACAATTGGAGTCAGATTGTACGGCTTTCTTCCGAATCAGAGATAACCGGAGCCTATACCACTGTGCGTGAGATTAGCCCAGGAACTCTTTTTGTAGTTTATGAAGTAAGAGACGGAACTTACGATTCTCCGTCTCGCCGTATCCTGGGGCGCAAAGTCTGGGTGACCCTTCGAAAGTGAGGGGGATCAGCTCGAAGTCTGATCGTAGAATGTCTAAGTTGTCGCACCGCTCAAAATGCCATATGCCTATGTGAAGAGTCACCTGCAATTGCGGTCGAATGTGACTTTTGGCCGCGCAACCTAGACAGTCACGGGGCTTTTTGCTGACCGACGTTGATCAGCTCTGTAGGGACAGACTTCCTTATGGCAATAAACACTCGACGATATGATGACTTCCGATCTTTATCTAGCGCCCTTCCGATTCGATGTTACGCCACCAATCGGCCACCCGCTTTGTGGGGGTTGGATAAAACCAGTCGTAGCCGTTGATGATCCGCTTCAGGCAGCTGGCTTTGTCTTGCTAGGTGCGGGTCAACCAATCGTTATCTGTGCGGTCGACTGGACGGGCATTCTTAACGATGCCCACCTTAGATGGCGCTCTGCACTTGCGGAGGCGGCTGGGACTACGCCGGATCGAGTAGCTGTCCAATGTGTCCACCAACACAACGCTCCCTTAGTCTGTCTTGAAGCCGAACGGATCGTGGCTGCTCTGAGCGAGCTACCTCACGTGGTCGATCTCGCTTTTTTCTCTTCTTGTCTGGAGCACGCTCGAGAAGCTGTGTATTCAGGACTTAAGGAGACACGCCGAATAACTCATATCGCACACGGCCAAGCGATAGTTGAAAGAGTGGCCTCGAACCGCCGCGTTCATCGCAGTGAGACCGGGCAGATCATTGCGACTCGCGACAGCAATGGACCCACAGCCGAACTCCGGGCAATGGCGGAGGGCCTTATTGACCCTTGGCTGAAAACAGTTGCCTTTTATTGTGAGGACCGCAAGGTTGCTGCATGTCACTACTACGCTACACACCCCATGAGCTACTACGGTGATGGACGTATTAGTAGCGATTTCGCTGGACTGGCTCGGAAACTGCGACAGGCCGAGGATGCAGAATGTTTACACCTCTACTTTACCGGTTGTGCGGGCAATGTGGCACCAGGTAAATACAATGATGGCTCTCAAGAAATGCGGTCGGTTCTAACTCAGCGTCTATATCAGGCAATAGTTCGTTCCGAAGAGGTTCTGTCTCCTGTTCCAATTACTCATGTCTCCTGGCGAACTGCCGGCATTCTGCCTAGGCCCAGAAGCTTTTTGTCGGCAGACGGTTTGCGTGACCAGGTCGCAGACACTCGTCTCTCAATCACCCATCGAAGTCGATCGGCATTTATGCTGAGCTGGCTGCACCGTCATGAGCAAGGCACGCCCTTGGTGCTTAGTGCGTTACAGATGGACAATATTGTGTTGCTTCACCTACCTGCCGAATGCTTTGTTGAGTATCAACTTTGGGCACAGCAACTACAACCGACGAATCACTTGGCCATCGCGGCATACGGCGACGGCGGTCCATGGTACATCCCGGTTAAAGACGAGTATCCCTACGGTGGATATGAAGTCAGCATGGCTTTCTGTGATGAGGAAGTCGACTTGCTCTTGAGCGGTGCGATACAGAGCCTGCTTGCATGGTAACGTTTGAACAAGCCGAGCGATGCTCGCTGCAAGTCCCAGAGTCGTTCGATTTCCATCACTGGAACAGTCACAGCCTTTGAAACAATGTGATCTCCATAACGTTCATGTCATCTTCTCAAGTTACGCTGGTCTAGAAGCGGAAGTGTGATCACCACTGGCCTGTCGGTCTATCAGTTACGACACCATCAACATGAATGGACGAAAGGCTCGTCACTACAAATGGCAGGTTGCGGGATTCTTGGCCTTGCTCGGAGCTCTGAACTACGCTGATCGTACTGCTTTGAACTCCGTCTTCCCACTTCTTAAACAGGATCTTCATCTAAGTGACGTACAGCTCGCTGCGACAGGCACTGTGTTCCTGTGGACATATGGCTTGTTGTCCCCTTTTGCCGGATACATAGCAGATCAGTGTTCCCGATCTAGATTGATTATCTTGAGTGTGACCGGCTGGAGTGCCGTCACGTTGTTGACCGGCTTCGTCACTACCGCCACGAGCCTTTTGGTGACACGTGCTCTGCTGGCAATTACTGAATGTCTTTATATTCCGGCAGCTATTGCGCTGGTTGCCGATTATCATAAAAGCCCGACGAGGGCAACCGCTGTTAGCTTTCAGATATGCGGAACGAGCGTTGGGATGGTCGCCGGCGGCACTTTGGCAGGGTACTTAGGAGGCGAGTATGGCTGGCGGGCCAGCTTTAGAATGTTAGGAGCATTCGGTTTCATTTTGGCGATCGTCGCAAGCCAGATATTGAGTGATGTCACTCCAATCCCGGGTCGCCGAGAATCACAACCGCAGAGGAAGGACTTCTTCAGGAGTCTTCTTCGAGATTTCGAGAAACTTCTTGCGATCCGTGCATACCAAGTCATTGTCGTCCAGGGGATAGTTCAAGCGATTGCTGTGTGGACTGTCATCCACTGGCTGCCGCTCTATTTTAAGGAGTCATTCGAAATAAGCTTGTTGTCAGCAGGTTTCTTTGGAACGTTCCTACTCAACTCTGGTCAGCTCACCGGCACGTTGGTTGGCGGATATAGTTCCGATCAGTTTGCCATCGAGAACGTGTTGAGACGAATGCTGCTGCAAGGCGTAGGCTACATTGTTTCCGCTCCGTTTTTGCTTGCTTTCTGGTGGTCACCGGGCTTCGCAACTACAGCGGCAATTATCTTTCTATTTGGGTTAATTCGTTCACTGGCAAATAGCAATGAGAATCCGTTCGTGTGCGATCTACTCCCTTCGGGGCAAAGATCACAAGCTATTGGGTTCATGAACTTGTCCCTTTCGCTTGGTTCTGGCTTAGGGGTATTAATTTCCGGATACTTCAAGCAGGATTTCGGGTTGCCAGTCATTTTTGCATCTGCATCAGTGTTGATGCTGACCTCCGGCTTTATCTTGATTTGCGGGTATAGGGCACTGAATCACGCAAGGCTATCGCATTCTTCTGAACCGGTTGGAAAGTCTACGTAATGAACTCGCGATTCGCCTGAACTAACATGTTTAGTCGACCAATTGAAGCAATAAAGCTTTTGTGGTTATTGATCGTGCTAGTTGGCTGCGGGTTGACAGGAACCCACACGAAACTTCAATGGAGGATTTCATCTCCTTTGCCGGAGCCTCGGGGTGGATACGCGGCTGGGATTCTTGATGAGAAACTGATAATTGCAGGAGGTACCTACTGGGAAGGAGCAAAAGGGCGATGGATTCGAAAGAAATATTCTAGCCGAACAGATGCTTTTGATCCGAAAACTGAATTTTGGACTCGTCTTCCGGACATGCCTACTGCTCTGGGCTACTCGGCTTCAGTTGTCGTGGACGACCAACTCTACGTGATAGGTGGCTATACAGGTGACCGGGAAAACAACAAAGTCTACACACTCCGAAAAACCCAGAATAGATATCTCTGGGCGGAATCTGGAGAGCTGCCTCAGCCAAAGCTCTTCGCACGGGCTTTGCCAGTGGGAAGGTCGATTGCTTTACTGGGTGGAACGACACGCTTTGAACCATACGATGCTTCAGGCACATGTTGTACTTCACAAAGTGCCACTCGAGATCTGCTGTTCTTGAATCTAAGTCAACCACAGTTAGGTTGGAAGGCGCATCCCCCCTTTCCGGGGCCTGAGCGATGGCTCTTTTCCGCGGAATCAGATGCGATGTCAATCTGGATGATTGGAGGAATCGATCAGAAGGTCCCAGACGGTCCAGTGACTCAATACGACGAGCTGTGGCGCTACGACCTAAGTCAGAAAACGTGGTCGCGAACAGCAGCGTTGCCACGCGAGGCTCACAACGCAACTCCAATTAGTTCAGTTTTGTTCGAAGGACGTCTATTTCTGATTGGCTTCTCAAAAAGAGTTTGGGAGTTCAACATGGTCACCCGGGAGTTTACGGACCAATCACCTCTACCGAGAGAGGCATTTGTTGACCGATTCTTCTGGGTCAATGGCCAAATTCTTGGTGCAGGAGGAGAAAACAAGTTGGAAGGGCCACGACGTCGTTCGGAGTGGACATTCATTGGAGAGTTTGGAGTACTAGACGACGGGGCAGCTTTTTGGTCAGCACCAAGGGCACTGGAAGCTGAGCGCACTGGATGAAAGGAGCTGAATGGAACGTGTTACGATCGAAGTATGCGTGGAATCGGTGGACGGTGCGTTGGCAGCTCAGTCCGCCGGCGCGGATCGCGTTGAGCTTTGTGGCGATCTTCTTGAAGGGGGGACAACACCGAGTGCAGGAACTATTGAATTAGCCAGAATGAAACTGTCTATCGGATTGCATGTGATCATCCGGCCAAGGGGCGGCGACTTCTGCTATTCCGAGATCGAGTTTGAAACTATGCGGAGGGATGTTCGCTTAGCCAAGCAACTCGGTGTTGACGGTGTCGTGTTTGGTCTTCTTGAGGCGGATGGATCGATTGATGAACTTCGCACAGCGGAGCTCGTCCAATTGGCGAAACCGCTGAGCGTCACGTTTCATCGCGCGTTTGACATGACTCGCGATCCCTATGAAGCTCTCGAGCGCCTGGTCGGTCTCGAGGTCGAGCGGGTGCTGACTACAGGGCAGGAAGAATCAGCACTGAAGGGGCTTGACCTGATCGCAGATTTGGTCAAGAAAGCCGGCGAACGAATTGTTCTAATGCCTGGAGGTGACTTGGGACTTCACATGAAAAAAGTATTGGAACGTACTAGGGCCAAAGAGATCCATTTTGCCGCTCTGGAACCCGTAGAGAGTTGCATGCGCCATCGGAACAATCGCTGTTTCATGGGGCCGACCGTACGATCGTCTGAATTTACTCGGCTGGCAACGCAAGCTCGAAACGTGAAGGAAATCATCGATGTCTTACGCCACGCCAGCCGTAGGCAACCTGTTGGCCCTCTTTCACCTGGCACATGCAGCCAGTTTGGGCCTTCGTTAAGCTGCAACCGTCAGTATTGTCTTGACGATTCTCACTCCGTAGAGAGACCGCCATCTCATGAATCTGGGACCCTACTGCTGTTGGATAGTGGCAGCGCAACCCCTTAATCAAGCTGAGCCAGAAGCCTACCGTCATCGAGTAACGCAATGATGCTGGCGAGTCATCCTCCAATTGCAATATCTGACGCCAGAAGGTCAAGTGCCGTCAGGAGGATGGGCCAAGCTATATCGGCTCTCTGCCTTCTCCTTGGTCTTCCAGGCTGTCGCCAGTTAGATGTGAAACCATCGTCTTTTGAAAATGTTCCGCCAATCCTCCTCATCACAGTCGACACCCTGCGAGCTGATTACCTAGGGGCATATGGGGGCAAAACAAGAACTCCATACTTCGACCGAGTGGCTCGGGACGGAGTGCTTTTTAGAAATGCCTATTCTCAAACACCTCTTACCCTTCCATCGCATTGTTCAATCATGACGGGGACCAATCCGGTGACTCACGGCGTACGTGACAATATCGGATTCTTGCTATCTCAAGACAATCAGACTCTTCCGGAACTACTTCGTGACAATGGGTACAATACAGGAGCATTTGTCGGCACCCTTGTTCTGGATTCCCGCTTCGGATTAAGTCAAGGATTTGAGCAGTATGATGACGATATGACAATACCTCGAAGCCACAAGAGCGAAGCTCAACCTTTGGAGCGAAAAGCCGATCAAGTGGCTGCCGCGGCGACTCAATGGATCGACAAGCATGCAACTAGGCCTTTTTTTTGTTGGGTTCATTTTTATGACCCGCACACCCCTTATGTGCCGCCTGTCCCATATCAGCAGGAATATTCACAGAATCCATATGCGGGTGAAGTCGCGTTTACTGATGCAGCTCTTGGAGGCTTGCTCCGATCTTTAGAAGAAAGAAATATCTACAACAGAACCCTCATTATCATTACAGGTGATCATGGGGAATCCCTGGGCGAACATGGCGAATCGACACACGGGTACTTTATCTACAATTCCACTCTCCACGTACCCTTGCTCATCAAATTGCCCGACAACAAGTCTGCCGGCCTCGTGCTCGACGATCTTGCTCAATCGATTGATATCCTACCCACTGTTCTCGCCTATGTTGGAATAAATAAGCCTCACGAAATCCAAGGCATCGACCTTCTTCACCTGATAAAGCAAGAACATTCTTCCTGGTCGAATCTACTTTACAGCGAAACCTACTATCCCCGTGCATTTGGATGGAGTGAGCTGCGTAGTCTTAGGGACAAGCGTTACAAGTACATTGCAGCACCAGACCCTGAGCTTTTTGATCTGGAGACGGATCCGAAAGAGTCGATCAACCTCTGCTGGAGCAAAGGCGAAATCGCTGCCAAAATGAAACAGCAGCTAAAAGAGCTGGAGTCTAGATTTGTTCCCTCACGAGTAAGACAACCGTTGCCTGTTTCGAACAGAACGCACGAAGAGCAACTGAGAAGCTTGGGATACCTTGCCTCATCAGCACGCCCTGGAGCTCCTGCAGACTCGCAACCACTTGCAGATCCCAAAGATAAGCTGCCGCTTTATACGCTTTTCAGCGCCTCTCAACGTGAACAGGAATCAGGAAACACTCTGAGAGCTGCTCAGCTGTTGCAAAAGATAATTACCCAGGAACCCCAAATGGCGGTGGCACGACAGCAACTAGGATCGTTGTATTTGTCTTCAGGAAAGTACGCTCTGGCAATTCAAGAATACAAAAAGGCTCTGTCCATCCAACCCGATCTTCTGGTCGGTGTGTTCAACTTGGGTGTAGCGCACCTTCGGCTGCGACAGTTTTCAGAAGCAGTGCTTTCTTTCAAAATGGCAACACAACTGGATGGATCGGACTATGAGGCATGGAACTATCTGGGCTCTGCGTATGTTGAGGCCGGCAGGACTCAAGAAGCTCAACAGGCCTTCATGAGAGCTACCAAACTCAAGACGAACTTTGCTCCAGCCTATCTAAATCTGGCAGTGACATACAAGAAGACGGGCGAGTGGGAGAGAGCTGCCGAATTGCTTCGACAATCCGTACGTCTAGATCCTGTTACCACTACTTATAATGAGCTTGGGTCTCTACTACTGGAAATGGGAAAAACAGATGAGGCCTTAGAGGCATATCAGAAAGCAGTCGCACTGTCTCCGGACGATTCCGAAACTCTTTACAATCACGGGAACGTCCTAGCCGCCACAGGAAAGCTCGACTTGGCAATCCGTGCCTATCAAAAGTCGATACAAGCGAATCCGGACTTTGCTCTTGCGTATAACAATCTAGGTAACGCGTATTTCATGACGAACAATCTAGATCGAGCGGAAGCTTCTTATCGTAAGGCATTAGACCTCGATCCCAAGTTTGCGTTCGCTTCAAATAACCTGGGCAAGATCTATCTTGTGCAAAAGCGCTGCGCACTCGCTTCGCGTTGCTTTAAAAGAGCGATCAACTCTGACCCGAGATTTGCCGAAGCTCATTTCCTCCTAGGCACAGCCCTCCAATGTCTGCAGGATTCTAAAGAGGCCGTGCGTCACTTCCGCATTGCAGAACGCCAAGGATGGAGGGATAAAGCCATGATGGTGCCGTCAATGCCCAAGAAGACACATTGAACATTCATGCGGACTCAAAGTAGGGCGGCCTAGAGCGCGAGCTCACCAGGATGAAACACTTGTGAGCGAGGTGGTACTGACAGGTGGTGCATTACAGTTAATGGGCTGAGGAAACACGGGCATCGACAAATGCTCGAGGGCTCGGAGGAAACAATGAAGCGACTGCAAGGAAAGGTGGCGTTGGTCACAGGAGCAGCACAAGGCATAGGTCGCGGCATCGCGCTCTGCCTGGCTGAGGAGGGGGCCAATGTGGCCATTAATGAGTGGCAGCAGCTGGATGCAGCAGTGAAAGTAGTGGAGAGAATATTAAGTATGGGCCGTCGAGCACGACTCTGGTCGGGAGACGCTGCAAACCGCGAGTATCTCCAAGTCATGGTAGAAGGGGTGGTGGAGCATTTCGGCCAGCTCGACATCGTCGTTGCAAATGTGGCTTATACAGCTCGGCAGTCAGTGATTGAGGCGGACCTGGCAGGGGTCGAGCGTACAGTGGCGGTGACACAGATGGGAGCCTTCCATTTGTGCCAGATTGTTGCACGAAAGATGGTGGCACAAGGGATAGGAGGCAAAATCATCCTGATCGGGTCGGTCCATGCGGAAATTCCAGTGGCTCGCAGTGGTGCCTACAACATGGCAAAAGCAGCCATCAATCATTTTAGCCGAACCCTTGCCGTCGAACTAGCTGACCACCGGATCAATGTTAACGTGATCAACCCAGGGTGGATAGATACACCTGGAGAGCGTGAGTTTCTTAGCGAAGAGAGGATTATCGACGTTGCTCGCAGACTGCCTTGGGGGCGCCTCGGTACGCCGTGGGACATTGGCAGAGCTGCGGTCTTCCTCGCCTCCGACGACGCTGATTACATCACCGGTACGAGTCTTTGCGTCGACGGCGGGCTGATGACAGCTTTGACATTACCTGGGTAATTTTAGGATCTAGGATTGAAATTGAGCAGCCTTGGGAAGTCTCCAGAACAGGAAAATGAGCTGGGATTCTGCTCCAGGCGAGCCGAGATTTAACCAGTTGGCTTGGAAATTCAACACCCTTGATATACTCATGAAGCTCGGCTTTGCCTGAAGGTGGGCCTATTAAACAAGTGAGATCAGATCCTTTCCGCGACGCCCTCACCCGTCTCAGCGGGAAGTAGCCAAACGACCCGACGACACTGACCCACGAGTGCAAAACCCCGAAACCACTTTCAGCAGAACTCCTATACCCCGCTCATCAGTACCACATAGTCCAGGCAACCGCAGCAGCAACTCGCCTATTTAAACGCTACAGGACTTAATTTCCTTACACTGTCGCCCTCGCGCAGGGTCGGCAGAAGTTGATAAAACTTATTGGACCACACCTTCAGCCGCTGAAAATCACGTATCAACCGCACTGTGCGGATAGCCATCCTCTCCCAGGAGAACTGGTAGCAAGTAGGCAGAGGCGTCAAGTAATCCAGAATCGGCGAGTAATTGAGAGATATGACGGAAAGATCGTGCGGAATCCTTATTCCGAGCTCCGCCGCAGTCGTGTAGAGCCCCATGACTAGTTCCAAGTCAGTTGCAATAATCGCAGAGGGAGGTACTGTGCGCGTAAGCAACTTGCGTACAGCACTGTTTACAGCTAGGACGCGAGCCACACATGTCTGAGAAACGCCTTTCACTCCTTGATCTGCACGCTCCATACACGTCTTCATGAAAATATCAGCAACTGCAGTATCTCCAACTGCGACCAAAGTGTGAATCAACAAACCGAGTTGGCGATGTCCTCGGCGTATCAGGTAATCAATTGCATGATTAATTGCGACCGTCGATTCGAATTCGATTGCCGGTAACCTCACATCAGGGGTTCGCGAGCCCAGAATCACTGCGCGCATGCGGTGTGATGCAAACCAACGATGCACCGAAGCGGGTACCGAAAGAAGAAAGTAATAGCGGGCTTGGTGCGTGGCTTCGATTTCGGAAAGCAGACTGTCCAGGTGCTTCATGCCGGGAATCAGTGCGTCCACTACGACTAGATCCAGGTTCAGGCGATGCAGCTGAAGGCGAAAGATGTCTAACAAAGGAAGGAACGAAGTAATGTCAGGTTTAACCTTGGCGTTGCGGATCAGCGCCACTTCAGGCCGGCGACCATGACGAGAAGGCCACCGCCGCTCTCTGATTTTCCATGACTGACCTCGACGGAAGCGGAGGAAACCCTCGTCCTCGAGGGCTCGCAACGCCAAATGCAACGTGGGTCGACTGACTTCGTATTGTTTACTCAAGCTGCGTTCAGAAGGCAAATGATCCCTCCAACGTCCGCGTATGAGTTCTGTACGAATGACTTCTCTGACCCGGTCCGCCAATCGGCTTTTAATAGGAAGTGGCTGCACGTGATAATTGTACCCGAGTCACTGCAGGTTTCGACTGGTAAAGTTTTTTGCCGCCGTCAAAAAACTTGATAAACCTATTCTCCCGCCCTAGAGTCCTTTCATACAGGCGACGTCAAATCATTGGTTAAAGCGCGCGCCATTTCTTGACCGACCAAGAATCAACAGGCTAAAAGGGACCAGAAAGTGTAAATCTGGAAACGTAGAGCAGTCACGGGGAAATTGGACTGCCGGTTTGCATTGTTAACAAATTTAGGAGGCTTTTCGCATGCGAAGAGGGAGATTACTCTCAATCCTTTGTGTTTTCTGGCTATTGGCTCATGTTGGCGATGTCATCGCTCAAGAGGCGTTCGAGATGAAAGCTCTGCCGTCGGAGCGGGCCGTCGTCGCGCAGGGCGGTTACATTCCAAAAATGGTTGTGCTGAAGAATGGGGAAATCCTCGCTACCTTTAAGACGGGTGGCTCACACGTCCACAAGGCATCCCGTGCTTCAATGTCCCGTTCCAAGGACAACGGAAACACGTGGTCGCAGCCGGAAATCATCTTTGATATCCCCGACGCCGAAGACAGTACTGACTTTATGGGTCAACTGGCTGATGGCACAGTCCTTTTTGCAGCGGTTAGCCATACGTGGTCTGGAGTGAGATTCAACCAGAACGAAGGCTGGAAAGCCGAGACTTATGTGATCCGTTCCAAAGACAATGGTAACACCTGGGATAAGCCAATAAAGGTCAATACTTCCCCATATGATTGGTCTTATCCTTACGGACGCCTGGTTGAATTGGAAGATGGGACTCTGCTAATGACCTGTTTTGGAGGTTACTTCCCGGTTGTACAGACGCAAACTTCTTTCGGCGGGAGTTTCGCCAACAAACCTCCAGAAAAACAAGGAGATTTCAGTTTTCTGGTTCGCTCACGGGACGGCGGCAAGACTTGGGGTGAACCCTCAGTAATTGCACAGCGTCACAATGAAACGACTATGATCAAGCTTCCATCTGGAAAGCTCATAGCGGCAGCGCGCAGAGAACGAGAATTCGGTGAAGGGACCGATATCGTTTTTTCGTCCGATAAGGGATTCACGTGGACAAAACCAGTTCCGACGCTCAACTCTCAGGAGCATCCGGCCGACTTGTTGCTCCTGAGAAATGGTTCGCTGCTGATGACTTTTGGAGTTAGGCACAAGCCTTACGGGGTTCAAGCCACACTCAGTCTCGACCAAGGACGGACTTGGAAGGAAGATTCACGCTTCTTGCTGGCTTGGGACGGAGATCACGCAGACTTGGGTTACCCTTTTTCGGTCGAACGATCGGATGGGAAGATCCTCACTCTTTATTACATTGTCTATAAGGAAATAGATGTTCATGGTGAAAAAGGAATCGCTCCTCTTAACGCCTTCACGAAATCGGTGATTTGGCAGATACCAAAGGTATCAAGATAGCAAAGGGCCCAAGAGCAGCGAAGTTTGGATGTTCGGGCGATTCCGAAGTCTGACCATCGCACGAACTTTGGCAAATCAATGTCCTGCTGCGTCAGATTAAGGCTGCTCCTAGACTGATATCTATCAATCCTAAAACCGTTCTCTCCGATTGAAAGACACGAGTACCAATTGCTTTGGCGAATACCGCTCTCTTCCAGAGATTGGTCGGTTAGGTAATCGGTCGATATCGATACTGATGAGAGTTCGGGTGACCTGGTCACCAAAACTGATACGAGGATGTTAGAATTCCCTTCGGAAAGGAATGCGAGCATGAAAGAAAATGGGGCCGTGAAGAGCCCACCTGCCAGCAGAGAGCTTTTGGACTGCTTGACTTCAGACGGGTCGAACTGCGGGTATTGTCCTCATCTCCAGGCTAGTGGCCCGGTTTGGGAGATCTTGAATGCATAGGCTGATCGCCATCCCAGTTATGCTACCGTCGTCTGACAGCGTTACTGCGACGAGAGGGCTACCCGCTCATCCGTTTGGACACCTTTGCAACCAATGAAAGAAACGCCAGCAACCAATGATAGAAACGCCTGCATCCAACGATCGTCTTAACAAATCAACAGTAAGCGCGGTTTCCTCACAGGTAATCTTCTTCAAAGTCGCCAACCGTACGATGTTCCAACGCAGAAGGACGTCAATGATTGCCATCAGTGGCGTTCCAACAATCTGCCTGAATTTCTGACAGGGATTTGAGTTATAGGCACACCATTATCCGAAGAGATTTGGTCTGTCGCATTTGAGTATGATGAGGGAAGAGTCGTGGTTTCGGAATCTGCTTACGCGATTCCGAGTGGCATTACTGTTTCTCGGGAAGAACTCTTCAGTTCGCTGGCGCAACATGAATAGCTGAAAGTTGAATGAAAGAGCAAAATATGTTTTCTTTCAAAACCTTTTCGACCGCCGCCCTTCTTGGGGGGGCATCGGTCGTGAGCGCTGCTGAGAGCATCTCTCTGCAAGACCTTCTGAGCGCTTCAGTCCTTGACCAGAACCAGACCAAAGTAGAAACCCAAGTCTATGCCGCTTCTCGTGTGGTTGCACCCTTGCTCTACCAGTCAGTAGCGGAGTGGGAGAATTTTGCCAACGACTTGCGAAAAAAACTCTTGGATAAAGTGGTCCTCCGGGGCGAAGCGCGACAGTGGGACCAAATGGCAACGTCTGTGGAATGGAGCGGGACAGTCTCGGACGGCCCTGGATATCGGATCAGAAAGTTACGCTACGAAGCGATTCCAAATTTCTGGATACCGGCGCTGCTCTATGAACCCTCAACGCTAGCAGGTAGGGTTCCGGTCGTCCTGAATGTCAATGGGCACGAAAAGGAAGGGAAAGCAGTCGCTAACAAACAGAACCGTTGCATCAATCTGGCCAAAAAGGGAATGTTGGCCTTAAGTATCGAATGGTTCGGCATGGGGCAGTTGTCAACTCCCGATAACGATCATTACCGCTCAAATCAATTGGACCTATGTGGCACCAGCGGTCTGGCGTTGCATTACCTTGCGTTGAGACGCGGGATCGATATCCTGCTGGCCTTGGATCATGCAGACCCAGAACGATTGGCTGTGACTGGCTTGTCGGGTGGTAGTTGGCAAACGATCTTCATCACTTCCCTGGACACGCGTGTTCGACTGGCCAATCCGGTAGCTGGATATTCGAGCTATTTGACGCGAGCGCAATTCGAAGACGACTTGGGAGATTCGGAGCAGACGCCCACGGATTTTGCCAGTTTGGTTGATTATGTCCATCTCACATCGCTTGTAGCACCGAGACCTCTACTCCTGACGCATAACGCAAAGGATGATTGCTGCTTCAGAGCGGACTATGCCTTGGGCCCCTTGCTCTCAGCGGCTCGCCCGATCTACGGTCTCTATAAGCAACCGGAGAGACTGCGTTATCACATTAATCATGACTTGGGACATAACTATGGCAGGGACAATCGAGAGGCCTTTTATCGAATGCTGAAGGAGTTCTTCTTTGCGGAGAAGCAAGATTTCAGTTCACTGGAGGTGATTTCGGATTCCGAGGTCCGCAGTAGTGAAGATCTTTCTGTTCCTCTCCCTAGCGGCAATTTGACCTTTCACTCGGTGGCCACGAAGCTAAGCCAGTACCTTCCTCGGCAAGCGCATCTCCCCGCGAGTGGAGTCCAGGCCACTGCATGGCAGGAACTGGGCCGTGCCGATCTCTTCCAACTCGTTCGGGCAAAATCGTTCAAAGTGCATGCTGTGTTTACAGGCAACAAACAGACGGGCGGACTGTCGGTTCACTACTGGAAGTTGAAAATGGATAATGCATGGACAGTTCCCGTCGTAGAATTGACGCGGGATCAGACGACAAAGACCACTAGGCTAGTGGTGGCCGACGAAGGCCGTGTCAGCACCGTCGAGACCGTTGGTCGACTCCTAGCACAGGGCAATCGTGTGATCGCAGTTGACCCATTTTACTTTGGAGAAAGTAGGCTCGCTTCAAAGCGCGATTTTCTTTATTCGCTTTTGCTCGCCTCATTGGGTGATCGACCCTTAGGAATTCAAGCTTCCCAGTTGATGGCAGTTGCTCAGTGGTTTAAACAAGAGAGGGGTCTGGGACCGGTGTCGATCGAAGCATTGGGAGAGCGAGCTAGCCTCGCAGCTCTAGTCTCGGCAGGACTCGATAGGACTAACATCAGTGGTCTCTCGCTTCATAGTTCGCTTGCTAGTCTCAAGGAAGTTATTGAGAGAAATCTGACCGCGAAAGAAAGGCCGGAGTTCTTTTGCTTCGGCTTGTTGGAGCGGTTCGACATCAAACAGCTCATTGCTCTTGTGGCTCCTCGCCCAGTTCAGGTAGTCAGTCCAGGAGACCGCACTCGAAGAGAGTTTTTTGGACTGAGAGAGTTTTACTCCCTCCTAGGAACAAACTTCAATCCATTGGATTGACCCGCAAGATCAGGAAACTCTGTCGGCAGGCAATGCCACCATACACATGACAAGACGCTTTCTGGCTGACCGAAGCTGAGAAGCCCAGGAGGATTTGCGGTAGGCCGGAACTGAGTGGAACGGCACAAGCCGTACTCGTGGCCGCAAGAGCTTAGCTGGAACTTCATACACCCCTGATTTCTCCGAATCCCGAGGGCAGGAGCGGGAGATTCTCGGCACGTTTGATCGGACGTAGAGGATCTTCCCGTTTTAGGGGCCGTCCTGATTGCGGAAAATCGGCTCCTTGAGACCGCCGGGGTTGCTCGAATGACGGCTTGAGCCGCTGTGTTGTTCCTTCCTCGATGCAAAGATCATTGTCGTCCGGCTTTGCGAACTGTGAATCGAAGGTTCAAGGAGCTGTGGGAACCCATCCGTTGGTCTTCCACAGCTCCGGCAGTTTGGACAGCCCGGGCAGCCGTGTGTGGTAGCCTCCTAAAGTACGAATCGGTCGGATGGCATTGTGGCCGTGCCGCCACTGCTCCAGTTCCCAGTGAACTTCTGCGATGTAAAGAACATATTGGTGTTCAGAGATTCGTCGCGGAGTCGGCGATGAACTTTCGATTTAGGCTACGGGTTTTCTAGGTCGAATGTAATCCAGCTTTACGCCACCACTGAAGGCCCACCCATCGACTCGACCGCGATGGCTTCAGCTGATTGAGAACCGCAACCACGTCATCGGCCTTTCAAGGAAAGTTTGCGGTCAATTCCCGAGCACGGCCGTACAGATCGAGGATCGTCGGGATTCGAAACCGCCGTCCGCTGACCAGTGTCTCGGATACGAAATCCATGCTGCAGCGTTGATCCACTGCACTGGCCTGAGATAGCTCAAGCCGGTTGTGGGACGCGCACTTGCTTCGGTGGTGAAGGGCTTCTTCCAGATAAAGCCAACAATGCCTTTTTCGATTCACTCTGCAGCCTTTCCGTCGCAGCACCTGCAGTCGCAGCTACCCGTTTCGGGGCTGGCGGCGGCCAGTTCTTTCAGTCTACGTCGAGCACGTCGACGACCGCGGTGGCTTTGATAGCGATAAACACTCCGACTCTACCAAGCCGGCAGCCATGCCGTTGCCTGACTCCATATTGCTCCTCGACATAACTGAGCAGCTGCATTCGACGGGCAGGCCTTAATCTTTTTCTTGAGAGGATATCTTGAAGCATCACTTTGTCCAGGCTCAATTCCGTCACGAGCTTCTTCAGCCTGGCATTTTCCTCTTCCAGTTGGCGCAGTCGACGGAATTCGGTCGAACGTCTTGCACTCCCCGGTCACACTCCGAGCGTCGATGAATATGTGTCTCGGCATCGGTTCTCCTCGTCTGCACGGGGAAAGAGGGCCATTCCTGACCGTCCAAAATCGGTTGCAGTCCCCCTCGTGGGCAGCTGACCCACGTCACCATCAGTTTAAGATCGCCCCGGGTACGGGAAGGCGAGGAGAGATTCGAGAGAGGCAGGTGTTATCGCCGTTCAAGCGGGCGCTGGTCAATAAGGTTCTGTCCAAGGGCAACTCAGGGCTGGGGCTCGTAGGGAGATTCGAACATGACATTGAGTTGAGAAAGAGCGAGTGGCCTCGAGCCGGCTATTGAGTTTCAACCAAACAGCGTTCTCCAATGAAGTAGTAGCAATACCAAGTTTCAGTTTAAGGGTGTGAGGCCGGGGCACTCTGCCCCGATTTCGGCCACCCCCAGAAATTCTGTGACTTCTTCCTCCAACAGGGTCTGAACGATTCTTGAACCGTATCCTCAGTGCTGAATAGACGGCCGTTGGTACCCCCAGCCTATTCGTGACCCTCTTCTTCATGGGTGGTCTCTTCTATTGAAAGTGACTCTCCTTTTCAGGAGGCCTTTTTGGCGGTCGCAATCAGAAAAAGGAAGAACCGTTGTTCAAACGCCCTCCTGAGAGGTAAACTTTTTTGCCGCCTCTAAACTGCTTGAACAAAACCCATCCTTGCATCACACTTCCGATCCAAGGAAAGCACTTCAAAAAGCGATGACGATGACAAAGAGCAACAAAATAGGACCTGGCCCCGTCGGCCAATATCAATTCTTTGCTCCGTGAAGAGTGCGGGGATCGCGGTGGTCGCTTTACTCTTGCACAGCTAACGATGGGTAGAAGGAGTCTTTCTCTCTCTTAAACGATCCATGCTGCTGTCTAATCAGTTGGAGGTTAGAACTATGAAAGTCAATTGTGTGTTTTCGAAGGCCTGCTCGGCGATTCTCCTGGACCTGTGTTTGATTGCCTTGCTCTGTTTGGCTGGTTCGGTCGCGCGTTTGACAGCGCAAACCTCCGATGGTGAGATCCTCGGAACGGCCAAAGATCAAAGTGGCAGCATTATGCCGAACGTGACTGTTACCATCACAAATGTCGGGACCAATATCAGCCGAACTGCTGTTACCGACAGCAATGGCAATTATGAGGTTCGTGCTCTTCCGGTAGGGAGGTACAGAGTTGAGGCGGAAGCAGCAGGATTCAAAAAGTCTGTTGTTTCCGGCATCGTCCTTCAGGTAAATCAAAAGGCACGAGTCGATCTGACGCTAACGATCGGGGAAGTGACGGAAACAGTCAGCGTGTCGGGAGAGGCACCGCTAATAAATACGGACGACGCAACGCTGGGCAACGTCGTTGATCAGCAACGCATTGTGGGATTACCTCTCAATAACAGAAGCTTTATGGAATTTGCCACGCTTGTTCCAGGAGTCAACGAGGGGGCGCCAGGTGATTTCAGAAAGTTTGTACGAGGTTTTAACATCACGGCGAATGGTGCCCGCGGAGAGTTCAACAATTACCAGATGGACGGAGTTGACAACAACGACGAATTTGCGTTCGCCTTTAACATTACGCCGTCTATAGACGCAATTCAGGAGTTCAAAGTTCAGACGGGGCTCTTCTCGGCAGAGTTTGGACGGTCGGCAGGGGCGGTAGTCAATCTAGTTACTCGCTCTGGGACCAATGAGTTTCATGGATCTCTCTTCGAATTTCTTCGAAACGATGTGTTCGATGCGCTGAATTTCTTCGATATTCCCCGAGAAACCCGCCGAGCTCGAGGAGAAAAGGAAACCACTCCATATCGACAGAATCAATTTGGTGGATCCTTAGGTGGACCCTTGAGCGTTCCAAGACTGTATAGTGGAAAGAACAAGACATTCTTCTTCATCAACTACGATGGCACCCGAATTCGCCAGGCCGTTACCAAACCTGCTCGCATTCCGACTATCGCCGAGCGTAATGGTGATTTCAGGGGAGGGCCGACCGTATATGATCCCATTACCACGCGACCGAACCCGAACTACAATCCTAGCGCGCCCGTTACCTCCAGCAATGCTCAATTTCTCCGCGATCCGTTTCCCAACAATGTGATCCCGCAGGATCGCTTTGATCCGATCTCTCGCAATATTATCCCTTATTGGCCGGGCCCGAATAACAGTGATCCTCAGCGTAACTGGGTGAATTCACAGAGTCGAAAAACGAACGCCGATCGCTGGCTCGTGAAACTAGACCATAACTTGTCCTCCCGAGACACAATAAGCGGCCGGTTTGCATTCGACAATCGGCCTCGTTACGAGCCAGGTACGCTGCTCACAACGGGAGGCCAAGACTTTGCAGATGCTAACCGAGGGTTGGCTCTAAACTGGACTCACACAGTCACGCCAAGAGTCCTTAATGAAGCCCGATTCGGTTACAATCGGATGCGGTTTGGATACTTCCCTCAAAATGCGGGCAATCCACTGGCCGCTAAATTGGGGATAGAGGGCGTCGCCACTTCCCCAACCTACCAACTCTCCTTCCCAAGAGTTGTGATAACAGGCTTTGAAGCCCCTAGCGATAGGGTTCCGTTTTTTTATATCAACAATCGTTTCCAGTTTGTTGACGGTCTAAGTGTCAACACCGGCGCGCATTCATTCAAGATGGGCGTGGATGTGAGCAGGATTCAAACGAATACAGTCGGGTTCGGTTCAACTCAGGGCGACTTTAGTTTCAATGGTTCCTTTACTAACCTGCCTGGGATTACCGGCACAGGCAGCGCATTGGCCGACTTCCTCCTCGGAACAGTGCAGAATGAATTCATTTCGGACAGCGTACCACTTCAGTATTTTCGTGGAGGAATCTACGCTGGTTACATTACTGATGACTGGAAAGTCGCATCGAAACTGACGTTAACCTTGGGTCTTCGCTATGAAAACTTTACTCCATATGTTGAAAAGTACGATCGGATGGGAGCATACGATCCAACTACCAGATCGCTGGTCTTTCCTCGGAATGCTCCGATAGGAGATTACTTCACTCGTGTTCGACCTGACCTTCGGTTCCGCCTCAGAGATGAGCGAAGCGACTACGACTATGACAACAATAATTTTGCCCCAAGATTTGGTTTTGCATTTCGGCCCTTTGGGCACAACAAGACTGTTATCAGAGGTGGAGGAGGCGTGTTCTATGCAGGATGGGCCACGGATATTTTCGAGAATACTGGAACGATACCCCCGATTGTCCTGCGTAGCCAGTTCATCTCAGATTTGATTTACCCCACTCTTGGATACAACCGCAGGGGAGACCCAACGCGCCCCACACCTGGCCTTTTGACGATGGCCAATCGCAATGTCGTCAATCCATACACCCAGCAGTGGAGTCTCAACCTGCAACAGGAAATCACTCCGAATTTGGTGTTAGAAACTGGTTACGTTGGGCATCGAGGAGTGAAACTTGGCGAAATCAAGGAGAGAAATGCAGCTCTAACTCCGAGTACCGATCCGCTTCAGCCCCGTAGGCAAGATACATCCTTCGCACGAATCTTGAGCTGGGAGTCGGGAGCCAATTCTTACCACAATTCTTTCACTCTGTCACTTCAACGGCGTTACGTAAGTGGGCTTCAGTTCTTAGTTGGCTACACTTGGTCAAAGACTCTAGACACCAATTCAACCTTCAACGCAGGGAACGGGACCCAACGCTCTCCCATCCCACGAGCGCAGGACGAGAAGGGCCGCTCAGATTTTGATACAACACAACGTCTCGTATTCAATTCTCTTTACGACTTGCCGTTTGGCAAAGGGCGCCGTTTTGTCGGATCTGCCAGTGGCGTCAGAGGCAAGTTAGTTGAAGGATGGAGACTCGCAGGCATTGTCACCCTTCGTTCTGGGTTTCCTAACACAATCACCATGAATGCAGACAATCTGAACATCGGTCTGGGGCGAAGGCCTAGCAGGGTGGGTGTAGGAAGCCTTCCAACTTCTCAGCGAACTCCAGATCACTGGTTTGATTCGACTGCTTTTGCCGTGCCACCCTTCGGGGTCATTGGCAACTCGGGCAGGAACATCCTAGATGGGCCTGGATTAAGCAATATTGATGGGTCAATCATCAAGGATACCTACTTCCGAGAAGGAAAGGAGTATCTTGAGTTTCGGGCCGAATTCTTCAATTTGTTCAATCATCCGAACTTCAGCAATCCAGGGACGATTTTGGACACGGCCCAGTTTGGCAGAATACTGAGTACGTCCACCAGTTCGCGCCTCATCCAGTTTGGGCTGAAGTTCTACTTCTGAATGCTTCGTTGCCTTTGGCTGAATAAATCCAAAGTGAATATCACGCTTGCTCCGGCGAAGAAAAGGCGATATCCTGCCAGGCATGACAAAACCAAGAGTTTCCAAACCCAAAAGCATTTTGACGGTGAAAGAGTTTCGCCAGCAGTTTGGAG
>Ga0187893_10004939_pt1 | contig 24621 bp, 27 predicted proteins | sample MA1701074metaG_FD_139574 | JGI IMG/M metagenome (GOLD analysis project Ga0187893, IMG submission 139574) | White microbial mat communities from a basaltic lava cave in the Kipuka Kanohina Cave System on the Island of Hawaii, USA - MA170107-4 metaG ... | reverse complement strand
TCCGCCAGCAGCATGATCTCGAGCACCTGCAGCCAGAGCGGCTGGCTCGCCACCGCCTCGCGCAGCGCCGGCTGCACCAGCTGCGCCGAGAGCACGGTGGCCGGCAGCAATGTGAGAAAAGTGAGGAGCTGCACCGCCACGTGGCTGACCAGGAAATACATCCCGTCGGTGGTCCAGCCGACGCGGAACACGCTCTGATCGGGTCGACGGGGGAACAGGCGCTCCAGGGGCACGAACACCAGCGCCAGGAACAGCAGGTTGAGCAAGAACCAGTCGAGGCCCAGGTAGAAGGGCTGGTCGAACCGCGCGTCGATCTGCACATCGGCGCCGCCGAACAGCACCGACAAGCCGGCGAGCGCGATGCCGGTGAAGCCCAAGGTCTTCTTCCTGCGCAGGAGCAGATTGAGGCATCCGAACAGGAAGGCGAGCGCGATGACAAGCTCGATCAGTCCGCGCATCAACGGCATCGGGTAGGACGCCCGGAACTGCGCCGAAGACAGCCATTCGGGGTAATGCAGCACCGCCACGGCGCCCAGCCCGCAGACGCCGAGGAGAACCGACAGCGTACCGCTCAGCCAGCCCGAGCCCAGGTGAGTGGGCGCGCGGTCGCCGAAGACCCGCTCGAACCAGCGATCCAGCGGCGGGCGATCGGGAGACGGTGTCGGCATGGCGGGCGGGTTGAGCGGTTCGGTACGGCGACCGATGCAGGAAACATACCGAAAATCGACCAGTCGCGATCCCTTCCTCGGGGGGCTGCCGCCGCGCTTCTGAGACGAACTGTCTCGATTGATAGAATGCCGGATCTGTTGCCTGGGGGGTGTGCGATGAACAGGAGGACCGCGGCGCTGTGGCGCTGCGCCGCAGCGATGTCGATCGCTGGCGCCTGCGCTTCCGGAGCGCTCGCTGCGCAGGACGAGGACCGTACCCGCGCCGAGCAGGAGGCGGTGGACCGGGTCGTGGAGAGCCACGACCGGACACTGCTGCTCGGCGGCGGAACGCTGATGATCAAGCAGGCTGCGATCCGCAGCGCGCGCAAGCTGCTCGGAGAATGGGGCCGCGAAGCCGGGCTGGGAGGCGAATGGTGGGATACCGCGCCACAGTACCGGGCGGCCAAGGCGGAGCTGCTGCAAGTCGCCGACGACCTCATCGCCCGCCGCTACGCCTCCGGCGTGTGGCTGAAGGAGGCCTGGTCGGAATACACCGCGCGCGAGCTCGACGGCGAGCAGGCCGACAGCATCGCCACGCATTTCCAGACCGAAGGCGGCCAGAAGCTGCGCATGCTGATGGACTGGTACATGGGCGAGATGGTCCTGTTCAACTACACTTTCACCGACCGCTTCGAGTACGAGCTGAAGGACTCCGAGCGCGAGCTGCTGGCGTTGCAGCGCGAGGCGCAGAAGCGCATTCCGATCGAGGATATCGAATTCACCAGCCGCTACCCGGACACTTTCCGCTTCGTCGCCTGCGGACCGGACAGCCCCTACTGTCCGAGCCTGAAGTACTGGCGCATGCTGATCTATCCCCTGATGGGCGAGATCATCCGGCATATCGATGCGGTGAGCGCCGAGATCGAGGGCGAGATGCGCAAGCGACGGCCCGAGGTGCAACGGCACATCCAGGCGTTCAAGTCGGCCGGCCGTTGATGCGCACCTGAGCGCGGCGCGGGCTTGAGACCGCCCGGGCGGTGACGCGCCGGTGTCTAGCCCGCCGGGCTAGCTAGGGGTTCGCCTTGAGGTAGGCGACGATCTTGCGCCGCACCTCGGCGTCATTCTGCTTGTAGAACATCAGCGTGCCGGGCACCCACGCCTGCGTATCGCGAATCCACCAGTCCAGCGTGCCCTCGGTCCAGGTCATGCCCGTGAGCGCCTTGAGGAAGGATCTCGAGTAGTCGAAGCCGGGGACGGTGCCGGCCTGGCGCCCGACGATCCCGCGCAGGTTCGGTCCGAACGGCGGCGCGAAGACAAGCACGCCGGCATCCGTTGTGGGACTGCCCCCATGGGCAACCAGCCATCGCACGCCGGTCGGCGCACGCTCCGCTGGCCTGCCGCGGGAGTTGTCTCCGTGACAGACCTTGCATTGCGACACGTAGAGCTTCTCGCCCTCGGCAACGTCCGCGTCCTGCGCCCCCGCGGCGCCCGCGAGACCCAGCGTCAGCACGACGCCCGAGATGGTCGTTGTCGGCTTCATGGCTTGCGCCATTGTATGCGAAGGCCGGTACCCCCCGGTACGCGCTGCGGCGCGTGCGCCGGCTCTCAGCCCGGAAATCAGGGCCGCGTTCGGGCAGAAGCGCTCGAACGCGATGCTTTCGTCGCCTTCCAGCCAGGCGAGACAGCCGTCAGCCGCCGCTCAGCGCCTGGACGATCACCACCTCGTCCGTCGGGCGCAGCGGCTGCGCCAGGTCGCGTACCTGGTCGCCGTTGACGAAGATGCGGATATGCGGCCGTATCCGGTCCTGCTCGTCGATCATGCGGAAGCGAATCCCGGCGTAGCGACGGTCCAGGTCGGCCAGGACCGCGCCGAGCGTGGCGCCGCTCGCCTCGGCCTCGCTGCTCTCGGTGTACGAGCGCAGCGCGCTCGGGATATGCAACTTCATCAAGTGGTGGCCGCTATGCCGGCTCGGCCGCTTCCACGGCGTAGATCTCGGGCAGGTGCTGCGCGATGCGGCCCCAGCGACGGCCTGCGTCGCGGCTGCTCCACAGCTCGCCGCTGGTTGTGCCGAAGTACAGGCCGACCGGGTCCGATGCGTCGGCCGTCATCGCCTGGCGCTTCACCGTCCACCACGCCTGCTTCTCGGGCAGGCCGGCGGCGAGCCGCTGCCATGTCCTGCCGCCGTTGCGCGTGGCGTAAACCGCCGGCATGCCTTCGGGGCTGGTACGCGGCCAGACGGTGTTGCCGTCCATCGGGAACACCCAGGCGGTGTCCGCATTACGCGGATGCACCACCATCGGGAAGCCGATGTCGCCCACCCGCTTCGGCATGGCCTTGCCTACGCGCACCCACTCATCCGACGGGCGGTCGAGCCGATAGATGCCGCAGTGATTCTGCTGGTACAGGCGGTCCGGATTGCTGGGACAGAGCCGTATGCAATGCGGATCGTGCACCGTGGCGTCGGCTCGGTCGAAGCCCTCGACCACCTCCAGGCCCTTGAGGATTGGCGTCCAGGTCCGGCCGCTGTCGCGCGATTCGTGGACACCGCCGCCCGACATGCCGAAGTACAGATGCGCGCGGTCGCGTGGGTCGACGATGATGGAGTGCAGCTTCGGGCCGTCGGGTGTGCCGTCCTGCACCGTGCCCATCCACTTCCGGTACTGCGGATCGTCGTTGATCGACGAGAACGGTTCCCACGTGACGCCGCCGTCCGCGGAGCGGAACAGCCCCTGCGGCGAGGTCCCGGCGTACCAGACATCCGCTTCGCTGGCGTGGCCCGGCGCGAGCCAGAAGGTGTGATCGACCGCACGGCCTTCCTTGCCGTCCGCGACCGTTGCGAACGCCGGGGGGCGTGCGGCTTCCTTCCAGGTGCGGCCGAGATCGGTGGAGCGGAACACGGTGGGACCCAGGTGCCCGGTCTTGGCCGCCGCGAGCAGCGTTCGCCCGTCGCGCGGGTCGAGCACCAGATGGTTGACGATATGGCCGAGAAAGTGCGGCCCGTCGGCCCGCCACCGGCTTCGCGCCGCGTCGCCGTGATACAGCCAGGCGCCCTTGCGCGTGGCGACCAGCACCAGCACGCTACGCGCGCGCCTGGTCGGGGTCTGCGTCTTGCCCGTCATCTTGCCCGGCGTATTGCGGTTGTCGCGCGCCACTCATTCTCTCCTCTATGAAACGCTCTCCCGGCCGAGGACGCGCAGCGTCTGCACGTCCTCGGCGACCGGCCGCACTTCCACACAGCCATGCCAGGCGCCGGGGATCCTCGAAGCCACCAGGATCGCCTCGTTGAGATCCTTGGCTTCGATCAAATAATAGCCGCCGAGCTGTTCCTTGGTCTCCGCGTAGGGCCCGTCTGTGGTGGAGATCTTGCCCTTTCGCACCCGCACCGTGGTCGCGGTCGCGGGCGGCAGCAGTCGGTTGCAGCCGATCAGGTGGCCGCTGCCCCGGATCGCCTCGGTGAACTCGGCATACTCCTGGAAGTGCCTCTGGGCATCGGCCTCCTGCATCTGCTCCATCACGGTCTCGGCACAGATCAGGCACAGGAACCTCATCACCCCCTCCTATCCCGCTTGGTCATATCGGCGCGCGCGTTCTGTTTTCATCGTCTGGTCGAACGGGCCGGCCCGAAATCGACAGGGTGAGAGAAGCGGCTATGCCCGCTCCAGCACGACGTGGTGAATCTCGATCGCCACCAGGGTCGGAAACGGCAGCGGTGCGCCGGTGAACGAGCGTGGCCGCACGCGCCGGCTGGTGGGCATCTCGATGCCCTCGAAATTGCGATAGCTGGCGCACAGATGCGCGGCGTTCGCCCAGCCTCCGACGACTTCGGCGCGGTAGTCGAGGCGACGCAGCCGCCGCTGGGAATCGAAGTAAAACACCTGGGTAGGACAGTGGGTCGGAACGTCGCGCGGAAACACGACCTCCAGCCGCTCGAGCTTGTCCGCTCCGGTCTGCAGCGGCGGCAGCAGCGCGAAGCGGAAGCCCGGTCTCAGGAAGAGGAACGGCGTAGTCAGATAGTTCCAGGTCGCGTATCCGCCGAAATAGGCGAAGTCGAGCGCATCCCAGTACAACTGCCGCCGCAGGGAGCGGAACGCTGCGCGCGGCGAGCGGCGGCTGTCCAGCGTGCGGCCGACGGCGTCCACGATGCGTACCTCGTCCTCGCCGAGCAGTTCCGAGCGCTGGCCGGGGCGCGGGACATCGTGCAGGACGATGTGCGGCGCACGCGTCGAGGCCCACACTCGGGCGCGCGTCAAGGTGGGGCGGCGCTTGGCGGTGAACAGAAAGCCCCAGGCCGAAAGGTTGACCTCGATGCCCACCAGGCCGTTCCAGCGCTCGGCGCCGCCGTGGGCTTCGATCGCCTCGGAGACCAGCCGCTGGGCGGAATCTGTCGTCATGTCGAAAGCGGAAGAGTCGCGCACCGGCATTGTGCACCCAGGAAGACGATGCCGAGGATGGCGACGACGGAGAGGGTCACGGCGATACGCCGTATGCCTGCCGTGCGGCTTCCGCCGACACCAGCCCGTTGCGCACATCGGACCTGACCTTCTCCGGATCGCGCTCGCGTGGGTCGCCGAAACCTCCTCCTCCAGGCAGCTCCAGCCGCAGCCGCTCGCCGGGCGGAATCGTCTGCTGGCCCTTGCCGCGCAACGCCTGGCCGGAGGCGAGCGACACGCGCCCCGGCGCACCGTCGTGACCGCCTTCGCGGCCGCGCGCCGGATGCGCGATGCGCTCGAACATCGCGAACACCGCGAACGGCGCGTTCTCGGCGCTGGCGATCTCCATCACCTGACCGAGACCGCCGCGCTGCCGTCCCGGGCCGCCGGAATCGGTGCGATATTCCTTGCGCCAGATGACGATCGGCGCGATCGATTCGAGGATCTCCACCGGGACGCTGCGCACACCGCTCGGGAAAGCGGTCGCCGACAGGCCGTCCTTGGCGGGGCGCGCGCCGGTCCCGCCGGCGTGGAACGAGAGCACGTTGAACGGTGTGCCGCCGGCCGCCGCGTCGCTCACACCGTGTCCGCCGCGCAGCTGCGGCACCCACAGCGCGGAAGCGCCCTCCGCCGGCGCACCGTCCGGCAGCGCCTGATGCAGGCAGCCGAACACCACATCGGGCAGCACATGCCCGATCACATGGCGGATCGACACGGCGCAAGGCCGCGGCGCGTTCAGGATCGAGCCTTCCGGCGCGCTCACCGTGATCGGCGCCAGGGAACCGGCGTTGTTCGGGATCGCCGGCGCGACCAGGCACTTCACCCCGAACGACGTATAGGCGGTGGTGTACAGCATCGGCACGTTGATGCCGAAGCTGCTCACCGGCGAGGTGCCGGCAAAGTCGACGTGAATACCGGGCGCGGAGACGGTGAGCGCCGCCTTCAACTCGATCGGATGGTCGTAGCCGTCGACGATCACCGTGTTGTGGTAGGTGCCCGCGCGCAGCCTGCCGAACTGCTCCAGCGTCGCGGCGCGCGAATGATCGAGGATGTGTCCCGCCAGCGGCTCGATGGCGTCGATGCCGAACTCGGCCATCATCTCGCACAGCCGCGCCGAGCCCTTGTCGTTGCAGGCCATCAGCGAGAACAGATCGCCTTCCACCTGCACCGGCTCGCGCACGTTCGCGCGCACCAGCGCCAGCAGGTCCTCGTTGGGCTGGCCGGCGCGTGCGAGCGGCATGATCGGCACGCATAGGCCCTCCTCGTATACCTGCCGGCCGTCGGGTCCGAAACCGCGCCCGCCGATGTCCACCACGTGCACGGTGGAAGCGAACAGTGCCACTGGCCGACCGCGGTGGAAAGTCGGCGACACCAGGGTGAAGTCGTGCAGGTGGCCGGTGCCGAGCCAGGGATCGTTGGTCAGGTAATGATCGCCGGCGCGCATCTGCGCCACCGGGTAGCGCGCCAGGAAGTGGCCCACCGCCACCGCCATCGAGTTCACGTGTCCCGGCGTGCCGGTCACCGCCTGTGCGAGCATGCGGCCCCGCAGATCGAACACGCCGGCGGACAGGTCGCCGGCTTCGCGCACGCTGGCGCTGAACGCGGTGCGCACCAGCGTCTGCGCCTGCTCCTCGACCACGGCGATCAGCCGGTTCCACATGATCTGCGCGCGGATGCGCGCAAGGGCGGTGTCGGCGGTCATGTCGCCCGCTCCCGAGGTTTGCGTTGCAGGATCACATAGCCGAGCGCGTTGACCGTGGCTTCGAAGGCCGGGGCCACCACGGTGGTGGTCTCGTCCTCGACGATCAGCGCCGGCCCGTCCATGCGTGCCCCGGGCGGCAGATCCGCGCGCCGGAAGACCGCCGTCTCGAGGAACTCGCCGGCGTCCGGATCGAACACCGGCCGCCGTCCCCTCGGGGTGGGTGTGATGGTGCCGCGCAAGGGTGCCGCCGGCGCTGGCGGAGTGACTTGCGCCGCGACGCTGACCGCCCAGCTCAGCACCTCGGCATCCAACCCCGGGATGACCCGCCCGAACTGCAGACGGTACTCGCGCTCGAACGCCGCTTGCAGTCGCTGCCGATCGTCTGCATCCAGCGCTCGCGCCTCGAGCGGCACGGCGATCTCGTGGCCCTGGCCGACATAGCGCATGTAAGCCGTGCGCGTCTCGGCCAGCGGCGCTCCGCCCGCACTGTCCCGCACCACGTCGAGCGCTTCCTGCCGCATTGCCGCGAGGTGGGCGTTCACCGCGTCCACATCGAGCTGCGGCACGCGCTGGTAGAGGCTGCGCGCGATTTCGTAAGCGACCGGCGCCGCCAGCATGCCCACGGCCGAGCCCACGCCCGCGCCGGTGGGCACCAGGATGCGCTCGATGGCGAGCTTCTCCGCGATGCGCACGGCATGCAACGGCGCTGCGCCGCCGAACGCGATCAGCGTGCGATCTTCGAGATTCTTGCCGCGCTCGACCGCGTGCACGCGCGCGGCGCTCGCCATGTTCTCATCGACCGTCTCGCCGATGGCGAGCGCCGCCAGCCGGGTATCGAGCGCAAGGGGCCCGCCGACCGATCGGTCGATCGCCGCATCGGCGGCGCCGGCGTCCAGGACGAGGCTGCCGCCGGCGAAAGCGTGCGGATCGATGCGACCGAGCGCCAGATCCGCGTCGGTGACGGTCGCCGCCCGGCCGCCTTGCGCATAGCAGGCCGGCCCCGGCACTGCGCCGGTACTGTCGGGACCGACGGCGACCCGCGCGAGCGCATCGACCCTGGCGACGGACCCACCGCCGGCTCCGATCTCCACCATCTCGATCACCGGAATGCGCAGCGGCAGCCCGCTGCCCTTGAGGAAGCGATACGCGCGCGCCACCTCGAACGCGCGCGAGGTCTGCGGCTGCGCGCCGTCGATCAGGCAGATCTTGGCGGTGGTGCCGCCCATGTCGAATGACAGCACGCGTTCCAGCCCGCACTGGAGCGCGATGCGGCCCGCCAGGATCGCGCCGCCGGCCGGGCCCGACTCGACCAGCCGGATCGGAAAGCGCCGCGCGGCGTCCAGCCCGATCACGCCGCCGCCGGAGGTCATCAGCAACAGCCGCCCGGCAAAGCCGGCCTCACGCAGCGCCCGGTCGAGCCGATCCAGATAGCCGGCCATGAGCGGCTGCACGTAGGCGTTGGCGCACGCGGTGGACAGCCGCTCGTACTCGCGCAGCTCCGGCGACACCTCCGAGGACAGGCTCACCCACAACCGGGGCAGGCGCTCGAGCAGGATCTCCCGGAGGCGCCGCTCGTGCGCCGGGTTGGCGTAGCTGTGCAGCAGGCCGACCGCGACGCTCGCCACACCGTCGCGCTCGAGCACCGGAATCAGCGCCCGCACGGCGCGCTCGTCGAGCGCGCGCAACGGCTCGCCGCGTGCGCTCATGCGCTCGGGTACCGTGTAACGGCGGTAACGCGGCACCAGCGGCTCGGGCTTGTCCAGGTCGAGGTCGTACTGCTCGAAGCGGTGCTCGTAGCCGATCTCGACCGAGTCGCGGAAGCCCTCGGTGGTGATCAGCGCGGTGCGCGGACCCTTGCGCTCGATCAGGGCATTGGTGGCGAGCGTGGTGCCGTGGATCACCAGCGCGATATCGCCGAACACGCGGCCGGCCTTGGCGAGGACCGCGGTCACCGCGTCCATCACGCCGCGCTCGGGGGCCGCCGGCGTGGTCAACACCTTTGCGGTGACCGGGCCGCGCGGGGCGTCGAGCGCGACGTCGGTGAACGTCCCGCCGATATCGACCGCCAGTCGAAGCCCGGTTCCTGGCGCCATACGCCTCCTCGTACGGTCCTGACGCTACCAGCTGTTGCGCAGCTCCCGCAGCTTGAGGAATACCGTTTTCGGATCCGGGTCGTCGGGCAGATCGGGAAACGCTTCGCGCAGCCGCGCGATGACGGTCGCGCTGTGCAAGCGGAAGAAGGTGTTGATCTCCTTCTCCAGCCCCACAGTGGTGACCAGCGCGCGACGCGGATCCTGCTGGCGCACTTGTGCCAGCAGCCGCTGCGCGGTGCCGTTGTCGGGCTCGCGATCGAGCGTGAACCCGAGGTTGTTGGCGATGTAATCGTGCCCCGGGTACACCAGCGTTTCGCCCGGCAGCTTCGCCAGCTGGCCGACGAAGCTGCGGTACAGCTCGCTCGGGTGACCGCCGTTGTGGCAGTTGCCGGCGCCGGCGTTGAACAGCGTATCCCCGCAGAACAGCGCCGGCGTGTCGGTGTGCGACAGCAGGCACACGTGGCTCATGGTATGCCCGGGGGTGTCGAGCGCTTCCAGCTCGATGGTCTTGCCGACCTTGATCGTGTCGCCGGCGGCGAGCCCCCGATCGATCCCCGGGATGCGCTGCGCGGCGTTGTGGTGCGCCAGCAGTCTCGCGCCGGTGGCCGCGATCATGGCGCGATTGCCGCCGGTGTGGTCGCCGTGCTCGTGCGTGTTCAGGATCTGGGTGATCTCCCAGCCGTTTTGCTTGGCGGCGGCCAGGCACTTCTCGTGATCCAGGGGATCGACCGCCAGAGCCTGGCCGGTTTCCGGGCAGACGATCAGGTAGTTGAAGTTGCGATACGAGTTGGCGGTCCAGATCTGATGGACGATCACGGCGGTTCCTCGACAAGCGGCTCGCAGCGGGTTCGGCCCGATGCGCCGGCCCGGCGGGCCGACTCAGCGTTTGATGGGGAAGAACGAAACCGGCACCATCAGCTGGTTCTGCTGGTGCTCCAGCGCGCCGAGCTTCGCGCTCTCCTCGACGAAGGCGGCCCACTCCGGGTCGGCCTGCATCGCAGCGCGCCGGCGCTCGCGGTCGGCGGTGTTCTCGTACGCCCAGATGTGGATGTACTGGTTCACGTTGCCGGTCTCGGTGACGAGATAGGCGAACGGCTGACCGAGATGACGGGTCTGTGGCCCTTTGCCCAGGCGCTCGTAGAGCGCCAGGTGCTTCTTGATAGTTCCAGGGCGGCAGGTGTAGATGCGCACGTCGAGCAGCATGTCTTCCTCCGGAGTTCCTCTAGGGGTTTGGCGACGACCGAGCGGACCGCGGCCGGCTGCGGTTTCGCCAGTGTAGTGGCATTTTGCCCCGGCCGCCGGCAGCCGGCGAGCGGGCTGCGCCGCCTGTTCCACGAGCCCGATCGACGACGGCTCGTCGGAGCACCAGGGCGATTCAGGCGCTGCAGGACTCTAGAGCGGCCGATTGGAGCCGTTACTGACAGGGCAGCCTCGTAGCGCACGGCCCCCCGAGGCCCCCTCGACCAACCCGATGACCGCCACCTCGCACCAGAACGCACTGCCTGCCGGGACCGTGCTCATGGAGTACCGCCTCCTGGGGTTGCTCGGGGCCGGCGCCTTCGGCATCACCTACCTGGCGCGTGACACGCATCTGGACAAGGATGTGGCGATCAAGGAATACCTGCCGAGCGCGTTCGCCACCCGCGCGGACGAAGGCAGGGTGGTGCCGATCGCCGAGCAGCAGGCGCAGGACTTCCGCTGGGGCCTGGAGCGCTTCAGCCAGGAGGCGCGCACGCTGGCGCGCTTCAGCCATCCGCACATCGTGCGCGTGAACCGGTACTTCGAGGCCAACGGCACCGGCTACATGGTGATGGACTACGAGCGCGGCGACCCGCTGAAAGCCGTGTTCCAGGGCAAGGCATCTCCGGACGAGGCCACCCTCAAGGCGCTCGTCGCTCCGCTGCTCGACGGCCTGGAGAAGGTCCACGCGGCGGGGTTCCTGCATCGGGACATCAAGCCGGACAACATCTTCCTGCGCCAGGACGGCGGTCCGGTGCTGATCGACTTCGGCTCGGCGCGGCAGGCGGCTGGCGAATCCGGTTCGGCCCTGACCACGATCGTGACCCCCGGCTATGCGCCGTTCGAGCAATACACGACCTCGAAGCAGCAGGGACCCTGGTCCGACATCTATTCCCTGGGCGGCGTGCTGTTCTTCCTGGTGACCGGGCACAGCCCGCCCGACGCGCTCACACGCATGAAAGGCGATACGCTCGGCGAGCGGCTGGCGCAGGCGCGCAGCCGCTACAGCCCCGCGTTGATCGAGGCGATCGCCTGGTCGCTGGCGATCGAGGAGAAGTCGCGGCCGTGCGACGTGGCGACGTGGCGCAGGGCGCTGTTCGGCTCGGCCGCCCCCGAGCGCAACGCGCCGCCGTCGTCGATCGCCCTGGAAACGGTGCGCGTGGAACCGCGCGTGCCGACCGCGGTGCTGCGATCCGATGCTCCGGGCATGACCACCGTGCACCTGCAGCTTGGGGACGCGTCCATCCTGCTGCTCGAGTCGGGGCGGGACGCGGCGGGCGCGCAGCGCGGCGCCCCGGCGCGCCGCTCGTCGGGCGAGGCCTGGGCATTCGGCTACCTGCTGCTGATCGTGGTCAGCGCGGCGCTCGGAGCCTGGATCGGCAAGCTGCCGGCGTTCCAGGAAACGCAGATGCTGGGCGGGAGGCTCAACGCCGCCAAGCTGGCGCAATTGCTGGGGGCAGGCGGCGGCATCGTCTTCCTCTGGCTGCTCGCCCGGAGCGTAGCGCTGCGGTTCCAAGCCGAGGGCGGCGCGCGCGCCGTGCTCTACGATCTGGCGATGCCGATCGTCACGCTCGCATGCCAGGCCGTCGCCTGGATCGTGCTGCAGAAGCTGCTGGGGCCTGCGCTGGAGGAAACGCTGAGCCCGATCTACGCGTGGGGCTTCCTCCTCGGAACCTGCGCGTGCGCGGTGTGGTTCAGCATGGCCCTGTTCAGTCACGCCGAACCGTTGCGCAGGCTCCTGCATGGAGTTCGCCGCCCGCATCGCGGTCCCGGCGAGCCCGCCGCCGGCGCCCCCGCTGCCGGCGAGCCGGGCGGATTGGCGGGTATCGGATTGAAGGAGAGGTGATGGGATCGTGGAGCTGGATGATCCGCTACGCGGTGGTGCTGCTGGTCGCCGTGCTGCTCGGCACGGCCATCGCAGAGCTGCCCGTGTTCAAGCAGACCACGCTGGGAACGCCGAAGCTCCCGGCTTCCGCGCTGGCCAGGTTCCTGGGCTATGGCGGCGCGCTCGTCATCTTCTGGCTGCTCGGCCAGCGCACCGCCGCCGAGCTGCGGCGCATCGGAGGCGGCGCCGCCCAGCTCGGTTTCCTGGTCGTTCCGCTCGCGACGCTGATCGTGCTGAGCGCCGGATACGACATCGGGCTCGCGATCCTGCGCCCGTTCCTCGGCACGGGCTCCAAGAACATCTACAACTGGCTGTTCGTGCTCGGGATCTCCGCCTCGGCGCTGTGGCTGGTGGTGGTCTTGTACCAGCGTTCCGAAGGGCTCGTCGATCTGTTGAAGGTCGCGCGCGCGCACGCTCCGGCCGCGGGAAAGCAGTGCGAGTCCTGCGGCGCTGCCCTGCCGGACGAAGCGAAGTCCTGCACCGCCTGTGGGAAGGGCCTCGCCCAAGTGGGTGGCGCGAGCACACCGGCGTCGTAACGCCGTCTAGAATCTCCCTGCGCAAACTCCCCGGCGCGGGAGTCGCGGGGCGCGCGGGCAATGGTGGGATTCCGCGCGCCGACCGACGCAGGAGACATCGCATGAAAGTGTTCGTGACCGGAGCCTCCGGATACATCGGCGGATCGGTGGCCGCGGGGCTGCTCGCCGCTGGCCACACGGTGAAGGGGCTGGTGCGATCCGAGCAACGCGCGCAGCAAGTGCGCGCACTGGGGATCGAATCGGCGATCGGGACGTTGAACGACGCGCCGTTGCTGGCGCAACTGGCGCACCAGGCCGATGCGGTGGTGAACGCCGCCAACTCGGATGATCGCGGGGCGGTCGAGGCGATGCTGCCGGCGCTCGCCGGCAGCGGCAAGGCGTTCCTCCACACCAGCGGATCGAGCATCGTCGGGGACATGGCGGCCGGCGCGCGAGGCGACAAGGTGTACGAGGACGACACGCCGATCCAGCCGCTGCCGGGAAGGGCCGCGCGAGTCGCGATCGACCGGCTGGTGCTGGCCGCGGCGGGGAACGGCGTACGCGCCGTGGTGATGTGCCCGACCATGATCTACGGGCGCGGACGCGGCGCCCACCAGGACAGCGTCCAGGTGCCCCGCCTGATCGCCCTGGCGAGAAAATACGGCGTCGGCCGGCACGTGGGGCCGGGCGAGAACATCTGGTCCAACGTCCACATCGACGACCTGGTATCGCTCTACCTGCTGGCCTTGCAGCAAGCGCCGGCGGGCGCCTTCTACTATGCCGAGAACGGCGAGAACTCGTACCGCGAGATCGCCGCCGCCATCAGCCGCATGCTGGGCTTCGGCGGGCGCACGCAGCCCCTGTCGATGCAGGAGGCGGTGGCCGAGCTCGGGGAAGCCGCCGCCAACTTCAGCTTTGGCTCCAACAGCCGCGTGCGCGCGCTGCGGGCGCGCCGGGAGCTGGGCTGGAAGCCTGTGGGGCCGGCGCTGCTCGACGAGATCGAGCGCGGCGCGTATGCCGAAAGGTAGGTCGACCGCGCCCGCCGAACGCAACGGGCGAACGAGCGTGCTGGCAGGTATCGGAAACGACCGGGCCGGTTTCTACGCCGAGCTTCAGCGCCTCAGGGAACACTTCGAAGCGATGCAGCCCGAGTTGGACGTCACGCTGCGCGATCCGGGTCTGGGCGTCGAAGGCTACGTGGTGGTGTGGAACACCGGTATCAGCGCGGGCGGCCCGCTGCCGGGTTGCGCGAAAGGCGGCACGCGCATCACCCCGAGCGTATCGCTGGACGAAGTGAAGATGCTGGCGCGCACCATGGCGCTCAAGAACGCGGCGGCGGGGCTGCCCTTGGGCGGCGCCAAGTCGGGCCTGAAACTCGATCCTTCCGCGCCCGGTTTCGAGAGGCAATATCGCCGTTTTGTGCGAATGTGCGCACCCTTGCTGTACGAGAACGGCGGGCCCTTCGGCGGTTTCGGGTTCGATATCGGCGCGCGTGCGGAGCATGCATTGTGGGCGTGCGACGAGCTGAGATCGACCCGCTGCTTTACCGGCAAGCCGGCGCACCTGGGCGGCACGGACTACGACCGGCGGGGGATCGCCGGGCTGGGCGTGGCGGTCGCAGGCGCCACCATGCTGCAGATCAAAGGCGATTCCCCGGCGCGGGCGAATTTCGCCGTCCAGGGCGTGGGTGCAATGGGTGCGGCGGTGTTGCGTTATTTCAGCGAGACGGGGGCGCGCCTGACGGCGCTGAGCGATCCCAGGTATGAAGGGACCTGGACGTTCGACGCGCCGCCATCGGAGGATCTGCGTCGAGCGCTCGCCGAGCAGGACGGTGAAACCGCGAAACCGCTGCTGGCGAAAGAGGCCACTCGCGTTTCCCGCGACACGCAGGAGGTCTTGTACCTGAAGACCGACATCCTGTTCCCGTGCGCCGTGCAGAACGTGATCACCGAGCACAATGCGCCGCGTATCCAGGCGTGCTACGTCTGCGAGGGCGCCAACGGTCCCGTCACCGAGGCCGCGCGCACGAGCTTGCATACCCGTGGAGTCGACCTGGTGCCCGATTTCATCGCCAATCCGGGGGGTGTGATCGCCGCATTCGTCGAACTGACCTCGCAGGCCGCCGACAAGGCCGAGGAAGCGAAATCCCTCACGCGCGAGAAGATCGCCGCCAATGTGCGCGAACTGTTCGCCATCGCGCAGCGCCATCAAGCCGAGCCGCAGCACGCGGGCCTGTACATGGCGCTTGCGAAGATCGGGCAAACATCGTAGAGAGGCCCGGGCCGGGTTGTCTCTGACGGCCTGTATCAGTCCGGCATGAAAAGACACGAGATTCGTGTTACACTGCCGTCGTGTATTTTCAGATGGTCCTTGCATGAAGAACGTCACCATCACGCTCGACGAGAGAACCGCGGCGTGGGTCCGAGTGTACGCAGCGAAGCACAACACGAGCGTGTCGCGGATGGTCGGCGAGATGCTACAGCGGCGAATGCGGGAATCGCAGGAGTACGACGAGGCGATGCGACGCTTCCTGGCGAAGAAGCCGGTCCGGTTGAAGCGTGCCGGCGCGCGCTATGCGACACGCGAGGAGGCGCATGATCGCTCCCGTGTTCGTTGACACCAATGTCTTCCTCTACGCCCGCGACGCCGCCGAGGCGGCAAAGCAGCCGCGTGCCGCCGCCTGGCTCGAATACCTCTGGCGCGAGCAGATCGGGCGCACCAGCGTGCAGGTTCTCTCCGAGTACTACGTGAATGTGACTCGAAAACTCAACCCGGGCCTCCCGGCCGAAGAGGCGTGGGACGACGTCGAGGCGCTGCTGACCTGGAATCCACAGGCTGTGGATGACGCGCTGCTGCGGCGGGGTCGGGAGATCGAGATTCGATATCGGCTCGGCTGGTGGGACAGCCTGGTAGTCGGCGCGGCGCAGCTGCAGGGGTGCGCGTTGCTGTTGACCGAGGATCTGCAGGACGGTGGTGTCTTCGGCAGCGTTGCGGTTCGCAGCCCGTTCACTTTGCGCCTGGAACAGGCGGCATCGATATACGCGGTCACTCCCGGCGTCGTGCGTCGCCATCCGCCGCGCGGACGCCCCAAGGCGGTCAGTGCTGGTCGTCGCGCCGGATCCCCAGCTGCTTGACCAAACGCGACAGGTAGGGCTGGGTGACGCCCAGCCGCTCGGCGGCGCGGGTCTGGTGGCCACCGGCTTGCTCCAAGGCTTTGGCGACAATCAAGCGCCGGGCGGCCGTTACGGCGGCGTTGTACTCCAGGGCGAACAGGTCCTCGGCCTTCGTCACCGCGCCCGGCGCTGCGGCTCCGCCCATCAGTTCCTCGGGAAGATCGCACAGGCCGACGCTATCGCAAGCCAGCAGTACGCAGCGCTCCATGACGTTCGACAACTCCCGCACATTGCCGGGCCATGAGTACCGCAGCAACGCTTGTTTGACCTCCTCGGACAAGCGCGGTGGAGTGCGTCCCGATTCGGCCGCATGCTGGCCGAGCAGCCATTCCGCCAGCGCCAGAACATCGTTCGGACGCTCCCGCAGCGGCGGGATCTTGATGCTGATCACCTTGAGCCGGTAGTACAGGTCTTCGCGGAAAGCGCCGGCCTGGATGGCCGCGGGAAGGTCGCGATTGGTGGCGGCGACGAGGCGAATGTCGGCGCGCTGCGTGCGGTCGCTGCCCAGGCGCTCGTACTCCCTCTCCTGCAGCAGGCGCAGAAGCTTGGCTTGCAGGTTCGGCGGCAGCTCCCCTATCTCGTCGAGAAACATCGTCCCACCGCGGGCCGCTTCGACCCGGCCCGGCCTTGCCCGGTCGGCACCGGTGAAGGCGCCCTTCTCGTGGCCGAACAGTTCGCTCTCGAGCAACTCGCCTTTCAGCACCGCGCAGTTGACGGCAACGAACGGCTGCTCGCGGCGCGGGCTTTGCAGGTGGATGGCGCGGGCAATCACCTCCTTGCCCGTACCGGTTTCGCCCAACAGCAGCACGGTGGCCGTGCTCGGTGCGATGCGCTCCACGGTTTCGGCGATGCGGGCCATGCCGGGATCTGCACCTCGTACCCACAGGTGCTTGCGACTCAGCTCTTTGCGTAAGCTGTGAACTTGCGTTTTCAGACCGCGTGTCTCCAGTGCGCGCTTGACGACCAGCTGTATCGTCGCGGCGTCGAATGGTTTGGCAATGAAATCGTAAGCTCCCGCCCGCATTGCACGCACGGCTTTCGTCATGTCGCCATAGGCGGTGATGACGATCACCAGCGGCGCACTCGGCATACTTTGCAGGCTCTCTAGCACGGCGAAGCCGTCCATGCGAGGCATTTCCAGATCCAGCAGCATCAGGTCCGCGCTGTCGGCGAGCCGCAAGGCCTCCACGCCGTCGAGCACGTGCTCGGCATCGTGGCCAAGTTCCCTCAGCCGGTCGCGCAGGATGCGGCCGATGCCGGGATCGTCGTCGGCGATGACAATTCTGCTCATCATGCCTCTTGCATATCCGCCAGAGCGGCGGCCGGAAGGCTGAATGTGAACGTACTGCCGCGACGCGGCGCGGAATCGAGCGTGATGTCGCCCCCATGCAGCCGGGCCAGGTTGCGCGCGATCGCCAAGCCCAGGCCGCTGCCGGCCGTATCGTCGGCCAAGCCGCCACGGTAGAACCGCTCGAACAGGTGCGGAGCATCAGCGGCGTCGATGCCCGGTCCCTGATCCTCGACGGCGAGGTGCACTCCGTCGGCGCCGCTCGCGATCCGCAACCGGACCTGGCTCTGCGGCCAACTGAATTTGATCGCGTTGTCCAGCAGATTGATCAACACTTGCTTGAGCTTGTCGGCATCGGCGGATATGGCGACGTCGCCGCCTTGCAGTTCGAGCGTGACCGCCTTGCGTTCGGCCGCGGCGCGCAGGAGCGCGAACACATCTTCGACAAGGGGCCGGACGCAGACACGTGTGCGATGCAGACGAATGCGGCCCGCCTCGGTCCGTCCCCATTCCAGCAGCTCGTTGACCACGCGAATGAGCCGACCGCTGTCGTTCTCGATCATGCCGACGTAGTCCTGCTGTTCGTGCGTCAGAGCGCCGGCCAGTCCGTCGCGCAGGTTCTGCGCCGAGCCGAGGATGCCGGTCAGCGGCGTGCGCAACTCATGAGAGACGTTCGACAGCAGAGCCGTTCGCAGCTTGTCGAGCTCCAACAGCTCCAGGTTGGCTGCAGCCAGACGCACATTGGCCTCGCGCAGCTCGGTCGTGCGCGCTTCCACCAGGGCGGACAGGTTGCTGTTCTGCTTCTCGACCAGGACTTGCTTGACGCGCAGCTCGGCGGTCAGCTCCATCAAGCGGTGCTGGCCGTAGATCAGATCGTCGGTGCGCTTGTGGTTGACCATGCCCTGCCACACCAAGACTCCCAGCAGCGCTGCGACCAACATGGTCTGCGGCCACCCCGGTGGCACCAGCAGCAGAGACAAGGTCAGCACGACCAGCGCGAAGCTCATCCCGCTCGACTGCCAGGCGTGGCATTGCTTGAGCTGCAGCGTGCAAACGGTGCAGCGACCGTAAGGCTGGGTGCGGACGTTGCGTCTAAGCAGGCAGTTTTGGTTGATCCGGCCCGTCGTCGCGGGCGATTGCGACATCGCCGATATCATCGAATCCCCTCCTCAGCCAGCCGTGCGCCGTCAGCCAATCGCGTCCCAAGACGTAGAACCAGCATCCGCAGCAGAAGCCCAGCGTCGGCGCCATCAGGAACGACGCGGTCGGAAGCGTCAGGACGATGAACCCGGACATCGTGTAGCCGGCCCACACCAGCCCGATGCCGAGCGCCTGGACGAGTGCTGCAATGGCGCTTGCGCCGCGTACGCCATCGAGATCGAAGTACAGGTCGCCGATGCGCTTCTCCGGACGGATTTGCACGACTCGTGCCACCAGCCGCGCGACCGGCACCCACCTGGGCGACAGCGCCTGCAGGACGGTCAGGAACAAGGTCACGTAGGCGAAGCGCAGGTCCTGCGTGAAGATCGCGGCCACCATGAAGGCCGCTTCCGTGAGCCGTTGCACGCGCATGCCGGGGCCAAACTCAAGGACACGATCGAAGTCTTTGCGATCGGACCGGGAGACGTCTGTGGTGGTCGTCAGCAAGGCACTCTCCGCACTGGCTTGCTTTCAGTATAGACCTTGGTTCGCGCTCGGGCGCTGTGATGATGGCTTGGCTCCCGATGCCCGCAACGCGTATCGGGGTTTTCTCATATCCACTCGGACATCACGCCATGTCTATTCGAGTATGCCGACGGCTCCTCCACGGGCAGCCTGGTGAAACCAACCGCTTGATCCGGCTTCGGGAACAGCGACGCCAAGGCTTGGTATGGCTTCTGCGTTAGGGCGGCTACCGCCTTTCTGGCACCGATCGGAGAGTCCAATGTCGGCATACGTGAACCGCGCCGACCTCGAAACCAAAGTCAAGGCCATGTACCGCGAGGTCGCCGAAAATCCGCATGGCGAGTTCCATTTCGAGATGGGCCGGACCATGGCCGAACGGCTGGGCTATCCGCCCGCCGACCTGGATCGCGTCCCGGCCGAAGCGATCGAGTCGTTCGCCGGCGTGGGCTATTTCTTCGGTCTCCTCGATGAGGTGGAGGGCATGCGTGTGCTCGACCTTGGCAGTGGCTCAGGCATGGACAGTTTCATCGCCAGCCTGAAAACCGGGCCCAGTGGCACGGTCGTCGGGGTCGACATGACCGATGCCCAGCGTGCCAAGGCGGAAGCGCTGCGCAGTCGCCATGGCTTCGCCGGCATCACCTACGTGAAGGCCTACATCGACGAGACGCCGTTCGAGGACGGCAGCTTCGATGTCGTGATCAGCAACGGTGTCATCAATCTGGCGGTCGACAAGACCAAGGTCTTCAAGGAAATCGCGCGGCTGCTGCGCCCCAGGGGACGACTGGCGCTCGCCGACATCGTGACCGACGTGCTGTTGCCCGAGACGATCTCCTGCAATGACACGCTGTGGGCGGCGTGCATCGGCGGCGCCTGGCAGTACCAGAAGTACAAGCAGGCGATCGAGTCGGCCGGCCTGGAGATCGTGGCCGAGCAAGTGAACCACCAGTACCGCTTTCTGTCCGAGAACGCCCAGGGTGCGACGAAAAAGTTCGGCGTCAAGAGCATCTCGTTGCGTGCGGACAAGATGATCTGAGCGAAAGGAGACAGACCATGCGTACCGGCAAGTTGATTTCTGGCGCAATCGTGTTGTTCGCGATTGCGAACGTTTCCGTCCATGCTGCCGACGCGGCCCAGCCGCTCTATGACCGGCTCGGCGGTTTGAGAGGCATTACCGTCGTGGTCGACGACTTCATCGACCGCTTGGTAGGCAACGACATCCTCAACCGGAATCCAGCGCTCAACGCGGGGCGCGTCAGCTCGCCGCCGCCCTATCTCAAGTTCCATGTCTCGCAGCTCGTCTGCGAAGTCACGGGCGGCCCGTGCAAATACGCCGGCAAAAGCATGAAGGACGCACACGCTCACCTCAATATCAGCGAAAAGGAATGGAGCGTGATGGCAGGCGAGTTCAAGAAGTCGCTGGACAAGTTCAACGTCCCGGCCGGGGAGCAACAGGAGCTGTTCGACATCGTCGGCAAGACCAAGGCCGATATCGTCGTCAAGCCATAGTAAACCGCCCCTGCCGCTTCAGCCGGGACAAGGTGTCGCGGCGGCCATCATCGACATCAAGGAAGGCGAAAGCAACTCGCGAAGATGGCAAAAGAGTCTTGGATGTCACACAACGAGGTAAGCTATGAGTACAGCGAGTGGCGAGACTGGTAGCGGATTCGGCCGTCGCAACTTCCTCGCTGGCACGTCCGCCCTGAGTGCTGCTTCGCTTCTTGGCCTGCCGCGGACAGCTGCGAGTGAGCCGCCGCCGCCCGAGACGAACAAGATCCGGCTCATCCATAGTCCAGCGATCTGTCTCGCTCCCCAATACGTTGCTGAAGACTTGCTGCGCCTGGAGGGCTTCTCGGAGGTGGAGTACGTAAAGACCGAAGTCAGTAGTCTCGAAGATTTGGCGGGGGGCCGAGCAGACGTGACCATGTGGGACGCCTTCGGCGCCCTGCCCATTCTCGATGCGGGCAAGCCGATCTTGCTGATCGGGGGCATCCACGCGGGTTGCTTCGAGCTATTTGCCAGGGGCGCGATCCACGCGCTCCGAGACCTAAAGGGAAAGACCGTCGCTGTCTACGCGTTGGGACAAGGCGCCCATCTCCTCGTTGCCAGCATGCTGGCCTACGTGGGGATGAATCCTAGCCAGGACGTTCATTGGGTCGCCGGCGAACGCGCGGAGGACGCGATGCGCCTGTTCGCTGAAGGGAAGACTGACGCATTTATCGGCTTTCCGCCGCACCCGCAGGAGCTGCGGGCGAAGCAGGTGGGTCACGTCATTCTGGACACGTCGCAAGACCGTCCCTGGTCTCAGTACTTCTGCTGCATGCTTGGGGCGAACCGGCACTTTGCTGAAAAAAACCCGATCGCGACGAAGCGGGCGCTGCGGGCTTTCCTCAAAGCAGCTGATATCTGCGCTCAGGAGCCCGTGCGGGCGGCGCGCTACATCGTGGACAAGGGTTACGAGCCACGCTACCAGGTTGCGTACGAGGTATTGACTCAGGTCTCCTATCGCAGATGGCGCGAAGCACACCCGGAGCACAGCTTGCGCTTCTACGCGCTGCGGTTGCATGAAGTGGGGATGATTAAGACCAACCCTGACAAGTTGATCGCCCGGGGCACAGACTGGCGGTTTCTGAACGAGCTGAAGAAGGAGTTGAAGGCATGAGGTCAACTTGGCCTTTGGCGACGGCCCCTCCCACGCGAACCGCGAGCGTGAGCAATCGCGCGCGGAGAGCGGCCACCTTTATTCCTAGAACACTACTGGAGATCGGCCCATGCGTACCTTCCTACGGATGCTGTCCACGCTGGTATCCGTCGCGCTCATGTCCCTCGCGCTCCTCTCGACGACGGGAGCGGCGCAACTCCGACCGGGGGCGGCCGCACCCGAGTTCCGGCTTAAGGGAATAGATGATCGGACGGTCGCCCTTGCCGATCTTCGCGGCAAGTTCGTGGTGCTCCATTTCGCCGCGACCTGGTGCCCGTTTTGTGCGGCCGAGGCGCCTCACCTCGAGAAGTTGCACCGAAACTACCGGGACAAAGGCGTGGCGGTGGCCATCATCGACGTCAAGGAGGGCAAGAGCAAGGTCGCGAAGATGGCGAAGAAGTTCGGATTCAGCTTTCCCGTGCTGCTCGACACCGACGGCTCGGTCGCCAAAGACTTTGCATCGCCGCCGGACGTGCTGCCCGATCTGGAGCGCGATGAAGTCATGATCGCAGCCAACTTGATCATCGATCCCGAGGGAAAGATCCAGTTCTTCTCGCTGCTCGATACCGGCGATTTCGATGCCAAGCTGATCAAGCTGCAAGGACGGCTGAACGAGCTGCTGGGAACCAAGTGAATGCCGTCGTCCGAGCGTGCCGCCGCCGCACCGCTCTTCCGGTCCTGGCGGCGATGCTTTGCTCGGCGGCAGCGTCGAGCTTGGCCCAGGGGGCGAGCGTGGTCATCGTGACGCCTCACACCCCGGTGGAAGTCGCGGCGGGTCAAAGCGGAGCCGCGCGCATCCGGGTCAGAGTAAGACCGGGATACCATGTGCAGGCCAATCCGGTAAGAAACCCAAGCCTGGTTCCGATCACCGTCGAGCTTGCGCCACTCGGCGGAGTGCTTCCGGGCCCAGCGGTGTATCCGCCGGGAAAGCTGTTCCGCATCGCGGGCGGCTCGGAGGACCTGGTCGTCTACGACGGCCTCTTCTTCATCGAGGTCCCGGTTCGTGCTGCTCCGGCGCAGCGCCCAGCCCTGGTGTTGCTGAAGGGCACCCTGCGTTACCAAGCATGCACCGATCGGATCTGCCTCATGCCTCGCGACATTTCCCTGCGGATCCCGATCAGCGTGGTTCTCGAAGCCAGCGCTCGCTGACTTCTCCGATCTCGCTCAGGACATCGCTGTCCGACCTTCCTGATGTCCGGGGAACGTGGAAACCATGGTCGGCGGCCTCCACCCAGTGCATCGTCCACCGGCCGGGCAGGCCGGCCACGACCTCGTCCATCAGGTCGCGCCGGCATAGATTGTCGCGCGTGCCGTTCACGCACAGCACCGGTACCTCGATCCGCGCCAGGTGAGCGTCGCGCAGTTGCTCGGGCTTGCCGGCGGGGTGCAGGGGGTAGGCGAGCAGCAGGAGCGCGTCGCACGGGAATCCGTTCGCCGCGAGCATCGACGCCGTTCTTCCGCCCAGGGAACGTCCGCCGATGATGAATCGATCGGCTTGTATCTCGCGGCGGGCGTGCGACGCGACGGCCGCGAAGCAGTCCATGAGACGAGGCATCGGGTCGGGAGCGCGCGCCCCCTTCTCGCGGTACAGGAAGTTGAATCGGACCATGTCGATCCCGCGCCCCCGCAGTTGCTCGGCGAGCTTCTGCATACCGCCATCGTTTCGGTGGCCGCCGGCGCCGTGCGCGCAAACGAAGAGGGCCGCGCGGCCGCTGGCTGCGGGTTCGTACACCGCGACGGTGGTCTCGGTTCCCACCGGCACGCGCCATTCGATCGGATCTCGTTCCTTGACCATCGCTCGACGATTCTGTTCCGTGCGGCGCTTCCGTCGCGAAAACGACATGGTACCCAGGCGCCGATTGACATCGCTTGCTCGCAGGCGTACAGATGGGCGCCGTGCAAATCCAACCCCCGGCGCTGCTTCTCCTCTGCACCATGATCCTCGGCCCCGCTTCGGTTGGAGCAGAGCCTGCTCCCCTGGTTCTCGGAACCGCTACCGCGGGCGGGGGCTTTGCAGTGTACGGACAGGCCGTCGCGGACACTCTGCGTGAAACCGACCCCGCGCTGCAGATCAGCCTTCAGGCGACCGGAGGCAGCACCGAGAACATCCCCCTGCTAGAAGCCGGGAAGCTGGACCTCGCCCTGGTCGAAGGCACGACCGCGTATGAAGCTGTTTCCGGCATCGGGCGCGCACCCGCCGACCTGCGCCTGATCGCCGCCATGTATCCGAGCCCGGGCATGTTCGTGGTCCGCGGGGATTCGAGGTACCGGACGATCCGGGATTTGCGCGGCGAACGCGTCGTCTTCGGCGCCGCGACCTCCGGGCTGGTGGTGCTGGCGCGCTACGTCCTGGATGGCCTCGGTCTGAACCTGCGCAGGGATTTCGACGCGGTGCTGCTGGAGCGCGTCGCCGACGGCCCGCCGATGGTGCTGCGCGGCGAGGCCGCCGCGCTCTGGGGCGCCGGCGTCGGCTGGCCGGGATTCGCGGCGGTGGCGCGCGGCCCGCAAGCGGCGCGATTCATCGGGCCCGAGCCGGACGACGTCGCCCGCATCCGCGCCAAGCACCCGTTCCTGCAGACGATGACGGTGGCCGCACACTCCTACCCGGGTCAGGACCAGGCCATTACCACCGTCGGCACATGGAGCCTGATTCTTGCCAGGCCCGGCTTGCCCGACGAGGCGGCTTATCGATTTGCGCGCGCGCTGCACCTCGGCCAGCCTGCGCTCGGACAGCGTCTGGCGCAAGCACGCGACACGACGCCGGCGAACACGCTCGCCGCCGCCCACCGGCCCAACCTGCTGCACCCGGGCGTGGCGCGCTACTTCGGGGACATCGGCTTGATGCGCCAGTCAAACAAAGGAGGCCTGCAATGATCGAACGTCACGTGATTCCCGGGCAGCCGGCGCCCGTCAGCCACTATTGCCACGTCGTGCGCGCCGACCGCCACGTATGGGTGTCGGGGTCGGTGGGCATCAAGCCCGACGGCTCGATCCCCGAGACCACCGTGGAGCAGTTTCGCGTGGCGCTCGCGAGCGTGGACACGTGCCTGCGCCAGGTCGGCGCAAAACCCAGGCACGTGGTCAAGGTCACGATCTTCATGACCGACATCTCCGAGCGCCCGCTGATCAATCCGCAGCGCATCGACTACTTCGGGGACAACCGCCCGGCCTCGACGCTGGTCGAGGTCACCAAGCTGGTCGATCCGCGGCTCAAGGTGGAGATCGAAGCGATCGCCTACATCGACGACTAGCGCACTGTATCGGCGTCCCCCTCACCCCGGCCCT
>Ga0187893_10004938_pt1 | contig 24629 bp, 25 predicted proteins | sample MA1701074metaG_FD_139574 | JGI IMG/M metagenome (GOLD analysis project Ga0187893, IMG submission 139574) | White microbial mat communities from a basaltic lava cave in the Kipuka Kanohina Cave System on the Island of Hawaii, USA - MA170107-4 metaG ... | reverse complement strand
CCTATACGGACCTGTTTACCGGAAAGGCTCGAGCCCAGAACAAACTGGATCCAGAAGGATGGAAGCGGCTGATTGATGCCACGGTCAGCATCGCCGAAGTAGTCCGTGACCGATTTGGTCTACACCTGGTTTTCCACCCGCATGCAGAGACGCATGTCGAATACGAAGCTCAGATTGAAGCCCTACTTGCTCAAACCGATCCGAAGATTGTCTCGCTTTGCCTGGATATCGGACATCACGCCTATCGAGGAGGTGATCCGGTAAGGTTTATGCGAAAGCATTATCAGCGGATCCCTTACTTGCACCTGAAGAGTGTCGACCGTGAGATGCAGAGAAGAGTGGAAGCAGAGAATATCCCCTTCGCGCTTGCCGTTGAGAACGGGATGTTCTGCGAACCGTCGCTCGGCGCAGTTGATTTCGTTGCCTTCCGTGATGTTTTGAGAGAGGTCGACTACCAGGGTTGGGCCATCGTCGAGCAGGATATGTATCCCTGTCCTTTCGACAAGCCACTCCCGATTGCCAGACGCACTCGAGCGTATCTGCGCCAAATCGGCCTTGGGTGACCGAACGGTGGTGCGGCAAGGCGCCCGATTCGCAGAACCTTCCCATCAAGGGGTATGTTTCGCTTAGCAGTTGGCGCCGAGATCTTCCCGTTGAAGTGCTGTGGAGGAGAATAGTGCAGACCAATAGGACAAAGGCAAAGCTGAAGGATGGTGAGACAGTGTTCGGTTGTTTCGTACGCTATCCCGAGCCAAGTCTGGCAGAGATGATGGGGTATCAAGGTTGGGATTTTCTTGTTTTCGATGCCGAGCACGGAGTGCTCGATCCCCGGGAGTGCGAGAACCTGGTCCGGGCAGCCGAGTTGCGGGGAGTGACGCCTATGGTTCGGTTGACGACCAATCAGCCTCCCGTCACTCTGCGCTTCATGGACAGCGGCGCTCAAGGGGTGCATGTTCCCTGGGTCAACACCGTGCCTGAAGCTGAGACTGCCGTGCGCTCCGTAAAGTACTACCCTCGGGGCACACGAGGACTGGCGGGTGTTCGCGCCGCCGATTTCGGTCAAACGGTGCCATTGGGAGAATACGTCAAACTGGCGAATTCTGAGACGCTCGTGGTGCTTCAAATCGAGACCGTTGAAGCCGTGCAGTGCCTGCCTGAAATCGTTGAGGTCGATGGGGTTGACGTCATTTTCATCGGCCCTATGGATTTGTCACAGTCTCTCGGGGTTCCTGGGCAGCCTCAGCACCCTTCGGTCTTGGACGTGATGCAGAGAATCTGTGATGTGGTCCTGAGTTCAAAGGCGGCCCTGGGCATCATGACGGGCAATGCGAAGAGCGCTCGTGAATGGCAAACTCGCGGTGCAAGATACATCGCCACGACGATTGAGTCTCTGATGAATCCAGCAGCTCGAGAGTATTTAAGACTCGCCCGCGAGTAATGCACCAATTGATCACTTTCCCGGAAGGCTGCAACGAGGTGCTCTCATAGCGAGAGCGTTATCCGCAAGCATCCAGCAGACTGAAGAGGATATCCTTTTTGTACAAACCAATCCTTACCCGCATTATCACCAGCTGCGACCCGAGGGATCCGGTTCAGCTTGTACATCACCTGTCAGAAGCAAAACCACAAGAAGAGGTTACTCCATGAAGAAGTTTTTTGCCTTGTCGATTTTGCTCGTCTTGTCAAGCTTCAGCAGTAGGTATGAAGCGGCGTCCAGACCTCTGCAAATCTACTGGGTTGACGTCGGGGGGGGAGCTGCCACCCTGCTCGTCACGCCGGAGGGAGAATCGCTGCTTGTCGACTCGGGAGAAGACCTGGATCGCGACGCCATGCGCATTCACTACGTTGCCACCCAAATCGCACATATCAAGCAAATTGATCATGTCGTGGTCACGCATTGGCATTCGGACCACTTTGGAGGGGCTTACAAACTGAGCCGGCTGATGCCGCTCGGGAAGTTCTACGCCAACCGAAGCATTCCTGAAGTTGCGCCCGATCCTGCGACCCCGGCCCAATTCCCACTAATCTCAAAATCACCTACCCAATTCAAAAGCATTGCGGCGGGAAAACTTCAAGTTCTGATCCCCGGAGCCGGGCTTGAGTTGAGGCGGAGCCGCAGCGGTCCGAAGCTGGAGATCCAGTGCTTGGCTGCAGACAAGAAATTTCTGTCGGCCCCCGAGAGCACGCCAATGAATGCCGTGTGCAGCAACAAGAAAGCCGGTCCTGAGGATAAAACGGACAATGCCAGAAGTTTGGTGCTACGGCTCACCTACGGGCAGTTTTCATTCCTCATCACTGGGGATCTCACGTGGAATTCCGAACAACAGCTGGTTTGTCCCAAGAATCTAGTCGGCGACGTAGATCTGTTTCAGATCGGCCATCATGGCTTGGACCAGAGCAACAATACCGTGTTGATTCAGAGCATCCGCCCGCGAGTTGTAGTGATCAATAACGCGCAGAAGAAAGGGGCAGAACCCAACACAATGAGGACGCTCAAAGGCACGAAGAGCGTTCAAGCGATATGGCAGATCCACCGTAACATTCAAACAAGTCCAGAGTTGAACACGGATCCAAAGTTCATTGCGAATGCCGAGGAAAACGACCAGAACGTCAAACCAGAGTTCATCAAAGCGGCTATTCAATCCGACGGACGATTCTCCGTTCAGATCGGTATCAACGGCAAACCACAGACGTACCTGCCGCGTTGAGTCTTGCCTTTGACGGAACTCTCGCCATCCTATCTTTGATACGCAACGACACTGTGCCAGCCGTAAAGACCAGTGTCAAAATACACCGGGGTCGAGCCCAGTTATCAACGTCATGCGCTGGACAAAGCGTGCACGAAGCCTTTCTTTGTATCGATATTTATATTATAAAATTACAATGTCCTGTGGTAATGCAGCGATCCTTTTGGAGCCTTCTGGATTTTGTATATGTTTAAGGCGAGGACCCCGAGGACACTATGGAGAACGCTCAAAAGTTTACAGACAAGATCGCACGAGGACAAATCTGCCTTGGCACTGCGATAACCTTCACGGATCCGACCGTCACGGAGGCCGTATGCAGCTTTCTTGATTTTGTATGGATAGATATGGAGCACAACGCGCTCTCGCTGGAAACCGTTCAGGGCCATATCATGGCGACGAAGGGAAGTGATTCTGCGCCGTTGGTTCGTGTACCTTGGAATGATCCCGTGTTGATTAAGCCTGTTCTGGACGTTGGAGCAGCCGGTGTCATCGTTCCGATGGTTCGGACAGGTGAAGAAGCTCGTCGCGCCGTAGAGGCCTGCCGCTATCCGCCCGAGGGTATACGGGGAATAGGACCCCGTCGGCCCTACTATGGGCAGATTGATTTCCGCGAATTTTGGAAGAAAGCGAACGCGACTCTACTGACGATTTTGCAGATCGAACACATCGATGCAGTCAACAATCTCGATCAGATCTTGACGGTCCCAGGCATAGGCAGTCTAGTACTTGGACCTATGGATTTATCTGCCTCAATGGGGCACACAGGAGAGCCTCAGCATCCTGACGTCTTGCGTGCTATAGACACAATTGTCTCCAAAGCTCGCCTAGCGGGAATCCCGGTCGGAGTCGGTAGCTCGGCCGAACCGGAAACATTGACCAAGTGGGTGGAGAAAGGCGTTCATTGGCTACAAATGGGAAATGACTACACTCTGATGCTGACGGCACTGCAGCAAACATCGAATACTGTTCGAAAAGCGATCCAAGCAGCCCGTGGATAGTTTAGATGTCATTCAACCAGCGGCTCCAAGTAATACCAAAGCAGGCCCCTGAATTCTAATAGGAGCACCCAGCACATATGTACCGCTTCTGGTTCGAACGGAGCTTGCCTTCCGAATACTTCAGCCTGCTCGAGAGCAGGGCTTTGATCACTGGATCTGCCAGTGAAGACCCGACAGATCCTTTCAAAGGCCTGACGGGTGCAGAAGCTATCATCGCCTCTGCGCGTATTCGTTATGACAGAGAGTTCTTCAGCCGAGTCCCGACCTTGCGAGTCGTCTCACGCACCGGCATTGGATACGACAACATTAGTATCCCTGACGCTACGGCTCAGGGTGTTGCGGTCTGTTTTGCACCGGAAGGACCCGTCGTCTCCACCGCAGAACACGCGATGTTGTTGATTTTTGCAGTTGCCAAGCGACTCCGAGAGGTGGAGAACCTCATGCGATCTGGCAGGGCTGTTGACTATTTCAACTGTCACCAAGGTTTGGAGCTGGAGGGCCAGGACCTCGGCTTGGTTGGCTTGGGTCGAATAGGCAGCCGGGTCGCCAGAATCGCCTTAGCAGTGGGGATGCGTGTCCTTGGATACGATCCGGCCTTGTCTTCGGAACGCGCAAGAGATCTAGGCGTGGACAGGCAAGAACATCTGGAACGACTTTTGCAGAGGGCAGATATTGTTTCGCTTCATTTGCCCCTTAGCTCAACTACTCAACACTTGATCAATGAAACCCGTTTGGCCCAGATGAAAAGGGGGGCCATCCTGATCAATACATCGCGCGGCGGATTGGTAGACGAAACCGCATTGTTGGCCGCCCTCGAAACTGGTCAGCTGAGTGGTGTGGGGTTGGATGTATTTCAAACAGAACCTCCGAATCCGAACAGTCCTTTGCTTCAACGTGAAAACGTCATTGCCACTCCACACATTGCCGGGGTTACAGTAGCCAGCAAACGAAGATTGTGGAAGACGGCCATCGATCAGGCGTTACAAGTGCTGAGCGGGGAGCGCCCAGCCCACGTGCTCAACCCTGAAGTTCTTGCTTTTCACCGAGAGTGATGTTCTTGGTTCGCATTCTTCACCTTTGACCTACTTGTGAAAGACTCACTTGTTGATCAGGGATAAGCACGTGCGGCGGCAGGCAGCTCAAGGCTAAAGCGGGAACAACCGCCTATGGCTGTTTCATTACTTCATACAGACGGTTGCTTCTGACCTTTCATGGTTGGGACTTCTGGTATTTGACGCCTAGCACCGCACCTAAAAACCACACCGCTGCGAGGCTATGGAACTGCTGATCGCCCGGTTTCGAAGCCATCGGTCGCCCCAAGCGTTGGCCTGAACTGCTGTGCTCAGAATGGAACGCAACCAATACTTTGCCACATCATTGATGAGGTTTCGGGTCCAGCGGTGCAGAGTTTTCCGCACCATCGAAAAGAGCACTTTACCGAACATGATTCGAGGATAGCGTTGTGAAAATGTACGTTAATTCCCAGTGGGTGGACTCCCCTGAGCATATTCCTGTTCTGGCTCCTTACTCGAACCAAGTCATTGATGAGGTTCCTGAAGCTACGGGCGCTCAAGTTGAGGAGGCTCTCGCAGCTGCAGAGAAGGCGGCGCGAGTTATGTCTGTACTGAGTGCGTACGAGCGTCAGCAGGTCCTTCGCCGTGCCGCGGATCTGATCGCGACCCAATCTGAAGAGCTAAGCCGAACTGTAAGCCTTGAAGTTGGGAAGCCCATTAGCGAAGCTCGGATTGAAGTAGGCCGAATGCCTGATTTGTTGCGCCTTTGTGCCTTCGAGGGATCTCAGCTGAGAGGTGAGACCCTACCGCTGGATGCCCAAGCCGGGGTTAAGGACAAACTGGGAATGACTTGGCGTGTACCCTGCGGAGTGGTCTTGGCGATTACGCCCTTCAACTACCCTCTACTCTTGGCTCTACACAAGATCGGTCCTGCCCTAGCTTCTGGGAACGTCGTGATTCTGAAACCAGCCGAGCAGACCCCTCTAATTGCCCTCAAGCTTACCCAGCTCATGATTGAGGCTGGCCTCCCAGAAAACGCACTGCAGTGTATTACGGGAACGGGAGCTAGGATTGGACCGCTTCTTTGTGGTGACCGCAGAGTCCGAAAGATCAGTTTTACGGGCAGTGCAGAGGTCGGTGAGGCGATCACTCGCGTTGCTGGCATCAAAAAGGTTTCTCTCGAGCTCGGGTCTAATAGTCCACTCATCGTGTTGCCAGACGCTGATTTAGAGCAAGTTGCACAAGTCTCTGCCATTGGGGGATATGTCAACTCGGGGCAGGTCTGTGCCTCCGTCCAAAGGATCCTGGTGCACCGAAAGATCTATGGTGACCTCTTGGACGCCCTCAAGCCTCGAATCGAGTCCATTCGAATGGGTGATCCTCTGGATGAAACCACTGGACAGGGAGCTATGATTTCAGAGGAAGAGGCCGAGCGTGTTGAAGCATGGATCCGCGAAGCCTTGGACAGTGGCGCTCAGCTTGTTGCTGGAGGGCAGCGCAGCGGGGCCGCGTTTGCTCCGACCATCGTGGCTAACGTCAGTCCACAGATGCGACTTTTCAAAGACGAACTGTTTGGCCCAGCCGTTGCCGTTACGGCAGTCGAAAGCGTGGATGAGGCCCTGGCATTGGCCAATAACAGCGAGTACGGCCTGAGCGCTGGAATCTTCACTCGTGACATTGGGCGGGCTCTGCGGTTCGCACGCCAGGTAGAAACTGGAAACGTCATGATCAATTGGACGCCGTTGTGGCGAGCCGACTTGATGCCGTTCGGAGGGTTCAAGCGAAGCGGTTTTGGCAAAGAAGGGGTGCGCTATGCTGTCGAGGACATGACCGAAATCAAAACCGTGGTTGTCCATGGCCTGAACGACTAGGAACTCAGGATGGTTTTGATGCGATACGACAAGGAGAATGCATATGACTCAAGGGGCTGGCCAGACGATTCGCCTGACCGTGGGTCAGGCGATAGTCAAGTATCTTCAGGCTCAATTCAGTGAATTCGATCGTCAGCAGGTGCGTCTGATTCGAGGAGTCTTCGGGATCTTCGGCCATGGCAACGTTAGTGGGTTGGGTCAAGCCTTGTATGAGTATGGGCATGACCTTCCCTACTACCAACCCTGCAACGAACAATCGATGGTGCACACTGCGGCGGGTTTCGCCAAAGTGAGTCGTAGGCTTTCCACCTTCGCCTGCACGGCCTCGATTGGGCCGGGTTCGGCCAACATGTTGACAGGTTCTGCAGCTGCAACGATAAACCGCCTTCCGGTGCTTCTTCTACCCTCCGATTACTATGCGGCGAGATACCAAGGCAATGTGCTGCAGCAGGTGGAGCATCCAATATCCGCCGACACGAGCCTGAATGACTCCTTCCGACCGTTAAGCCGTTTTTTCGATCGGATACTGCGTCCAGAGCAGTTGCTGACAGCTCTGCCAGAAGCTATGCGTGTACTGACCGATCCCGCTGACACTGGAGCTGTTACCATCTCTCTTCCACAAGACGTGCAAACAGAGGCTTACGACTATCCATCTAAGTTTTTCGAAAAACGTGTTTGGAGGATCGACCGACGACTTCCCGAAGCGCGGCGAATTCAGGAAGTAGTGTCTTTGCTACTCGACGCCAAGAGGCCAGTCATTATCGCTGGAGGAGGCGTGCTCTACTCGGACGCATCTGCAGAACTTGAAAATTTCGCGCGATCGGTTTCTATTCCGGTGGGAGAGACTACCGCCGGCAGAGGTTCCATTCGATCTGAGTACCCGAGTTTCCTGGGTGCGCAGGGAGTGCAGGGTAATCCGGTGGCGGCTAGATTCATGAAAGACGCCGATCTCGTGGTCTGCATCGGAACACGGCTCTCAGACTTTACGACCGGATCCCGCAGCCTTTTCCAGAACCCAAATGTGAAGTTCGTGCATATCAATGTTTGTTCCCGAGATGCACACAAGATGGGAGCGGTTCCTGTGGTGGCGGACGCGAAAGAGGCCCTCAAAGCACTCACCCTGGAATGTGAGAAAGCAAACCTTCGACCCAACGCGGCCTACGAGCAGGAAATAGTTGGCGCCAAGAATTCTTGGAAAGGAACCCTCGACCACAATATTGCTCAGAACGAAGGCCCAGGGCCCATGAGTGAATCACAGTTAGTCTCTGTCGTGTTTGAGCAATCGAAGGCAGGAGATATTGCCGTTGGTGCTTCCAGTGGACTCCTTGCGAACGTATTCAAACTGTGGGATACAACGAAACAGAGGAGCTGCGCTCTTGAGTTTGGGTTTTCGTGCATGGGTTTCGAGATTCCGGCAGGCCTGGGTGTCAAGATGGCTCTGCCTAATCGGGAGGTCTATGTGTTTGTCGGGGATGGAACGTATCTCATGAATCCGACGGAGCTGGTGACTGCTGTTCAGGAGAAGCTCAAGATAACAGTGATCCTTTCGGAAAACCACGGATATCGCTGCATCCTCGCTCATCAACTTCATAGAGCCGGCAGAAGTTTCGGAAATGAATTCCGTTACCGCGATCCCGAGACCAATCGCTTGGAAGGAGAGTACCTCAGCGTTGACTATGCCAAGACCGCGGAAGGTTTTGGTGCCAAGACATGGAATGTCAAGACTGCTGCAGAATTACGACGGGCGCTGAACGAAGCCAGGGAGGAGTCGAGGCCATGTGTCATTGTCGTGGAAGCCTCTGATAGTGACCCGGCGTTAGCGTCCGGGATTTGGTGGGACGTGAGTGTCGCTGAGGCTACCAATGACTCTGTTACTCGTTCTCTACGCGAGCAATATGAAAAGGAAAGATCTGAACTCGCGAAATTCTATTATTAATTCTTGATTGGGTGGGGTACGGAGTCGATCGATGAACGTTACAGTGGGAACTGGTCCAGACAGCTGGGGAGTGTGGTTTTCTGAGGATCCCAGACAAATTCCCTGGGATCGTTACTTAGACGAAGTTGTGCAGGCAGGCTACACCTTGACCGAGTTGGGACCCTATGGATATCTGCCATCCAGCTCAGGAAAGCTTCGCACAGAACTTGAAGGGCGAGGGTTGAAACTAGAGGCAGGGGTAACGTTTGGAGATTTGTCCCATCCAGCCAAGTGGGATGACGTAGTTAAGGAAACTGTCAGCGCTGGAGCACTAGCTTCATCCTTGGGTGCCAAATTTCATTTGCTCATCGATTTCCCATACACGAATCTATTCACAGGCGAGTCGATAGCTCCTCCACGATTGGATGAGGAGGGGTGGAAGTGCTTAATCGATCATGTCCACAGGTTGGCCGGCATCCTTCATCAACAATTCGGGCTAACAGCGGTTTTCCACCCGCACGCAGAAACTCACGTGGAATACGAGGACCAGATAAGACGGTTCTTGGCCGACACGGATCCGGAGGTTGTCTCGCTTTGCTTGGATACAGGTCACCACGCCTACCGGGGCGGCGATCCGGTTGCCTTCATGCGCGAGTACCATATGCGCATCCCATATCTCCATTTCAAGAGCGTGGATCGGGAGATACAAAGAAAGGTAGAAGTAGAGCGCATCCCTTTTGCAACCGCAGTCGCGATGGGTATGTTTTGCGAGCCATCGCAGGGGGTTGTCGACTTTCCGGCTTTGCGAGATGTTTTACGAGAGATCGATTATAAGGGATTCGCAATTGTCGAACAGGATATGTATCCGGCGCCTTTTGACAGGCCGCTGCCCATCGCAAAACGCACGCGAGACTATCTTCGCAAGATCGGAATCGGCTGAATTGTAAGGCGAAAGATACGGTTGCAACAGCACGGCTTTGGCTTTTGAGATCATCCGGGCAATCAACAGTCAGCCCTCGACTGAAAATGCTCTACGACAGCTGTCACATGCAAGCACATGCTCGGATTCCGTATTTGCATTTGAAGAGTGTAGATCCAGAGATGCAAACGAAGGTGAAGAGGGAGCGTACTCCTTTTGCAAAGGCAGTCGAGATCGATATGTCTTGCGAGCCTTCGAAGGCGCAGTGGACTTTGAGGCATTTAGAAAGGTACTCCGAGAGGTCGATCTCAATGGATGCGGGATAGTCGAGCAGGGCATATATCCTGCATCCTTTGACAAGCCCCTGCCAATCGCGAAGCGTACTCGGGACTACTTGCGCAGAATCGGGATCGGCCAAATAGGAGAAGACATCGATCTGGTCTGCCAGCCATAGTTAGGGCCACCGAATGTCAGAACACCACGTAACGTCAGAGACTTGCAAACTCCGAGCAGCTCCTTTGACTCTTCCTTTTCTTAAGCACTTGAGAGAGATCAAGTCTGTTCTTCTCTCGAAACACAGCGAACGCACCCAAGAAACAAAGAAATGCGAAAATTGTTGATTGCATTCCTTCTGACACTCGTTTTTCTGAGCCCCTTACGCGCAGAAAAAATCGTTAATGGAGTTGAGGTCTTAAACACAATCGAAGAACTCGTCGATCCAGTTCACTCTGTTGTCATCGTCGTCGACATGCAGAACGAGATCGTTTCTACTGAGGGCGGATATGCCAGAAAAGATAGATCTGTCAGAGCCGATCCCAAGAATCACCAAGTGACCTCACGCTATTCGGAACAAGTCAACAAATTGAAGGCCTTCCTGGATGCAGCACGAGCGGCTGGAGTTGCTGTCGCCTATGCAGAGTATATCCACGAAGATCGAAACGGAAGAATGCTAGTCAATGGACCAGAGGTCTGGACTCACCGGAACTCATCCTGGGTCTCAAAAGCAGTGGAAGGTACGTGGGAGTCGCAGACTATTGTTGAACTTGCTCCGAAGAACGGAGAGACGGTGATACGAAAAAGTCGCGCAGATGCGTTTCACAATACGTATCTCGATGATCTCCTTAAGGCCAAGTGGATCAGGAATGTTCTGCTGACCGGAACGGCTACAAGTGGATGCGTTTTTGCGACAGCTATGGGTGCAGTTCCCAGAGGCTACTATCCGGTTATCGTTACAGACTGCGTCGATCCAGATCAAAAAACCTTGAACCTCATGGAGGGTCGATTCCCGAAATACGGATCCAGCGAAATTATGAGCGTTTGGAAGAAACTAGCGGAAGGTCGCACCGACTCTCCCGTTCGAGGCAAAGAAGGAAGCCACTAGGGTGATGGTGCAGAAACCCACAAGCTGGAACGAAATGCGCGGGTGGTAAGCTCATCCGGTCCCAACGGAAGTTTCGTTTGACCTTTTATATTACAAGATTGGAATAATTAGCCCTTATGAAGATTTGTGCATAAAGTCTTCCAGCAACCTTAAATCTCCCAAGGGGACGATTGAACTTGTCTATCTACCTTCCCTTTGGAAGTGAAGTCGGCCAGTACGAGGTTCGGCTTTCGGGCGCATGAAACAACCAGCAGCTGCTAAAACCAATGAATATTTGGCCACCACGGAGAGGGGGTAGGGTGGAAGCCCCATCCCCGGGGATACTTCGTCTCGACGGTAGGGCGCGGGGAGCAGACGATCCGGGAGTACATCAAGAACCAAGAGCAAGAAAACCACAGGATCGATCAACTCAGTATGTTCAGCAAGTAGCCACTTCGAGTGGCTCCAAAACCCAAACCGCTTTGAGCGGTTCACAACACCAAGCCTCCGGCTTTGCCGGAGGTCTTATGACTTCTCGATTCAAGAATCTGGACCGCGCGGGGTCGCCGTCACTGGGCCTTTCGAATTTCCTCAACCGCTTCTGGATTGACGAGGCTTGAAGTGTCTCCCGACGCCTCGCCCACGTAGGCGCTGCGGATAATCCGCCGCATCACTTTGGCGTTGCGTGTCTTGGGAAGATCAGATACGAAATGAATCTCCCGAGGCTGGAGAGCCTTACCCATTTCAGCGGCAACCTTGCCGCGTAGTTCAGAGCGTAGCTCATCGCTCGGCGCAAAGCCTGGCGCCAGAATGCAAAAGCAGACGACATCGCTGCCTTTGATTTCATGGGGAACGCCAATAGCCGCTGCTTCGCAGACGGCCTTGTGATTCACCAACACAGATTCCACTTCTGCTGGACCAATTCGCTTCCCGCCGACTTTGATCGTGTCGTCAGAGCGTCCAAGAATATACCAGAGCCCATCTTCGTCGATGGCGGCCCAATCGCCGTGCACCCAGACGTTGTCGAAACGCGACCAGTAGGTTTCCAGGTAGCGCGGCTCATCCTCCCAGAATCCGCGGGTCATGCCGATCCATGGCGCGCGAATCACCAACTCACCAACTTGACCGCGAATTGAGCGCCCTTCCGCGTCGACCACGTCAGCTGCCATCCCAGGGCACGGCGCGGAGAAAGCTGTGGGCTTCAAGGGTAACAGGGGATTGCCCATCAAGATTCCCCCAGCGATCTCAGTTCCGCCGGAGTAGTTGATGATCGGCCGCTGGCGCCGGCCGACCACATCGAACAGCCACATCCAGGGATCAGGATTCCAAGCTTCGCCGGTGGAAGCAAAGGCTCGTAATGACGAGAGATCGTGCTTCCGCACAGGGTCTTCTCCGTGAGTGATCAGCGAGCGGATCAATGTCGGCGACACTCCCAGAACTGAGATGCTCTGCCCTTCGACAAGCGTCCAAAGGCGATCAGGCCCCGGAAAGTCGGGCGCGCCATCGTATACGAAACAGGTTGCACCGAGCAAAGTTGCGCCAAATACCAGCCAAGGACCCATCATCCAGCCCATGTCGGTCATCCAATAGATGACATCGCCAGCCTGCACGTCGGTACCAAAAGCCATGTCCTGGGCAGCCTTGACCGGAAAGCCGCAATGAGTATGCACCGCTCCCTTTGGTTTGCCGGTTGTTCCAGAAGTATAGATGACCATCAGGACATCTTCGGCGTCGGTGGGTTCCAAGGATGCTTCCGGAGCTTGTTGCGGAATCAATTCATTCCACCAGTGGTCGCGACTTGGATGCATTGAGACGCTATTGCCACAGCGGTTCAGCACAATGACGTGCTTGAGAGAAGGCACATCTAGAATCGCTTGGTCTGCGACACCCTTTAGTGGAACAACCCGGCCGCGGCGAAACAAGCCATCGGCAGTGAACAACGCCTTGGCGCGCGCATCGGACAAACGTGAGGCAATCGCCGACGCGCCATAACCTGAGAAGAGCGGCAGAATGACACCGCCGATCCTGGCAATGGCAAGCAAAGCGATGCAGATCTCCAGGGTCATTGGCATATGCAGCCCGATGGCGTCACCTTTGCTCAAGCCCAGGCTGCGCAGAGCATTGCTGCAGCGATTGACTTCAGAAGATAGTTCTCGGTAAGTCAGGGAACGCGTGGCGCCCTCTTCGCCCTCCCAGACGAACGCCCTCCGGTTACAGGTTTGTGGATCTGCCGACCACTTATCTATGCAGTTGTAGATGATGTTGAGCTGGCCTCCAAGGCACCATCTGGGGCGTTGGATTCCTAGCGAGAGATCGACAACCTGTGAGTAAGGACGTTGAAATTGAATGTCCAGATACTTCAGTAGCGCATCCGTGAACCACGTGACGTCTTGGCTTGAGCGGTCTTGCAGTTCGGCGTAGGAACCAATGTCGTGCTGTTCCATGAAACGCTTCAGGTGGCTTCGCTCCAAGGACTCGGGCGTGGGTCGCCACACGATTTCAGTTGCTGGAGAGAAACGGTTGGTCATCTTCGAGAGGGCCGACGCCTCCGTCTGCTTGAAAGCCTCGGTCATCGTGATAGGTTGACGAGATTTACCCCTGCTACTGATTCTACCAGCGCAAAATATTTCTTAGGATATGACCTGTCTACGGTCTTTCTCAGCCAATTCGGGCCTTTAGGAAAGCTGATACCTTTTCGTAGATCCGAGCTATTTCGCCGTCACCTATTTCCGCAAGCCCATGACCGCCACCAGGGACCGTAATCAATTCATGCTCCACACCCGCCTCATGTAGCTTTGTAGCCATGGCTTTTGATTCTTGGTAAGGGACATCCGTGTCTGCAGTGCCGTGGACCAGGATGGTGGGGGGATATTTCTTCGATACGTTGCGGACCGGGCGGTATGCTTCGAACCACTTGGACTCGGTCTTTGGGTCATGACCGGCGATCTCCTTAGGCCATAAGCCGTTTTGGCGACAATACAAATAAAAGCGGCCACGCCGGTTTGCCTCTGGAGGTTCTGTCAAACACTTGGTGCCGATGGATCGGAATGCCTCTTCTCTAGAGACAAGTGTCTGGCGAACATAAAAGGGCTCAGGCTCGGAATACCAAGGAGAAGTGATATCTCCGTAACCCCAGAAAACGGCTAGTACACGCGGGCGAGGGTTGACAGAGAATCCAGCCATTAGGGTCAGATAACCACCCGCCGAATCGCCAGCTACTGCTAATCGGTCCGGATCAATGTGAAAGAGCTTAGGTCCCACTTGTCTAACCCAGCGAATTGCATCCTGTACGTCCTCGACAATTGCGGGCAGTTTGGTTTCTGGCGCCAACCGATAGTCAATGAGCACCACGACATAGTCCAATTTCAGCAGTAAGTCCGGTACGACTCTAGGCAGTTTCTTTCGTGTTCCTCCGATGAGGGCACCTCCATGAATGTAGATTAGTACTGGCTTCTCGACGAACTTGTCTACACCGTAGACGTCAGCCTTAATTGCACATCCATCAACGCTTTTGTATTCGTAAACCTGGAAGTCTGCCCGAAATAGGGCAGCAGCCGGCCATCGATCCCATCCCAGTTGTGAGACCCGCTAGAAAATCTCGCCTCCTCATACATGAAAACTCCTTTCAGAAAGTTCATTACGTTGGCGATTTCACGAAGGTAACCACGACGGACCAGCCCCAAGACCTTTATGATCTAGTTACCGTAGGATTAGATGTGCAATGGTTCACGTGTCCAAAAAACTTGGCTTCGTTGAACTCAGACAGGAAAGGGGAGTTGGTCCATCACGGCTACCAATAATAAATCTGAACGGGTGGAGTAAAGCAAACGAGCTGGGGTGGGGACTTTGGCCTACTACCACTCTCCGCGGAAGAAAGTGATATGAATGACTGGCCCCGCTTTCGCGGACCGGTAAGATTGGTCTCGTTACAGTAGGAGTGACTCCGTTCAGTTTGGGGGACAATGGCTACCCTGCGTAAAATGGCCCTGAAAGCCTGACAGCAATGCCCCCAATTGCAGCTGTTGGATGAGAGTGCCACATGTCGTCAAGGAACAACGGGGGACTGATTCGATTACGGCCAGATTGCAACTCGCGATGGCCAAGAAGAGCATTGCAGACTCCGGAACAATGGGCCAATTGTTGTGCCTTTTCAACCTTGATCGGTGTTTGGAGACTAGATCGGTGCTGTCACTGCTTTCAGGCCCTAATGCCAACCGTTGTGGGCGAAGGACCCAAGCTAACATGGCCGGGAGGCTGAGATGGCTGCACATCTCGAGGCAACGCAAACTGCAAATCAGCGTTTCCTTAAAGGTGCCTTTTCCAGTTTCAACTGAAAACACTGGCAGAAACATCCATCATCGACCTGCGCTTCTTCCTTCGATTGCCCAGGCAGAATCTCCGATTCATCGGTAGCGTTGCGCTGTTAAGATCTGGAGGTTACTAGAGCGGGATCAGCCGATTGAACTTGGCAATCTACGCGATATAACGGCTCCAAGCCCGCTGCGATACGATCGACATTCTGGGCAGCACAGCTTGCACGGCGGCGTGAAGTTCCGTTGGTGGTACCTGCAATGTGAGGCGTCGCAATTACGGTAGGTAACTTCAATAGAGGACTGTCCAGCTCAAGAGGTTCTGTTTTAAAGACGTCCAGCCCGGCTCCCGCGAGCCGACCCTCCTCCAAAGCGAGATATAACGCATCCTCCTCTATCAATCCTCCACGGGCAACATTGATGAGGAAGGCACTAGGTTTCATCAACCTCAGCCTTCTTGCATTGATAACATGGCGCGTTGAATCGTCCAGAGGTAGATGAAGTGACACATAGTCACTCTCTCTAATTATTTGATCAATATTCTCGGGAGTTCCGGCAAACTCCAATCCAAACTCCCTTATTTCCTCAGACGTAATTGGGCGAATATCCACGACCGATATTCTCATCCCAAACGCCTTGGCTCGTGCAGCCAAGGCACGTGCACTAGCGCCGAAACCAATAAGTCCCAAATTCTGGTTCTCTAACTCCAAACCTATGGTCGCGTAGAAAATCTGTTCTCTGAGATGATTCTGGCACTGATTCCACCGACGCCCAAGCATCAATATCATCATCATGGCGCACTCGGCTAGTCCAACTCCGCTAAACTGGCCCGGACAGTTTGCTACTGGAATGCCCTTTTCCTGCCAATATGAAAGATCGAAGCTATCATATCCCGTACCCAAGATTTGCCAGAGCTTAACTGATGGCGATAGATCAGCCATTTCTCGAGTCCCCATCGAACCGCCAGAATCAATGACTACATCTATCAGGTTAAACTGCGGCGCTAAAGGAGCTTGATAGTCGCATATTCTCAACGCATGCTTATGACCAACTGCCTCGATTACGGCTTGCTGCCAAGGCTCAGTCCGGTGTGCAGGTGGGGGAAGGTACAAGACGTTTAGCCGTTTACTCATGCTTCAATCTCCTCGTCATGGGCATTTGATGCTCTCACTACTGGTTCACAACGGCGTTTTCCGAAGGCTATCAAGATTTGTCAGCTATCGACAGTTCACTCTCCACTGGAACTCGCTTTTCATGACAAAGCGAACAAGCCCAAACGGCGCGACATTTCCCAGAAGGCCAATCGCAGACACCATGTGCTTCGTCTAAGCAATCAGGATCCATAAATAGTTTTTTATCAACTATGCGCGGATGAAATCAGCAGCATGAACGCAGAATTCGAAGAATTATCATCCTTGTTGTGATATAAAATGTCAATAAGAAAGATGAGAGGGAATTCAGACAAGCTGCGTCGTCGCTATATCGGGCAAGGCGGGCAGGAAAACGGCACTAAGAAGGAATCGCTGAGTCGAGCGGAAGCCTTGGAAACTACATAGAGTCCAAGTCCGGAATTGCTAGGCCCTTCTGCTGACTCCAGCCATGTATCGTCATTTTTCGTAAAGATGAGCAAACGACAATCGCAAGAGGGGCAGAAATCCCCGTGACTACCTTCGGTTTCAATCAGCCAGCGCCCTGGACTCGTGAACCGGGCGTGATGGCTAGTCTTGGCAATGTCTCTGGGGTGTCTCCAGATAACTGGCGAAAGAAGTCCAGCATGCCGAGTTTGACTAACCTTTCCATGGCCGAACGAGCTTGCCGTCCATTGTGGTTAGAAATGGCGTCGGCGACTTCCTTATGGCGGGGCAAACTGGTAGCAGGACCCTCGGGGTCGGGCGTCACTACATTTTGGGAGCGACGAAATGCTGCTCGAAGCGTAGAGTTCAACTGCACTAATAGATCGTTGTGGCAAGCAGCAATAATTATAGAATGAAACTTGAGGTCGGCCGCAATGTATGCCGGTCTGTCCCGCACAGTAGCCTCCATCTCACGGTAGGCACTGAACAGAAGCTCGATTTCGTCAGCGCTGGCTCTCACAGCAGCCAGCTCTGCGGCGGCAGGCTCAACGATAAACCGTACCTCAAAGAGATTATTGAGGAATAGATCATCCACTCCGTCTTCTTGTTGCCACTCAAGGAGCTCTGGGTCAAACAGATTCCAATCACTCCGGGGCCTCACAAGTATGCCGACTTTGGGCCGAACGTCAATCATCCCTTTAGAAGCCAAGACTTTGATGGACTCTCGTAGGACAGTCCTGCTCACACTCAGGTGCCGACAAAGTTCCAACTCACTGGACATCCAAGATTGTTCGTTTGTAATTTCGCCCCGCAAAATGCCCAGCGCCAAATAGCGAATGATCTGATCATGTTTACGTTCACGTCGGATAATAATAGAACCCAGATATCACCTCCAAAAAATTTCAGTTGATACTATAAACAGACTATACCGCTTGGCGCAAGCTTTTTGGTGCGAGGCTTCGCTCGCCGATATTCACCCGATACGCTCCCTACAAAACGTGCTAGGTCCAAAGTCGACGACAACTCACCGGTTCCATTTTCGATTCTAACGCATGGCCCTCTATCTAAAACATATTATATTATATAAATAGGAGTAACAATGTCAAAGAAAGTACTTGTCACAGGTATGAGTGGTCTGATTGGTGGGATCGTTGGGCGATCACTGTCTAAACGTTATCAAGTGTATGCACTTAATCGTCGGCATATCGACGAAGTTCCTTGTTTCGAGACAGATCTGGAAGACTTCGACGCCGTGTGTTCCGCGGTCAAAGGGATCCATACCGTGGTCCACATGGCTGCCTGTGTCGAGGAGAAGGAAGATCGCAGACTGCTATCTGCCAATGTAGTTGGCACTTATAACCTCTTTGAAGCGTCCTGCCGAGCAGGTGTGAAAAGGATTGTGTTTGGCAGTTCCGGGGCTGCCGTCATGGGCTACGAGACTGAGGAACCTTACGCCGCGATGGTAGAAGCTCGCTATTCCGATGTCCCCACCCTTCGACCTGAGCTTACTCATCTGTCCACGCCTTATCCCACGACGGTGTATGGCTGTACGAAGCTGTGGGGCGAGAATCTGGGGAGATACTACGCCAAGGTTCACGGAATGTCAGTTCTTTGCATACGCCTTGGACGGGTGGTGGACGAAGATCGCCCCCGCGATGCTCGTCATGCGGCAGTTTATTTGAGCCACCGCGATGCAATACAAATCGTAGAGAAGTGTGTCGATGCTCCGCAAGATCTGCAGTTCGACATTTTTTATGGAGTCTCTAATAATAGAATGCGTTTTCGAGAAATACGACACTCAGAAGAACAGGTTGGCTTCCTTCCTGAGGATGGTATCTGGGACTGGCCCGAGGCCAAGCACTGAACATGGAGACAGCAGTGAATCGACTGGTTACATTGGATTTGTTAGGGCCATCCTACTTCAGGGGCACGACTATAGGCTAGGAGACTAGAGCGTCGCTTTAGCTGTTGATATTTTATATTATAACAGATATGAGGATCTGAAATGGAATGTCAAGTCCCACGTGTTTCGGCGCTGGCGAGCAACAATCTCGCGATGCCTAGTTGTGGATTACCGGGTATGCCTGGCCCAGAAAGGAGGGGCTGGCGCGTGTTTGCTGGTATAGGTTCGTTCCTCATCCAAACCCATCTTGTGAGAATCGTCGTCCCAAGAGCATTCCTGCATCTCTAGAACTCAACTCGAAAACTAAATCATTCATCGCCTAATGAAAGGCTAAACACATGAGAATCGTTGTGCTGGATGGTTTCACTCTCAACCCGGGAGACCTTACTTGGGATGGCCTTGGAGCCTTGGGGACATTGGAAGTTCATGATCGAACCGAGGAAGCGCTTATTTTGCAACGCGCTCAAGGTGCTGAATTGGTGTTTACAAACAAGACGCCGCTAACATCCGACACGATCACCCGATTGAAGGAGCTTCGCTACATTGGCGTGCTAGCTACTGGCTACAATATTGTCGATGTCAATGCAGCAAGGGAGCTGCGGATCCCCGTGTCGAACATCCCCACATACGGCACGGCTTCCGTTGCGCAGTTTGCCTTCGCTTTGGTGCTAGAGCTGTGTCACAAGGTGGGGCTGCACAGCGATGCCGTGCGCGCTGGCGATTGGGCTAAAAACAAAGATTGGTGCTTCTGGAAGACACCGCTCATCGAGCTGGCTGGCAAGACCATGGGCATCGTCGGCTTCGGACGGATTGGTCGAGAAGTTGGCAAAATTGCAGCTGCCCTGGGAATGCGCGTGATGGCACATGACAGTATCCAGACCGAATCCCCGACATTCGTGGACTTCCGCTGGGCAGGTTTGGAAGAGCTGCTTAGCAGCTCAGATGTGGTTAGTCTCCATTGTCCCCTTTTTCCAGAGACAAAGGGATTAATAAACGCCCGGAGCCTGAGCCTGATGAAGTCGACTGCTTTCCTGATCAACAACTCTCGAGGACAGCTGATCGTAGATCAGGACTTAGCCGATGCTCTCAATGCGGGCCGACTAGCCGGCGCGGCGGTAGACGTGCTTTCCGTAGAACCGCCATCAACCAACAATCCTTTACTCACCGCAAAGAACTGCCTGGTGACACCGCACATTTCTTGGGCGACAAAAGAAGCGCGTGCCCGTCTGATGCAATTGGCGATTGATAACGCTAAGGCCTTCTTGGCAGGAAGGCCGGAGAATGTTGTGAATCCGTGACAGCGAAGAAAGCAACTGATGTGACCAGCCCGGGGAACACCACCACTGTTGTTCAGCTGAAGAAACCTGCTGGACAACCACTTCAGCCCCGAAAATGAGGACGGAGAGTTTCCAGGTTGTGAAGTGCTCGAGCGTTACATGCAGATTTTCGTCGAAGAGTTTCTGGCTGGGTTGCCAACCGATTTATCAAGATTCATCATTCTTTCCTGCCGGGCATCAGGCTTTGCACTGGGTGTGAAGCTGATCGGGGTAGGTGGTCACGACTTTGATTTGATTGATGCTTGTCCCACTCAACCGCCAAATCACAATAGATATCTCCACAATAGCACTATGGAGGCGATCGTCGATCCCGAAGTGTTTGAGCATGCTGAGAGGCCAGGCGATTCGCTGCCAGCCAAATCTTGTGTCAGAAAATCACAGGTAGCCGCTTGGCCAACGACTCTGTTCTCGACGGCTTTGGTTAGTTTGGCCCACTTCGAGAGGATACCCATCGGCGGAATTCACGCTGTCGAGGCAGCGAAGGAAACACTGCTCAGTACTTGAAACTATCCCAGCTCCTGGTGAGGTCAAGTGGCTGGCCGCCCGCTCGCGCATCTTCCGTGAGATGGAGAGCTTGATCGATACCGAAGGGTGGCGTTCCAGAAGTGCGTTGGCATGAAGGGGCTTTGCATGTCGCCTGTCAGGCGGCTTTTCTGGAATAGTGAGCTGATAGATGGGGATACTGCCAAGAACTTGATCTACGATGTGCGGGACCCGTTGAAGAGCTTGGAGCGCGCGTTCGTGCGGCACGATTCGACACGGCTGTCTCAAGACATCGGTACGCCTGGACGTTCCGGAATCTACGTCTGAGCAACGGCACTGCTTGGTGAATATGGAAATCTAGGGGTGCTCAAGCTCTCGATGCCCTTTCTGAGGGAGAGTTGAAGATGAATCGTAGGACTTTCTATTTGGCTTGCATCTATGCGCTCTGGGCGGTGATGGGAGTGGTTTTGGCCGTTCCCACAGCTGTCTATCTGTTGTGGCCCCCTCGACCTAGGAAGGAACAAGAGTGGACTGAAGCGGGAACGGTCACAGAGCTGACCCTCGGGCCTCCCAGCGAACTTGTCTTTCGGAAGAACCGTGTGGACGGCTGGAAGGTGACCAGCGAAAAGAGCACAGCCTGGGTACTGAAAAAGGCGGAGAACGAGATCATCGCTTTCTCTCCGCAGTGTCCTCACTTGGGCTGCGCTGTCCACTGGGTCGCGAAGAAGAACGAATTCCTCTGTCCTTGCCACGCATCTACGTTTTCCATCGAAGGTGAGGTGCTGAGCGGTCCTGCTCAACGGCCTCTCGATCGGTTTGTGGTCAAAGTAGAAGGCGACAAGCTGCTGCTGGGTTCAGTCCTTCGATCCGGGGGGGCAGCCTCGTGAAGGTGTTGCAGAGGCGCCTGGTCGATTGGATTGAGCATCGCACAGGGTTGGAGAGCGTCGTCAAGAACTTCCTCTTCGAGGGGATTCCGGCCTCAAGCGGTTGGCACCAAGTCTTCGGCAGCGTGGCCGTGTTTCTGTTTCTGGTTCAAGCCTTCACGGGCTTGCTGCTGGCCTTTAACTACGCCCCCACACCGGGCGATGCGTATAACAGCTTGAAGTACATCATGACCGAGCTCACAGGAGGTGCTCTGATCCGCGGTCTCCATCACTGAGGTGCCAGCATGATGATCGTGGTCGTCGTGCTGCACATGACCCAGGTATTCCTCTATGGTGCCTACAAGAAACCGCGGGAGGCCACCTGGGGTGTGGGCATTGCCTTACTGCTCTTGACCCTGGCTTACGGCCTCACCGGATATCTGCTACCCTGGGATAACCGCGCCTACTGGGGAACCGTAGTTACAACGCAGATCGCCAGCGAGGCACCACTGCTGGGTCCCTACATAACGCGACTGCTGGGAGGAGAAGACAGTATAGGCGTCGTCACCTTTGCCCGCTTCTTTGCTCTGCACGTCCTGTTGTTGCCCCCCGTAACCACGTTCCTGATTGCCTTTCACATTTACCTGGTCCGCAAGCATGGGGTTGCCCCTGCGCCCGGTGACACCCGACCTCCAAAGAAGTTTTTTCCGGACCAGATCTTTAAGGACACTATCGCCATCTTTGCTGCCTTCATCATTCTGTTTGTACTGGCAGTGGCAGCAAAAGTTCCGTTGGAGAGGTTAGCCGATCCAACCGACACCACCTACACTCCTCGTCCGGATTGGTACTTTCTGTTTCTGTTTCAGATCCTCAAGTCCTTTGAAGGGCCGCTGGAGGTGGTGGGGAGCGTCGTGCTGCCGACGATGGCGATCCTTGCCCTGTTGCTGGTGCCGTTTCTCGATCGGGGCGTGGCGAAGCGACTGGCCCAAAGAACGGGGGCTTTCAGTTTCGTTGCCTTGGCCGCTATTGGCTGGACAGGACTCACCGTCACAGCGATCGTGAACACGCCGGAACCCGTCAAGGGATCTGTAGAGAGTACAACGACAGTGGAAGGTTGGCAGCAGCTATCACCCGAAGCTTTGGCGGGAATTGGATACTATCGCAAAGAGCAATGCAGCAGTTGTCATAACCTCAAGGATGGAAAAGCAAAGGTAGGACCGAATCTCGCGACCACACCGATCAAACGGTCGGTGGGATGGATGGTAGGGCACTTCAAGAACCCCGCGCAGATGGTTCCTGGCACCTCCATGCCACCGATTCATCTGGGCGATGCTCAATTATCGGCCCTGGCGGCTTTTCTGCTAACTCTGACCGCTGACAATGCTACGGACCTGGAATCGGCTCCCGACAAGATCGTGGAAGGGGCCATGATCTATCAGCAGCAACAATGTGGCACGTGTCATATTGTCAATGGCGTCGGCGTACAGCTAGGCCCAGCATTGAATGGCGTGGCAGGTCGACGCAGTAAACAATGGATCGAAGTCCAGATCCGCAACCCAAAGCGCCACTCAGATGAGACGATGATGCCGGCCTATAGTCTGATCCCTCGCGACATGGATGGGTTGATCGAGTACCTAACATCCCTGCCAGCCCGATAGTCTGAATGGCGAGATCCAAGCACGATTAGTTTCTTACATCGAGATGAGTAGCAGATGCACCGGATGCGTATCAAGGACCCGAGAATGATCGAACACTGCCTCGGCTCAGATGGAACTAGCCGCTTGAAGGAGGTACGATTTCCTAAGTCGCCATTCCCTAGACATGTCTGGACTCAAGGCTTCGATCCACGTGAACAAAAGATACAAGCACCGCTCCGATCAAGAATGAGCACGACAAAAAGCCTACGACGACGGTGAAGGAGTATCCCTGAGAGAGGATGTATCCTGCGACCGAGGGTCCCAGAAACGAACCCAGGTTCCCGACGATGTTAATCAGGCCGAAAGCCGCAGCCGTAGCAGTTTCCCCGAGAATCAGTGTAGGCAGTACCCAGAAGGAAACCCCCCATGAATAAGCTGCGGCACCCGTGAGACAGAGCCAAAACAACACTAACGGGAAGGGCTGATCAGGAACCGCGCTCAGAACGAAGAACAGTGCAGCCAGGACGAAAGGTACAATGGTATGCAATCGACGTCTACCGGTGCGATCTGACGACCAACCGAAGAAGCGAATGGAGATCATTGCAAGGACGAAAGGTAACGCTGAGTATACGGTTGACCAGACCACCGATAATTTCGATGCCTTCAGAATCATGCTTGGCAGCCAGAGAACGAAGGAAAATATGCCGATATTGCCGAAACAACTGGCTAGCGCCAAAAACAGAACGTTACGATCTTGAAGGCTCTCCCATACGGAGATCTCTGTCCTCTGGCGCAAATCGCGCTCCTTTTTCAATTCGGTACGCATCCAGTCTCGTTCGTCTGGTTCGAGCCACTTCGCCTCCTCTGGACGATCCGTCATATAGACAAGCGCCATGATTCCCACAAGGATCGCCGGTAATCCTTCCAAAATGAACATCCATCTCCAACCTGATATTCCAAAGTAATCCAGACGAAGAATGAGCGCGGAGAGAGGGGCTCCGATTACCAAGGCCGCGGGGGAAGCCATGAAAAAGCCCGCCATCGACTTGGCACGATCTCTAGCACTGAACCAGTGAGTCAGGTAGACAAGAATGCATGGGAAAAATCCGCCTTCGGCAATTCCCAGAAGCGTTCGAGCCACATAGAACTGAGTCGGTGTATTTACGAACCCGACGCAAACCGTGCAAAGTCCCCAAGTGACCATGATTCTGGCCATCCATTTCCTCGCACTCCAACGCTGTGCAATGAGTCCTCCAGGAATTTCTAGCAGCAGATATCCAAGAAAGAAGATGCCAGAGCCAAATCCATAGATCGCCTCGGAAAATCCTAGCTCCGCAGCCATTGGAATCTTGGCGAAGGCTACGTTTGCTCGATCCAAATAGGCAATTACGTACAGAAGAAATACAAATGGCACAATGCGGCGAAAAACCTTCTTACGAGTACGTCGCGAAAGGGTTGCATCTGACGGGATGGACAAGACAGTATTGTTTGCCATGGGCTCGAACATCTTCCGAAGGCGATGGTTAGACTAGCATCATCATTCTTATAATATAAAATGTCAACATTTTGGAAGAGTTGGGTGATGTCAAGCTACTTGTGTAAAAACTCGGAGGGTGCGGTTTTTCCAATCTCCGTTAAAGCGGCTAAAAATAGAAAAGATGATCCGGTCCACGCTGTGCACGTTGACGAAGCAGACCAT
>Ga0187893_10004937_pt1 | contig 24639 bp, 25 predicted proteins | sample MA1701074metaG_FD_139574 | JGI IMG/M metagenome (GOLD analysis project Ga0187893, IMG submission 139574) | White microbial mat communities from a basaltic lava cave in the Kipuka Kanohina Cave System on the Island of Hawaii, USA - MA170107-4 metaG ... | reverse complement strand
GAGCTTCCAACTCGGGCAGAGCATCTGGCATAAGGGCCTCCTTTTCTGAGTGTATCAGAACACTCAGAGAAGCGCCGCAAAAAAGGAAACCCAGTGATTTACCACTTCTGCGTCGCACACCCTATCCAGTTCCGCGCCGGGCTGAGAGCCAATGCCGTCGATTATAATAAAGGGTTACCCCTAGGAGATTGTCAAGATGTTTGATCTGTTTCGAAGCCGGCAGAAAAGCATGCGTTACGTGCTGGGCGCAGTGTTAACGCTGGTTGCTCTTTCCATGGTTGTCACGCTGATTCCCGGCTTTGGGACAGGCGGCATGGCGCCGCCCGACCAGGTGATCGCGGAAGTCGGCAAGGATGTGATCACCATGCGTGAAGTCCAGATCGGCTTGAATGACACGATAAAGGGCCGCCAGATACCGAACGAACTGATTTCCATCTACGCGCCGCAGATCGTCAACCAGATCGTCGTCGACCGGGCCATGGCGTATTATGCCAGGGAACTGGGCTATTCGGTCACCGACGAGGACGTCGCGCACGTTATACAGATGATGATTCCGTCGCTCTTTGAAAACGGCAAATTCGTGGGCAAAGAGAACTACGCGCAATTTCTGGCGTCGCAAAATACCTCGATCGCCGAGTTTGAAAGGCAGGCCCGGATGCGCGCCGCGATGCGCCGCTTCCAGTCGGCGGTGCTCGAAGGGATGGTCGTTACGCCCGAGGAGATCGAAAAGGAGTTCCGCGCCCGGAACGAAAAAGTCACTCTGGACTTCATTAAGATCGACGCGGCAGCTCTGCAGTCGGAAGTCAAAATAAGCAAGGAAGACATTAATGCAACCTGGGCGACATCGAAAGCCAGCTACCAGATACCGGAAAAGCGCGCTTTCCGCCTGATAGTAGTTGATGAACAGAAGATCAGTGAAAGTCTGACTCTCGCCGAAGCCGACTTGCGCCGGCAGTACGACGCCAATCGTGACAACTTCCGGACCCCGGAGCGCGTCAAAGTGCGTCACATACTGGTCAAGACCCTGGAGAAGCCGAAGGAAGAAGACGAGAAACTGAAGAAAAAAGCTGAGGATCTACTGAAACAGATCCGCGGCGGCGCCGATTTCGCCGAGCTTGCCAGGAAGAATTCCGAAGACACGGTTTCGGCGGCCAAAGGCGGCGATCTCGACTGGGTGACTCGTGGACAAATGGTCAAGGCGTTTGAAGAAGCCTCCTTTTCCCTGAAACCGAAGGCAATCAGCGATGTGGTCAAGACCGAATTCGGCTACCACATTCTTCAGGTGACCGACAAAGAGGAAGCCCGCCTGAAGCCCTTTGAGGAAGTCAAGGAGAGCATTCAGAAGGATTATCAAAAGCAGCAGGTTTACGACAAGATGACCTCGGTAGCCGACCAGGCCCGCGCGGAACTCGTGAGCAACCCCGCGGCCGCCGAGCAGATCGCGGCCAAATACAACATCCTGTACACCAAGGTAGACAAGGCCGGACGCGCCGATCCGATACCGCTTATCGGCGTCAGCACGGATTTCGACAACGCTTTGTTCGACCTGGCCAAAAAGGGTGACGTAACTCAGCCCGTCCAGGTGCCTGGCAATAAGCTGGCGATCGCGGTTTTCGACGACACGTTCGCTTCGCGGCAAGCCGAGCTCAGCGAGGTTGAGGGGCAGATCCGCCAGTCGCTCATCGGCGAACGCGCGCAGCAATTGCTGCAAACACGTTCGGCGGCCGTGATGGCCAAGGTTCAGGCTCTCGGGGGCGATCTCAAGAGGGCTGCCGCGGAGTTCAAACTTGAGGTAAAGAGCGCACCCGAGTTCGGCCGCGAAGGCAACGCCGAGGGCATCGGCGCATCGAGCCACCTCGAGGAAGCCTTCCGGCGCAACATCGGTGAGGTGTTCGGTCCCGTTAATGTGAGCGGACCCAATTTCATCTGCAAGGTCACGGGGAAAACACCGGCGGACATGAGCAAATTCGCCGATTACCGCTTCGATATACTGTTACGTCTGAAAGGCAGGAAGGCGCAGGAACGCAAGGATCTGTTTGAAGATGGTCTGTTGCAGCACTTGCAAAAAGCCGGAGTGATCAAGATCCACAAGGAAACCGTGGACCGGCTGATTGCGACCTTTAAGAACTCCTGAAGAGAACGATGGATGATTCCTGTTCTTCTGGAGTTTCTGCGGACGCTGACCAATCCGGAAAAGCTGATTGTTCTGCTGACCACGGTGCTGGGCGGCCCGCTCGGCTACCTGATGTTGTTCGGGATCGTCTTTGCCGAGACCGGATTGCTGCTGGGTTTCTTTCTACCCGGAGACTCGCTTCTTTTCACGGTCGGCGTGGTGGCCGGCGCGGGCCACCTGGACATTTGGGCGATTAATCTGCTGTTGATGGTAGCCGCGGTGGTGGGCGACGGAGTCGGGTATTATCTGGGACACAGGACCGGGCCGAGAATCTTCAACCGGCCGGATTCCCGGTTCTTCAAGCAGGAGTATCTCAACCGGACCAGGGAGTTTTACGAGCGTCACGGCGGCAAGACCATCATCTATGCCCGGTTCGTTCCCATTATCCGCACCTTCGCTCCGTTTGTGGCCGGCGTGGGGCAGATGAGTTATCCACGCTTTCTTGCCTTCAACGTGTTCGGCGGGATCGGCTGGGTATTCAGCCTGACTATGCTCGGCTATGGTCTGGGCAGCGTCCCGATTGTCCGGCGGCACTTTGAGAAAGTGGTTCTGGGGATCATTCTGTTATCGGTGACTCCCATTCTGTTCGAGTTCTTGAAGAAGCGCCGGTCCTGACAGGGATTCTTTCCGGAAGCCGGAACCGGAGAGGCCTTTGATACGTAGAATGGTTAGGATGAGTCGATGGCTGATCGTATTGCTGATGCCTCTGCTCTGCCCGGCCTCCTCGAGTCCGGATGAGCATCGCGAGACATTTCGCAAGACGATGCAACTGCTGGAGAAAGACGACGAGAATCTAGGGAAGCTGCTTTATCTGCGCCGCCGCGAAGTGCGGGAATTCGATGGCGGCGGCAAACTTAAGTCGAAGTGGTCGGTGACATCCCGGCGGGAGGCTTACGAAGACCTGGTGGTGAGCCGCGACATTGCACGCAATGACAAGCCGTTGAGCGCGGAGGAGTTGAAGAAACAGGAGGAAGCGATTAAGGCCGGAGTGGCGAACTTCCGCGCCAATCAAGATCGAAAGGAAACCAAGAAGCCCTCCAAAAAGCAGAACGACGATAAAGAACTGTTCCGCGATATACCGGAGGCTTTCGACTACAAACTGATCGGCGTCGAAAACAAGCTTGGCCGCGAGGCGCTCCTTTTCGAATTCACGCCACGAAATGGCTATTCGCCCCGAAGTTATAAGCTCAAGTTCCTCGAAAAGACCAGGGGCAAGGCCTGGGTGGACAAGGCCACAAACCAATTGATCTATGCCGAGGCGGAAGTGTACGAAACGGTCAACCTGGCTTTGGGACTGATCGGCAGGATGACGAAGGGTACGCAGTTTCGCCTTCAACGCATCGAAGTTGCGCCCGGCCTGTGGGTGGTCGAGTCACAGAGCTTCAAGTTTGACGCCCGCTTTATGCTGGTGAAGACATTCCGGCAGGAAGTGGATGAGCGGCGCAGCGAGTTCCAGCTACGGCCGAAGCCGGAGACGGCGGCACAGAATCGTGCCGGTCAATAAAGACCAACCTTATCCGGCGATCTGTCATCATAAAACGTGATGAATGCTTCTATGCCTCCCGTGCCGCTGACGCTCGAAGGGGCCGCCGTACTGCACCAAATGATGCGGATGAAGTGGAGCGCATTACGCTCGCTTCCATCCGCTGAGATCGCTTCCATCGCCGAAGAGGCGGCCGCGGCGTTAGGCAATGGAAAGTGGAGCGCCCCGTTCGCCGTGCTCGGGCACAAGGCCGACTTGATGCTCGTTCACTTCCGCCGCGATTTCGAGGAACTGGCGCAGGTCCAGATGACGATGTCGCGCCTGCGGCTTTCGCAATACCTGGAACCTGTGAGTTCCTACCTCTCCGTTGTTGAGCTAGGTTTGTATGAATCGACCGTCAAGACCTACCAGGCACTTGCCGGGCGGGGCATGGAACCGCACAGCGAAGCTTGGGCTGAGGCGGTCGAAGAGGTGCTCAAACGGCAGCGCGAAGCGATGTCGGCTCGCTTGTTCCCTTCAATCCCCGATGCCCGATACATCTGCTTTTATCCCATGGACCGCAAGCGAGGCGAGGACAAGAACTGGTACATGCAGCCGATGGGCGAGCGCCAACGCATGATGCACGAGCACGGCATGGTGGGCCGCCGCTATGCCGGTCAGGTAAAGCAGATCATTTCCGGTTCCATCGGCCTGGACGATTGGGAGTGGGGAGTGACGCTATTCTCCGACGACCCCGTGGTGTTCAAGAGGCTTATCTACGAGATGCGCTTCGACGAAGTCAGCGCCGTGTACGCGCTGTTCGGGGCGTTTTATGTAGGGCTGCGTTTTGCGGCGGCGGATTTCGCGGGGTTCTTGAACGGGCAGATGCCCAAATGGACTGCTCAAGATTCCTTATGCTAGTTGCATGTAAGGTCAGGATTGGAGAAAAAACGGCGTAGGAAGGCTCGCAGGCCTCCACCTGTATCGGGAAGCAACACCTGCACAAGAGGTGAGGTGCATTCCCAAAGCAACCGGTTGGAAATCCGCGGCGCCGATCCGGACCGGCGGCCAACAACCACAAGGTCCGCCGCCAACTGGGACGCAACCCGGGCCAGTGCGCGATGCGGCTGGGCGGCCTCTTCCACGAGCGGAGTGCATGACACACCGGGCAATCGCGCCCTCGACATGAAGCGGAGCAGAGCTATCTCGCGCTCGAACCGGAAGCGCTCGTGGTGCTCCTCATCGTCCGAGAGGGTTTCATGGAAGCAGGAGTGGAGCGCGATCAATTCCTCAGCGCCCGTGCTGTGATAGAGCGAGGCGGCCTGCGTTAGCACTTCTTGGCCCGAGTCGTCCAGATCGATGCCGGCGACAATACGTTCGATGCGTGAAGGGGCGCGCTCCGTAACCAGACAAATCGAGCAGGGCGATTCGGCGAGCACGCGCCGGGCGAGAGATCGAGATTTTTCGAAGAGCCGGGGGTGGCGCATTACAAGCAGGTCGGCTTTAGCTTCGGCGGCGGCTTCAAGCGCCGCATCCACATCCGGCTCCGCGAGGAAGCGCAGATTGGGAGCGGCTAGGCCGCGCGCCAGGAAGCGCCGCCGGGTGGCCGGCGCCAGAGAGCGCAACACGATATCGGAAGGAAAGGCCGCGACGGTGGTCGCGCCTGACGAAAGCAGGGCGGCCCAATCAATCAGGTCGATGTCCGGGCGGTCGCCAGTATGCACCAGCAGCACACGCGGGAAGCAGTACCCAGCAGCGGCCGCGAGTGCGCTCATACGCTCAGCACCGGACAGGGTGCGTTCCGGATAATCTCATAGGCTTGGGCGCGGAGACGGCCGAGCACGCCCGTGTGAACACCGCGTCCGATGACGATCAGGTCAGCGCCAGCGCGCCCGGCGGTCTCGGGGACCACGGTATAGGACTCACCAGCCTCGATCAAAACCTCGCCTTCCACGGAGGTTTCACGTTGAAGGGCGGAAATCCTCTCACGCAGGCCGGTGTTGAGAGTAGAACGCCACCCCCCGTCAATGAAATCGCGAGCCGCGTCTCCAAAACCAGGGGTGGCATGGACCACCATGAGCGTGGCGCCTGGTTCCCGCGCTAATCCGGCGGCACTACACAAGACCCGCCTGCTTTGAGGGCCTAGATCCAAAGCGCAGACGATGCGCCGGAACTGGGGGGAGCGGCCGCTAAAGTCAGTCGCCGCGATCACTGCACATTCGGAGGCATGTAGTACTTTCGAGGTGGTTGATCCAACGAGCAGCCAGCGCCGAATCGCACCGGAGCCATGGGTGGACATGACCACGAGATCGTATCCCTCGCGCGCGATGCGCACAATCTCCAGACCGGCGTCTCCCTGGACCAGTTCGCGCCTAGCCGCGACGTCCGGAGCCGGAAACGCCTCCAGCGCCCGGCGAACGGCCTGATCGCGCTGTGCGGCGAGTTCCGCCAAGCGCTCCTGATTCGGCTCGGCCATGGAGAATCCAAAGTCGATGGCCGGAGCGACGTGCAACAAGGTCAGCTCCGAAGCGTTCTGATGAGCGAGGGCAGCGGCAAAACGAGCGGCAGCGGAGGAAGCTTCCGAGAAGTCCACTGGGCAGAGAATCCGGTGGAAGCCCATGTCTCAACGCACCGCCTCCGCGAATACTTCTTCGTCGCTCCGGCTTGTGATTCGGCTGTGTGTGCGGTACTTGGCCATCAACTCGTCCCACTCCACTACGGTCTTGGCGGAGCGCCCATTGCGTTGTTTCTCCCAGGAAGAAATCGCCTCCATGCACGCGTGATCGATATAACCCAACTCCTGGATGTGGACGTGGACCTCGACATCCTGAGGAAGCTTCTCGATGGCATCCACGAGTTTGGGCATTCGGATGAAAGTCGCGGCGCCGTGCAGGTGAACATCAACCCGGCGGCGGATCTTGTCGTGTTTCACGTTCACCGACATGTGAGACAGCGCGTACACGACGTTGATGACCGAAAGCGCGAGGCCGGAGATGATGCCCGTCAGCAGGTCGGTGGCTACGATCATCCCAACTGTTACGGCGTAAATCGCGACGGGCATGCCGCCGTAGCTGAGCAGGCGGCGGATAACCGCCGGGTTCACCAGCTTGTATCCGGTGTAGACCAGCACAGCCGCAAGGCTGGCGGTCGGGATCAGGCGTAGCACGCCCGGCGCCGCAACCACCAGCACCAGCAGCCAGGCTCCATGCAGGACCGCCGACGAGCGCGTTTTCGCGCCCGCGGCAACATTGGTGGCGCTTCGTACGATGACGCCGGTCATGGGCAGTCCGCCCGCAAGCCCAGCTAGTATGTTGCCCACACCCTGTGAAAGTAGCTCGCGGTCGTAGTTAGTGCGCGGGCCATCATGCATTTGATCGACGGCAGTAGCGCAAAGCAGCGTCTCCGCGCTGGCAACGAAGGCCAGCGTAACTGCCGCCAGCAGTAGATGCCATTCTGTCATCCGCGTAAACATCGCCAGGCTGGGCAGTTGAATACCACCGAAGAGGTTATCCGGGATACTGACGAAGGAAATCGCCATACCGGAGGCGTTGGCGAGTGTGGTGCCGAAGACCACGCCCACCAAGGCGCCGGGTATCCACTTCAGTTTCGTGGGGGCGAATCTGGTCCACAGCAGCAGTACTGCGATCGTGGCCACCCCGACGAGAGCGGCCAGGTGGTGCACACTGCCATCCACCGGCAGTATCGCTTTGTAGATGGCTTCCGGAATTGACAGCAGGTTGCGGATGCCGTTCTGTCGCGGGACATCGTCCATCATCACGTGGAATTGGGCGGAGAAAATCAGAACGCCGATACCCGCCAGCATTCCGTAGACGACTGCGGGCGCAATCGCACGGAACAATTGTCCGGCCTTGAAGGCGCCGGCGATCAACTGCATGATCCCGGCGGTGACAATAATCGGCGCGAGCATCTCGAATCCGTATTTCTGGATCAACTCGTAGACGAGCACGGCGAGTCCGGCCGCCGGGCCGCTCACTTGAAGCGGGCAACCCGCGATGGTTCCGACGATGATGCCACCAATGATTCCCGTGATCAGGCCCGTGGCGGGCGGAGCGCCCGAAGCGATTGCGATGCCCATGCACAGTGGCAGGGCCACCAGAAAGACAACCACGGATGCCAACGCATCCTGGGCAAACGTTCCTTCTTTGGTGATGATTCTGGCTGGCATGGGTTCCGGCTCCGAAGAGAACGTTTCCTAACTCCGCCCCGACCAAAGTGGGTCGGAATAATCCAACGGTAGAATGCGCTGATCCGGGCGAAATCGCCAGGGAATACTGGGATTCCGTACTGCCGCATACCGGAACTTCAGAATGACTACTGTATGTTCGCATGGCATACGTAGTGCTATTCTGTAATCGAAAGGGGGTGCGGCTGGGCCCTATAATAACAGACGGAAGAATGAACGCCCAACGCCGCACTCACCGGAATTTGCCCTGGGTTCTCGCGGCAGGATTCGCACTCACGATACTGCTTTTGCTGGGCTCGGCCTGGTTCAGCGTGCGGGCCGTGGAGACAGTCGAGGCTAACAACGAAGCGCTGCTGGCCCAACACCGGTTCAGCACGCAGTTGATTGATGAAATCCAGGGTGGGAAAGCAGGTTTGAGCAGCCTGTTTTACGCGTTAGTAGCAGGACCGAAACCTGTGGACCGCGCCATGTTGCTGGCGCGATTGGAGTCGATCGAACGAGCCGTCTATCACACGCTTGAGGTGGCGCGCGGGGAGTCCTCCGCGCAACGATGGGCTGAAGCTACAGTCGCTGTAGAGCGCTTCCTTAACGAGGTAAGAGGCCTGGTCGCGTCCGGCTCGGGGGAAATCCCCTCGAGCCTCTACCGCACACACGAGGGAGTAGTCAGCGCGATCGCCGAGTTGGTTTCATCGAACTACCAGGTGACGATTGACCAGGATCGCCGTGAGTCCTCCGTGCACCGGGAACAGTTGAGCCGGGCTCTGTTGCTGCTGGTCATCGCGCTCACCTTGGCCGTAATCTGCGCGGCGACGACGGTACGAGTGGCAGTCCGGATGTTCCGTCGTACGGAGTGGCAGGCGCGCGAGCTTTCGAGGCTCTCCGGGCACGTTCTCGAAACGCAGGAACAAATGCTGCATCAGTTCTCGCGAGAACTGCATGATGAGTTCGGTCAATCGCTCACGGCGATCGAAGCGAACCTCGCGGCGGTTCCGGCTGATTCGCCGGAAGTGGCTTCGCGGATTGAAGATTGCAGTCTGCTGGTCAAAGACCTGATGGCGAGCGTGCGCGAGCTTTCGCAACTGCTCCGTCCGAGTACTCTGGACGATTTCGGATTGCAGCCAAGCCTCACGTGGCTGGCCGAATCCTTCTCCCAGCGAACTGGCATCGCAGTGGCTCCGCGGCTCGATTTCAGCGGCCGGCTGGGCGGGGAGACCGAAACGCACTTGTTCCGCATCGCCCAGGAAGCGTTGACCAATGTGGCTCGTCATTCAAGTGCGACACACGTAGACCTGGCGCTGGACACCCGCGATGGCATGCTCCGCTTGAGCATCGCCGACAACGGCGGAGGAATCCGGTCAAAGCCCCAATCAGGCCGCGCAGGACTCGGGCTGGCCGGAATGCGCGAGCGCATGCGTGTGGCCGGCGGGCAAATCGGCGTGCAATCCAATTCGCACGGCGTGACCGTCATCGCGGAGGTGGCGTTGGAGGAGGGACCCCATCAGTCAGAAGCCCATCCGAGTCTTGTTGGCCGATGACCATAGCATGGTCCGCAAAGGATTCCGGCTGATCCTCGCCCAGTACCCGGGCATAGAAGTCGTCGGGGAGGCGGCCAACGGGGTCGAAGCTGTCGCGCTGACACTCCAGTTCTCCCCGGACGTGGTAGTTATGGATATCGCCATGCCGGACATCAATGGAGTTGAAGCCACGCGGCTGGTCCGGCAGCAATGCCCGGAAAGCAACGTGCTCGTGCTCTCGATGCATAAGGACGCAGCCTACGTGCGCGAAACCTTGCGGGCGGGCGCGTTGGGTTATCTGCTGAAGGATTCCGTTGATGGCGACCTCGTAACCGCGGTGCGTGCCGTGGCTCGCGGCGAGGGGTTCCTAAGTCCCGCTGTATCCGCGACAGTGATCTCCGATTATCAGAAATACGTAAGCGATCCGTTGGATTTGGTTACCCCCCGGGAACGCCAGTTGCTGCAAATGTTGGCGGAAGGGAAGACCTCCAAAGATATCGCCCAGGAACTGAAGATCAGCGTGTATACGGTGGACGCGCACCGCAGCCGGATCATGAAGAAGCTGCAACTGCGCAGCATCGGCGACCTGGTGCGGTTCGCGTTACAGCGCGGGCTGATTCCGTTGACGAGGGCGGAAGGCGAACCTTAATTAATTAATCCGGCCGTGGATTGCAGCCTGGCGCCATGGCTTCGGCGGAAGAGGAGCGTCAGCGCGCCGCCAGCTCCAATTGAAACGGCCAGACCGTTCCGGCCATTCGCATCTTCTTTCTGCCGCTGGCCAAATCGACAAAAAGCCGCCCGTCGTTTTCCGAAGCTCCCTGTCCGCTGAAGGTCTCCGTGCCGGAGACGGCTTCAATCGAAGACAGCTTCAGGATGGAGGCGCCGCGGGAAGGGTTCCACTCAAAGGCGCCGGTGACGGTGCGAAAATCGCCTTCGGGCGGAAAGAGCAGGCCGCGGGCGGCAAAGCGGCCGGAAGTTCGGGCGTTGCGGAGGAGTGCGGCTCCGGTGCCCGCCGTTTCAAGCTTTCCATCGCCATCGATCCAGCCGCCTTTCCAGGCGAGGTCCTTGAACTCGACGGCGGCCCGGTAGGAGGGTTCGGCGCGATCGAGGCGAAGGTTGACGCGGCCGGTGGCGCTCGATAGATCGCGCTCCCAATACGCGTTTGCGAGCTCAATTCCAGCGCCATCCCAGAGCAGGCGCCCGGACATGGAGCCGAGCCAGGACTCACCCGCCCAAAGCGACGTGATTTCGAGCGCAGCTTCCACGCGCCTTTGGCGGAGCCAATCGGGTATTCGGTCGCGCAGGCTGAAGGTGCGCAACAGGCCACCCCCACGCTTCAGGGTTGGAGTAAACAGCCGCTCCAGCTCCACGACATCGACATCGGCGGCGGCCACGTGAAAACGGTGCGGACGGGCGGCGGCGGCATCGAGCCTGTAGGAGGCTTCAAACTCGATCTCGCCGGCGGAGGCTTCCATCACATCCAGCCGGGCGCGGCCTGGCTGCAGCAGTCCCTGGGCGGAAGCGACCTCAATGGGGGCGGCGACACCGGCGATCGACAAGGCGGCACGTTGGATGGAGAACGATCCGGTCCACTGAGCCGGCGCATCACCGGTTCGCTCATAACGCAACGCACCGTGCCATTCGCCTTTGGTGAAGGCGCCGAGCAGGGGGATGGCCGCGGAGTCCGCAATCGGCTGGTACGCGGCGAGTACCGTAGAGAGTGGAACCGGCGCGCGCGAGCGTACCGCAAACCACTGCGTCACAGGGCCGTAGGTTCCTTCGACTTCCAGGCCGTGCGCTCCACCGAGATTCAGGCGCGCGGGCTGAAGGCGGAACCGCTCGCGGTCAAGTACAAAAACCGCGCCGGAAAGCGTCGCGGTCATGCCGGCGGTCTTCACCACCGCCTTCGGCAATTCCACAAGACCCTGCAAACCGTAAGGAGGCGAATAGCCGAGCACGCCGCGCAGCGCGCCTTCGAGTTCGACGGCTGCCGGCGGATCGACGTTAAGGGATTGAAGCACTTCCCGCAGCGCACGAACGGGCAACTCATTGAAGCGCACGACGGCGCCCCACTTGGGGTTGTCGGCCAGGGAAGTGGCGCGAAGGCGCAAGTGGAAAGGAGCGGGCGCGGCTTCGGACCGGGTTTCCAGTTCCAATCTGCCGGCGGGAAAGTCGAGTGTGCCGGAGTAGTGAATCGGCCAGTTGCCGCCTCCGGCGCGAAGAAGGTCGAAGCGTTGAATGTCATCAAGGCGCACGCTCCCTTCGATCTTCATGTTCGAGAGGGGCCCTTGAATTCGGGCGCGTGAGGCGAGGAATCCACGTAAGCCCGCGCCACGTCCCTCCAGCAGCGTGGCGATCTCGGAAAGCGCGCTGCGCTCGAGCTCGATATCGAGTTCGATCTCTCCAGGTTTGGCCGGACTGAGCCGGTAGAGGCCTTGTCCGGAGAGAGTGCCGATTCCCTGCGCGGCCCTGTCGGTGCGCGCCGGTTCGAGCGAGAAGCCGATCCGCACTTCGGCTTCCGACACCGGGGTGATATCCACATCGGCGTTAGTGGCGTATAGAACCGACTTCGTATCGCCAAATTTCAGTTTGAGCCTTCCGGAACGGACGAGTATCTCCGGCAAACGCTCCTTCCGCCCGGAAGCAGGCGTGTGGGCTAGAAGAGGCCGTACATTCCAGGAGCCCGTATCGAGCTTCACCAGATTCACGACCGGCTCATCGAGAACGATGCGCCCCACCTGTAAACGCCCCCGCAGCGCCGCTGTCAGGCTGAGTCCGGCCTTGAGCGAGGATACGTAAGCAAACGGTTCGATTCCGTAGTGCGGATCTTCATGGATGACGACATCGCCGATCGAGAAGCCAAGCCCGCTCCAGACGCTGAAGTGAACCTTGCCGGTGATTTCCACTTTGCGGCGCAGCGCGGCTTCCAGCGCAATCTGGATGTCATCGCGAAACGCGTCCGCGCTTAGAAAGGGCGCGACGGCCGCCAGCAGCAGCGCCAGAGCCGCCAGAGCGAGGATCCACTTGCGTTTCATGAATGCTCCGCCATGGCCAGCAAACGCCGGTACGCTTCCGGATCATCGACATCGGTCACAACTCCGGCATCGGCAACATCCACGTAAATCGTCGCCGGCTTGTGGCGGCGCACCACATCGCGCGCTGAGTCTTCGCCGCCGAGCGCAAGCAGCTCCCGGGCGATTCGACGCCGGCATGCCACGGGGTGACCGTGCCGTCCCTCAAATCGCGGAATCGCGAGCAGCGCCGAAGGCGCGGCTTCAAGCGCATCCACCAGCCGCTCGACCGTCTCCCTTCGCACCGCGGGGTAGTCGACCGGAACGAATAAAAACGCCTCGGCGGGGTCCGGCAGCGCGCGCAGACCGCACTGGAGCGAGCTGAGCTGTCCCTTTTCCGGATGTGGGTTCGTCACCAGCCTTTGCTGCCGCCGCAAACCGGCTTGGATGGCTTGAGCGTGATAGCCTGTCACTGCAATGACCTCGGCGCAGCGGCTTTCGAGCACGCCGCTCAGGCGGTCAAGAAACGTCTCGCCTTCAAAAAGCAATAAAGCCTTGGGTTGGCCCATCCGGCTGGAAGCGCCGGCAGCCAGAATGATGCCGGTCGAAATCACTTCAACAGCGCCTGCAAACTCTCGCTGGAAAAAATCGATTTGGACAGTTTCCGCCAATCGGAATCGGGATTACGCCTGACGGCGATCATCTCACCCACCACGGAAACGGCAATCTCTTCGGGGGTGATCGCACCTATATCGAGTCCCATCGGCGCATGGACTTTCTCGAACGCCTGTCTGGGAATGCCTTCCTTTTCGAGCTCTTTGATCACACCGATCGTCTTTCGCTTGCTGCCGATCATGGCTACGTAGCGAGCCAGCGTCCCCACCGCCCAGCGCAACACTCGCATGTCGTCCCGGTGCCCGCGGGTGACGATGATCAGGTAGCTTGATTCCGTCACCGTCAGCTTGGGAAATACGTCTTCGTACTCTTCGGCGAAAATCTGGTCGGCCTCGGGAAACCGGTCACGGTTGGCAAAGGCCTCGCGGTTGTCGACAACCACGGTGGCAAAGCCGGCCATGGTTGCGACTTTCGAGAGACTCTTCGAAATATGGCCCGCGCCGAATATGCAGGCAAACGGTTGTGGCAGCACCGGTTCGACGAATATGTTCAACTGGCCTCCGCAGATCAGCCCATTGTCATAGGCGGCGTCCTGACCCAGGCTGAAGCTAAGATGGCGCGGCTTCTCGGTTTCCATCACCTCGCGAGCGGCATTCCAGACTTCCGCTTCGACGCACCCGCCGCCGATGGTTCCGAGCATGCTTCCGTCCTCGCGCACCAACAGCTTGGCGCTTTGAAAGCTTGGAATGGAGCCGTTCACCTGCACGATCGTAGCCAGGGCACATTTCTGACCCGACCGCCTGAGGCGTACGACTTCTTCGTAAATGTCCATCTCTACACCTCAAATTATACTTCGCCGCCGTGGGGCCGGGCGTGAGCGCCTCTATTTTAGGATGCAGCCACGCGAGGCCTGCGCGGGCGCCAACGATCCCTACGGTTATTCTGCGCGAACATAAGTAAATGCTCCATTGGCTGAGCCTTACCGGGATGGCTGCTCAAGTTCGGGGACGCCGGATCAGCCCGCTTGAACTCATCGACGCGCATCTAAATCGCATCGGGCACAAGAACCCATCGATCAACGCCTTCTCCCATCTCTTTGCCGAACAAGCACGCGAGCAGGCGCGCCAGGCCGCGGACCGGCCGGCGGAAGGTCCGCTGCACGGTGTTCCCATCACGATCAAGGACAGCTTCGACATCGCCGGAGTCCCCACACGATCCGGCAGCCGTCTGCGCGGTGATGACGAGGCTATCGAGGACGCCACCGCAGTGGCGAAACTGCGCCGCGCCGGAGCCATCCTGCTGGGCAAAACCAACGTCCCCGAACTTGCCGGCAGCTACGAAACGGACAACTACATCACCGGGTGCACCGTCAATCCATGGGATGAGACGCGGACGCCGGGCGGATCGAGCGGCGGGGAAGCCGCGGCGATTGCCAGCGGGTGCTCCCCCGGCGGTCTCGGCAGCGACGGGGGCGGCTCCATTCGCGTCCCCGCGCACTTTTGCGGCATCGCGGGATTCAAGCCCACAGTCCGCCGCATCAGCGGCGCGGGACATTTCCCGCCATGCGTGGGACCCGCGGCGCTGGTCTCGGCGCCAGGCCCGATGGCTCGCTCGGTCGCCGATCTGCGATTGCTGTTCGAACTCATGCAAGGCGCCGACAACCGCGACTCGCTCGCGATCCCGCCACCCGCCGCCACCGCCGCGCTGCCCGTCCGCATCGGCCTGCTGCGGCAGTTTTATCAAATTCCGGTTCATGCGGCGGCCAACCAGGCTCTAGACCACGCCGCAACGCTGCTGGCGCAATCCGGCTTTCCAGTCGAAGAAATCCAGCTCCGCGGGCTCGAACGCGCCCCCAACGTCTGGTCGTTCTTCTTCGGAGAACTCGGCAGAATGCACACGCGCCAGTTCCTCGCCGGGCGCGAAAGCGAAGCTCACTGGACGCTTCTCGAGTTCTACAAAAATACGCCCGCACCGGACGCCGCCGCCGTCTACGCGCACTATGCCGAGCGGGAGCGCTTGCGCGCGGCGGCGCTCGAACAAATGGCCGGCTACCCGATTCTGCTTATGCCGCCCTGCTCGATCCCCGCTTTCAAACACGGCGAGCGCCGCCACGCAATCGGAGAGGCTTCCATCGGCCAATTTGCGGCAATGGCACTGGCGACCACATGGAATCTGCTGGGGTTTCCGGCGCTTGTTCTCCCGTGCGGCCGAACCGGGGAGGGATTGCCCGTGGGAGTGCAGATCGTCGGACGCCCATTCGAGGATGAGCTGGTGCTTGAGGCCGGCGAGCGGCTGGAAAAGGAACGCGGGGCGTTTCCCTATCCGCCGGAGACAAGTTAAGTTAAGGCTTATTTGCCGCTGGCCCGGCGCGGGGCTTGGCCGCGCTCTTGCGGGCACCTTCGTAATCTTCCAGCAACCGTTTGGTGACTTTGTCGGCAACGTCGGCGCTCGCCCCGCGGAATTTCGCTCCGCGGCTTTCCTGCGTAGTGGACCAGATGACATCCCCATCGCGGTTTACCAGCCGTACAGACACGGCCGCCTCGTGTTTTCGCTCGGAGATGCGCGCCGATTCACTCTCGCCCACCGCCAGGCTGCCGAAGCCGCTGTTCCGTGACGCATTGCGGCCGCTGTCGCGAGTATTCGAACTTGCCGATCCGCGCCCCTGAGCCCCCTCCGAGTATTGAAACGTGTCGGTATAAATGAGGTCTTCGGCTGAGCCTTTCAGGATGGCGTCGGCCCGGTCCGCATTCTCAGTAACGATGAAAATTCCGGCGTTTTGTACGCTCGCAATGAGCATGTCGCGGATCGCATTGGAATTCTCGCCGCTCAGCTTCTCAATCAGAATGCGGCGGACGCTCAGCAGTTGCTGTTGCCGCTCCGCCTCGAACTGCCGTGCAGGCGTCGGGACCAGCTCCTGACCGAGCGCGCCGAATGCAGTCAGCAGGGCGATCGCCACCAGGGAACGCATTTCAACCCCTTCCCGCCCTTCGCGCCTCTTCATCCTGAAATTCCACTTTGCGGCCGGTACGTGCTTCTAGGCTGGCCAAAACCGTACGAATCGCGTTCTTTTCCACCAGAAACACGAGCGCCTCCTGGCGGCCCTCATCGTCCGTAAACCCCACAGTCAGGAAATGCTTGCGCCTCCGGCTAAGAAGCAGCACCGGCGAGACTAGAATCGCAAGCGCATAGCGGCGGCTCACCTGCTGGCCGTATTCAAGCAGATTCACCCGTTCATAGAGCACTTTCAGGGTGGCCTTGCGGCTGACAAAGATCAGGTAATCGCGATCCGTAGTCTTGACCACGCCGTCCGTCCCGTTCGGAATCGCATCAACGGTTCCCCCGACATACTCAGCCCGCCCGCGCGCATCGGCGGTCAATTTCCATGGCGCAAAAGACGCAGCCGCCGCCATCAACAGTCCTCGCCGCCGCATGGAACACACTCCGGCACCCTTGCAATAATATTAAGTAGTAGCCCGTGAGGAGCAAAATTCTCACTGCAACCGTGCCCATCCAATGAGCATCCAAGGAGCGTAGTGTGAGCGATGACTCGATATAACAGGTTTTTCCTCCTTCGCGGAATTCTTCCGCCCCTTCTAGGGATCTATCTACTGGCGGCGCCCCCCGTTAGAGCCGAAGCGGGTTTCGATCTCAGGTGGGACCGCCTGGTTGCCGCCATAGGCCTGCTTCCCGATGGCGATCGCCCCAGTGTCGACCAGGCAATCGCGTTGATTAAGAAAGGGGAACACGGAGCGGCATTGTTGCGTCTGACGGAATTGAACCGGGGCAGTCCGAATAATTCGTCTCTGCGACTGCTCACCGCCTACGCAATGTTACAGGCAGGCAATTTGCTGGGGGCCTTGCAAGAAGCCGAGCAGGCTCACGAAGCGCCCAACGGAAACAGCTATAAGTGTTGGATTTACAGCAAGATCGCTCTGCTCACCGGCAAGCAGGATTTGTGTAAGCGCGAACTGGGGCACGTTAAGAAAGTGGGGGATTTGCCCAAGGAAGCCAAGGCGCTCGAGCAGGAACTTGATCGCGAAATGAAAAAGGCAAGGCAAAAGAAAAGTTGAAACATGTTTGAACTCGACCTGGACAAGCAGCAGAGCGACCAGATCGCGTCCCCCGAAGCAATCCAGCCAGACGTCATCATCAGTCCGGATACGCGGCGGGGCAACCGCATTCCGCCCGGACAATCGCGGACGAAGAAATGGCCCGTACTCGACGCCAGCGGCCCTCCGCGAATCGAGCTTGCGCAATGGCGTTTACGCATGGCCGGCCTGATTGAGAACGAGGTAAACCTGAATTGGGAGCAGTTCCTGCTGCTGCCGCGCGTCAAGGTGTTCTCCGATTTTCATTGCGTGACCCGCTGGTCGCGCCTGGGCAACATCTGGGAGGGCGTGTCCACGCGCAAACTCGTTGCGTTGGCGGGCGGCGTCAAGAGCAATTGCCGGTTCGTCCTGGCCCACGGCTACGATCACGGCTGGACCACTAACCTTCCGCTGGAAGATTTCCTCGCCGAAGACGCGCTTGTGGCGATCAGCCACGACGGGGAGCCTTTGAGCGATCAGCACGGCGGGCCTGCTCGCCTGATTGTGCCGCAGCTTTATGCATGGAAAAGCGCCAAGTGGATCGCCGGCATCGAGTTTCTCGAGAGCGATCGCGCAGGCTTCTGGGAACGCAACGGCTATCATATGCACGGCAACCCGTGGCAAGAGGAACGCTTTGGCTATTGATCCCAGCCGCAATTGGACACGCAGAGCTCTGATAGGAGGAGCAGCGGCGGCGGCTTCCTTTGGAGTGGCGGGGTTCCTGGTCTACCGCCAGTTTCAATCCTTCTGGCGCCAATACTTCCGTGAGATGCGAGTTCCGATAATGCCCGCGCCCTCAAGCCCGAAGATTGCCGCCTGGCCCGGCCGCGGGCTACATGCGGCCTGGCTGGGGCACAGCACCGTTCTCATCCAGGTGGACGGCTTCACCATACTCACCGACCCGGTCTTCAGCCACCGCGCCGGCATCGATTTGAAGCTGCTCACGCTGGGACTGAAACGTCGCGTGGCTCCGGCAATCGAGATCGGGAAGCTGCCGCCGGTGGATCTGATTCTGGTCTCCCACGCGCACATGGATCATCTGGACACGCCCTCGCTGCGGAGCCTTGAGAGCCGGAAAACGAACGTGGTCATGGCGCCGAGCACCAGCGATCTAATACGGTCCGGCCGTTACGGCAAAGTAACGGAACTGGCCTGGGGCGAGAAGGTCAGGACCGGAGCGGCCGAGGTCAAGGCGTTGGCGGTGAATCACTGGGGGGCGCGCATGCGCACCGACACCTACCGCGGCTATAACGGGTACCTCATCGAGATCGCCGGCAAGCGCATTCTATTTGGCGGCGACACAGCCATCACGGATTCCTTTCGCGATCTCAAAACGATGCGCGGTATCGACCTGGCCATCATGCCCATCGGCGCCTACAATCCGTGGATTCGCTTTCACTGCACCCCTGAGCAGGCCTGGCGCATGGCCAATGACGCCGGCGCCGAGTACATCATGCCCGTCCATCACAAGACCTTCGCGTTGGGGCGCGAGCCCGTTGACGAGCCGATCGAGCGTTTCCTCAATGCCGCCGGCAGCCGGCCCAGCCGCGTCGTGACACGCGCGGTGGGCGAAGAATTTCACCTGAGTTGAAAGTTGATTCCGGCTGGCGCGATCGTGAGGGGCGCCGTTAGCGCGCCGCCATCACTTTTGGCGTCGAGAGATAGCCGACGATCTGGTCCTTCTTCACTTCGTTGACGACAATCTCGTACGGCTGGCGCGCCTTGGAAGTGTAGAACTGAACTGGCTCGTTGATGTTCTTGTCTTTCTTTTCCGTGCGCTTGTCGTCGGCGAGAACGTCGATGGTGTACTTGTACTTTTTCTCGTCCGTTCTCTTGAGCAGGATAGCGACATCACCGACCTTCATCGGCTGCTTGGCTTTCTTGAGATTGAATTCGAAGATGTTGCGGTCGCCGAGAGATTTGAGAGCCTTCAACTCATTGGCGTTGGTCGCGATCAGTCCGCTCTGAACCCCAAGATCGCCGGTCACGCGTTTGAGGTCGCCGATCGTTTTCTCCAATTCCGAGCGCGTGCTGGCCACTTCCGAGCGCACCGCGCCCACTTCGGTGTTCACCGCGCCGATCTTGGCCTGTGTCTCGGTGGTCTCTTTCCTGACTTCGGTGATCTGCTCGCGAATGGCGGCTTGCGCGGCGGCGGTCTTCTTTTGCTCGGCCTCAAGCCGATGCTGCACTTCAGTGACTTTGGCGTCGGCGTCAACTTTGGCCTGGCCAACGGCCATGGCGGCCTGACGGCGCGCCGTCTCGAGTTCATCGCGCAGACTCTCGGTGGATCGCTTGTGGGTCTGCGCGGTCACCGAAGTGGATTCCCGCAGATTGGCGATCTCCAATTGCAGAGCCTCACGCATCTTGCCCATGTCCTGGCGCACGTGGTCAATTTGCAGAAACAGGTAGACGTTTGCCGCCAGTAGCGCGATCACGGACCCGAACAGGATCGCGACTTTTACGGTGGAGGTTCCGCTTGACGGAACTGCATAGGTGGACGGAATCTGGTCGCTCACGGGTTACTCCTCAAAGGCTAAGTCACTACCTTCTAATATAGCGAATTTAGGCTGGAGGCAGGCAACCCGGAGAGACTAATCGGCGGATCGCCGGATCGCCGCCGGGCGCGCAAACTCGAAAGCTTCCTGCTTCGGCACGCCGGGCTCGAAGCACCTGCGGCAGCGCGCCTCATACATGCCCGCCGCGCCAACCACAATGAGGTCATCGCTTTCCACCAGCCGCTGTGTATGTTTGGCTGGATTGCCGCAGCGAACACAGATTGCCAGCGTCTTTGTTATCGACTCGGCCAGCGCCAGCAACTCGGGCATGGGATGGAACGGCCGGCCCATGTAATCGGTATCCAGGCCGGCGATGATCACCTGTTTTCCGCTGTCGGCGAGCTGGTTGGCCACGTCCACCAGGTCCAGCCCATAGAAGTTCGATTCGTCGATGCCCACAACTTCGGTGCGCCAGTTCATCAGCCTCAGCACACCGGCGGCGCCTTCAACCGAAACGGATTTCATGCGCTGATCGCCATGGGAAACTATCTCATTGGCGGAATAACGGTCGTCGATTACTGGCTTAAACACCTGGACGCGCTTGCGCGCGATCATGGCGCGGCGCAGGCGGCGGATCAGCTCTTCGCTCTTTCCGGAAAACATGGGACCGCAAATGACTTCGATCCACCCGATGTTGCCTGTGACGATGTCCACTCGCCGCATCTTAACATAGCGAGTATGGGGCGCCATCTCAAACGGGTGATTGGAAGAGAAATGCTCGAGGACGCGGCCGGCGAGGAGGCGCGCGCGAATCTGTCCGATCTGCGGCGCATTCACGATTGGCTCGGCGGACGACGGATCGCAAGGCGGCTTGTGGGCCGGCACTTCCGTCGCGAGGAACCGTTCCTGGCGCTGGATGTCGGGGCGGCTTCGAGCGGCATGGCGGAAACTCTCCATCACTGGTTTCCAAAATCCCGCGTGGTTTCGCTCGACCGCATCGGGGAAAACCTCTTTGACGCGCCTGCGCCAAAGCTGGTGGCTGACGGATTCCGTCTACCCTTTGCTCCCTTATCCTTCGACCTGGTGATTTGCAGCCTGCTGCTGCATCACTTCGCCGAGGAGGGGATTGTGAGGCTGCTCGAAGAAATGCAGCGCGTAACCCGCCGGGCGATCATTGCCATCGATCTTGAGCGGCATTGGCTGGCCGGCCGGTTTCTCCCATGGACCCGGCCCATCTTTGGCTGGAGTGAATTGACGCTGCATGACGGCCCTGTTAGCGTCAGAGCCGCGTTTCGGCCCCAGGAGCTTGGAGAGCTCGCCCGGCGCGCCGGGATCGGATCGGCCCGGGTCAAACGGCACTTGCCCTGGTTCCGCGTATCTTTGACCGCCGCCCGCGGCGACGATGCTATAGTCGGCTTGAATGAAGAAGAAGGTCTGGATAGTTCTGGCGGTGGCCGCCGTTGCTGTGACGCTGCGCTATTACGCGCCGGCGCGAGTGTCGGCCTGGGTGCTGCTTGGCCTGAACAAGAGCTGTCCCTATGGCAACGCCTTGCAAAGCGAGGGCGAACTCACCGAGCAGATTCGCAAGAAAGATGAAATTCTGGCCGCCAGCCGGCTTATCGTGCAGGGGCCCAAGGGCTACCGGCATTGGGAGACCCCCGACGGCAACTACTGGGTTCCCAATGGCAGCGATTACTCGCTCCCTTACAACCTCGCCGAACAGGCGCGCAACATTTACGGCCGCAATGGCCGTGGCGTGAAAGCCGGCGACGTCGTTCTCGATTGCGGGGCCAATGTCGGTGTTTTCACGCGGGCCAGCTTGAAGGCCGGGGCGAAGCTGGTGGTGGCCATTGAGCCCGCGCCGGAAAACATCGAGTGTCTGAGGCGCAACTTCGCCGAAGAGGTGGCTGCGGGGCGCGTGATCGTTTACCCCAAGGGCGTCTGGGATAAGGACGACTTCCTCGAGTTGCACGTGGACCCCCACAACTCGGCGGCCGACAGCTTCGTCATCGACCGGGAGGGCTGGCGCAAGGTTGAGAAAGTGCCGCTCACCACCATCGATAAGCTGGTTGAAGAGCTCAAGCTCGAGCGCGTGGACTTCATCAAAATGGACATTGAAGGCGCCGAAACGCGAGCTGTACGAGGCGCCAAAGCCACGCTTGGCAAGTTCCGGCCTCGCATCGCCGTCTCCGCTTACCACCAGCCCGACGATTACAAAACCATTCCACGGATCGTTCGCGACGGCTGGCCCGATTACAAGCAGGAGTGCGGGCCGTGCGCCGAGACAAGGTTTGGCGTTCGACCCGACATACTCTACTTTTTCCCCTGATGCCCTGGGTTGCCTTATTGCTGCTACTGTGCTCGAGCTGCGCCCGAAGGCTCTCTATCGAGGGGCTGATCGTGGAGGTTGCGCCGGCGCGAGCCAGCATTGTTGTTTCCCACAAAGCGATTCCCGGCGTCATGCCGGCCATGGCCATGCCTATCCGGCTCAAACGCCCGCCTCAGATCGAAGGCCTCCATCCAGGCATGTTTGCCGGCTTCGATCTGGTAGCTCATGCCGGCTCCTGGCGCGCGGAAAACATTCGCCTCCGCGGCCCCGGCAATTCGATCGAACAGGACGGACGGCTTGTTTTGTTGCGTCCTCCCGCCGAGCGGCTGTCACCGGGCGACGCCTTTCCCGACCTCGCCCTGGTCGATCAACGCGGGCGCGAGTTCCGCTTCCTGGAGACCCGCGGACGAGTGGCCGCCGTCCAATTCATCTATACCCGATGTCCGCTGCCGGAAGTGTGCCCGCGGCTGGCAGCCACCTTCGCGCGTCTGGCGCGCCGCTTCGCGGACCGCATGGGTCGCGACCTCGTGCTGCTCAGCGTCACCCTCGACCCCCAGCATGACTCTCCCGAAGTCATTTTGCGTTATGCTGGCCTTTGGCGCGCCGATGGCGAGCACTGGCGTTTTCTGACCGGTTCGGAGGCTCAGGTGCGCGCCGTAGCCTCGCGGTTCGGCATTGTTTACTGGCCTGAGGAAGGCGTGATTACGCATACTTCGACTATTGGGATTCTTGATCGCCAAGGGCGGCTGGAAGCCATGGTGGAGGGCCTATCTTTTGACGCCGGCCAGTTAGCCGATCTGGTGGCGCACAGCATGGACCGCAAGGCTCAATAGAGTGAGGTGGATGAAATTGCGAAAACTCCCGATGTTGCTTCTCGCGCCGGCCTGCTTGCTGGTCGCGCAAACAAAAAAGCCGTCTGACGTTTGCACGCCGCCTCCCAGCCGCGTCGCCCCGTCCATGCCCGCGAAACACCTGCCGGGACAGGGCGCCGAGTACATCCGTTTCTCCATCACAACAAATAGCCCCGAGGCCCGGAAGTTCTTCCTGCAGGGCGTTGCACAGATGCATTCGTTTTGGGCCGTCGAGGCGGAGCGAAGTTTTCTGCAAGCCGCGGAGCTCGATCCGGAAGCTCCCATGCCATGGTGGGGAGTGGCGATGGTGGCCTCGGGCGACTATCGTCCGCGCTTCCAATTGGAGAATTATCGCAACCTGGTGGCCAGCGAACCGTCTCCGCGAGTCGAGCAGGCGGTGAGGAAGGCTCTTGAACTGAGCGCGAAAGCGGGCAAAGCCACCGATATCGAGAAAATGTACATCGCCTCGGTTGCCGCGCGGCGGGAATCGCGCGCAAAGAATCCCGACGATGCCTACATCAAGAGCCTGCGCGCCATTGTGGCCAAATACCCCGATGAAATAGAAGCCGGCAGCTACCTCGCGCTGCACCTGATGCGTGGCTTTGAGATGCCCGCAAAAACGCCGCGGGAAGGCTCGATGGAGGCCGTCGATATCCTGAGAGATCTGCTTAAGAAGGCGCCCGATCACCCCGGCGTTCACCACTACGTGATTCATGGCTGGGAAGGGTCGCTGTTTGCCAAAGACGCCTGGCCCAGTTCGAAGCGTTATGCCGAGTTGGCGCCCAACATCCCTCATGCGCTGCACATGCCGGGTCACATCTACTCGCAGACGGGCCGCTGGAAAGACGCCGCAAGCGCGTTTTCGGCCGCCGCCGAAAACGAGCGCAAATGGATGAAAGCCGATTCGCTCTATTCCACCGGTCATCATGGCCACAACGTCCACTACCTGGCAACGTCGCACAGTTTTTCAAGGTGAAGTGGCCCAGGCCATGGAAGCCGCCCTTCATCTGCTCGAATACAAGGAGAACCCCAGAGAGCAGGCCACACTCGACAACAACCGCACCGCCTACCGCCAAGGCTGGTTCGCCTTGATGCGAACGCTGGTACAGAACGAACGCTGGGGCGAGATTCTCGACGGGACCACGCTTCCCGTATACGACAAGCCGCGCGAACTCGCCTGGCGGCATTGGGCCGCTGGCATCGCCCAGGCTGCCCGGCGCAATGGGACAGGCGCGGCCGAGGCGCTCGACTCGATGGATGAGGCCCTCGATTCCTATCAGGAGAAGGTGAAGCAGGCTGTGCCAGCTGAACTGCGCGTGGCGCGCATGGAACTGCATGCCCAGATCCTGATTGCCCGCAACAAGCTGGAAGAGGGCTTTGCACGGCTGGAAAAAATCGCCGCCCGCGAAGCAAGTTTGATTTACAGCGAGCCCCCGTTCTATCCGCGGCCGGTCAACGAGGCATTGGGCCGCCTCGCGCTGGCCCACTCACGCTTTGAACTGGCCGAACGCGCCTTCCGCGGCGCCCTCGACCGGTTCCCCGCCAGCCACATCGCAACCAGAGGGCTCGATCAGCTTAGAAACCGCAACGCCACCAGCGGCCCGGCTGGGCTTGAGTAAGGTAAACGCGAGTAAACTGTAAGGCCAAAATCGCGAGGCCTTGACGGCGCCTGCCGCTGATCACAGTCAAGCCGAATGTAATCGCGAATGCGCCGCGGATTTGGGTCCCATTCGGTTCGGCGGGAGAGGACAGCCGCCGCTAAAATTCTATTGCGGGAACCACTCCAGCCGTGACTCCAATGCGGCCTCTTCTTCGTCTTCGAGGAAAGCGAAAAAGTCGAATCCGGTCAGCCGTTCCACTTCGTCCACCGTAACGGCAAAGGAATTGAGCGGCTGAG
>Ga0187893_10004936_pt1 | contig 24641 bp, 23 predicted proteins | sample MA1701074metaG_FD_139574 | JGI IMG/M metagenome (GOLD analysis project Ga0187893, IMG submission 139574) | White microbial mat communities from a basaltic lava cave in the Kipuka Kanohina Cave System on the Island of Hawaii, USA - MA170107-4 metaG ... | reverse complement strand
GTAGCGTACATCCAGATCCTCAACTTCACGCTCGATGTTCAGCGGTCCCTTGAAGCCGGTCTGTTTCAGCTTTTCGACGAACCGCTCCATGCCTACCGAGCCTTGCCCCAACGGCCGTTCCGTCCCGAGCGCGCCGGGAACATCCTTGGGCGGCCAATCGCCGTCCTTGGCGTGAACGCTGATGACTTTGGACGAGAGCACGTCCAGCGCCTCGATCGGGTCGCCTGTGCCGTAAAGAATCATGTTCGCCGGGTCGAAGTTTATGCCGATATTCTCGCGGCCGGTGTCTTTCAGAAAATGCATGAGAACAGGAGCGGGTTCCTGGCCGGTTTCGAGCGCGAATGTCTGGCCGTGACGCGCGGCATGATCGCATACTCGCCGCACCATTTCCCGTACGGCGATGTAATCGGGGTGTCGCTCGTCTTCCGGCACGAACCCGATGTGGCAGGCGATGCTGTTGACTCCGATGGCCGCGGCGAAATCGCTGATTTCGTAGGTTCGCTGCTCGCGTTCGGCGCGCGTGGCGGGCGGGATGAAGCCGACCGTGCGCTCGACAGTGGGAATGTCGGCGTAATTCTCCCCGTTATAGGCGGCAAAAACCGTGACGAGTGTAAAATCCTCGCGCGCCAGATCGTCTTTCCAGAGAGCCGCAAAGTCGCGGTCCAGTTTCACGTCGCCGGCGATTCCCAACTGGCCGCAATGCACTCCCAGAGCCTTGATTCGCGCGAGCGTATCACGCACGGCCCAAAGCATCGCCCCGACTTCACGGTCCCTCAGAACTGGCATTTCACCTTTTCTCCGTTTCTGGCTCTCGATTCTGCCATCAGTTGTGTTAAGCGAACCGCCGCGGCGGAATCTTCCGGCCGGCACATCTCCGGCTGGCGTCCCGCGGAGGCGCACTCCAGAAAATACTCGATTTCAGCTTGATAGCCATCTCTGTCAGGCTGAGGCAATTCTTCCACTTCGCCGTCGGCGCGATGAAGCGCCGGCGGCCGCCCCTCACTGGAATACTCAACAGCGCCGCCGTCTCCCACCACCGTATACTCCATTGAGAACGGATACGACTTGGGATGATGCCAGCCGCCGGAGATCGTGGCGACGAAGCCATCCCTGTAGTAGAGCTGCGATTCGATCACATCCACTTTGCGCTCCAGCGCTTCGTAGCCGGTCGAGGAGACGTACTCGGGCAGGCCGAAGTGCTGGATGCACTGGTCGGCGTCATGGATCACGAGATCGAAAACGCCGCCGCCGCTTTTCGATTTATCGACGTGCCATTTCGCCCAGGCGGGCCCTGCGCAGCGGCGCCGGAAGAAAGCGGCGCGAAGATCGCCGATGCGCGGAAGCGCGTCGCGCAGGGCCACGTATGCCGGGAAGAATCGCAGCACTTGCGCCACCATCAATACGCGTCCGGCTTTGCCCGCCTCCCTGATCATCCGGTCGCATTCTTCTCCGTCGAGCGCCATGGGCTTCTCAACCAGCACGTGCTTGCCATTACGCAGAGCCGCGATGGTGAGGGGCGCGTGAAGATGGGTGGGAAGGCAGAGATCGATTGCATCGATGTTAGGATCGCTGATCGATTCCTCGGGCCTGCTGTACTGGGCGACGGCGGAAAAGTCCATCGGCTCGCCGGGGCCGCCGAGATTGCCTCCCACGCCGCTCAAATCGCCGGATCGCTTGGCCGGATCCTCGCTCACCACCGCGGCCAGTTGGGCCGTGGGGATGTTCCTGATGGCCTTCAGGTGGACCATCCCCATGAACCCGAGCCCGACTACGGCAATTCTCATAACCCAAACATGGTACCATCGGAGCCACGTATGCGACGGCGGAATTTCCTGGCTGCGGGAGCAATGCTGGGACCGGTAGCGGCTTCGGATGCAAACGAGTCCCGGCTGGTCAGTACGATCGGCGACGGACTCGGCCTCACGGCGAAAGAATATTGCGGTCTTCTGGACCGGCTGGCGAAACAGGACCGGCTTGAGGCGGACTCGTATTCGATTGGCGGAGCGGTAGCGGCGCTTGAAAAGAAATTCGCGGACCTGCTCGGCAAGGAAGCCGCGATCTGGATGCCCACCGGCACATTGGCCAACCACGTTGCGGTTCGATCCCTGGCGGGCGAAAAGCGCCGCGTGCTGGTGCAGCAGGAGTCCCATTTATACAACGATTCCGGCGACTGCGCGCAGACGCTCAGCCACCTGAACCTGGTTCCGCTCGCTCCGGGGAAGGCCGGGTTTTCTTTGGAAGAACTTGAGTCCCAGATGGGCCGCAGCGCGAGCGGGCGCGTGTCCACGCCCATAGGCGCGATACAGATCGAAACGCCGGTCCGGCGCAAGGCCGGCGAGCGTTTCGATTTCGGCGAGATGAAACGCATCTCGCACTACGCGCGGCAGCAAAAGATCGGGCTGCATCTGGACGGCGCGCGGTTGCTGCTGGAGTCCGCCTACACGCAGACCGCGCCCCTGCAATACGCGCAATTGTTTGATACAGTCTACGTTTCCCTGTACAAGTATCTGAATGCGGCCAGCGGCGCGATACTGGCGGGTTCCAAAGCGCTGCTCGATCCGCTGGTTCACACAAGACGCATGTTCGGGGGCGGGTTGAACCATGTGTGGCCGTTTGCGAGCGTGGCGCTTCACTTTCTCGATGGATTCGGGCAGCGGTTTCAGTCCGCGGTGAGGGCGTCCGAGGAGGTCATCTCGGTTCTCGAGAAAGACAGCAACTTTGAAATCGCGCGCATCGAGCGCGGCACCAACATCTTCCGGTTCCGTGTGCGAGGCGTCAACGCCGCCATTTACCAGCAGCGGCTGGAGGACGCGGGCATTCGCTCCCGCACGCCGGACAGCCGCGAGTGGTTCCAGATGCAGGTGAATGAAACCTGGAACCGGCGCCCGGCGCGCGAGATCGTCGAGGCATTTCGCAAAGCGCTGGGTTAGCCGCCGGTGGAACTGTAGTTGCGCATGCCGCGATTCCAGATCAGGACCGCAATCACGCAAAACACGGCAGTGACGACAGGCAGCAGCCACGCATAGATCGCATAGCCGCCCGGTCGAAGCACGACAGCCGTTGGATAGAAAGCCGCGAAACCGAACGGCACCACCCAGCTCAACAGAACGCGGACGAAGCCGTTGTAAATGTCGAGCGGATACCGCCCGAACGCGATGAGGTTATAAATGGGGGGCATCACGCCCACTTTGTCCTCATACCAGAACGACACGCTCGCCAAAGCCACGAAGATCGCGGTGTAAAGGAGTCCGCCGCAGAAAGCCGCCAGCGCCAGAAAAGCAATCCCCGCCGGTCCCCACGCTATGTGCAACTGCGGCGCGAGCGTCACGATGAGAAACAAACCGACCACGGCGTCTCCGAGCATTTCAAAGCGCAGTTGCTCGAACAGGATTTGAAACAACGGATGCACGGGGCGCAGCAGAACACGGTCGAACTTACCCTGGATCAGGTATACTTCGCTGAATTGATACAAGTTGACGCTGATCACGTTGAACAGCGACATCGGCAGCAGGGAGAATCCGTAGAGAAACAACAGCTCGGAGAACGACCACCCGCCGACTCCGCGCGAAGGTCCAAAAATCAAAAACACTACGGCCAGCCCGAACACCGTGGCGAGCGTCATGGTGAGAACGCTGATGAAAAAATCCCAGCGGTATTCCATGCGCACTTTCGCGTATTGCATTGCGTACTGGCCGAACAGGGAAAAATAGCGGCGCATCCGTCATCCTCCATGGATCGTGATGCGGCGGCTGAGCCGGTTCCAGAACCAGTTTGAGAAGGCGAGCAGAAGCCCGATCCAGCACCATTCGATCGCCAGCGTGCGCCAGATCTGGCTCCATTCGAGCTTGCCGAGGTAGATCATCAGCGGCGTATAACCGATGTGCTCAAAAGGCAGCCAGCCGCTGATCGCGCGGAGCGGCGCAGGGAACAGCGTCAGCGGGACCAGCAGTCCGCTCAGCAGCTCCTGCATCCAGAATTTGAATCGCAGCAGACCCTGGATGCTCTGCAATTCGATGGCGCAACTACCGACGATAAAATTCACCGACGCCACGAGAAAAACGCTGCCGATCAGCGAAACCAGAAAAGCTCCAAGGTGCGCGGCGTCCGTGGGAGGCTGGACGGGAAAAACCAGAACGAGTAGAACGGTAGTGGGCGCCGCAAGCAGAATGGAACGGAATGCCGCCTCCCCAAGCGCGCGCCCAAGGTAGGTGGACGGAAGGTTCACCGGACGGAGCATTTCCATGCTCACCTTGCCTTCGAGAATGCTCATTGCAAGGTCCCAGTCGATGTTATTGAAGTAAAACGAACGAATGATCCATCCGACTACGACATAGGTGATCATCTCTTCGAAGCGGAAACCGCCGAAACTGTCGCTGGCCGCAAACACCGCTTTCCAAATGAAGTAATAGACAGTGACGCTGAGGAAATAATTCACGACGCCGGTGTAATAGCGCATGCGGTACGCCAGCATGTCCAGAAATCCCATACGGGCGAATTCGGCCAGCACCCGAGCGCTCATGGCACAGGCTCTTCCAGCAGATTCCCCGTGTAGATTTCCTTCACCACTTCATCGATCGACTGCTCCTCAATGGTAATGTCGAGCACCTCCACCCAATTGAGGACTTTCCGGATGATGTCGGCCGTCGAGTGCGACTCGCGGGGAAAGCGCAGACGGACGGTAAGCTCCCCGGACCGCTCCAGCGTGACGCCAGGCAAAGAGAATGTCATCACGCGATGCGCCTGCTCGCGATCCTTGAGGTCGAACTTGATAGCCGTATCGCGCCATAGGCGGCGCTTGAGTTTATCGAGCGGCCCGTCGAACAGTAGCCGGCCTTTGTCGATCACCATCAGCCGGCGGCACAATTCCTCGATCTCGGCCAGATCGTGCGTAGTCAGCAGAACCGTGGTTCCATGCTCGCGGTTGATCTGTTTGAGGAATGCGCGAATGTGGTCCTTGGCGACAATATCCAGACCAATGGTCGGCTCGTCCAGAAACAAAATGGGAGGATTGTGAAGCAGCGCTGCCGCCACGTCGCAGCGCATCCGCTCGCCGAGGCTCAGCTTGCGGACCGGAGTGGAGAGATAGCGGCCTAGCTCGAGCACGTCGTCGAATTGTTTGAGCCGAGCCGTGTAGTCGGCCGCTGATACACCGTAGATGTTTTTCAGCAATCGCAGCGACTCCACCACTGCGATGTCCCACCACAGTTGCGTCCGCTGGCCGAACACCACGCCGATGGTTCGTGTGTAGCGCGTGCGGTCGGCGAAGGGCCGGAAGCCGTTGGACACAATAGTTCCCGAAGTCGGCATCAGAATGCCTGTAAGCATTTTGATCGTCGTGGACTTGCCGGCTCCGTTGGGGCCGATGTAGCCCACCATCTCTCCGGCGGGAATCGCGAAATCGATGCGATCCACGGCGCGAACGATCTTATGCTCGCGCACGAACAAATTCCGCACTGCTCCTAACAGGCCTTCTTTTCGATTGAAGGTGCGGAATTCCTTGACCAGGTCCGCAACTTCAATCAATGCCCCCATGCGTCAATTCAAAAAGTACGTTCGATACAGGGTGTCGCGCTGTTTGGGCACAAAGCCCGCGTCGCGGATGATGCGCCGCAGCTCTTCCTCGTTGGCGCGATTGCGCGCGCCGGCCGCCGACACCACGTTCTCTTCAATCATGATGCTGCCGACGTCGTTGCCGCCGAAGCGCAGGCCCATCTGGCATACCTTGAGTCCCTGCGTGACCCAGGAGGATTGTACGTTCAGAATGTTTTCCAGGTAGAGCCGCGAGATGGCGAGCGTTTTCAAATACTCCACCGAAGTAGCTTCGTGCTTGACAAAGCGCCCAAGCGAGGTGTTCTCGCGCTGGAAGGTCCAGGGGATGAACGCCGTGAAGCCGCCGGTTTCCTCCTGTATCCGCCGCACGCATTCCAGGTGATTGACGCGCTGTTCGATGGTTTCTCCACAGCCGAACATCATAGTCGCGGTGGTGCGCATGCCCAGCCCGTGCGCGGTCAGATGCACATCAATCCATTCCTTCGTCGAGCACTTGAGGCGGCTAATGCGATGGCGCACCTCATCGTCGAGAATCTCGGCGCCGCCGCCGGGAATCGAATGGAGGCCGGAGTCGCGCAGGCGGGCGATCGTGTCGCGGAGGCTGAGGCCGCTGATTTCGGCGATATTGGTGATCTCAGGCGCCGAAAAACAGTGGAGATGGATGCGCGGAAAGCGCTCGCGGATGGAGGCGAGCAGATCTTCATACCAATCGATCTTCAAGTCCGGATGCAGTCCGCCCTGCATCAGAATGCCGGTGCCGCCAAGGTCGATCGTTTCCTGGATTTTTTCGAAGATCACCTCTTTGGGCTGGAGGTATCCTTCCTTATGTCCCATCGGGCGGTAAAAAGCGCAGAAACTGCAATACTCCGTGCAAAAGTTGGTGTAGTTGATGTTGCGGTCGATGATATAAGTGACCACGCCTTCGGGGTGCCGCTTGCGCCGGAGCGCGTCGGCCGCCATGCCGATGCCGATCAGATCATCGCTCGAAAAAAGATCGATGGCCTCATTGTGAGTCATCATACGGGAACCGATCCGGAAACTTTCAGATTAGCCAAATCGCGGGCCATCCGCAGATAGGCGCTCATGCCCTGGTAGTCGCGATCTTCCAGCTCGAAGGCGATATGGCGGGTCAGATACTCCCGGCCGAGGGCTTCCGGGATGTTGCGCGGCGCGCATTCCTGGGCGAGGATTTCGTCAAGATGCGCAAGGCCGTAGCGGCACGATTCGACGAACAGAGACTGCAATGAGCGGTCCAACTTGTCCGGACGTCCCGACCACAGCGCGAAGATCATAGGCAGTCCCGTGAGATTCATCCACTCTTCGCCCAGATCGAGCACTTCGTAATCCCGGCGAAGCTGGATAGGATCGAGCCTGAGCGCGGGATCGCCGATGATAAGAGCGGCATCGGCCTCCTGAAGCATGTCCGTCAATTCGGCCCGCCGGCCGAAAACGCGCGGCTCCGAGCCGAAGCGTTCGGCAAGGAGGATCCGGGCCAATGTCACGGATGTGCGGGAACCGATATCGGCGGCCAGCGAAGCCACTTTCGATAGCGGCGTCCGGGAGATCAGGAGAATGCTTCGCACCGGGCCGCGGCAGCAGATCCCCACTTCCGGCAGCCACTCCAGGCCCTGCCGCTCAATCTCGATAACCGGCAGTATGCCTATGTCGGCTGCGCCATCGCGGACATGATCGGCGCACTCGGAAGGCAACGCGAATTCCAGGTTGATGGAGTCGCCAAGCGGCGTGCGCTCGAAGCCCCAGACCAGCGGAGTTGTGTTGAGGTAGCTTACGGCGGACACAATTGGCCTGGGCGGTTGGTTCTGGCGGAGAGTCAAATTCGAGTTTAACATGCATGCTGGAAGAGGCCGATACCGGATATGGCTACGATTAAGATTTCCATCACGCTTCAGGATGATCAGGTTGAAGAACGAGGCCCCGGAAAAGGGAAGGCCGCATGAGCGGCATCACTTTCGACGCTGGTGGGCGCCCAGGATTCTTCGCACCTCCGCCGATGCTTCCCCTTATCTCCCAAACGCCTTCGCCAGGGTCAGGGTTTTGTCGACCTTCGGATACCAGCCCCGCGAAGCGTGCTTCGATGTATGCAGATAGCATCGCACGCGAACCTGGTTTCTCTGGATCGTCAGGAGGCGGCTCATCGGAATGTTCGCGCGCCCGTGACTCGCCGACAGCGCCGACACGTTCATGAAATGCACGCCCCACTTAGTCTCGATGTGCGATTTACCGCCGTAAGTATCGTCCGGGTGGGTGTGAGTATGTCCGCCCAGCCACATCGCGATAGCGCCGGGATTCGCTTCAAGATAACGCTCGAACGCCTGTGCGTCCGGCTTGCCGTCGACCCAATACAGATACGAGGCGCCCTTTGGAGAACCCTGTGGGAAGTAGCCGTGATAGTGCGACTTCCAATCACCGTTTTCGTCCCTACGCATTCCCTCCCATTCGCCGCTCGCGACCGTAGTGTTCTTGAGCATGTAGTGATGCGCCGAGATGATGATTTTGTCGCGATTCGACTCGACCATTTTCTTCCACCACGCGAACGTTTCGCCGGTCACGACTCCCCCGGGATTCCCGCCCAACGTACCGCGGCCGGCCTTTTGTGATGGCTCGTTGATGTCGCTCATCATCAGGAACAGAATGTTTCCGACGCGGAACGAATAGCGTTCCCACGTTCCTTCGGTTTTGTACTTGCGCCGCCGCGGGTCGAGCTGTGAATGCCTGGTGTTCTCACCCAGCGGGTCGACCCACTTGCGCCACCACCAATTTTTCGGTTCGTCGAGACCGCTGCGGTCGTGATTGCCACAGACGTTGTAGACGTCTTCGCGGCGGTGCTTCTTCAGCGCCCCGAATTGGCGCACCACCTCCTCGCCTTCGTCGTCCCGCGGAACCGCCTGTCCGCCAGACTGGTCGCCCAGGTCGAGCGCAATCTCCCAATCGAAATCCGATTCGGAGTGCCCGATCGCCTCAACGAGGCTTTCGCGGCCGTTGCGCTTGTCGGTGCCAACGTGCGCGTCGCTGAAGGCCCACAGGTTGAGCGTGTCGGCGAAGGACTGCGCCGCAGGCGCCAGTGCGGCGGGAGCAGCCGCGCCGTGCATGAAAGTTCGCCGGGTGATCATTGCTTGCAGTAGTTGATGCTACCAAACCCCTCCGTTCTTTTTGTGTGGTGGATCCGGAAGGCCGCCGAACCTGATCTGCAAGACTAGAAAGTGGACTACAGCACGAGAATCGGGTGGTACAGGTTCGGGAGCTTCGCCTCGCCAATCGCTACCAGGTCGCCTTGGGGGCCGATTGCCTTTACATATCGGGTGTCGCCGCGCGCACGAAACGGGGAAACGCGGAAGTCGCGGCCCTGCCGGATCTGGCTCGCCGTAATCGCATCCACTTGCTCGTTGGGAAACTGCGGAAGCAATTGCGAGGTTGGAATCACGGCTTGCTGAAGGCGGCCTTGCCCGGCCAGCGCTTCGATCTCCGGAATGGTTCTCGCGGTCTCCATGGAAAACCCACCGCTCTCGGTTCGACGCAACGAATCGAGGAAAGCGCCGCATCCCAGTTGCTGTCCGAGATCGGCCGCAATGCTTCGCAAGTAGGTGCCGGCCGAGCAATGTACACGAACCCTGATCCAATCCTGTCCGCATTCGACGAGATCGAGAGAATAAATGGTTACTTGGACAGGCTTCAGCACGACCGGAATCTGTTTACGTGCAAGCTTGTATGCAGGAACCCCGCCGATTTTCTTGGCGGAGATGGCGGGGGGCGTCTGAAGAATCGTTCCGCGATAGCGATCCAGGGCCAGCTCCATCGCGGCAGGGTCCAGAGTTACTGCAACCGGCTCCGATGTGGGAGTTCCGTCGCGGTCGCAAGTGTCCGTGGAGTAGCCGAAACGGACTCTGGCCTCATACTTCTTATCGCTGCGCATATAGAATTGCGCCAGCCTGGTGGCCTTTTCGAGCACCAGCGGCAGGACGCCAGTGGCCATCGGGTCGAGCGTGCCCAGATGCCCTACCCGTCGTGTTCCGGCCAGCCGGCGCATCTTGTTCACCGCGTCGTGGGAAGTCCAGCCTACAGGCTTGTCGACAACGATCACTCCGTCCATGCAGAATCCAATGTAGCAATTGGCGCGCTTAGCCCGGCGAAACATGGCTCATAAGGATATTATCGAGGAGGGAGCGTATTTCTTGGCCTGATCATGTCCATCCCTACGACCAACTCCAAGGCGGCCAACGAAACCCAGCAACTCTCGCATGAGGATCTGCAGCGAGCCTACCGGCTGATGCTGTTGTCGCGGCTGCTGGATGATCGCGAAGTGCTGTTGAAAAGGCAAAGCAAGATTTTTTTCCAGATCAGCGGCGCCGGCCACGAAGCGATACAGGTGGCGGCGGGATTGCTGCTGCGTCCGGGCATCGACTGGATTTATCCGTACTATCGGGACCGTGCGCTTTGCCTGACGCTGGGGGTAACGCCGCTTGAAATGCTATTGCAGGCGGTGGGAGCGGCCGCGGATCCCTCCTCTGGCGGACGGCAAATGCCGTCGCATTGGGGCCACGCGCGCTGGAACATAGTTTCGTCCTCCTCGCCGACCGGGACGCAGTTTCTACAGGCGGTGGGGTGTGCCGAGGCTTCTTTACGCCTGAACCGCGACCGGGAAGAGATTACGCTTGTGGCGAGCGGGGACGGCGCTACCAGCCAGGGCGAGTTCTGGGAATCGCTGAATCTGGCTTCGCTCGGAAAACTTCCCCTGCTTTATCTGATTGAAGATAACGGCTATGCGATTTCGGTGCCCATTGAAGAGCAGACGGCCGGAGGAAAGATCTCCGCGCTGGTGCGGCAGTACCCGCATCTTTTGGCGCTCGAAGTGGATGGCACGGATCTTCCGGCAAGCCATGATTGCCTGAAGGAAGCGGTGGCCTGGTGCCGTTCGCGAAAAGGACCGGCGCTGGTGCACGCGCACGTCATCCGCCCTTACTCGCATTCGTTGTCCGACGATGAGCGGCTCTATAAGCCGGAATCTGATCGTGCGGAAGAATCGCGGCGTGACCCGCTCTTTCGCTTTCCCGAGTATTTGCTGGCGGAGGGTGTCGTTGACCGCCACACGCTGCAACTGATGGGGCATGAGGTTGAAGCGGAGGTGCGGGAGGCGACGGATGAAGCTTTGCGCTCTCCGGCGCCCGCGTCCGGGTCGGCATTGCGATTCCTGTATTCGGATCGGGTAGATGCAGCCTCGCAAGCGTTCGTCTCTCAGCCCGTGCTGTCAGGCGAACCGCGCACGATGGTGGACAGCATCAATCTGACGCTGGCCGAGGAGATGCGAAGCAACCCGATGATCCTGGTGTTTGGCGAAGATGTCGCCGATTGCGGCCGGGAAGAGAACTTGCCGCTGGTGAAAGGTAAGGGTGGCGTCTTCAAGGCCACGCACGGCCTACAGCGGGAGTTCGGCGGCCAGCGCTGCTTCAACACGCCGCTGGCGGAGGCTTCGATCGTTGGGCGCGCCATCGGACTGGCTACGCGCGGCTTCAAGCCGGTGGCGGAAATCCAGTTTTTCGATTACATCTGGCCGGCGATGATGCAGTTGCGCAATGAGCTGGCGACATTGCGCTGGCGATCGAACAACGTCTTTTCCTGTCCGGCGGTGATCCGAGTGGCAATCGGGGGCTATCTGGGCGGAGGGTCCATCTATCACAGCCAGTCGGGCGAGGTTACCTTCACGCATATTCCCGGCTTACGCGTGGTGATGCCTTCCAATGCTCTGGATGCGTGCGGGCTGCTTCGAACAGCGCTGCGAGCCGACGACCCCGTGCTCTTTCTCGAGCACAAAAAGCTGTACCGCGAGCCCCATAACCGGTCTCCACACCCCGGCGCCGGCTACACGATCCCGTTCGGACTCGCGCGGACAGTAAAGCCGGGCCAGCACCTTACGATCATTACCTACGGGGCGCTCGTGCAGAAATCGTTGGTTGCGGCAACGCAACTGGAGCGGGTGAATCCGGAGCGGACAATTCGGATTCTGGATCTTCGTTCGCTTGCCCCCTACGATTGGACTGCGATTTCCGAATCGGTGAAGCAGACCAGCCGCGTGCTGGTTGTCTACGAAGACGTTCTGAGCTGGGGTTACGGCGCCGAAATCGCGGCGCGAATCGGATCGGAGTTATTCGAGTTTCTGGACGCGCCCGTGGGCCGCATCGGCGCGCTGGACACCTGGGTCGCCTACAATCCCATGCTTGAGAACGAGATCCTTCCTCAGACGGAGGACATTGCGCGGGAAGCGGAGCGGCTGCTGCATTATTGACGCTCAGAGCGTTGTGATAACGTAGAGCCATGTCAGACGTCGTCTATCGCAGCCAGGTGCGCATTGAGCGCGTGAAGGGTCCCGTCCGCAGGGCTTACCTGCCCGCCGAAAAGGAGCCTGTTGTGTTCGGCGTTCACGGTGAAATTGCCGGACATTACAAGGTTCCGCCCGATCTGTTCGAGCCGCGTGCAACAACGCTCGACTACGTGGTGGCTTCGGCGGCCGGTTGACTCACCGGCACCTTCGGAGGCGCGCTGGAAGCGCGTCAAATTTCCGCCGCCAATGACCGGCTGAGCGCGGAGGCGGTGGGAGAGGTTGAGAAAGAAGAGAATGTGCTGGTAATCAAGCGCATCCGGGTGAAGATGCAATTAAAGGCTTCGCCGGAGCATAAGGAAACCATCGACCGCGTGTTCGGCATGTTCGCGGACCGGTGCCCGGTGTACCGGACACTGAAGCCGGCGATCGATTTCAGCCTGGAGCTGGAGCTGATTCCCGAAGCAGGCTAAAACGAAAGCCGGGGCGCGAACTGCATCCGCGGCGGCAGGCAGCGATCCACCTTCTCATGACAGACCCCGTGTCATGATACAACGCAATTATGCCGATTACTCGCCGGTCCTTGTTGGGGGCAGCGGCCCCGGCTTTTTTGCGCGGAGCACAGCCGCCTAATTTCCTTCTGCTGATCACGGATCAGCAGACACACTTCGCCCTCTCGTGCGCCGGAAACCGCTGGCTCAACACTCCCGCTATGGACGCCATCGCCGCCCGCGGCACACGATTCGCCTCGGCCTATTGCCCGTATCCGGTGTGTTCGCCTTCGCGGAGCAGCATCTTTTCCGGCGCCATGCCCCATGTGACGGGGGTCATGGTCAACGGCAGGCCGATCCGGGCGGGCCTGCCTACGCTCGGTGAAGTGTTTTCCCGCGCCGGCTACCAGACCGCCTACGGAGGCAAGTGGCATCTGCCCCGAAGTTTTGACGGGATGACGGGTTTCACGAAAATCATCGGCGGCAGCGCCATGGGTGCAGATATGGACGCACCGCTGGCAACCGCCACGGCGCGCTGGCTCGAAGGCCGCCCGAAGGAACCGTTCTTTCTGGTTGCCTCATTCATGAATCCGCACGATGTCTGCGAGTGGATTCGACAACATAAAGGAACTAGAGAACACCCGAAGCTGGCCGGCTATCCGCCCGCTCCCGCGAATCTCGAGAACGATCCGCAAGAACCGGAATGCATCCAATACCATCGCCAGCAGGGCTACGATCGCATGTCGGAAGCAGTGGGGATCGCGGCACAATGGCGCGCGCAAGAGTTCCGGCAGTACCTGCACGACTATTACCGGCTGGTGGAGCAGGTGGACCGCGACGTGGGCCGAGTGCTCGACGCCCTTAGCGCCGCGGGTCTGGCGGAGAAGACTGTTGTGGCGTTCTGCTCCGATCACGGCGAAGGCATGGGCGGGCACCGGTGGGTGCAAAAAGCCTCGCTTTACGAAGAATCGGCTCGAGTGCCCTTGATTCTGGCCGGTCCGGGGATCCCGGCGCGAAAGGTGAATTCGAAGCTGGTCTCATTGGAAGACCTGATGCCTACCTTCTGCCGGATGGCAGGATTGCGTGTCCCTGAGTCCTCGATGGGAACCGGCCTGTTCAAGGAATCGCGCACGCAAGTGGTTTCCGAGCTGCGCTACGGCGACGAAACGCGTGAAGGCCGGATGCTGCGGACCGCGCGCTACAAATACATTCGCTTCCGCAGCGGTCGAAACCCGGAGCAGTTATTCGACCTGAGCAAAGATCCGGGAGAAACCAGAAACCTGGCTGCAAGGAGCGAGTCGCGCGAGCCGCTTCAGCGCCACCGGACTTTGCTGGATCAGTGGATGAAACAGACGCGTGATCACTTTCCCGGCTAAGCAACGTCTGGCAGGCCTGGGTTTGTTGCTCTTGCCGTCACTGGTCACGTTCGCCATCTACTGGCCTGCGTTGGCAAGCTGGTTTCAGCAGGACGACTATGCCTGGCTCGGGTTGCTGCGCGACGTCCGTGAAGGGGGCAGTCTATGGGACGCCCTGTTCGCGCCTTCGCAACACGGCACCTGGCGTCCGCTGGGAGAGCGGGCGTATTTCCTTCTGTTTCCATGGGTGTTCGGATACGAGCCATGGCCGATGCGTGCCTGGGCGTTTCTCACCTTCTGTGGGGCAATGGCGCTGCTCTCCTCGCTGGTCCTGCGCCTGACAGGCTCGCGCGCCGCTGCCGTTCTGGCGCCGGTGCTGTGGGCCGTGAACAGCAAGCTCACGATTGTGATGGTATCCAATGGCGCTTATATCCATCTGCTGTGCGGATTTCTGCTGCTGCTGGCGCTCTGGAATTTTCTGCGTCATCTGGAATCGGGCCTGAGGCGCCACTTGGCACTCGCCTGGGCGGCTTACCTGGCCGCGTTTGGAGCAATGGAAACAAGCGTCGTTTTCCCGGCTCTGGCGACGGCGTTGTGTCTGGCGGTGGCGCGCGAGAAACTGCGCCTCGCTCTGTGGTTCTGGCCGGCCTCGATTGCCTACTTCCTGCTTCACATGACGTTCGTACCGAAGACGGCGGGGGGCTCCTACGGCATGCATTTCGACGGTTCGATGCCCGTATCGCTCGGCCGGTACTGGCTTTGGTCGTTTGAGCCGGTGAACATCGCCGCCTTCACCTGGATTACGGAGCCGGCCGCGCGCTGGGGGACCGCTGCGCTAAGCATCGTCCTGGCCGGATTTGTCCTGGCAGATGCGTGGCGCAAACAATTCGTTCCTCTGTTATTTCTGGCATGGTTTGCCATCCTGCTTGGCCCAGTGCTGCCGCTCAAGGAACACATCGCCGACTATTATCTGACCGTGCCGCTGTGCGGACTGGCGGCGCTTGCGGCTTGGGCAATCGCCCGCGCCTGGCCGCGGCGATGGCTAAGGGTTGTCGCAGCCACGATGCTTCTTTATTATCTCGGAATCTCGATTCCGTCGGCGCATGGAGCGGCGCGCTGGTGGTATCAACGCGGACAGGCGGCCGAGCGGCTGGTCCGCCGCGTGTTCGCCGTGCGAGCCGCCAATCCCGGAAAGATCCTGCTGCTGGAAGGCGTAACCGACGAGCAGTTTTGGAGCGCGTTGGCGCATTACCCCTTCGTCGAGCGAGGGAAAACGTACGTTTATCTGGCCACGGGAACCGAGCTTCGGATCCTGCCGCACCCGGAGAGCGGTGTAAAGCTGGAGGAGTTTTTTCTTGCGCCCGAGGAAACGGAGAGGCTTGATCGGGAAGGGTTGCTGGTGCGGATGAAGGCGCCCTACTAGACGCCGCAGGCGGCGGCTTCGTAGCCATGCAGCCCCGCGACCGGACTTCGGCGCATAAACTCGGTGAATTCGCCGGCGGTCATCGGCTTGCCGAAATAGAAGCCCTGGGCCATGTCGCAATTGTGGTGCCGGAGAAACTCCGCCTGCTGCTTGGTCTCGACGCCCTCGGCTACCACGCCCATACCCAGGGCGTGCGCCAGCCCGATCATCGCCGCGATGATTTCTTCGTCATTGCTCCCCGTACCCACGCCGTGCACGAATGAGAGGTCGACCTTCAGGCAATTTACGGGGAATTGCCGAAGGTAGGTAAGCGAGCAATAGCCGGTGCCAAAATCATCGAGCACCAGAGCCACGCCGGCTTTCTGCAGGTCGCTGAGTTCCTGCCGGACGCGATCGGATCGCTCCAGAAGAACACTCTCGGTAATCTCCACTTGAAGGCGTCCGGGAGCGACCCCGCTTTTTTCAAGATGCCGGAGAAAGCCCTGCGCCGCGTGGTCGGCGCCCAACTGCGTCGCCGACAGGTTAACGGCCACGTGGATGGGCGGAATTCCGGCGGCATCCCACTTTCGAATCTGACGGCAGACCTGGGAAAGAACCATGTCCCCGAGCCGGTGGATCTGGCCGCTCTCCTCGGCGATTTCCACAATTCGCAACGGCGACGCGTTGATCGATGACGGATCGCGAAGCCGCAGCAGAGCCTCAGCGCCGGTCACGCGCCCGGAACTCATGTCGATTATGGGCTGAAAGACCACTAATAGCAGCCCGGAATCGAGACATCCGCGCAATTGCTCCCCTAGCCGTAAGCGCTCATGGTCGGGATTCTGGGCGGCGTCGTAAAAGCGGAAAGTGTTGCCGCTGTCCCGTTTAGCCGCGAGCGTGGAAAGCTCCGCCGCATGAAACAGCCCGTCCACGCTATGGCTGTTGTCCGGATGCAGAGCGATTCCAATACTGGCTTGCAGCGTGAGTTTCTCTTCGCCTACCTGGAACGGTTCCTCGAAAGCGTGTACCATGCGCTCGGCGATATCCTTCACCTCCTCCCGAAGGAAGAAGTCGCGCAGCAGAATGCCGAAGGATGCCGCTCCCAGGCGAGCCAGAGTATCCGCGGCCCTGATTCTCGATTCCAGGCGGCGCGCCACCGCCATGATCACTGTCTCGGTTAACACGGCGCCGTGGTTTGCCGAGCTGCCGGAAGGGGAAAGATCCACCAGCAATATAGCGGCCTTGCATCTGTTCCGCCGGTATTGTTTGCAGGCCTGGCGCAAACGCTGGCGAAGCACGCCGCGGTCGGGAAGGCCTGTCAGATAGTCGTTGCGAGTCCCGCACTTCACCTGACGTGGCGCCGCATTCAAAACTGCCGCCTGGTTGTCGGGCAGGACGCGAAATCTCTTTTTCTCCACTCTTACACTGCCGAGCGGCGGGGAAAGGTAAATGTACTTGGGCTGTATCCGGGTTCCGTTTCGCACACGAACAACGGGCATCCGTGCAGCTCGCCTGAGTATGGAAGGCAGGGAACCGGCTTTGGCCGGCAGGAACCCAGCGGAGATGAGGTAAGAAAGGTTTTCCTTCGGCCTGAGGCCGGCAAGAAAAGCGGACAACGCCTCGAAACCACCTTCCACCGGCCCGATTTCGACAACGTAGAGGCTCGCGGCGGAGGCAGATCGGGAGGTCACACGAGGCTGCATGATGGTGGCTGACGTATCATCATACGTCAAAAGCATACTTCCGCAAAACGTAATTCTCATCTTTTCAAATAAATATTTCAGGCAGTTTTCCGGAATCATTTTTTCTCGCGGGGAAATCTCAATCGGGTACTAGAAGCTTCAGTATTCACGGCCCGCCGCGCGGCGCGCCAGGAGGTTCCCCTACACTGAAAAGACGGACCCCCTTGAGAACAACATCCGACTCCCACGTACGCCAGGCCCGGGTACCCTCCGTGGCCAAAATCAATCTCTCGCTGTTGGTGTTGCGGCGGCGCGTAGACGGCTTTCACGAGTTGCGCACCGTATTTCAGACGATATCGCTTGCCGACGAGTTGGAGATCAGATTTGCTCCATCGGGCCGGGGCGAGGTTACCATCGACTCGAGCGTCGAGATTGACGGCAATCTTGCGGTCCGTGCCGCCCGGATGTTGATCGATGAGGAGGGGATTGGCGGATCGTGCCACCTCCGGCTGGTCAAGAGAATCCCGATGGGGGCTGGGCTGGGCGGCGGATCGAGCAATGCTGCCGCAACCCTGCTCGCGATTCCCGCGCTCGCCGGCAGGCGGATGGGACCGGAAAAATTGCATGCCCTTGCCGAGCGGCTCGGCAGCGATGTCCCCTTCTTTCTGCGCGGAGGAACCGCGCTCGGATTGGGCAGAGGAGAAGAGATCTACCCCTTGCCCGAGGCCGGCCGCCGCTGGGGGATTCTTCTGCTGCCTGGAATCCATGTTGCGACGGCGGAGGCCTACGCCGGATTGGGGCGAGAATTGACCCTCCCGTCGGATTCACGTATCATGAATAGTTTCCAGTCTTTCGTCTGGGGAATCGAGGCAGGACTTCCGGAAACATCCGGGCAAGCGGTTTGCCAAAACGATTTTGAGGAGGTCGTGTTCCGCCGGTATCCCCGGCTTTCACTGCTGAAGAGTGCATTGGTTGAAGCAGGCGGCGCGCCTGCAATGATGAGCGGGAGCGGGTCCGCGTTGTTCGCCTTGTTCGCGGCCAGGCGGGAAGCCGAGAGGGCGTCCCGGTCGCTCCTGGATGAGAAAAGGGTACTGTTTCGCACTATTAGTCGCGCCCGATACCATTCCTTGTGGATGAGAAGCCTTCGGGAGCATGTTTTGGATCGCATATGGCCGCCGCAAAGCCGGTACGCAGAATGAGTTTTGACCGTCTTAAAGTTTTCACGGGGAACGCGAATGTGGATCTCGCCGGGGAGATCTGCAACCATTTGAATTGTCCTCTGGGCCAGGCGGAAGTAAAGACATTTCAGGACGGCGAAATCCACATCCAGATCCTCGAGAATGTTCGTGGGGCCGACGTTTTTGTGGTGCAACCAACCTGCACTCCGGTCGAGCGGCACCTGTTGGAGCTACTGTTGATGATCGACGCATTAAAGCGCGCCTCTGCGGACCGGATCACGGCAGTGCTACCCTATTATGGGTACGCTCGTCAGGACCGGAAAGATAAACCGCGAGTGCCGATCTCGGCCAAACTCGTGGCCAGTCTGCTGGAAACGGCAGGCGCCAACCGGATTCTGGCGCTGGATCTGCACGCCGCTCCCATCCAGGGCTTCTTCAATATCCCGGTGGATCACTTGTTTGCCACGCCGGTGACCATTGAACACTGGTCGAAGCTGGATTTGGCGGACCTGACGGTTGTTAGCCCCGATGCGGGCGGAGTGGAGCGGGCGCGCGCGTTCGCCAAGCGCTTGAGTGCGCCTCTGGCGATCATCGACAAACGCCGCGAAGAGGCCAATGTCGCCGAGGTGGTTCACATCATCGGTGAAGTGGAGGGTAGGAACTGTCTGATCGTGGATGACATTATCGACACGGCGGGAACCCTGGTGAAGGCCGCCGAAGCCTTGCTCAAACGAGGCGCGGCTTCGGTTTCCGCCTGCGCCACGCACGGCGTGTTGTCCGGTCCGGCGGTGCAGCGCATCGAGGATTCCGATTTGCGGGAAGTTGTGATCACCAACTCCATACCGCCCAGCGAGGAAACCCTACGATGCCCGAGGATGAAGATTCTGTCGGTTGCGTCCCTATTGGCGCGGGCGATTGAATCCATCCACGAGGAAACCAGCGTCAGCACGCTGTTTGTATGAAAGTAAGGAGTTAGCGCATGCGAAAAGATATTACGGTGGCGGCGTCGCCACGCACCACCAGAGGCAAGAACGAAGCAAGGCGGCTGCGCGCCGCGCACCGCACGCCCGCCGTCGTATACGGAGTGGGCAAGGACGCCATCGCCCTCTCCGTGGATCCGAAGGACATCAACAGGATTTTGCATAGCGCGTCCGGGCACAACACGGTTTTTAACCTCGACGTGCAGGGGATCGAGAATACCCCGGCAATGATTGTGGCTACCCAGAACGATCCGGTCACGGATCGCCTGCTGCACACCGACCTGCTGCGCATCGACCTGAGCAAACGGATGTCCGTAAAAGTCGCGGTGCATCTGAAAGGCGAGCCGAAGGGCGTGAAACAGCAGGGCGGCATTCTGGAAGTGGTGACACGGGAAATTGAAATTGAGTGTCTGCCTGACGAAATTCCGGAGCATCTGGACGCCGACGTGTCGCATCTCATGATCGGCCTGAGCCTGCGCGCGCAGGAAGTCATGCTCTCGGGCTCGATGAAGCTGGTGGGGCATCCCGAGCAGGTGGTGGCGCATGTGGTTGGCCAAAAGGTGGAAGCCGCCGCCGAACCCGCGGCGGAAGCCGTCGTGGCCGAACCGGAAGTGATCAAGAAAGGAAAGAAGGAAGGGGAAGCGGAAGGCGAGAAGAAAGCCGAGAAAAAGAAATAGCGCGCATTTTCGGCACCCAAATGGCGCATCATGGATGGGGAACATTGGCTTGTGGTGGGACTGGGCAATCCCGGCCCCGAATACGAGTTTTCGCCCCATAACCTGGGATTTCTGGTGGCGGACCGCATTGCAATACGAAACGGCATCCGGGTTACGCGCCCGGATTCGCAATCGCTGACCGGGGCGGGCGTCATCGCGGGTAAACCGGTGCGGGTCGCCAAGCCGCAAACGTATATGAATCTGAGCGGCGGCCCCGTGCGGCTGCTTGCGGCCAAGCATGAGGTGGCGTTTGATCGGGTGATCGTCGTCTATGACGACCTCGATTTGCCCTGGGCGTCGGTTCGCGTCAGGGCCAAGGGATCGGCTGGCAGCCACAACGGCATGAAGAGTGTCGTGGGCAGTTTGGGGACAAGGGAGTTCCCACGGGTTCGAATCGGGATTCATCCCGGCCATCCGGTGAGCAGCGGGAAGGATTTTGTGCTGGATCCTATGAAAAAGGGCCAGCGAGCGGAATTGGATTCGCTGCTTGACTATGCCAGTCAGGCAGTGGAGACCATAATTGCCGAAGGCGTCGAAAAGGCCATGACGAAATATAATCGTCGCGCCGGAGGCTCAACTCAAGAGGTAGCATGAGAATCTACGAAGAGTTATTCATCCTCAAACCGGATGCAAGCGAAGAGCAGACCGATTCGGTTGTGGATCTGATCCGAAACATAATAACCGGCGCCGATGGCGTGGTTGACAAAGTCGATAAATGGGGCATACGGAAGCTGGCCTACAAAGTAGAAAAGCTCAGTGAAGGCTTTTACGTGCTGATTCAGTTTTCGGCCAACCCTGAAGTTGTAAAGGAAATCGAGCGCCGGCTCCGCGTCAACGACCTGGTGATCAAGTACCTCACCGTCCGCATTGACGAAAAGCTCAAGTGGCTGGAGAAGCGAAAAAAGATCCGCGAGAAGCGCGCCGCCAGGAAGCCGCCGCCGTCGCCCGTGATGGCGCCCGCGGCGCCCCTCGCTCCGGCGATGCCTGGCCCCCCCATCGAACCGGCGGCGGTAGACGCCGGCCCCGCACAGGAGCAGTAAAGGAGAAAGATAACCATGGCGGATTTTAAGGGCGGAAAACCCATCAGCGCCTCGCAGAAGCCGACAGGCGGGGACAAGGCCTTCGCACCGGGCAAGAAGCAGTATTTCCGGCGCAAGAAAGTGTGCCGGTTCTGCGTGGAGCGAATCGACGACATCAATTACAAGGACTTGCGGCTGCTGAACGCGTTTATCAGTGAGCGCGGCAAGATCGTACCGCGCCGTATAACAGGAGTTTGCGCTCCGCATCAGCGCCGGTTGAGTGAAGCCGTGAAACAGGCGCGCAATATTGCATTGCTGCCGTTTGCGGGCGGAGCTTGAGCAGAGGGATAAATAATGGAAGTCATACTTCGCGACGATGTAAGTAAGCTCGGCACACGAGGCCAGATCGTCAAGGTGTCGCCCGGCTACGCGCGGAATTTCCTCATTCCCCGCAAGCTGGCGGTCCCGGCTACGGACGCCAACAAGAAAATCATCGAACAGGAGCGCCACGCACACCTGCGGCGTGAAGCCAAGCTCTCCTCCGAAGCGGCGGAGCTGGGGCGAATGCTCTCAGGCGTGGCCGTCACCATCAGGCAGAAGGCCGGCGAACACGATCAGTTGTTCGGTTCGGTAACGGCGGCCGATATTTCGACGGCTCTCGAAAAACAGGGCTTCACCGTGGATCGCCGGAAGATCCATCTCGATGAGAATATCAAGCAGCTTGGCCAGTACAAGGTAGCGCTCAAGCTGCACCCTGAGGTGGGCTGTGAGGTCACTGTTCTTGTCGAAAAGGAAGAGTAGATCGGCGCTAAAAAGCCGGAACAGGCTGGCATGACCTACTTTGACTTGAGCGGCCAGGTGGCCGTGGTAACCGGAGCCGCGACGGGTATTGGTGAAACGATCGCGCGCCGTCTCGCCGGGGCCGGAGCCACGGTCGTGGTGGCCGACATCGATGGCCCCGGCGCCGCCCAGGTTGCGGTCTCGATCGGTGCTCCCGCTTTCACCTGCCCGCTGGATGTAACCCAAACCGAATCGGTCGAGTCCGCCGTGCGCGCCATTCTGGAGCGAACCGGCCGCATCGACATCTGGGTGAATAACGCCGGCATCGGAGGCAAGGCGGCGCCCATCTGGGAGCAGACGGACGAGGACTGGAGGCGGGTTGTCGCAATCAATCTTGACGGCGTTTTCCATTGCTGCCGGGCGGTTGTTCCGCACATGCGCCAGCGCGGTTACGGACGTATCGTCAACATCGCCTCGATCGCCGGCAAAGAGGGTAATCCGAACATGACCGGATACTCGGCAACCAAAGCCGGCGTCATCGGCCTGACCAAATCGCTCGCCAAAGAAGTGGCGCGCGAGGGCATTTGCGTGAATGCCGTCACCCCGGCCGTCATTCGCACCAAAATTCTCGATCAGCTTAGCGACGAGCAGGTTTCCTACATGACGGCGAGAATCCCGATGGGCCGCACCGGCACCACCGAGGAGATCGCCGCCGTGGTCCATTTCCTTTCCAGTCCGGACTGCTCTTTCGTAACCGGGCAGTGCTACGATGCAAGCGGGGGAAGGGCCACTTACTGACGTGATCATCACAGCCGGCCAGTACAGCCAGACTTCGACCTACGATCTTCTGGCCGCGGCGGCGCGAGGGCTCATCGGCGTCGACCAGCGCCTGCTGGGTGTTATCGCCGAACGCGGCGAGGAGGCCGTCCTTGATATCGTCCGCTTCGCGCTTGCCGAGCGGGCCACCGACCGTATCAATCTGGAAGAGGATCTGCTGGCTCTGGTTCAATACCTCGGCTCCCCGGCGGCGATTCCTTTTCTGATTGATTACTTGCGGCGGAATCCTTCCGATCCTCCCGAAGATCTGCTGCATGCGTTCCAGCGAATCGGCGAGCCGGTGATCGGGCCGCTGGTGGAGCTTTACAAGCAATTGGGGCCGGAGCCCGGCTCCGATGTCGTGTTCGTCATTGCGGCGCTTCGCCATCGGGACCCGCGCATTCTCGCGGTTCTGGAACAAAGAGTGGAGCACGATCCGGGCGACGCGGCATTCCTGATGGGCGTGCATGGCGATCCGGCCGCGCGTCCCATTCTGGAGGCTCTGGCCAGGCGAGCCGCGGGAAATCCCGAATTCGCGGCGCTCATCGGCGGTGAGGTGGCGGAAAGCCTGAAACTGCTCGATGAACCGTTTGAGGACGAGCCGCCGGAACCAGTGAGTTTGTGGGACCTGTATCCGGAGCATATCGAACCCGTTTTCGAGGTTCTCACAACCGAAGAAAAACTCGGATTCCTTCGTTGTTCCTCAGCCGAGTTGCGCGCCGACGCGGCTACCAGCTTCATCGACCGCGAGATACCGCCCGAAGTCGAACAGGCGCTCATCGAGCTTGCCGAAAACGATCCTAATGTCGGCGTCCGCGCGGTGGCCTGCGCGGCGCTGGCCGAAGCAGCCGACGAGGAGCACGTCGAACGGCTGCTGCTCTCCAAATTGCGGGACAGCAAGATTGCTCCGCCGGAACGCTGCGGCGCGCTGCTCGGCCTGGCCGCCAAGTCCAGGCAAACGCCCGAAATCGGCGCCTACATCGAAGAGTTTTACGCCAATCCGGCCACCACCGCGCGAGCGATGGAAGCGATGTGGCGCAGCATGGACATGCGTTATGCCGATATCTTCAGGCGGCATCTGAACGACGCCGATTTCGATGTGCGCCGCCAGGCGATTAAAGGCGCCGGTTTCGCGCAGCTCGCCAGCGAAGCGCCCAAGTTGCTGGAACTGTTCGAAGACGAGGAGTTTCGCCTGGATGCGCTGTTCTCCTATGCTATGGTGACGCCAGTGGAAAAGCTGGTTCGAAGCGACATGCTCCAATTAATGCAAAAGATCGAGCATCTGGCCGGCGGGCTTTCCGACGCCGAGGGCGAAGTGGTCGAAACGGCTCTCGATACACGCCTGATTCTGAACGGAATCGAGCCACTGTTTCTCAATTTCCACGCAGAGCAGGATTAGCCGGATGTCAGCATCGTGGAGACGGTCGCTATGATGACATTGACGCGGACAGTGTAAATATTTACACTAGTTGTCGTGCCGTATATTCCCCTTCACAATCACTCCCCGCACTCGCTGCTTGACAGCGCGCTCTCTATCGACGCCCTGGTGGAAGCCGCCGTCCAGTGGCGGCTTCCGGCCATGGGACTGATGGACACGGACACGCTTTCCGGCGCGGTGCAGTTTTACAAAAAGGCGCGAGCGGCGGGAATCCAACCGGTGATTGGCAGTGAAATGCACCTGGCGCCTGCCGGCGAGCCGGATTCGCTGTTTGCTCACGGCGGAAAGCCGGCGCGGCGGCGGGCGGCGGTGGGGTTGCTGGTGGAGAGCGCGGCCGGATACCAAAGCCTGTGCCGGTTGTTGAGCACGCTGGCGCGTAATCCGGAGGGCGTGCACTGGGAGGACGTGGTCCGCTGGCGGGAAGGATTGATCTGCCTGCTCGGGCCGTCCAGTGAACCGGCTGAGCTGGTGCGGCGCAACCAGGCCGAAGCGGCGGCAAAGCGCATTGCCGAATACCGCGAAGTTTATGGCCGCAGTCTGGCGCTGGAGATTTCGCCGCACCAGGAAGACGACCTGCGGCTTTCCCGCGCGTTTGCCGCGCTGGGTCGGCGGCTGCGCGTGCCGCTGGTGGCGACGGCGGATGCGCATTATCGCGAACCGGAGGCACGCCTTTCCTACGACATTCTTTCCTCGATGCGCACGCTGACTCTGCTTTCCCAGTCGCATCCGGAAAAGCTTGGACCGGGGCGCTATCACCTTCATTCGCCCGAAGAGATCGAGAGGCATTTCGGCGGCCTGCCGCAATCGATCGAGAATACGCAGCGCATCGCCGAGCGCTGCCGGTTCGATTTCGAACTGGGCGACATCCGCTTTCCGCGCTTTCCGCTCGGCGAGGGCGAATCG
>Ga0187893_10004935_pt1 | contig 24653 bp, 19 predicted proteins | sample MA1701074metaG_FD_139574 | JGI IMG/M metagenome (GOLD analysis project Ga0187893, IMG submission 139574) | White microbial mat communities from a basaltic lava cave in the Kipuka Kanohina Cave System on the Island of Hawaii, USA - MA170107-4 metaG ... | reverse complement strand
CATACGCGAAGAACAGCTTCGCGACGCTGAAGCAGCGGTCCGATTCGCGCATGCCGAGCACCTGCTGCGCGTAGCATTCCGCGCACACCACCATGTCGTGCTGCAGATGCACGCAGCCCTTTGGTGAGCCCGTACTGCCCGACGAATAGAGCCAGAACGCCATGCCGTCTCGATGCGTTGGCGCGGCGTCGAAGGCCGGCGCCGATTCAGCCAAGAGCGCATCGAAATTCAGCGCGCCAGCGGGCGTATCGCCGCCGACGACAATGACGTGCGCGAGCCGCCGCAGAGTGCCGCGATCGATGAGGGAGAACTCGCCCAGCAATGCCGCACTGATCACCAGCACCCGGGCGCCGCTGTCGTTCAGCGCGTACTGATAATCGCGCGCCCGCCACAGCGTGTTGACCGGCACCGGCACGGCGGCGGCCTTGATGGCGCCGAAGAAGCTGTAGGCGAACGCGGGCGAGTCGAGCAGCATCAAGGCGACGCGCTGCTCGGGCTGAACGCCAAGCCGGCGCAGCGCGTTCGCAAAACGGTTCACGCGATCGGCCACCTCGCCGTAGGTCACGCGCTCGTCGCCGCACTCGATGGCGACCTTGCCGCCGCGCCCCTCTTGCAGGTTGCGGTCGATGAAATACGTGGCCGCGTTGAAGGTGTCCGGTAAGGTCACGGGCCAAGTTTGTACATCAGATGGACGATAATTGGCAGCATGACAACCGCCTTCTCTACCGACGTCAAGGCGGTCCCGGGACCGAGCACATGGATACCGGTCGGACACTTCCTCGCCTTTCGTCGCGACCCGCTCACCTTTCTGAGCAACACGGCGCGCACTTACGGCGACATCGCGCGGTTCTCATTCGGGCCGCAACCGGTCTACCTCGTCAGCCATCCGGAATGGATCGAGGATGTGCTCGTCACGTCGGCGAAGAAGTTCATGAAAGGGATCGCGCTGCAGCGCGCGAAACGGCTGCTGGGCGAGGGCCTGCTCACCTCCGAGGGACAGATGCACCTCCGCCAGCGGCGCACCATCCAGCCGCTCTTCCACAAGCAGCAGGTGCACCGCTTCGCGGAATCGATGGTGACCCACGCGTTGCGATGGCGCGACGGCGTCACCGATGGTCAGACGATCGACGTCACCGCGGCGATGGGTGGGCTGACGTTGACGATTGTCGGCGACACGTTGTTTTCAGCCAACGTGCAGAGTGACACCGACGATGTGCGTGAAGCGCTTCACGACGCCGTGCAGAGCTTCGCCTACGCGCTGTTGCCGGGCGTCGAGATCTTCGAGAAGCTGCCGATCGGTCCGTTCGTGAAAGTGCGCAAGGCGCGCGCCCGTCTCGACCGCGTCATCTTGCGGGTGATCGCGGAGCGGCGAAACAGTTCTGAAGGCGGCCAGGACCTGGTGTCGATGTTGCTGGCCGCGCGCGATCCGGAGAATCCGTCGGCGGCTGGCATGAGCGATCAACAGATTCGCGACGAGGCGATGACAATCTTCCTGGCTGGGCACGAAACCACCGCCAACGCGATGGCGTGGACGTGGCACCTGCTGGGCAGGCATCGCGAAGTCGAGGTAAGGCTGCACGACGAAATCGATCGCGTCCTCGGCGGGCGATCGCCGGCCGTCGACGACGTGCCCAGGCTCGAATACACGCGCGCGGTGGTCGCCGAATCGATGCGGCTGTTTCCGCCGGCGTGGACCATGGGGCGGCGCGCGATCGAGCCGCACATGATTGGCGGACATGAGGTCGAAAAGGGGGCGCTCGTTCTGGTCAGCCAGTGGGTCGTGCACCGCGATCCCCGCTGGTGGCCAAACGCCGCTGCCTTCACTCCTGAGCGCTGGCTGACGGCCGCCGCGCGACCGAAGTACGCCTACTTCCCGTTTGGCGGCGGCAACCGGGTGTGCATTGGCGAATCGTTCGCGTGGACCGAAGCCGTGTTGTTGCTCGCCAGCATCGCCCAGCGCTGGACTTTCGCCGCGGTCACGCAGCCGGCGCCGGAGCCGCGCATTACGCTCAGACCGGCGAACCTGCACATGCGCGCGGTCCGCCGATAGCGATCACATCACCGGCACCGCAGACACCGCCGAACGGCGCATCGGTTGCCGCTCACCGTAGGTCAGCGTGCGCCACAACCATTCGAGCGGTCCAAACCGGAATCGATCGAGCCACAGCGGCGCCACGATCAACAGGATCGTCCACACCATCACCGTCACGAGAATCTGGCCGGGCCGCCGGACGCGCCCGAACAATCCCAGACCGTGACCATAGAAAATGAAGGTGCAGACCAGCGACGTGAGGATGTAGCAACTGAAAGCCGTTCGTCCGACGGCAACCAGCCGCGCCGCGAGTCCGCCCAGGGCGTGGGTGATCCAGAGGCTGACGAACAACCCGATCCAGCCAAGCGACACGAGCACACTGCCCCAGTAGTTAAACGAGAACCCGATCAGGAACGAATACATCGCTTCCCAATTGGCCTCGCTCATGCGGACCACGCCGAGCACGATGATCGGCAAACCGAGCAACCATCCCGCGACGAACAGACGCGGATAGAAATCGCGTTGCCGTTCGGCCGTCAACACTCGCCCCTTGAGCAGGGCCATGCCGATCAACATCAGTCCGCCGGCCCGCCAGATTCCCCACATCAAGATCTCGAACGAGTGAAAGTCCCACGCGAAGGCGGCGCGCTTCGGCTGCTGCTGCAACCAGTTGCCCTGGAAGGCCGCGATCTCCTGCTGCACCATCGTGGAAGATGGCGACCAGAAATCGAAAATCTCCTGCCGGACTTCGGGTGGCGCCGACTCGATCGACGCGAAGCCGAGCCGCATCAACATCGGCGACACCGCAAGCATGATCACTCCGGCGATAGTCAAGGGCAGCGGGCGCCAGCGCCGGAACAGGAACACGATCGAGCCGCACACGGCATAGAGCACCAGGATGTCGCCGTACCAGATCAGGTAGGCGTGAACCAGACCGAACACGAGCAGCCAGAACATTCGACGATAGTGCAGCCACGCCGCGCGGCCGCCGCGCTCCTCGGCGCGCGTGGTCATCAAGAGAACGCCGGCACCGAACAGGATCGAGAAGATGGTCATGAACTTCTGATCGAAGAACAAATGGCCGGTCATCCAGATCGTGAATTCGAGCGGCGCTGGAGGCCCCAGCGCGGTGGGGTTGAAGTACAGCGCAAAGGGCATCGCGAACGACTGGATGTTCATGACCAGGATGCCCAGGACGGCAAGGCCGCGCAGGAAGTCGATGACGTCGTGGCGGTCCGATGCTGTGACGGGAACCGGCTTTGTGTCCATGAAACCTCCTCCCGCGGGGCCAGTATACGGCCCCGTGCGGCGATAATGGCGCCGTGACACGAGGCCTGCTCATCCTGTTCGCGGTGACCGCGGGATGCCATCTGCCCGCGCCGTCGGCCGAGGAGCGGCGCGACGTGTCAGAGGCACAGCCCTGCTCGGTTGCGGGCGAACCGGCGCGCGGCCTGACCGTGCGCGTCCGCGAATCCGCGGCGTCGAACCGCGACATTGATCTCCGAGTCATCGTCGTACCGGCGGATTCTCAGGCCCCGTTGCCCGATCCGATCGTGCCGCTGGTCGGCGGTCCGGGCCAGGGGGCCGCCGACCTCGCGGCGAACCTGCTGCCACGATTCGAGCCGTACCACGAACAGCGTGACATCGTCTTTGTCGATCAAAGCGGCACCGGCCTGTCAAACGGGCTTCGATGTGCGTCGCCGATCGATGCCGCGGAGCTGATGGGCACGCCGTTCGATCACGCACACCTCGCGGCCTGCCGCGACGAGCGCGCGCGTCACGCCGATCTCACGCGCTACACCACTGCGGTGGCCGCCCGCGACTACGAAGCGGTGCTCGATCATCTTGGCTATCGAGAAGCGGATTTCATCGGCCTCTCGTACGGATCGCGGATGGGTCTCGAGATTGCGAGGCAATTGCCGCTGCGCGTGCGAACGCTGACCATCGAAGCCATCGCGCCGGCGACGTTCACGTGGCCGAGCCTCGGCGCACCGGACGCCGACGCGGCCCTGAACACGCTGATCGACGACTGCGCCGGCGATGCGTCCTGCCGGCAGGCGTTCCCGCGCTTCCGGCAGGATGTCGATCTGGCGTTCACGCGCGTTCGCCAGGCACCGGTGATGGTGACGGTGCGCGATTCTGTGAGCGGCGCCACCCTGCCGGTGAGGTTTGGCGAGAGCGATCTCGCGTACGCGACGCGGGGCATCCTCTACGGCAACGACTCGCTGTCGCTGCCGCTCTGGTTCCGCAGCGCCGCTGAAGGCGACTTCAGCGCCTTCGCGCAAGCCTACGTCAATCGCGCCCGCGCGCTGGACGCGCAGATTGCGCTCGGTGTGCACTTCGGCGTCTACTGCGCCGAAGACGTGCCGTTTGTGAACTGGGCCGCTGCGGAAAAAGCCGCCGATGGGACGCATCTCGGCCGCTTCCTGCTCGATCAGTATCGGCGCGCCTGCGAGGTGTGGCCACGCGCGAGTATCGATCTGTCCTTGCGCGAGCCGGTGCAGAGTTCGGTGCCGGCACAGGTGATGGCGGGCCGGCGCGATCCGGTGACGCCGTCGAGAACAGCCGAAGAAGCGGTGCGGACGCTGCCGCGATCGGCGCTGCTGATCTGGCCGCACGGCGCACATGGCACCGACGGGCTCGTCTCACCGACCTGCCGCGTCGCCATCGTCCGCGAGTTCCTTCGCACCGCCGATCCCAACGCGCTCCCGCTCGCGTGCGCCAGCCGCGATCAGCCGCTGCCGTTCAGACTGCGTTGATCGCTCGTCAGCAGCCGCCGCCCTGGATCGACCACTGCTGGCCACCGAGGCGCCATGAGCGCGGTTGCGCCACCAGTTTCGGACCTTCGCCGCTGATCTGGATGAAGGGATAGCACGCCGGCAGCGACTCCACCGGCGTGTCGATCGCCTTCAGATCGTTCGGGTGAATCGTGCGCTGCCAGGCGCCGCTGTTGACCACGACCGGGCCATCCTCACCGAGCGGACGATACGGCCGATCGAGCAGATGCGTGTGCGCGAGGACGATGACGGCGAGCTCCTTCGCTCGCGGAATGTACTGCGCGATCTGCTGGTCGCGCGAGCGCCAGTAGTACTCGAACGCCGAACCGACCGTGTCGGCCACCCGCGGGCATTCGGGCATCGGCGCGCCGACGCCGGAGAGCTGGGTGAGCACGCGCTCCATGCGCCGGCGGGCGCGGCGGATCGCCGCCCGGTAGTCGCAGATCGCCACCATCTCCTGATCGCTCAATCGCGATCCAGCCGCAGTGAGCTCAGACGAGGCCAGCGTCCTCACCACTGCAGCAAAGGGATCATCGGTCGGAAGTGACGCAGACAGGAACGCCGCGAGGTCGCCGCGAATGCGCGGCAGGTCCCACGCCGGCGCCTGCACATCCCCATCGTCCAGATCCATGCGGAACTGCTGCCACGTGGTCTTGGTCAGAAAGAAACGGAGCATCGCCGCGCGGTCGTCGGCGGGATTCGGTTCCGCGACGGCGGCGACCAGCTTCGCGCCCACGCCCTCTTCCGCGATGTTGTCGACGCTGGGATACTTCGATTCGACGCGATCGTAGAACGGCAGGATCACCTGCTCGCCCCATGGCCGCTCGATGTGGGTGCGGCCGCCGCTCGAAACGGTCGCGGCCGGCCATTTCGAAAATCGGTCGGCGCTCAACGGCAGCTGATGGCCATGCTCGATGTGCACGCGGCCGTCAAGCGAGCTCCAGGGGCCGGATGCGGCAAGCACCACCCGCCCCGCCGGTGCGCCGATCGCGACCACCGCGCGCTGCCAGACTTCCGGAATCAGCAGGGCCGCGTCGTGATCGCCCGGGATGATGTGCACGCGGTTGTCGCGGCTTGCCGCGAATTTTCCGAGCGCCGCCAGCTCTGTCGCGTGCGCCTTCGTGGCAACGAAGAGGCGCTGCAATGCTTCACCGCTCGTGCAGCCGAGACGCGGATCGCCGTGGGCGCATGGCACCGTCGGCGATTGCAGCAACTCGAAGAGGTCGCCGTTGATCACGAGATCGACGTCGCCTCCACCCGCATTCAGGGCATCGATGAAACCCACGAACTCATCCCGCCACCGGAAGTCCTCGACCGCATGCCAGTTGCCCGTGTCGTCTCGCCCGGGGCCCATGTGGAGGTCGCTGATCACGACGATCGACCGGCCGCCAACCGGCGTCTGATCGGCGAGCATTGCTGCGGATACGAGAATTGCGAACAGGCGGAGCATTACTGCTCCTTCGCCAAAGAAGCCTTCAGGATTTCCTTGTCGTTGCGGACGAAGATGTGCTTGTTCGCGTAGGCCGGATGCGACCAGTGCACGGCGCCGAGCTCGCGGCGGCGCGCGTACGGATGCGTCGGCTCGATCAACTGCGTGCGACTGATTTCGTGAAAGCCCTGCGGCGACAGCTTCGCAATCACCAGCTCGCCGCGATCGTTGTTGATGAAATAGCGGTCGCCGTTTCTCACCAGGAACGCGGTGGCCCACCGCGCGCGGTCTTTGACCAGCGCCATGGTTTCCCACACGCGCTTGCCGGTAGCGGCCTCGAGGCAGCGCAGCTCGCCGTGACTGTCGATGCCGTAGATATAGTCGCCGTCGATCACCGGAGTGCTGATGGTGGAGTGAATCGCGTCGGTGGCAATCTCGCTGTTGCTCTTCCCCGCCCACAGCATGGTCGCGCCGGGTTTCCGATCGTCGAGCTTGAGCATGCGCGCGCCGTTGTAGAAAGACGTGACCAGCAGGAACGACCGGTCGTGCACGGGCGTGGCCACGGTCATCCCCATGTCAACCTCCGACGGCACCTCCCAGTAGACCTTTCCGCTCTCCGGATCGAGCGAGCTGATCGCGCGCGGATGCCAGATGATCAGCTGCCGCGTGCCGGCGTGGGTGATGATCGTCGGCTGGTTATAGCCGGGCTCCCAGTCGGATGAGAGCGCGCGCCACATCACGTCGCCGGTGTGTTTGTTGAAGGCGATCACTTTCGCGTTCGGCTCGCCGCCTACCAGCGCGATCAACCGATCGCCGTCCACCAGCGGCGCCGCCGACATGCCCCACGACGGCACCGAGGCGTCGAAATCGCGCACGAAGTCCTTCTTCCAGATGACGCGGCCGCTGCCAGAATCGAGCGCCAGCAGGTTGCCCATGGCGCCGAGGACGTAGACGCGATCGCCGTCCACGGTTGGTGTCGCGCGCGGGCCAATCGCGTAGATCAACTGCAGGCCGGTGTAGTCGGTGGTCCATTCCTGCGTCCATAGCAGCGCGCCGGTGTGTTCGTCGATGGCGAGCGCGCGCTCGATCGCTTTGTTGCCGACGGTGCGCCGCGAATCGGTGAGGAACACGCGGCCGCGCGACACCGACGGCCCCGCATAGCCGCTGCGAATCGGCGTGCGCCAGCGGACCTGCAAGCCGCTCGGTGGAAACCTGTCGAGGATGCCGGTCTCGTGCCAGACGCCGGTGCGGCCGGCGCCGCGAAATTCCGGCCAGTCGTCGGCGTGCATCACCGCATCGCCACACAGCAGCGCGAGCAACAGGACCCTTCGCACACCGCGTATGTTACGGCTTCCTCCGGCAGTCTGACCCCACCTTAGCGAAACGCTGAATTTCGGGGCCTGACCCCAACTTAGCGAGTAATATCCGGCGGCAAGAGGTGAACTATGCGCCGGTATGTGCTGCTGACCGTCAGCCTCGTCTCGCTCCTCACCGTGTCGCCGCTCGCGCAGACCTCGACCTGGCGGCCGGTGGTCCTGTCGGACAACGGCATGATCGCGTCGGGTCACGCACTGGCGTCGGAAGTCGGCATCCGCGTCCTGAAATCCGGCGGCAACGCGATCGACGCCGCGGTGGCAGCATGGGCGGTGCAAGGCCTCACCGAACCGGAAATGACCGGCATCGGCGGCGACATGTTCATGCTCATCTACCTGGCCAAGACCGGCGAGGTGAAGTTCATCAACGGCACGGGCGTGGCGCCCATGGCAGCCACCGTCGACTTCTATAAGAACAAAGGCGGCCTGCCGAGCGACGGCATCCTCTCGGTCAGCGTGCCGGGCGCGATTGCGGGTGCGGAGCTGGCGGCGAAGACCTACGGCACCAAATCGATGGCCGAGCTGATGGCGCCGGCAGCGGAGCTGGCCGAGAAAGGCTTCCCGATCACCGAGTCGCTCGCCGGCGCGATTCGCGGCAGCGCGAAGAAGTTTTCGCCGTCGGCCAGGGCGATTTGGTACAACGGCAACTCGCCGAAGGGTTTCGGCGATCGCGTCGTGCAGAAGGACCTCGCCAACACGCTGCGCGAGATTGGCGCCAAAGGCAGCGCCGCCTTTTATCAGGGGCCCGTCGCCGAGACGTTTGCCGCCTACATGAAAGCGCAGGGCGGCTTGATCGATCAGAAAGATCTCGCCGCCATCCGCGCCAACGAAGACCCCGCGATCAAGATCAACTACAAGGGCATCGACGTCTACGAATGCCCGCCCAATTCGCAGGGCTTCGTGATGCTGCAGGCGCTCAACATCCTCGAAGGGATGAACGTGCGCTACATGCGTCATAACAGCGCGCCGTACCTGCATGCCGTCACCGAATCGCTGAAGCTGGCCTTCGCGGATCGCAACAAGTACGTCGCCGATCCGAAATTCACGCCGAACATCCCGATGCGCGAGATGCTCTCGAAGGAATACGCGACGATCCGCCGCGCGTTGATTCACCCGGACAAGGCGATCGACGGCGAGGCGCCGTTCGGTAATCCCCGGGCGCCGGCCACATCATCACAGCCTGTCGCCTACGCATCGCCGCAGCTCGTTCCCGGCACGGTCATCACCGGCGAGGAGAACGGCCACACCACATACCTCGCGGTGGTCGACAAGGACCGCAACATGGTGTCGGTGACGTCTTCTCTCCTGAGCCTGTTCGGCAGCGGCCACGTGGTGGAAGGCGCTGGGTTCGTGCTCAACAACCGGATGGCGTACTACGGCCTCGACGAAGACGACGTCAACGTGCTCCGGCCGGGCAAGCGCGTGCGCCAGACGATCAACCCGGCGCTGGCGTTGAAGGACGGCAAGCCCTACATGGTGTTTGGCACGCCGGGAGCCGACACGCAGCCGCAGGCGCAGATGCAGTTCTTCCTGAACGTGGCCGAGTTCGGCATGAACGTGCAGCAGGCGCTCGAGCAGGAATATATAGTCAGCACCTCATTCAAGAGCTCGTATTACCCGCACGAAGCTGAGGGCAAGCTGCAAATCCCTGCGTCGTTGCCCAAGCACGTCCTCGACGAGCTGGCGGCCATGGGCCACAAGCTCGACATCCGGAATGTGCGCGGCGTCGGATCGGTGAAGGCGATCGTCATCCATCCGAGAACAGGCGTGTTGATGGGTGGAGTCAGCCCGACGCGCGACAGTTATGTGATGGCCTACTAGCCCGGCGACACGGCACATGAAGTGGCTGGTCCGGATCGTTCCGCTGCTCGTCATCGCCTACACCTTCCTGGCGCTAGGTGTGACCGCGGCGATGCTGCAGCCGCCGGCGCGGTTCGGGCAGATCATGAAGTATGTGCCCGCGCCGCTTGTGTGGGGTTTGCTGCCAGGCCCGCGCATCTGGATGTGGGCGCGGGGCGGCACTCTCGCCGAGGGCGAGCTCGCTCCGGACTTCACCTTGCCAACGGTCGATCGCAAGGGAACCGTGACGCTGTCGTCACATCGTGGGCAACGACCCGTGGTGCTGATCTTCGGGAGCTACACTTGACCGCCCTTCCGCCGGGCGGTGCCCGCGCTCAACAAGCTCTACAAGGACTACCAGGATCGCGTGGCTTTCTACGTGGTCTACATCGAAGAAGCGCATCCGATCGATGCCTGGCAGGTGAACGACAACCTCGAAGACGATGTTCTGGTAGCGAGCACGAAGACGCTCGACGAGCGAGTGAACGTCGCCGGCGTCTGCATGACCAAGCTCGGAATCGAAGTGCCGGCGCTCGTTGACGGTCCCGACAACGCCGTCGAGCGCGCTTACACGGGATGGCCCGATCGGCTCTACGTCATCGATCGCGACGGGGCTATCGCGCACAAGAGCGCGGCCGGACCCTTTGGCTTCAAGCCGGCGGAGGTGGAGGTTGCGCTCAAGCGCCTGGCGCCTGGCTAGCGTCCTAGCAGCGGCTCTTGTTCTGATCGGCGGTTGTGCACCTGATGCACCCGATGCACCTGATGCACCGGCGGAATGGTTCAGCGAGCGAGCCGCCGAGACCGGGCTCAACTTCACTCACGTCAACGGCGCATCGGGACGGTACTACTATCCGGAGATCCTTCCGCCCGGCGTCGGTCTGCTCGACTACGACAACGACGGTGACCTGGACGTCTATCTCGTGCAGGGTCGACCGCTCGGCGCCAACCCGCCGCGAGGCAACGCTGCTGCGCCATTACTGAAGGGCCGTCTCTACCGAAACGACCTGCGCGTCGATGCCGATGGCACGCGCCAACTCGGCTTCACCGACGTGACCGACGCCAGCGGAATTCGCGCCGATCAGTTCGGCCTGGGCGTGGCCGCAGCCGATGCCGACAACGACGGCTGGACCGATCTGCTGCTCACCAATTTCGGCGCGAATCAGCTGCTGCGCAACAACGGCGACGGTACATTCGCCGACGTGTCGAAGCAGAGCGGCATCCAGGACCACTCGGGCCGCTTCGCGGTGTCCGCGGCGTTCCTCGACTACGACCGCGACGGCTGGCTGGATCTCTACATCGCCAACAACGTCAACTACACGCTGAGGAATGAGACCAGCTGCCCCAACATGGCCGGGGCGCGCGACTACTGTCCGCCGCAGATTTACGGCGGCCAGCCGGATCGCCTTTACAGAAACCAGGGGAACTGGCGCTTCGTCGACGTCAGCGCAAAGGCGCTGGTGGGCGGGAAGTTCGGACCGGCGCTCGGCGTGGCGACCGCCGACTACAACGGCGATGGGTGGATCGACATCTTCGTCGCCAACGACGGCGAGGAGAACCTGCTGTGGGTGAATCGGCGCGATGGCACGTTCGCGGAGTCGGCACTGCTCGCCGGCGCGGCGCTGACGGCGGAGGGTAAAGCCGAGGCGAGCATGGGCGTTGACGCGGGCGACTTCGACAACGACGGCGACGAGGACCTCTTCATCACCGAGTTGACCAGTCAGGGGTCGAACCTCTATGTCAACGACGGATCCGGGATCTTTCGTGACGTGAGCGCCGTCTCGCGCCTCGGTCAGTTGAGCGTGGCCTACACCGGATGGGGCACGGCGTGGTTCGACTTCGACAACGATGGCTGGCTGGATCTGCTGTCGGTCAACGGGACAATCGTGACCAGCGGAAAGAGCGCGCAATCATTTCCGTACGACCAGCGGAAAGTGCTCTTCCGCAATCAGCGCGACGGGCGGTTCGAGGACGTGTCCCAACAGGCCGGCGCCGCGTTCCAGCTGTCGGAGTCGGGACGCGGCGCGGCGTTCGGCGATATCGACAACGACGGTGACGTGGACGTGCTGATCGGCAACGATGGCGGTCCCGTGCGATTGCTCATCAACAACCTCGGCAACCGGAATCATTGGCTCGGCGTGCGGCTGATGGGACGGGAGACCAGCCGCGACATGATTGGCGCGCGGGTGGCGGTGGTGCGCGACGGCATGACACTGTGGCGCCGCGCCCGATCCGACGGCAGCTACGCATCGGCCAACGATCCGCGCGTGCTCTTCGGCTTGGGTACGTCGACCACGGCGCCGACGATCAAGGTGCGCTGGCCAAGCGGGCAGGAAGAAGAATGGGCCGGCGTCCCGATCGATCGATGGACGACGTTGAAGGAAGGCAGCGGCAAGTGAGCCGCGTGGTCGTGGTCGCGGTCACGCTGCTGGCCGCAGCGTGTGCAGGCGCAAACGAAGGCAGACCTGAGTTGCGGCCGGTGTCGATGCCCGAACTCGCGAAGATGGGCGAATCGGTGCAGGCTCAAATCCGCGCAGCCGACGCTGCGCTGACTCGCGCGATCGACGACCGCGCCGCTCCACCTGCGCTCGCCGACACGTACGGACTTCTGGGCAGGCTCTTCATGGCGGCTGACCTTCCGGAGGCGGCTGAGCCCTGCCTGCTGAACGCGCACACGCTCGCGCCGTCCGACCTCCGCTGGCCCTACTACCTCGGGCATTTGAATCGTGACCGCGGCGATCTCGCCGCGGCCGCGGGTTTCTTCAAACGCGCCGTCGAGCTGCGGCCCGACGATGTGGCGTCGCTCGTGTGGTACGGCGATGTGCAGTTGGCGCTCGGTAAACCAGACGAGGCTGAGCCGCAGTTCGCGAAAGCCTCGTCACTGCAGCCGAATTCGCTGTCGGCGCGATTCGGGCTGGGGCGCGCGGCGCTGGCCCGGCAGGATTATCGGCGCGCGGTCACATATCTCGAAGAGGTGCTCAGCCAGGACTCTGAAGCGGCGGCCGCACACTATCCGCTGGCCATGGCCTATCGAGGTTTGGGCGATCTCGCCAAGGCCGACAACCATCTGCGGCAACGCGCAGACCACCAGATTCTTCCAGCCGATCCGTTGATGGTCGAACTCGACGAGTTGCTGGAAAGCCCGCAGGCTTACGAGTCGCGAGGCATTCGCGCGCTCGATCAGAAAGACTGGACCGAAGCCGCGGCGCTGTTTCGAAAGGGACTGGCGATCGAGCCCGCGAATTCAGCGCTCCGTCATCGCCTCGGCTCGGCCCTCTACATGATGGGAGACGCCGTCAACGCGCGAGAGCAGTACGAAGAAGCCGTGCGCATCTCTCCCGAGAATCATCTGGCGCAGTACAGCCTTGGCGTATTGCTGCAGGCGGACGGCAAGCATCGCGACGCAGTCGAGCGGCTGACCGCGGCGTTGAAGTCGCGGCCGAGCCACACCCCGGCTCACGTGCGTCTCGCGTCGAGCTTGCGGCGGATGGGTCGCGTGAAAGAGGCGTTGGACCACTACGAGCAGGCGCTTCAGCAGCAACCCAACCTGATCGAGGCGAGGTTCGGCCAGGCGATCACGTTGGTCCAGGCCGGACGGTATAGTGAAGCGCGCGAACGCCTGAGCGATGGGATGAAGCAGTTCCCCGACCAAACCGTGTTCGCTCACGGTCTCGCGCGATTGCTGGCGACGGCGCCCGACGCACGGGTGCGCGACGGTCGGCGCGCGATGTCGCTGGCGGAGGATGTGCTCAAGCAGGGACGAACGCTCGATCTCGGCGCGACCGTGGCGATGGCGTTTGCGGAGATGGGACAGTTCGCCCAGGCCGCGGCCGTGCAGCGCGATCTGATCGCGGCCGCAGAGAAAGCCGGCTTGCGCGACGTGGTGACGCGGCTGGCAGGAAATCTGAAGTTGTACGAACGCGGCGAGCCCTGCCGCACACCCTGGACGCTGGACGAGATTCCATGATGCACGCCCGAAAGCTCGCGGCCGTGATCCTCGCGCTTGCAAGCGCCGATGTCGTGGCACAGACCGGCGGCCCGCCGCTCGTCGTCTCTCGCGCGCTACCTGACGCGGCCGGTCAGTCCGTCACCATCACGGGAACGAACTTCGGGACCCGGCCCCTGGTGACCCTCGACCTTGTTCCGCTGACGCTCCGCAGCGTCACCGATACGGAGATTGTCGCCGCGGTGCCAGTCGACCTCATTCCAGCGGGCGATTACCTCCTCACGGTGTCCCGTGGACCATCGCCGGCCGAGACCGGATCGTTTCAGCTGACCCTTGGCCCTGGAAAACCGAAACCGCTGGAAGCGGCGAAAGGAAGACCTCCAGCGCCGACCACTGCGGCGCCCACCGGCGCGGGAGCTGAACCAGCCGTGCAAGTTGGCGACCGGGTGATCACTGTTGCCGAGATCGATCGGGAGTGGCAGCGTACCGATCCTGCGGGCTCCATCGCGCTCAATCGTCAGATTTACGAAATCCGGCGGCGCATCGCCGACGCGATGGTGGCCGAGGAGCTGCTGGCGCGCGAAGCCGCCGCGCGCGGCCTGACCACCGAAGCGCTGCTCAAGGAGGAAATCCCCAAGCGCGTGATTGCCACACCCGATTCGGCGGTGCGAACGCTCTACGAGGGGCTCGGCGATCGCGCGCGTGGCGCGACGTTCGAGGAAATGCGGCCGGCGCTGCGCGCCTGGCTGCAGCGGATTAGCGAGCCCGAGTTGGCGAAGATGACCTACATCGAGGAGCTGATGAAGGTCGCGACGCGCGTGGAGAGCTTCCTCGCGGCGCCAAGGGTCGCGGTGGAGCGCTCCGCTCAAGACGCGGCGCTGGGACCGGCGAAGGCGCCGGTCGAACTGGTCGCGTTCGGAGACTTCCAGAACACCGAGTATGCGCGAATGGCGCGCGCATTTGAGCGCGTGCGAGACACGTTCGGCGATCGCGTCCGGTTGGTGTTCAAGAACCTGCCGGTCCTGGGCTCGTCATCGGTCGCCGCTGCCGAAGCCGCGCTGTGCGCGCTCGCACAAGACACGTTCTGGCCGTATCACGACGCTCTACTGCGGCCGCCAGGCATGGTCAACGCCCGGCAATTCAAACAGGCCGCGCTCGATCACGGGCTCGACGCGACGGCGTTCGACGCCTGCGTTGACCGCGGCGCGACGCGTCGCATCGTGCAGGAGGCACTGGGCGAGGCGAAACGATACGGGCTGCAGCGAAGTCCGAGTTTTCTGATCAACGGACGCCTGGCGCCAGAACCGCCACCGTTCCTGCCGCCGTTCGATTTTTTCAAGCGCCTTATCGAAGAAGAGCTCGGGCTGCAGGCGAAGGCGGCGGGGTTGAAGAAATAGGGTCGTCGAGGAGGAGAAAAGAGGTCATACGTGGCAGTCGTCTTCATCGTCGGATTGCTCATCGCGATTCACGAGTATGGTCACCTGTTGGCGGCGAAGCTGTGTGGGATACCGGTCGCGCGATTCTCCATTGGCTTCGGGCCGAAGGCTCTCGCATTGAAATACGGGGAGACGTCGTATTGGCTGTCCTGGATTCCGATCGGCGGGTACGTCCTGCCGGCGATCGATGCGGACGGCCTCCGCGAACTTCCGGCATATAAACGAATCACTTTTGCGCTTGGCGGACCGATAGCCAACATGATCGCCGCGTTCGTGGGTTTGTTCCTCCTCGGGCTCGCCCAGTTCAACCTGCCAGCATTCGAAGCCATATCGTTTGCCGCAACGCAACTGTGGACCGGAGTGCTGCAACAGATCGCCGGGCTTTCGGCCTTGGTGAGCGGTATCGAGCAACTTACCGGAATCGTCGGCATCGTGGCTATTGGAGGGGCCCAGTTCGGATCTACCCTCACCAGCTTGCTGACGTTCTCGGTGCTGATCAACATCAGCCTCGCGGTCATGAACCTGTTGCCGTTGCCGCCTCTCGATGGCGGGCGAATTCTGTTCTGTGTTCTCGAGAAGATCTACCGGCCCGTGGTCAGGGCCGAAGCTCCCTTGACCTTGGCCGGCTGGACGATGGTTGTCGCGTTGATGGTGTATGTGACGGTTCAGGATGTCGGCAGGATCCTGGCCTAGCAAGCTCGCACTAACCACCATCGCGAAATCGAAACCGTTCTTTCAATACCCACGCCTTGGCTGCCAGGAACATCGCGATCATCTGTTGATGGTCATCGGCTGGTACGGTGATCACCAACGAGTCGCCATCCGTACCTCTCGTGCGCCGGATTGCTTCCTTTGACCGCATGCGAGCGTGCAAGGGCCGAAACCAGTACGGAAGGTTGTTCTTCTCGTCGACCCGGGCAATCAGCCTCGTTCGTTCACCTGTGGAGTCGGCAAGGGCGACCTTGCAATAGCAGGCGCCGCGGTACCGCCCGAGGGTCACGCGCTCGAACATCAGCGCTCGCCTGTCCATGCCGGCCCAAATGCCAATGTTCGGGACCACCGACGGCCGAACCTCGATCGAGCCGTTGCGGGCAGTGGGGACCCGGACCAGAAACTCCCAGGCGTTGTGCCTCGCATAGTTGTCGTCCGTCACGGCGTAGACGTACTCGATTCCGGCAACCGGCGGCTCCTCGCGAATCTTCCACCGGCTTCGTCGCTGATCTTTCAGTTCCGCAGCCACCAACTCCAAGCGATAACGTCGTCGGCCCATGGTGCAAGTACCCCTATTGTCGATTCTTCGGGCGCTCGAGCCCGCGCGTTTCGTCTATTACCACCAATTGATTCACCGCGACGGTCTTGAACGCCTCCGTCTTCCCCGACGGCCACTGGACCTCAACGGCCGACACCCGTGGGTCCCGGCCAAGCCCGAACGTGAGGGTCAGCTCGCTTTGTGAGGCGTAGCTCGATCCGCTCCGCACCACCTGCGTCTGCGCGCCCGACGCGCTCGTTACGCGCACCGACGCGCCGATGCCGCTGCGGTTCGACGCCGCTCCGGTGAGGCGAACCCGCAACCAGTTGTGCTGACTGCCACCGTCGTTGTGAAACAGGTACGCCGGACCGGCGAGCGTCGCCACTACGAGATCGAGGTCGCCGTCGCCGTCGAAGTCGGCATGCGCCGCGCCCCGGCCCATGGTCGGGCGGTTGAACGCGCTCCCGAGTGCGGCGGTGACATTCTCGAACGTGCCCTTCCCCTGATTGCGCAGCACCAGCGGCGGCTGACTCACGCGTGCCCGCGCATCCATGCCCTGTGATTCGTCGGTGCCGCCGTTGGCGGCGAAGATGTCGAGGAAGCCGTCGAGGTCGTAGTCGAAGAAAAACACCGCCCACGTCACGAACAACAGACTGGCTCGCCCCACCGTCGAGCGTGGCGCCTCGTCTATGAAGGTCGCGCCATCGCGGTTGCGATAGAGGCCCAGCATCTCGTTGAGGAAGTTGCCGACCAGCAGATCGGGCCGGCCCGAACGATCGTAGTCGGCCGCATCGACGCCCATGTTGGCGCGCGCGGCGCCGCTCTCGCTCAAGGCGACTCCAGAGACGACACCCTCGTCCGTGAAGCGGCCTTTGCCGTCGTGGCGATGGAGTTTGGCGGGCACGCGATCGCTGCCGACGAACACATCCGGCCAGCCGTCGGCGTTGTAGTCGAGCACGGCGACGCCCATCGCCTTGTCAGTGGCGGCGGCGAGGCCGGCCCGCGCCGTGACGTCTTCGAACCGCCCGCCGCCGCGGTTCCGGTAGAGCGCCGGCGCCAGCGGCTTGTAGGCGTTGGGCCCGCAGTACCCGCGCACGCCGTCCTGCGCGCAGACGATCTCGACGGCGGGCGACCATCTCACGTAATTGCCGATGAACAAATCGAGCAGGCCGTCGCGATCGTAGTCGAGCCAGGCGGCGCTGACCGTGAACTCGGCATTGCGAAGACCGGCACGCGCCGTGACATCGGCGAACTTGCCGCCGCCCTCGTTGTGAAACAGGCGCCCGCCGTCGACCGTCGTCATGAAGACGTCGTCTCGCCCGTCGTTGTCGTAGTCGGCCACGGTGGCGCCGAGGCCATAGAGGTTGGCGTGGTCGAACCCGCTGCCGGCTGCGACATCCGTGAACGTTCCGTCGCCGTTGTTCCGGTACAGGCCGTGGCGCGCCGGTCGGCCCCCAGGCGCCCAGTCTTTCCCGTCAACGAAGAGCAGGTCGGGACGCGCATCGCCGTCGATGTCGAGCACGGCGACACCGCCGCCAAACAACTCCGGGTACCACTTGTTCCCCGCCGCGCCATTGTGATGAACGAATGAAATGCCGGCACGCGCCGAAACGTCGGAGAACGTGATTGATGCCGGCGCCTGGGCGGCGGGCGCGGCTACCGCCGCCGCCAACGATGCCGCGATCGCGACCCGGAGATGCGTCCGCGAAATCTGCGTCATCTGCGGCCTAGAAACGGAACAGGCGCGTAGCCTTGATGATGAACGCCCGGTTCTGCAATTCAGGAAACCGCGGCACGAGCGTATTAAGCTCGTCGTTGTAAACGACGAACAACTCGCTGCCCGGCCGGTACTCCCATCGCAGGCGCAGGTTGATGCTGGCGCGGCGGATGCTCGAGTTGTACTGGACGAGCGCGCTGGCAAACATCAGCGGCGTCATGGTGTAGGTGACGCGCGATCCGGCGAGCGTGGTCGTGAACGCGCCGGACGGCAGATCGATCCAGTTGAGCGAGACCGTGGGCTCGAGCGAAAACCGCGGCGTCAGGTTGGCGCGCGTGCGGGTGAACGCCAGGCTGGTGCGCCGGCCGTTGTAGAAGCCGCCGTGTTCCACGGCGAGGTTGCCCGAGAGCGGCCGCTGCTGGCCAAAGAGGTACGTGACCCGCCCGACCGTGAACCGGTGTTCACCCACCGGTATTCGCCCCGATGGAGGAATCAGGAAGGGCTGGATCAGCCGCTCGACGTTGCCGGTCAGGCCGGCGCTGAAACGATCGCTGTTGTGCAGCTCGATCGCAAATTCCCCGTCGGCGATCTGCGTCTGCAGGCGCCCGCTGCCATCGTCGATGTGCGTGAAGGTCCCGACGCCAAAGAGCTTGCGGACCCACCGGCTGTTGGCGGGGCGCGGGCTGAAGCGGAGCTGGCCGATGCTCTCGCGGAGGTTGTCGCGGCGCACGAACCCGATCTCCGGATTGAAGTTGTCGCCGATCACGAGACGATCGAGCGTCACCCCGTAGCGATCGCCCGCGTACTCCATCTGCGCGCGATAGCTGGTATCGCTGCCCGACAGACCGGTGGTGCGCGTCTTCGCCCAGTACGCGTTGAATGACAGGTTGGCGAAGAACGCGAACGTGCCGTCGATCCCATAGGCCTCGTTCGATCCAGTCCCGCTCTGCGCGACCGACCGCGTCGTCGCCATCACGCCGATGCTGCTGCGGCGCAGGATGTCGCGCCGCAGGCGGAACACGCCGAAGTTGGTGGCGGCGGCGCGCGCGTTCGGCGCGTCCCTGGTGGCGATGTTGATCGCGCCGATGCTGTAGCGGCCGGCGCGCCCGGTGAGGCGACCACCGGCGAGGATCGGAACCTCGAGGCCCTGATTGAGGCCGATGCGCCGGCTGTAGAACAGCAGTGGCGTGTCGCCACTTGGCTGGCCGCCGATGCTCACGGAGGATGCCGCAAAACCGAACATGCCCTGGTTCTCGAGAAAGAATTCGCGCTTCTCAGGGAAAAAGAGGCTGAAGCGCGTCAGGTTCACCTGCTGCTCGTCGGCTTCGACCTGGGCGAAATCCGTGTTGTAGGTGAAGTCGGCGGTGAGGCTTTGCGTGACGCCATACTTCACGTCGACGCCGACATCGCCATCCACATCGTTGTTGATTTGCGGCGACGCGAGGCGATCGGTCGAGAGATCGGCGATCGCGTACGGTTTGATCTCGAGATTCTTCGATCCGGGCGGGGCGTCGATGCCGGCCAGCATCGGAAAGAGTGACGCCGCAAAACTGCCGCGGCCGATGCCGAACGCCCGCGGAATGCGGGCCAGGAACGAGATCTCATTCTTCCATTTGTTGTTGCGGCGCGCGTTGAAGCCCCACACCTGCGCGGCGCCCGGCTGGTAGCGGAGTGACTTGAATGGAATGGCGGCCTCGACCGTCCACCCGCCCTCAAAGCGTCCGACCGCCAGATCCCACACCGGATTCCAGTCGCTGTTGTACTGGCGCTCGTTGGCGCTCTGGCCGTCGGTTCGCGCACCAAGCGGATTGACCTCGAACTGATAGGCGTTCCTGCCGTCGTGGAACGTATCGAGCGAAAAGCCGACGCAGTCCCCCATGCGGATGTTGTTGCTGTCGCGCCGCATCTCGTTGGCCACCATCAGGTCGGGCCGGCTCTCCCACGCGCGCATCGCGACGTAGACGTGCTGCTGGTCGAAGAACACCCACACCTCGGTCTTCTCCGACGCGGGCTGCCCCGCAGCCGGCTCCATCTGAATGAACTGATCGACCGGTGGCACGGTGAGGTACGCCGCCTCATCGAGCTTGCCGTCGATTCGAAACGGCGCGGGCGTTCTGCTGGCGCGCATCTCGAGCCGCGGTGGGGTCTGCGCCGCGCTCGGGGCTGCGACGATCCAGCTGGCGACGAACCAGCCGACGACGACCGGCGCTGACGTCAACAACCTGCGATTCACGCTTGCAAGTCTACGCTGATGAGGTGTAGGTTCCGACGGCGTTTCGTGGAGCACCAGCGAATGGCCGGCGTCCAGCCCACTGCTCCGCGCGTCCTGTTGGTCGAAGACGACAAGGCCATTCGCGACCTGGTGTCCTTCCACTTGACGGTCGCGAGTTTCGTCACCACTACGCTCGCGGCCGGCCGCGACGCGCTGGAAGTGGTGATGCGCGAACCGTTTGACGTGATCTTGCTCGACGTCGTGCTGCCCGGCATGGACGGCATCACGTTGTGCGAATCGATTCGGCACGACGGCCCCAATCGTGACGTTCCAATCTTGATGCTCACGGCGCGCCGCGAGGAGTCTGACAAGCGAGATGCCGCGCGGTGGCCATTTCGCTGCGCTCGAACAGCCCGACCTGCTCGTGGCCGACGTCCGAGAATTCTTCCGTAGCCTTCGGTAGTCGAGAGCCGGCCAGCGAGCCTTCGGTGCCGAGCCCAAATCACTACGGCCGGAACAGCCGCGTCACCTTGATGACCACTGCGCGCGTCGACAGCTCCGACCAGCGCTCGCCGAGCGCGCCGGTGTTCCGGTCTTCCGTGTAGACCACGAACAGCTCGCTGCCCGGCGCCCACTCCCAGCGTAGCCGGAAGTTCCCGCTGACGGTCTTACTCCCGGTGCTGTACTGGACGAGCCCACTCACATACGCGCGCGGCGTCATCGTGTAGGTCATGCGCGTCCGGGCAACGTGCTGGTTGTACTGGCCCCTGGAGGTCTGTTGGGGCAGGTCGAGGAAGTTGAACTCCAGGCTCGGCTCGATCGAAAGTTGAGGATGGACCTCGACACGGCCGTTCCCGAGGCTTACCGAGAACCGCTCACCCGTATAAAAGCCGCCCCATTGCACGCCCACGTTGCCCTGCCACCGCCGCTGGGGGCCGAACCGGTAGTTAGCCTGGTAGTCCGCCCACGCGTAGCGGCCCGTCTCGAAGAACGCCCCGGAGATTCGCTCACGGCCCGCCAGAAACTCGAATGTATCCGTGGCGTTCACTGTGAACACATCACCGTTCTCGAGATCAAGAGAGAGCTGACCGCTGCGATCGCGGCTCTCGACGTACCTCGCCCGATCGTTCTCGAAATAGTTGACGTCTCCCTGGAAACTCATCTGACGGATCCACGGAATCGACGCGGGCCGCGGGCTGAATCTGGCGCTCAGCGCGCTGTTGCGGAAATCACGGCGACGGACGAATCCGATCTCCGGGTTGAAGTCGTTGCCGACGACAACGTAGTCAGCCGTGCCGCCGATGAGGTCGGCATCGTAGTTGAACCGGGCCCGAACGCTCTGGTCGTTCCCGGTGAGTCGCGGCGTGTGCGACCGCGCATAGTAGGTGACGAGGTTCGCTTCGTCGTTGAATGCGAAGTCGCCGTCAACACCCCACGCGCTGTTGGACTCGCCCGGCGCCGCGATCGACGCCGACCGGTTCTCGAACAGCGCTCCGACGGTGCTCCGTCCGAACACCGTGCGTTTCACGCGGGCGACAGTGAAGTTCGTTGAGACCGCGCCGATCGTTTCGTCCTCCGCTGTCTGGATGCTGAGCAGGCCGACGTCGAAGGCGCCGAGTTTCCCCGTCAGCCGTCCGCCGGCGCGCACCTGCACCGGGGCGCTCCCCAGGAGCCCGATCCGCCGCGAATAGAAGAGCGTGGGCGCCGCGCCGGCGCCGCCACCGCCCGGCCCCGAGGAACCCAGCCGGCCGATCCCGAAATCGTACACGCCCCTCCCTTCCAGGAAGAACTCGCGCTTCTCGGGAAACAGCAGGTTGAAGCGCGTCAGGTTCACCTGCTGCTCGTCTACTTCGACCTGCGCGAAGTCGGTGTTCACCGTGAGGTCCAGCGCCAGGTTCTGCGAGACGGCGTATTTCACGTCCAGGCCCGCGTCCGCCACCCACGCATTCTCGACAGCGGGAACGACGACTCGATCGGTGCTGATCCGCGAAGTCGCAAACGGCTTCACCTCGAGGTTCAGCCCCGGCGGCGGCGCCTCGATGCCGATCAGATCTCCGTACATCGATACGCGGAAGACTGCATTCGGCCCCGACCCCGCCACCTGGATCGGCACGGCGGTGAGGTAGCTCCACTCGTTGCTGCGCAGCACGGAACGACGGATCTGAATACCCCAGATCTGCTCGACCCCCGGGCGATAACGGAGCGATTTGAAAGGAATCGCCATTTCAACCGTCCAGCCGCCGTCGAAGCGACCCGTGGCCACATCCCAGACGGGATTCCAATCGAAATTGGGCGTCGCCTGGTTGGTGATTTGCACTTCCGCGAAGCCGCCGATCGGGTTCACGAAGAAGCCGACGGCATTGCGGCGATCGTGGTAGGTGTCGAAATAGATCCCGAAGGAGTCGTTGGCGCGGAGCTGGGTCGAATCGCGGCGCATCTCGTTCGCAATCCACCCTGCCTCGCCGAGCGAATCCCACACGCGGGCGGCGACGTAGAGCTTGGCGTCATCGAAAGCGATCCAGACGTCGGTGCGCTCCGAGGGGACGCCTCGCGACAGGGGAACGGCCTGGATCAGGTCGTCAAACGGCGTCGCCGTTTCGTAGAAGCGTTCGCTCAAGCGGCCATCCACGGCGATTCCTTCGCCGACGCGCAGGGCGCGGACCGTGGGATGCCCCTGCGCGTCCCGGGTGATCGCGGGGGGGGCGGCCTGCGCCAGGGCACCGCTCGGCAGCAACAGGATCAAGGCGAGCGAAGCGGTCGCCCGCAGGCGGTGTTGCGCAGCCAAGGCCCGCATCAGGCCTGCACAGACTCGCGGCCGGCGTCCAGGATTTCCTGCGACAGTGCCCGATCATCGACCGCGCGCGCGATGACCATGGCGCCCACCAGTGTCGCGTAGGTGCTGATCGCCTTCTGTCTTCGTGCGGCTCCCGATTTGCCCGGAACGAGCTTCGTCAGCAGATCGACGGCGGAACGCACGTACCCGGTGACCGCGCGCCGCACCGGTCGACCCTGTCGCGACACGTCCGGTCCAAGCGCCGCCAGAAGACAACCCGCGCCGGGATGGTCGCGATGGCTGCCGGTCAAATAGGCTCCAGCGACCGCCGACAGCGGGTCACCTGGCGCACGATCCGCAAGTCTGCTCCAGGCCGCAAGCGATCCTGTCAGCGCGCGGGCTGACGCTTCCGCCATCAGGTCCCCTTTCGAGGAGAAGTGTCCGTAGAACCCGCCATGCGTGAGCCCGGCCGCTTTCATCAAATCGGCAACGCCGATCCCGTCGAAGCCACGCTCGCGGAAGAGCCGGGCCGCCGCCTCGACGATCCGTTCGCGGTTCCGGGCGGCCTGTTCCCTGCTTACCTTCATGCCGATCTCCTGGGGTCTTCCACGGCTTGACAGTATACATGCTGGGCGTCATATAAACAGCCTGAATGATGATCGGCGTCATATAACATTTCGCGGCCTGGGCATGGAGGAATAGTTCAGGATCACGACGCTGTCGTGAGGAAAGCCCCGGAGTTCCCGCCGTCTCAACGAAGCGCGCAAAAAAGAGAAAAAGGCGAACTATCCGGCAGTGCTCACCTTTGGCTTCAAGGGGATCAGTTCGTTGAACCGGTCACCAGGATCGTGACGTTCTGACCCAGGTCGCCAATCAGGCCCTCGAGGCGTTGCGCTTCGCGTTGGGCCACGCCCACCTGCTGCTGGCGCTGCACCTCGGTCAGGCGGACTTCATCCATCGTCAGCGTCTCGAGGTGTCCAAGTACCGCCGTGAGTGGCGTCATGAGTTCGTGGGAGACGTCAGTGATCAACTGCCGGCGCAGCCGGTCCGATGTCTCAAGCGCGTCAGTACGGCGCCCGAGCTCAGCCGCCATGGCGTTGAACCCCGCGGACAGCTCCGTGACTTCGTCGGCGCCGTCCTCGCGGGCCCTCGCCGTCGAGTCGCCGTCACGCAGCCGCGCCGCCGCGCGCTGCAGGTCCTTCAGTCTGGCGCGCACCGGACCGACAATGAAGGCCGACAGAAACAGCGTGCCGACCACGATCAGCACCCCCGGCAATCGTGACGATGCGGATGCCGAACCGTTCGAACGCCGTTCGCGGCACGATGCCCATGGCGCCGACGATGCCGCCCCGGACCACGATTGGCGCTCCGGCAAAGTTGCTCCGTTCCCAAGACGCCGGCAATGAATCGCCGGGCGCCAGCTCGTTGAGGCCGGTCACCACGGTGTCCACGATCGCTGCCCGGGGCAGTCGTCGTCCGGCGACGCGACCGTCCCGCAACACCACGAAGACGTTGTCGTCCCCGCTCAGTCTCAACACCTCGAGGTCAAGGTTCATACCGGGATTCCGCTCGACCGTGCGCGACAAATCCTGGCTGAGGAGGCGAGTGCGCTCCTGTCTGACCAACCGTTCGGCGTTGCTCGCCTCGTCATTGGCGTCGGCGAGTCTGACCAGCACGATCGCCTGCACCACCAGCAGCGCGCTTATCGCCGCGATGAATCCCACCGCAATTCGGCCAAAGAGGCAGCGATGCTAGGAGCGTGTCCGAGTAATCGCCGGTGGCATATGGCTTCTCGTGTTGCGCGCCGGTGCCATAGATGTACTACACTGCGGCGATGGCCAAAACCTATCGGCCCTATGTGCCCGAGCAGGAT
>Ga0187893_10004934_pt1 | contig 24660 bp, 15 predicted proteins | sample MA1701074metaG_FD_139574 | JGI IMG/M metagenome (GOLD analysis project Ga0187893, IMG submission 139574) | White microbial mat communities from a basaltic lava cave in the Kipuka Kanohina Cave System on the Island of Hawaii, USA - MA170107-4 metaG ... | reverse complement strand
TGCACCCGCTGCCTCCCGTACTGACTCCTGGTCCGGGCAGCATGAATGTCTTGATTGGTTTTCTTCCTGCATGGCGTGGAGTCCCGCTGGCCGCGGCAGCCGCTCTTCAGGCGGCCAAGGCTGCATCGGAAGTCAGGATTAAGGTAGCGGAAGCGGCCACGCTGGCGGCAGCGGGAACGCCGGGCGCGCCGGCAGCGAAAGTGGCCGAGGAAACATTGAAAGCCGCTGAGGCGGCTGCAATGGGCAGCACGATCACCAGCATGGCAGGCGGCGCCGACATCCACATGTGCCTTACGCCACTGCCAATCCCGCCCCATGGACCCGGTGTTGTCATTGACGGCTCGCCTACCGTAATGATCAACAATCTGCCGGCATGCCGGATGGGCGACACGATTCTCGAAGCCATAGGTCCGCCGAACAAGATTGCGATGGGATGCATGACGGTGATCATCGGCCAATCGGGCAGCGGCGCCGGTGGTGGTGGCGGCGGCGGTGGCGGCGGCGGCGGCGGCGGTGGAGCCGGCGGCGCTGGCGGTCCGGGTGGATCCGGCGCACAGCAGAGCGCCCTTGAAAGCGGCGCTGCATCCGGAGCGCCATTTGCGGAAAAGTGCCGTTCCTGAGGATTGGGAACATTCATGCCGGCTCAGCTAAGAATTCGCCGCGCAAGCGGTGTGGTGGAAGAGCACCGACTCGAAACCGGGCAGGAGGTTCGCATTGGACGGACCTCGCGTGCGCAGCTTGTTTTTCCCGAAGACGTTCACCTGTCCTCGCTGCACCTGGCTCTAAACTGCCTGGAACAGGAGTGCCGCGTGCGCGATCTCGGCAGCCGGACCGGAACCTACGTCAATGACCAACCCCTGGCAGGGGCGATCCTGAAACCCGGTGATGTGGTCCGAGCGGGCTCGACATTGATTCAGGTTCTCTATGAGCCGGCGCCCCAGGCCCCGCCCGCTCCCGCGTTCCTCATTACAAGCGAGGAAGAACGTGAATACCCGGAAGCGACCCTGCGGCTGCTCAGCGAACTGCGGCGCCGCAATGTATTCGCGCTGCTCGATGCCGCGCGCGATCCGCTGATCTATCCAACGCTGGAATCGGCGGGCGAGCAATTCCGCTGCCTTTATAACGGCAAGAGTGCTGTGACGCTGCAACGCCAGGCGCCTTATCTCATCCGTCCGAATCCGGAAGGCTCGCTGTTGCGTTTCCTGGCTCGATTTGGATGGGCTAAGAGTTGGGGAGTCTACCTGGTTTCCGAACGCCCCATGGCCGAGCTTCGCAAGCATCTTCGCCGGTTCCTGATGGTTGAAGATCCGCAAGGCCGGAACGTCTATTTCCGCTACTACGATCCGCGCGTGCTGCGGCTGTTTCTACCCACCTTTCTTCCCGATGAGTTGCGCGATTTCTTCGGCCCGATTAAGGCCTACCTTGTCGAAGCAGAAAACGGCGCGGCGCTGCTTGAATTCCGTCCCGATGTCACCGGCAAGGCCGCCGCGGTTCACCAAATAAGCCCAGTCGAGGCGCGCCGTGCTTAAGATTCGTCCGGAGCAGTGGGAGAAGTTCCGCAACGTAATGACGGCCGAGCTGCCGGATAAAATCCTTGCCGATTATCGGGAACGGGGGCTCGAGGCAACAAGGGAAGAGGCCACCGGAGATCTGCTGATCCTGGACAAGCGCGGAAAACGATCCAGGCTGCGATTCAACGAGCATGGCCTACCGCTCGAGTGGACCAGCGCCGCGGGCTCTGTCTTTCACTATGACCACGACCAGCGAAGCAGGCTCACAGCCGTCACGTATCCGGACGGCCAGCGGAGTGAAATCGGTTATGACAACGCGGACCGTCCGGTGGAACTGCGCCGGCCCGGCCGATTCTCCTACCACTTCGGCTATGACGGCCACGGACGGCTCCGCAGTGTCCGGCATCCGGATGGCTCCGCACATGAGTTGAACTACGACATTCACGGGAACGTAACGAAATCGACGAACCGCAACAACGCCGCCACCGAGTATGTGCGCGATGATGCGGGCCGGCTGCGGGCCATCGTCGACCCGTTGGGACGGCGGACCGAATTCCGGCTGAATGAAGAAGGCGCGCTGGCGGCGGTCGCTTTTGCTGATGGAACCACGGAGCAATATGCATCCCACGCGGAGTCGGGCGCGGCCACGCTCACCCTCCGCGACGGCACGGACGTGGTGCACCTGCTGACGCCGGAAGGTAAACTGGCCGGTACGGTCTGGCCCGATTCGCTGGTCGCGATAGAGACGGACGACGCCGGCAACCCGGTGGCCGTGATGACAGAGACCGGCTCCACCGAATTTGTCTGTGATGCCAATGGCAATGTTATCGCCGAGAGCGGCGAAGGGAAGACGGCATTTGAATACGATCCGGACGGGCGTCCAATTGCGCTGACCAGTGATTCCGGACGCATCGAATACGCATATGACGACGACGGCTACCTGGCGGCCATTGTCGATTGGGATGGACGCCGGCACCGGATTGAATCCGGCTATAGCGGCCAGATTCAGGAGATCGCCTATGCCAATGGCATGGTCGAGACTCGCGATCCGGACAAGGTAGGCATCTTCTCGCATGCCGTGGTCAAGGATCCGCGCGGCCTTAGGATCAGTGAACAGAAGTATGAATGGAATGAATGCGAGCGCCTTACCACTTGGGAAGATGTAAGCCCTGCCTCGCTGCGGCGCGGCGCTACTTTGTCTTACGACCCGGAAGGTCACGTTCTCGAAGAGCGCGATCCGGTTCACGCCGGTCTGCTCGCCCGTTATGAATACGACGCTGCCGGCAACCTGGTGAACGACAATGGCGTCCCGGTTGCGTTTGGCGCGATGGATCAGCCCGTGCGCTACGGAGCGGCCGCCGTCACTCATGACGCGCTCGGGCAGATGACCAGCTTGCCGGGCTGGCTCGGTGAAATCCGATGCCAGTTTGCTTCCAACGGCGTTTTGCGCCGGACTGAATGCGCGGGCCGTGTCCTCACCTATGAATACGACTCGCTCGGCCGGCGCATCGGCAAGACCGACGGTGCGGCGCGCTGGCGCTTCGGCTGGGCCGGAGTCCAATTGCTCTGGGAGGAGTATCAAAGCAGTCCTGAGGCCAAGCCGGTTCGAAGAGACTACCTGTTTTTCCCCGACGGCGTGATTCCTTTCGCCTTCCGCGAAGGCGGCCGCGCGTATTATCTGCAAACCGATACGCGAGGCGCCGTCATCCGCGCCTTCGACGAATCAGGAGCCGTAGTTTGGAGCGCTGTTTACGATGCCTTCGGCAAGGCCGAAATTCTGGTCGAGAAGATCAGGCAGCCTCTGCGGCTTGCCGGGCACTACTTTGATGAAGAAACGGGTCTGCATTACAACTGCGTCCGCTACTATAGTCCGCTGATCAAGTCCTATTTGTCGCGCGACCCCCGATGGATGGAACCGGAAGCGACAAACTACAGCTATGCCCGCAACGACCCGTGGAACCGGATCGACCCGCACGGCACCCTCGCGCCGCTGGTAGTGGTAGGACTATTAGCCGGCGGCGCAGCCATCGGCGCGATTGCCGGCTTCGCCGTTTCGAAGGCGATGGGTACCGATCCGGTTGCGGGAACCATCGGTGGGGCGATCGGAGGGTTGGGTGCTTTCTTCGGCCCGGTCGCCGGAGCCGTGAGCGGGTTCTTCGGTGGCGTGGCTGACAGCCTCATTACGCAATACCGCGCCGGCGGTCCAATGTGCATCAGTTGCGCCCTCGCCGAAGGCGCCATGGGCGCGGTAGCAGGAGCCCTTTTCAGCGGAGCGCTGAGCGTTCTCGGAAAGGCGCTTCGCCCCGTGGTCGGCCCGGTAGTCCGAAGAATCGGGAGCGCGATTGCTTCCAAAGCCGGCGCGGCTGCCAAATCCATCGTCAACTGGGTGCGGACACAGGTCAAACCTGCCGTCCGCAGAGCCTACGATCGGCTTAGAGGCGTCCGCCCGAAGGGCCCTAAGGGCAGCCATGGGCCTCCGGTACCACGAGGCGCGGCAGACGAGTTTGGCACGCACGTGGGGCATTCAAGCGGCAGACCCTTCTTCCCGGACGAGGTTGGGATCCCGATTAAGCCACGCTCGATCGAGGGGGTCGAGATAACGCCCGATGGACTGGCCGAGGTCGAGCGCCACCTGAGCCGTTTTGGTCCCGACGAAACGAACCGGAAGATGATGGAACGGCTGCGCGAAATCGCCGCGGGAAACAGAGCGCCGACCGACGCAGACAAGTACTTTTATACGCACGAGCTACGCGAGTTCGAACGCTACAAAGCCCTGGGCTGGGCCGACGGCGTTCCCGACGACCCGGACGCCGCCCACAGGCTCTGGAACAATACACATACTGCTACCTTGGAAGAGTACGGCATCAAGGACGCCGACCTATTTCCGGATGACCTAGGCCTATGAACACCTCTGAACTGGCATCAGCGCAGAAGATCCTGGAGCACATCGCCGGCAACGACGGCAAACTCACCTGGTACAACATCGTCCGACACATCGACGTCCAAGACGTCGAACGCATCCCCCCACCCTATGCTGTGCTCAAAGCACTGGTAAGCGAGGGCCTTTTGCGGATCGAGCCTCCGGAAGGGGGCAACCAGGCACGCTATCGAATCACGGACGAGGGCCGATTGCGTCTCGTCCAGCCACCTCGGAGCTGACAGCCCAGCTCGACCAGCCCTAAACCTCGCCAAGCCGCCTGTCGATGAAGTTGTTGAGTACGGCCTTGACGTACTACGACGAACTGGGTTTGCCGAGGTCCGCCTCCGTTGAAGAGATTCGGGAGTCCTACCGGCAACTCGCCAGATTACTTCATCCCGACAAGTTGCAACAAGACCGGCAGCGGCAGATTGCCGAATGCCAGATGAAACGGCTGAACTGCGTTTACCAGATCCTCTCCGATCCGCTCCGGCGGGCGCAGTACGATGAAACACTCGGAGCCTCGCCAGTGGCGGCCTTCCTGCAAGGCGTCGAGATTCCCGCTAAGCGGGTCTTCGCGAAGATGAAAGCCTTTTGCAGGCCCCAACATGCGGTGTGGATAGCCGCTGGGGTTATGATTGTTGCAGCCGCTCTGTGGGCGATCTCTCTTCGCGAAATCCGGCCAACCGAGTACAGGGATCTCAAGGTTCCATCTCAGCCTGTTTCCGAGCCCGCCCCTCCCTTGGATCGGAATCCCGCTCGCGGTTCGAGGGCTCCGGTAAGCCGCTATGCCGCGGAAGCCGTGAATTTGCGCCGTCAGTTGGAACAATCTCTCGCCGAGACGGATTCTGCCTGGAAACAAATCGCCGGACTTCGACGGCAGCTTGCGGAACTCGAAAAGAGGATTCCCGGTAGCGAACCCGTCGTGGCTGCACAGCCGGAATTATCTCCGATGCCTTGGTTTGAAATTCCCACGCTGCAACCTCCCCCTGCCTCGCTTGCCGGCAATTGGCATTACCTGAAAACCAAACCGAACCAGCAAGGGCGGGATCTATACCCGCCCGAGTTCATCGAGGCTGTGATTCTTGAAGACGATGGCGCCTTGCAGGGCCGCTACCGGGCCAGATACAAAGTGGCCGATCGTGCAATTTCGCCCGACGTCGTTTTTCATTTCGGCGGCGCCAGACAGAACGGTTCGGCAAGCCTGTCGTGGTTGGGCGCGGGCGGCGCGCGAGGCGAGGTGCGCCTCAAACTATTGTCGGAGAACGCGCTGGAAATCGCGTGGGTGGCCAGGGATCTGGGTAAGACGCAGGGTTTGGGTTCCGGCATAGCCGTTTTGGTGCGCCGGCAAGAGCCATGAAACCCTGGCATCGCGGCCCCGCCCGTGATACCGTTTATCCAGGGGCCCTATTCGGGCATCCACAATAGTTTTCCTGTAGTTATCCGGAGGGCCTGATCAGATGATCCGCTGGGTGGGGTGGACGCGGCATGCCGTCCTTGTCTTGCTGGTGGCAAGCTGTGTCTTGGGGGCTCAGCAGGCGCCGGCTCCAAACGCGCCCAGACCGGCTCACGAGAGCGCCTTCGTCAAACAATATTGCACCGGCTGCCACAACGGCAAATTGAAAACCGCTGGATTGGCCCTCGACACGATCATCGCTGAAGACGTGGACCGCCACACTCCTACTTGGGAGAAGGTGGTGCGAAGGCTTCGCGCCCGCCAGATGCCGCCTGCCGGACTTCCTCGACCGGATGAGAAGACTTACAACGCCGTCGTCGCTTCCCTTGAATCCGCGCTCGACGCCTCCGCGGCCGCACGCCCCAATCCCGGCCGCACGGACACGTTCCGCCGCCTCACGCGCACGGAGTACAAGAATTCGATCCGTGACCTGCTGGCGCTCGATGTCGATGTATCGGCCCTGCTTCCCGCCGACGATCCCGGCCACGGCTTCGACAACGTCACGGTGGGCGATCTTTCGCCGACGCTGCTCGACCGCTATATCACGGCCGCGGAAAAAATCAGCCGGCTTGCCATCGGCGCGGCGCTGCGGTCTCCCGGCGGCGACACGTTCCGCATCCCACCGGACCTCACGCAGGAAGAGCACGCCGAGGGGTTGCCGCTCGGCACGCGCGGCGGGGCATTGATCCCTTACACATTTCCATTGGAGGCCGAATACGACATCCAGGTTCGCCTTACCAGAGACCGCAACGAGCACGTTGAAGGTCTCAGACAACCGCACGAAATGGAGTTGCTGCTGGACGGCCAGCCGGTCCAGCGGTTCACGGTAACGCCGCCCGCTTCCGCCGCCGGCCATGCAACCGCCGACCACCATTTGAAGGCACGCATCGCAGTCAAAGCCGGCCCGCACCAGCTCGGCGTCACATTCCTCAAAAGCGCCACCACGGTGCTTGAAACCTTCCGCCAGCCTTACCTGGCCCGCTTCAACATGCACCGGCACCCGCGCCAGCAGCCGGCGATCTATTCGGTATCGATCACGGGTCCGTATCAGGCAAAGGGGCCGGGCGATACACCGAGCCGGCGCCGCATTCTGGTTTGTAAACCTGCCGGCGCCGGAGAGGAAGAAGCTTGCGCCAAACAGATCCTGTCGGATCTGGCGCGGCGTGGCTGGCGCCGTCCTGCCGGAGACGAAGCTGTCCGGAAGCTTCTCGGCTTCTGGCGCGACGCGCGCCCAAGCGGCGGCTTTGAGGCGGGCATCGAGACGGCCTTGTCCGCCATATTGGTGAGCCCCCAATTCCTGTTTCGCGTGGAGCAGGACCCCCCTGGCCTTCAAGCCGGGACTGCCTATCGCATCAGCGATCTGGAACTCGCCTCACGCCTCTCCTTCTTTCTCTGGAGCAGCATTCCCGACCGGGAGCTTCTGGATAAGGCAATCCGCGGCGAACTGAAAACACCGGCCGTGTTTGAGCAACAGGCGCGGCGAATGCTCGCCGACCCGCGTTCGAAATCGCTGGTGACCAACTTCGCCGGACAGTGGCTGCACCTGCGCAGTCTGGATTCCTTCACGCCCGATTTGCGTTTGTTTCCGGATTTCGACGACAATCTGCGCCAGTCGCTGCGGCGGGAAACGGAGATGCTCTTTGAAACGGTACTGGCGGAAGACCGCTCCGTCCTCGACCTGATCACCGCCGATTACACCTTCCTGAACGAAAGGCTCGCCAAGCACTACGGCATACCGCACGTCTACGGCAGCCGCTTCCGCCGCGTGGCGCTTACCCCGGCAAGCCATCGCGGCGGCATTCTCACACATGGCAGCATTCTCGCCGTCACTTCCTATCCCACGCGGACATCGGCTGTCATTCGCGGCAAGTGGGTGTTGGACAATCTGCTTGGCATTCCACCTCCACCTCCGCCGGCCGGCGTTCCGGAGTTGAAGGAAAACACGGTGCTCGCCAAAGCGCTGACAGTGCGCGAACGGCTCGCCGAGCATCGCAACAATCCCGCTTGCTCGGGCTGCCATCAGCTTATGGACCCGGTGGGCTTCGCGCTCGAGAACTATGACGCGGTCGGCGGCTGGCGTATCATGGAAGAAGGCAAGCCCATTGACGCCTCGGGCGGTCTTCCCGGTGGCGGCAGCTTTGAGGGCATAGCCGGGCTCCGCCAGGCGCTGGTGAGCCGTCCGGAAGTTTTCGCGGGGGTGGTTGTGGAAAAGCTTCTTACCTACGCATTGGGGCGTGGAGTGGAACACTACGACGCGCCGGCCGTCCGGCAGGTCCTGCGCCAGGCGCGCGCGCAAGACTACCGGCTCTCTACGCTGATTCTGGGAATCGTTCGCGGCGCGCCGTTTCAAATGAGGAGGTCCAAATGATCATCGGCAAGAAGGCGCTTCCCAGGCGAACGCTGCTTCGTGGCATGGGCGCCTCGCTGGCTCTGCCGCTGCTTGACGCCATGGTTCCGGCCATGACTGCACAGGCGGCCACCGCGGCCCGGCCCGTCCGGCGCTTAGGCTACATCTACATGCCCATGGGAAGCGACATAGCGCGTTGGACTCCTCCCGGCAAAGACACACTTGGCGAGCTCTCCGTCACCCTGCAATCGCTTGCTCCGTTTGTCGATCATCTCACCGTGATCACGAATATGGAGGTGAAGAACGCCTATCCCGGCACTCACGCGACGTCGAACTCTTCCTTCTTGAGCTGCGCAAGGGCCAAATGGACCGAAAGCTCCGACTATTATTTGGGAACCACTGTCGATCAGATTGCCGCGCAAAACATCGGGCAGCAGACGCAGTTGCCTTCCCTCGAGTTGTGCATGGATATGCTGGCCACCGTTGGCCAGTGCGACAACGGCTATGCCTGCGTTTACCAGAACAACCTGTCGTGGTCTTCCCCTACAACGCCGCTGCCGGCCGAAGCGCACCCGCGTATCGTTTTCGAGCGCCTATTCGGCGATGGCGGCAGCGCCGGGGACCGTCTGGCGGCTTTGCGCAAACGGGCGAGTCTGCTCGATTGGGTGAAGCAGGACATCACGCGTCTGGCAAGCAAGCTCGGGCCGGAGGATCGCACGCGTGTGGATCACTACCTGGACAGCGTCCGCGAAGTGGAGCGCCGGATTCAAAAGGCCGAAGCAGGCGTCGCCAGTAACGAACTCCCTGACCTGGATCGCCCGGTGGGCGTTCCGCCGTCCTACCTCGACCACGCCCGGCTCATGTTCGATCTCCAGGTACTTGCGCTCCAGGCTGACATCACCCGCGTGATTACGTTCCAACTGGCGCGGGAAACCAGCAACCGCACCTATCCGGAAGCCGGCGTTAATGACCCCCATCACCCGCTGACGCACCATGGCGGCGACGTGGAGAAGATTGCGAAGATGGCAAAGATCAACGCCTTCCACGTTTCCCTGTTCGCCTATTTTCTTGACAAATTGAAGTCCACCCGCGAGGGTGGCGGAACGCTGCTCGATCAATCCGTTTTCCTTTATGGAAGCGGCATGGGGAATCCCAACGTGCATGACCACACAAACCTTCCGATCCTGGTGGCCGGCGGCGCGGCGGGCAAAATGAAAGGCGGCCGGCACATCCGCTACAGCTCACCAACGCCGCTCGCCAATCTGCACGTGACACTGCTTGAAAAAGCAGGAGTGCAGATGGACTCTTTCGGGGACAGCAAAGGCAAGGTCGACGAACTGCTATCGCTCTAATGAAACGCTGCCTGCTCTTCGCTTCGTTTTTAATCGCCGCTTCCGCCGCGGAGGTGGCCGACAGTACCGCGCTGCTCCGCGCGGTGCATCAGGACAATCTCGAAACGGCGCGGAAACTGATACGCGAAGGCGGCGTCAACGTGGCGAACCGCTACGGCGTCACGCCGCTTTCTCTGGCTTGCGGCAACGCAAGTACGGCCATGGTGGAGCTGCTGCTCGCTTCGGGCGCGGATCCGAATGCCGCATTGCGCGGCGGCGAGACTCCGCTCATGACTGCGGCCCGAGCCGGGAAAACAGAACCGGTGAAGGCGCTGCTCGCGCGCGGGGCCGACATAAACGCCAAGGACGCCCGCCGCGGGCAGACCGCGCTGATTTGGGCCGTCGCCGAAGGTCACACCGAAGTCGTTGACCTGTTGATCCGCGCGGGCGCCGATTTTCGCGCGCGCCTCGAATCTGGTTTCACCCCAATGTTCTTCGCGGTTCGCGACGGCCGCCTGGACGTGGTGCGCACTCCTATCGAGCGCGGCGCCGATGTTAACGAGACTTTCCGGCCAAGCCCCGTCGCCGGACGGCGGGGGCCGCCACCGGGCACGAGCCTGCTGGGCATGGCCATCGAAAACGGCCACTTCGAACTGGCCGCTACTCTGGTGGAAGCAGGCGCGGACCCCAATGTCTACGCTCCGGGTTTTACTCCGCTGCACGCCATAAGTTGGGTTCGCAAGACCAGCATCGGCGACGACCACGATCCCGTGCCGCAAGTGACCGGAAATCTGACGGGCATTGAGTTTGTCAAGAAACTCGTTGCGCGCGGCGCCGATGTCAACGCGCGCGTAACGCGTCATATCCGCGGACTCAGCCGTCTGAATACGCTCGGCGGGACTCCGTTCTTCCTGGCGTCCAGGACCGCGGACCTGGAGCTGATGCGAGCGCTGCTCGAACTGGGCGCGGATCCGAACATCGCCAACGCCGATGGAACCACGCCGCTCATGGCGGCCGCCGGCCTTGGCACCCAATCCCCCGGCGAAGATCCGGGAACGGAGCTTGAGTGTATCGAGGCCGTGAAGCTGGCGCTCTCGCTCGGCGCTGACATCAACGTAGTCGACAAAAACGGCGACACCGCGCTGCATGGCGCCGCCTATAAGAACCTGCCTGCGCTGGTTGAATACCTGGTGTCAAAAGGCGCGGATATCGCCGTCTGGCATCGCCAGAACAAGTACGGTTGGACGCCGCTGACCATTGCCATGGGCTACCGCTTCGGCAATTACAAGCCGTCGCCGGACACGATAGCCGCGTTCCATCGCGCTATGCTCGCGGCGGGAGTTGATCCGGCAAAGAACCCCAAGGCGCCGGGCCGCGAAGTGTATTGAGGCGCATCGCACCCGGCGCGCGCCGCGCGAATGCGTAGTATCGGGTTTGCTTCTTAATCAGAAATAGATCTTGGCGGCGATCTGAACGATGCGCGGGTCGCGCGCGCCGCTGATTGCGCCGAATCCGAAACGCCCGCCTCCTCCGCCCAGGGCCGTAGGCAGGTTCGTGATCGTCGGGTCATTGATCGCGTTGAACTGGACGCCGGTCCCGTAGCCTGAATAGCGGACTTGGTTCCAGACGTTGAACATCTCCAGACGAACCTGGATAAAGCGGGCTTCGTTCTTGGTGAACGGGAAGTTCTTCATGATCGTCAGATCCCAGTTGTGGTCGCCGGGACCTTCGATGTATCCGCGAATTCCGGAATCGAGACCGACGCTGCCGCGGTCGGCCGGACGGAGAACGGCGTGATTGATCTGCTGGTTTTCGTTCCGGCTGCCGCCGGCAAGTACGGGGCTGCCGGTGGTAACCACTCGCGGGCCCCATGTTTCCGATCCGGTAATTCTCCGGTTTAGCTCCGCGCCGCCCATCCCACGGATGCTGTATCCGATGCCGAAGGGCTGGCCGGAACGGATGGTGGTGATACCGGATATCTCCCAGCCATTCAACACCGCGCGGCCCACGGGGTTGTCGAGGAAGTTGCCGTTGCGGCCCGCCTTAGGCAACTGGTACAGGTAATTGAACACGAGCACGTGCGGCACGTTGAACGTCAGCGGGCCGTAATTCCCCATGCGGGCGTTGGTGGGATGGAGCGTATCGCCGTCTCCGCTGGAGAGCCCGAGCGCTTTCGACCACGTATAGGCGACGCCGAATTGCAGGCCGCTGTCGAACCGGCGGTTGGCGGAAAACTGGAACGAGTTGTAATTGGAGGTCCCGCCAAAGTCCGTGATGCGAACGGTGCCGAAGCCAACAAAAGGCCGGTAGAAGTTCACCGGCAGCGTGGTGGTGCCGTCAAAGCGCGGCGCTCCGAGTGTTGGATCCTGGTTTTGAGCCTGCCAGGCGCTGCCGAACGCCGTGTTGTTGTGGTCGTAGATATTCAACAGGTGCCGGGAAACCGATCCCACATAGCCGAAATCAAGCAGAACTTTGAACGGGATCTCCTTTTGGATGCTCACATTCCAGTTATAGGTGGTCGGCACATGACCTTCGCGAGAGAAGCCGCGCACATTGGCCGGGAAGAGAACTCCGGGGGTGTCCGCCGCGGTGGAGATGTTTCCGTAGAAGATAGTGGGGCTGAGAGTGGAAGGCGGATTCGGGAGCATGTCGAAAACCGGATTTCCCTGGAACCGGTCATAGAAAGCCCCAGCGCCCATGCGCAGCACGAATCCACGCGACCAGCCGGGGTTCCAGGCCAAACCGATTCGCGGTCCGAGGTGAACGCCCCGGCTGTCGATCAAACCACGCGGATACCCGTTCAGGCCCGCTTGCGCCATCCCGTTGGCGAAGTTGCCCGCGCCGGGCACCAGCGCCCCAATCAGCGCGGTGGGCGCGAACTGGCGCGTGATCGGGTTGAGCGCCTCCACGCGTCCGGAAGCCGGATTTACCGCCCTTTGGAACAGCGAAACCTGTCCTTCTCTGCTGAAAAACTGGCCATTGAACGAGGACGTTTGCAAGTGCGCGTCATACTGCGGTTGGATCAAGTAGAACCGCATGCCGAAGTCCAGCGTCAGATTCGGGAGAACCTTCCAGTTGTCCTGGATATACCATTCCGCGTTTGTATAGCGGTAACGGCCGTTGCGAACGATGTTGGACTGCTGGAACGTCCGGAAATTGCCCAGAATCGCGTTGGAATAGGCCCAGTTCGTATCACCGGGATTGGCCGCGTCGCGGTTAAAATTGATGGTGCCGTTGGCCGGAGTGAACGCTGTTTGATCTTTCCGGCTGCGCTGAAGGAACACGCCGAATTTCAGGACGTGGCGCGAGAACACCTTGCTCATGTTGTCGGTGATATCGAATGTGTGATTCACGTTCCGGAACGGTGTACCGTTGAAGCCGGTGAAGGGGGCGTTAGGCACGTCGAATTGAAAATTCGGAATCAGATCGATGGGGCTGGCCGACGGGAACGGCATGCGAAACGCCAGTCCCAGCTTTGTCCGGCTGAACGTATCGTCTGTAGGATCGATATTCAGGCGGTTGCGGCTATGGCCGAAGATGAACTCGTTGGTCAGCGACGGATTGACCACTGTGGTCAGATTCACGATCGAGCTTCTGCCGGGCTGGCCGAAATTCATCGGAGCGAAGGGGATGTTAAAGTTCCCGTTCCACTGCCCGTAGGGCATGTTCTGTGAGTCGCGGTCGCGAATCACGCGGGCAAACAACCTCCACTTCTCGTTGAAATTATAATCGCCGCGGACCACCAGTTGGCGGCGCGGATAGGAACCGGATACCTGCGAAGTGTAGTTGAAGTTCGGAGGGGGGCTGTTCACGTTCGGCAGCGGATAGAAATTGAGAATCCGCAATCCGTCTGCGTTGTGCCGGTTGGCCGGAATAATGTTTCCAGGGAACGGCGAGCGGTTGTTCAGCGGATCGAGAATGCTAACCGGCGTTCCTCCGGCTTCCACTGTGCGTGAGAAATCGCCGCGGCGTTGTTCCGCCGTAGGTACGAGCACCGTGCGCAAGTCATTGGGAATCAACTGCTCCTGCCACTCGTGGCCGATGAAGAAGAACGCCTTGTCCCGGTCCTTATTCCAGCGGCCCGGGATGAAAGCGGGTCCGCCGATGTTGAAGCCCTGATAGTTGTAGCGGTATTTCTGGCGGGCGCGGTTTTCGAAATTGTTACGCCAGTTATTGGCATTGAGGCCCTCATGGCGATGGAACCAATAGCCGGTGCCATGAAACTCCCGCGAGCCGCTCTTGCCAACGACATTGATCGCCGCCCCGGCCGAGCGGCCGAATTCGGCCTGCTGGCTGTTGGCGATGATTTTGAACTCGGCGATTGCGTCGATATTGAGCGCGGTGTGCTGGGTTCCGTTGGAGCCGGTGTCCATATTCGAGACGCCGTCCAGCGTGATGTTGCTCTGGTTGCCGCGCGTTCCGTTGACGAAGATATTGCCTGCGCCCGGCCCGGCCACCTGTCCGTTGAAAAAGCTCACCACTCCGGGGATCGTTTGCACCAGACTCAGATAGTTGCGGCCGTTCAAGGCCAGGTTCACGACCTGCTGACCGGTGACGACGCCGGAGCGTTCCGCGCTGGTCGTCTGCAACTGCACGATCGTTCCTTCCACCACCACGGTTTCAGTGACCTGGCCCACTTCGAGAAGGATGTCGCCGAGGGTGATGCGGTCATTGGCGTACAGACGCACCTGTTTCCGCTCGAATTTCTTGAAACCAGGCGCCTCGGTAGTAACCGTGTAGCTGCCTGGTTGCAGCGAAGCGACAAAGAAGTAGCCGTCGGGGCCCGACGCTACTTCACGGATCGTGCCTCGTTGCTCGTCGGTTACCAGGACCTTGGCGCCGGGAACCAACGAACCCTGGGCGTCCTTGATCGTGCCCGTCATCGAGCCGGAGACTTGCTGAGCGGATACTGTGCCGGCGAATACACCAATCGCCAGCAAGAACATCGCAATTCTTGAGTGGAACATAATGGATGTCACTTTCCCTTTTCCCTAAAGACTACGCTAGGTATTAATGGAATTATACAGGTTAATGGGCTGAATGCAAGGGATAGGAAACAGGGGGCGGCGGGAAACCTGGTTTCAGCGGCTACAATGGTGGCATCGGGATTCCTGCATGCCAGCCAAGGACTGTTTTTTACTAGCACTCATCGCCTTGGGGGGCTCAGCGGCTTGCGCGCAACTTCCGGAAAATGCACGCGCCCGGCTGGGGGAGGCCATGCGGCTGGTTGCATCCGGCGATTTGGCGCGCGCTGAAACTGTTCTGACTGCACTCAAGCAATCGCACACACAAGATCCCGAGATCCGATACCGGCTTGGGCTGGTGCTGCTCCGGCAACGGAAGTTTCCATTAGCGGAAGCCGAACTGGAGGCATCGGCCCGGCTCAAGCCCGATTCTCCGATGGCTTGGCTCGGGTTGGCGCAGACGCGGCTGCAACTGGGCCGCCGCGAACAGGCCTTGGATGCAGCCGCCCGTGCCGGGGCGCATGCAGCGGGAGAACCTCCCGTCTGGCGGGCGTTGGCAATGCTGTACGCCCAAGCCGAAGAATTTTCAAAAGCTGCCGAGCAGGAGGTCAAGTGGTGGCGCGCCAATCCTGGCGATCAGGAGTCGCCGGTTCGGGCAACGGAATTCTACGTCCGGGGAGGCAAAGCCGATCCTGCCATCGCCATCGCGCAAGAGGCCTTGGCCCGCGCCGCCAGCGGCTCTCTCCACAATCTGCTGGGCAAAGCCTACCGCTTGAAGAAGGAACCGGCGCGCGCCGTGGAGCAATTCCAGCTCGCCATCCGTCTGGATGCCGGAAAGCCGGCCTACTACTCGGATCTCGCGACCCTCTTTCTGGATCATCGCACGCCGGAGCCCGCCGTTGCAGTGCTGGACAGCGCCCTTGTCCGGTTTCCGAAGGATGCGGAGCTTTATCGTTTGCTCGGGTTGGCGCGATACGCCATGGGCGATTCGCAAAAGGCGCTGGACGCGTTCCTGCAGGCAATTGACATGGAGCCTTACTCGGAACTGATGTATGTTTCACTGGAGACGCTCCTGCCGGAAGCTGGTCCACGGCTCAATCAAATCGTCTTGAAGCTCCGCGCGTTTTGCGAAAAAAAACCCTCTTCACCGGTTGGCCACTACCTTCTGGCGCAGGCGCTTTCCAACCGGCCCGGCGCCGAAGAAGAAACCGAAGCGCTTTTGCGCAAGGCAATCACGGCGGACCCGGGGTTCTGGCCTGCCTACTACGAGCTTCACAAGCCGCTGCTGGCGCGCGAACAGCTCGCCGAAGCGGCGCAAGCCCTGGAAAAAGCCACCGCGCTCAACCCCAGGCATGCAGCCTCTCACTACAGCCTTTCCCAGATCTATGCGCGGCTGCGCGACCGGGACCGGTCGCGGAAACATCGCGAGATTCATCACCGGCTGATCACGGCACAGCGCGAAGCGGCCGAGGCGCGCCGTGCTGATTCGCCCCGCCTGCCCTACACCCTAAGGAAGCCTTGAGGGCCGGCGGAATGGCTCCTTGCGAATGATCCCTTCTCCCTCCCTAATCGTCACCAGGTGATTCGCGGGGACCTTTGTGATTGTTTCCACATTACCCGCGGGCCACCTGATGTCGATACGGTCGACCGTATCGGCGGCGCCTAATCCGAAATGAAGACGGAAGTCCGGCTGCGAAGCGTAGCTCGATCCGCTGCGTAGCTCCCGCACCTGGCCGCGGCCGCCAACCTCCACCTTCACCCGCGCGCCGATTGCGCCGCGGTTCGACTTCGTCCCTACTAGCTGGACCAGCAGCGCATTCCCTTTCGCCGCCACGTTGCGCAAAACCGAGGGAGGTGCGTTCATGTTTACAATTACTGTCTCGAGCACACCGTCACCATCTAGATCCCCCGACGCCATCCCGCGCGAGGAAGTCTTCGCGTTCAGCCCGGCGCCCGAGGAGGGTGTCACGTCCCGGAAAATCCCTTCGCCGTTATTCCAATAAAGCAGTTTGCTCTGACGAAAGCGTTCCTCGCCCCCGCTGCTCTCCATCTCCGGATAGATGTGGCCATTGGCTATTAGTATGTCCTGCCGGCCGTCGTGATCCGCGTCCAGGAACTCCACGCCCCATCCGGCAAATTTTGTGTTCACTCCCAGACCGGCCTGGTAGGTGACATCCGTGAAAAAGCGGTCTCCCTCGTTGCGATACAGCGTGGAGGTCTCGTCCATGAAATTGGTCTTAACGATATCCATCAGGCCATCGCCGTCGTAGTCCCCGGCGGCCACGCCCATGCTGCCCATCTCCTGACCGGCTTCTCCGTAGGCGACTCCAGCCTCGACAGCGATATCGGAGAACGTGCCGTTCCGGTTGTTCGCGTACAGGATTCCAGGTGTCGAGTCGCAGGCGACATAGATGTCGGGCCAGCCGTCGTTGTCAAAATCGGATGCGATCACGCCAAGACCATAGTGCAAACCGCCGATCAGAATCCCTGCTCTCTTGGAAACGTTCTCGAACCCGCCTGCGCGATTATTCCGGTAGAGAATGTTTTCGCCGCCCGGAAAACCGCGCGGGCCGCAGAAAACGGCGAGTCCTTTCCAGAAGCAGAATGGGCTCGCGCCGGGTTGGGAAGCCGTCTTGAGATCGAAGCCGAGATAGTTGGAGACGAACAGGTCCAGATACCCGTCCCTGTCATAGTCGAGAAACGCGCAGCCGGTTGCCCAGCGCTGCCCGGACACGGGCAAACCCGCCTGCTTTGTGGCGTCGTCGAACTTGCCATTTCCCAGGTTGCGGTAAAGGACGTTGTATCCGTAACGGGTGATCAGCAGGTCCGTAATGCCGTCATTGTCGTAGTCGCCGGCGCAGGCGCCCTGGCCCCACCCGCTCCGGCCAAGTCCGGATCCCGCTGTCACATCGGCAAAGGTTCCGTCGCCGCGATTCCTGTACAGCACATTGGCGCGCGCGCCGTCAGGAACCGCATCCAGGCGGGTTCCGTTGACCAGAAGCACATCGAGCCAGCCGTCGTTGTCGAAGTCGAACAGGGCCACTCCGTTGCCGCTCATTTCCAGGATGTAACGTTTCTTCGCCTCGCCGCCGTAGACATTGGAAGCCGTGAGACCGATAGAGCCGGCCACGTCGCGGTAATCGATGGGCGGAGGCGCGGGACCACCCTTCAACTTCGGAGGAATGCGCCCCAGGCCTTTCGTCGAGCCCCCCATCCCTTGGGCGGCAAGGGTCAGGCTCGTCAGTCCGAACAGAATCAGCAGCCGCGTCAAAACGCCAGCTTCAAAGCAAACTGAATCAGCCGCGCGTTCACGGTGGTGCTGCGGATCACACCAAAGTTCGGGTTGTCCAGCGCGATGGTCGGATCGCCGAAATTGGCGTGGTTGAACATGTTAAACATTTCTGTGCGGAACTGCAGGTTATAGCGCTCCGTAATGTGGATGTCCTTGAAGAGCGAGAAATCGAGATTGTACTGACCTGGACCTCGAAACATCCCACGGCCGGAATTCCCGAATGTGCCCACAGGGGTTCGCGTGAAGGCGGCCGGGTTAATGTACTGGTCCAGATTCTGCTTGGTCGACTTCCCGTTGACTGTGGAGTTGACCAGAGGAACGCCCGCATTCACGTTTGCGAACAGGTTGGTCGCCGTGGTCGAAATGGATGACCCGCCCAGCCCGCGGCCGCTATCGCGATCGGTGACCGTAAGCGGCGTGCCGGACTGCGCCACCAGAAACCCGTTGATCGACCAGTCGTTGAGCACAGCTTTGCCGATTCCGTTCTGAAATGCGTTCGGCAGGTCGTGGTTGAAGACGAAGGACAGCCGCTGCGGCCTGTCGAACGTCGCCGGTCCCTTGGCGCGCGAGAAGTCGTTCCACGGTGTGGGCCACAGACCGGTAAAGAACCGCGACCCTTCGTTCCCGTTGCCCAGCGTCTTGGCCACCGTGTAGGCAAGCTGAAAGTTGGTGCGGGCCACGCGCTTCTTGAGCGTCATTTGGAAAGAATGATAGGTGGAGTTGCCGTTCTGCGCGGTGACCAGCAGGTCGCCAAAACCCGGGAACAACCGGCCCAGTCTTGTTCCGGCCACTAAGGGTCCTCCGTCAATCGGGATCAGAGGATTGAAGTTCCGCTGCGCCATCAGGTGCGTACCTTTCGTGCCCACATAAGCCGTCTCCACCAGCATGTTTCCAGGTAATTCACGTTGTATGGAGAAGTTGTATTGCCAGGCATTGTCCGTTTTGACATTCCTTTCAACGCCGCGCACCGATCGCTCTTCGGTGGGCCGCACGGGAAATGGGACAAGCCCCGGCGTGTGGCCGGGATTCAGATAGGTGAAATTGTCTGGAACGCCGGGTGTACATAAAACACCGCGGAGGCAGTCGGCCGTGATTTCGGTATAGGTGGGCGGATTTTGGAATGCCTGCTGCGCGATCTGGCCGGTGCGGAGGTCGAAATAAAGGCCCGCGCCGCTGCGGATCACCCACTTATCCCGCACGCGCCAGGCAATGCCGATCCTCGGCATGAGGTTGTTCCAATCGCCTGAAACGGTGTTTCTGGGAACGCCGTTCAAGCCCCCCTGCACCAGGCCGGTGCTCTCCATTGTCCCGTCGATCCCACGATAACGGTCCGGCCAGAAGTTCAGCATGTTCAGGTTGTAGGCGGCCGCCTGGAAGTCCATCTCGTAACGCAGGCCCCAGGTGAACGTCAGGTTCGGGTTGATTTTCCAGTCATCGTTAATGAAGAAACTGTGCAGATGACTGCGGAGTTTCAACTGGCCGCCAATGTTGACAACATCCGCCGCGCCAAAAGTTTTGGTGAATGGCATGGCAAGCAGGAAGTCGGCATATTCATCGCCCCGGGACCCGCTCTGTCCGGTGACCACTCCCTGGAATATCCAGCGTCCGCGTGTTTGCAGGTTGTTCTGCGGGTTCAGCAACGAAGCTTGCGTCTCGCCGCCGAAGCGGAAGTTGTGATTGGATTTCATCCAGGTGAACGTTGCCCCGCCGACGTAGCGGTCGATGTAATCGGACCAATGCTGGTCGTTTCCGAACTGTATGTAGTTGGGAATCTGAATACGCGGCATCCCGGCGGCCTCCCCGGCAAAGGTCACGTTCGAGATCGGTTGTAAGCCGACGCTGGTGGGATCGGTTCTGTTCTCGCCAAACGTGAACTGATCGGTGTAGTCTCCGCTGGCGCGTGCTTCCATGATGAACTTGGAGGAAAACATGTGCGTGTGCGTCACGCCCCAGGTGTGCTTCTCGCGGTTGGCGAAGTTGCCGAAGCCGACCAAGCCTTTACCGAACGGCGCCAGGTCCTTCTGAAAGCTCTCAAACCAGCGCGCATTCAGCATGTCCCGGTCGCTGAACCTGTGGTCAATCCTCACCGTGTATTGATTCAGGTCGGTCGGCTCATTCTGGAAAGCTTCGAAGTTGCTGACCGAGCCCGGATCAAACAAATTCGGTTGGGGAAGAAACCGGTCCGAGATCTGCTTGGAGATCGAATTGATTCGCGAAGCCGGGATCGTGTTGTTCGGGAATGGAGCGCGGGCCTGCGGATCGTAGAGCGTCACGCCGAACCGGCCCTCGCGCTGAGCGGCGGTAGGAGTCCGTACCCTCAGACGAGCGCCTCCCCCGTTGCCGTTTCGTTGCCGGGAACTTTCCCAGCCGCCGAAAAAGAAGGTGCGGTCCTTGAGGATCGCGCCTCCGGCGTTGGCGCCGAACTGGTGCTGGACATTCGGACGCCGGGCCGGGAAGAAGTAGGGTCTGGCGTTAAACTGCGTGTTCCGCAGGAATTCGTACACATTGCCATGGAGCGCGTTGGTGCCGCTGCGGGTGGTAACGTTGATCACCGAGCCGGAATTGCGCCCGAACTCGGAGCTGTACAGACTGGTGAGCACCTTGAACTCGCTCAGAAACTCGATGCTCGGCGTGCCGTCGCCGTCGGGGGCGTTGTTCAACTGGTTGGTTGTCGGCACTCCGTCCACCAACAGGTTATTGCTTCCCCTGCGCGCTCCGTTGACACTGACGCTGTCACTACCCGTGCCCCGGTTGTCCGCATTCATAATGGCGCCCACCACGCCGGCCGACGTGCCGAGAATCTGCGTGAAGTTTCTCGTGGCCAGCGGAATCGAAGTGATCGTTTCTCCTTCCACCACATGGCCGATGGTCACCTGTTCGCTTTGCAGCAGCGGTGTCATCGCTGTCACCGACACGGTTTCGGTCACCGCGCCAACGCTCAGCGTGATATCGACGCGAAGCCGCTCGGACGTGTTCACCCGGACATCGTCAATCTGATGGCGCTGGAATCCGGGCCTTTCCACCACCACCCGGTAACGGCCGGCGCGCAGCAGCGGCAACAGGAAGATTCCGGTGCCGTCGGTGGTCACACGGGATTCCGCGCCCGTGTTCACGTTCGTCGCAATGACGGTCGCCTCTGGAATTACCGCGCCGCTGTTGTCGGAGACAACGCCGGTGATGGAACCTGTAATTTCCTGTGCGGACGCCAATGCGCCCGCGCAGGCAAGTGAAAGGAGTATTCGTCTCAACGTGCCCACGGTCATCTCTTACCTCCCGGAAAAGTAGAGTATACATGCCAGTGGAATTCGAAACAAGGGTGGTTGTTCGCCTGGCAGGCGCATGTTTTGAAGGCCCTCGCCGGGCGACAATAAGAACTTATGCCCGCCCTTGAGCAAAACAAGTTTCGAGTCGGCCTTGTCCAGATGTCATGCTCTGCCGATCCCGAAGAGAACCTGGCAAAGGCTGAGCGAAAGATCCGCGAAGCGGCGGCCCGGCAAGCCGAGGTGATCTGTCTCCAGGAGTTGTTCCGCTCCCAGTACTTTTGCCGCGAGGAGAACGCCGCGCTTTTCGCTTTTGCCGAAACGATCCCCGGACCGTCCACCGCGAGACTTGGAAAGCTGGCGGCTGAGCTCGGCGTGGTGGTGATCGCCTCGCTTTTTGAGAAGCGTGCCGCCGGACTCTATCACAACACCGCGGCGGTGGTTGATGCGGACGGAAAACTGGCGGGCATATATCGCAAGATGCACATTCCGGACGATCCGCTCTATTACGAGAAGTTCTATTTCACGCCGGGCGACTTGGGATTCCTGAACTTCGACACGCGTTTTGGCCGCATCGGCGTGCAGGTCTGCTGGGACCAGTGGTATCCGGAGGGCGCGCGCGCCACCAGCATGCTCGGCGCCAGTGTTCTCTTTTACCCCACCGCCATCGGCTGGCACCCGCGCGAAAAAGCGGAATTCGGCAAAGCGCAGCACGATGCCTGGCGCACCATCCAGCGCGCCCATGCCATTGCCAACGGCGTCTACGTGGCCGCGGTCAATCGCGTCGGCCTTGAAGGAACGCCGGAATCCGGTCTGGAGTTCTGGGGCGGCAGCTTCGTCGCCGACCCGTTCGGGCAGGTTCTCGCCGAGGCTTCCGCCAGCGAGGAGCAGATTCTGGTGGTCGAATGCGATCCCGCCCGCTGCGACGAAGTCCGCCGCAACTGGCCCTTCTTCCGCGACCGCCGTATTGATGCCTATGGCCCCATTCTGGCGCGGTGGCGGGATTGATGTCCCCGGCCACGCCGGCGGCCCTCGGCTATCGAATGCCCGCCGAATGGGAACCGCATGAAGCCACTTGGATCGCCTGGCCGCACGAAAAAACCGACTGGCCGGGAAAATTCGCGGCCATTCCGTGGGTCTACGCCGAGGTGGTGCGTTATCTCTCGCGAGTGGAAACGGTTCGCATCCTGGTTAAGGATCCGGCTGCCGAATCCGCGGCTCGGCGCCTGTTGGAGCGCGTCCAAGCACTGCCCGGCCGCGTCGAGTTTTTCCACCTTCCCACCAACCGTAGCTGGACTCGCGACTACTGTCCGATTTTCCTTCGCAATGGAGAAGGAAAGATCGCCATCTCCCACTGGCGTTTCAACGGCTGGGCCAAGTACGCCAATCACCAGCTCGACGCGGCGGTTCCGGCCCTTCTCCGCCGCACTCTGCGCCTGCCTTATTTCAAGCCGATGATCGGGAAACGCCATGTCGTGCTCGAGGGCGGCAGCATCGACGTCAATGGCTGCGGAGCGCTGCTCACTACCCGCGAATGCCTGCTCAGTCCCGTGCAGGCCCGCAATCCCGGTCTCACACGCCGGCAACTGGAGGACGTGCTCGCCGCCTATCTCGGCGTTCATCACGTTTTGTGGCTCGAAAGCGGGATCGCCGGCGACGACACACATGGCCACGTCGACGACCTGGCGCGCTTTGTCAACCCCGGCACTATCGTCATCGCCGCCGAGACGGATCGCGGCGGCGCCAATTTCGAAGCGCTACGCCGTAATGCACGCCTTCTGGCCGCCATGCGTGATCAGGACGGCCGCCCCCTGAACGTGGTGAAACTCCCCATGCCACGCCCCCTCGTGTTCGACGGACAGCGGCTTCCGGCCAGCTACGCGAATTTCTACATCGCCAATCAGATGGTACTGGCGCCCGTGTTCAACGATCCCGCCGACCGCGTGGCGCTCAATACTCTGGCGCGGGTGTTTCCCGGCCGCGAAGTAATTCCGATCTACTGCGGCGACCTCGTGCTGGGCCTCGGCACGCTGCACTGCATGACGCAGCAGCAGCCCGCACCCCTCATCGCTATGACAAATGACGGAATTTGATCGCTTCTTGCACGTGTCTATATTCGCCGTTAAGTTTTAATCCCAGGAAAAACCACATGACTCCATCTCAATATGTATATCTCTACCACAACTTGTTTGTCGCCGATCGCCTCATGGATCTCTTCCATATGGCCAACATCTGGATGTATGTCTCGGGCGGGAATTCGGTGACTAGCGGTGAGTCCTATAAACTATTGGAGGCCATCGGGAAGATGGTGAAGTCGAAAGGGATGCCCCCGGATATTTTCTACATCAAAGACAACCCGAAGGCCGACCCGGATGAGCCCTTCTACAAGGCGAGCATCAAGCGGGCATATGCCGGGCGTGGTTCACCGGAGGACATGCGGGATACGCTGAGATTGGCGTGGCTTGTGAAGAACTGCAACGGGATGTCGCCGGCCAAGTACGCAGAAGGCTGGTTCGGGCAGGACTGCAATGCGTTTGTGGGCAACTATCTGGGTATTTCGCCAAACCACCCGATCCGGGCTTATGCGAATGGACAGTCGGAGTTCAGTACCGAATCGGAGCGCGTCACGGCCAGCCTTCTGCCGTTACCGTTGATGGAACGGATCGATCAGATCCAGACAGGGACGGTTATCATTACCTATGAAGACGGTGGCGCAAGGCCATTTCGACATATCGCGCTGGTCGAGAGTTTCTCCAAGACCGGACCGGAAAAGGCGATGATTGGGATTACCGAATGGGGAGAGCCGAGCAAGAGCTTGTCCGGCCACGCCAAGCCTCCCCAGGAAGTGAAGCTGAAGGAAGGATTGCAATGCAAGGGCCTCCTGAGCTGGAAAAAGAAGAACGTAATCGGCTGGCATGAAAAGAGCGGAAAACACTTGCGGTTTTTCCTCGACTCCTCGCCGCTTGCCTCGCTGAAACCCCGCGGATGGCATGTGGGCAACAGGGAAGGAGTGTGAGCGGCGCCAATACACCCGCTTGGTGCTCAATCAATCGGCTCCGCCACTTTCCGCGCAGTTTCCGCGCCACGCACCGGAAGCGAGCCATCTTCAAGCAAACCGATCTGGCGCAATACGGACGCCTGGTCCCAGTAGATATGCTCGTGCGCCAGCTTTCCGTCGCGAAACCGCACGATGACCACCAGCGCGATCTCGACCCGCCGGCCCGTCGGCCGAACGCCTGGAAGCATCCATGGCATCTCTTGTGTGTGCGTGAACGAGAAAATGATCTCATCCACAAGCTGGTCCTCCCCTATGGTGCGTGAAACGGGCGTCAATGCGGTATCCGGCGGCATTGACGGAATGAAGTCGCGCGAATAAAACTCTCGCAGCGCCGCCTTGCCGCGGCCTCCCGTCATCACGGGTACATGGTTCACATAAGCATCATCCACCATGGTTTCCAGAGTGGCTTCGCAATCGCGCGTGACAAATTCGCACGCCGTGTGCTGTTCCCAAATAGTTGCGAGCACGTTGGGGCCGGGCATGGCAATATGTTAAGCGTTCACCGCGGGGTCATTCCACTTGAG
>Ga0187893_10004933_pt1 | contig 24660 bp, 22 predicted proteins | sample MA1701074metaG_FD_139574 | JGI IMG/M metagenome (GOLD analysis project Ga0187893, IMG submission 139574) | White microbial mat communities from a basaltic lava cave in the Kipuka Kanohina Cave System on the Island of Hawaii, USA - MA170107-4 metaG ... | reverse complement strand
GTCCACGAGCCTCGGCAAGGGCATCTCGTTGGCGTCCATCCCGCTGGCGCCGAACTTCGCCGTGGCGCCGCCCGGCGGCCCGGTCATCCGGGTGGAGCGCATTCGCGGCGTGCTGGTCGGCACGAGCGACAGCAGTGTCGCCGAAGCCCTGGTCCAGGGTGACAGCGCGATCCTCGAGTTCCAAGGGGTCGTCGTGCGCGGCGACAGCACGTCCTACACGCTGGGAATCCGCGCATTCGCACCCGGCAATGAACTCGTGTTCCAAGGCTCCCAGGCGCTTCAGGTAAAGCCGGGAGACAACGCGCCGGCCAGCCCGGATCTCGAGTATGCGGCCGCCGATTCAACGGTGGAAACGGTCGACATCTCGGTGGCGTCGCTGGCCATCGACTGGGCGGGTGCGGATACGTCGTCCCGGCTGTGCATCAACCGGCAACACAAGGCGCCGCGCGTCACGGAGCAGCAGCTGAGTGTCACTGGGCGCAACGCGGGCAACGTCGTGGTGCCGAACGTGCGAGTCGGGTGGACTTCTCGCGACACCAACGCGTTCACCGTCGACACCACCGGCTTCGTGCGCGCGCGCTGCGCGAACAAGGCCGCATACCTCGTGGCCCGCACGTTCCGCGACAAGGCCGACTCGATTCTCGTGACGGTGACGGCGCCGCCGTTCACGCTGCGGATGCGTCCCGACTCGACGAACATTGCCCGCGGCCAGACCGCCTTGCTGAAGGCGCAGAGCGTGAACGAGTACGGCGATTCGACGGACGCGACGGGTGCCAGCTGGGTGTCGTCGGACTCGACGCGCGCCAGGGTCGACTCGGTGACGGGCCTCGTGACCGCGGTCAATACCGGCCGCGTGCTGATCACGGCGACGTTGAACGGCCGCACGACCATCGGGGTGATCCGGGTGACGCGCTCGTTGGCGTCGTCCGTCGTAGCGCTTCCGGTCGTCACGCTCGACTCGCTCGCCGTCGGCCAGTTCCGCGGCTACTTCGCCAAGGCGCTCGACGCGGCCGGCAAGGTCATTCCCGAGGCAACCACATTCGCGTGGACGTCGACCAACACGGCAGTCGCGACGATCAATGCCACGACTGGCGCAGCCGCGGCCGTCGGCACGGGCAGCACCAACATCATCGCCACGCTCGACGGCAAGGCCGACACGATCCCGCTGGTGGTGCTTTCGTCGCTGCCGCCGGGCGGCATCAAGTCGCGGGTGACCGACGGCTCGACAGTCGGCGAGCCGGGGCTGGCCGGCGTGGACGTGCGCAGCAGTCCGTCGAACTTCGTCACCAGCGCCGGCGACGGCAGCTTCACGCTCGGCGGCTTGCAGGACGGTGACAGCATCGTGATCACCAAGTCGGGCTACGTGCCGATCGTGGCCTACAGTGTTCCGGTGTTCAGGAACGACACGCTCGAGGTGCCGGCTGTGCCCATGGCGCCGGTCGGGGGCGGAACGGGCACGATGAGCGGCAAGGCCGTCAACATCCTGAACGGTTCCCCGGTCTCCGGCATCGTCGTCACGGCGTTTGCCGGCATCAATGGCGGCCCGACACCGCGGCGGCCGGCGCCGACCGTGGCGGGCGTGGATACGACCGACTCCAACGGGCAGTGGAGCGTCGCCGGACAGCCGGGCTCGTACACGCTCATCTACAGCGCCACCGGCTACTCGACGACGATTGGCGGCGGCTACATCGTCGGTGGCCAGAGCCGCGTCGGCAAGGACCAAAACGTGCCGCCGTCGGCGGTCGGCAGCGGACTGTACATCGTGCTCACGTGGGGTGACTGCGCCCAGCCGAACGTACCGTGCAACCTCGACGCACATCTCACCGGCCCCAAGGTTTCGCCCGACACCGGCCGGTTCCAGGTCTTCGCGGGCAGCGTGCGCTACGTTGCGGCCCCGGACACCGTGGCCGTGCTCGAGGTTGCCGACAACAACGGCCGCGGGCCGGAGTTGCTGAGCTTGAGACCAGCCGGAGCGCCGGGCACGTACAAGTTCTACGTGCACAACAAGACGGCGGGGACGACGCCCAACATGGCGCTGGCCGACTCGGCACAGGCGCGTGTGGACGTGTTCCAGGACGGGCGCCTGATCGGGACGTTCTTCCCGCCCGCCGGCCAATCCGGCACGGTGTGGAACGTGTTCGACTACGACGGCGCGCGGCTGATTCCGACGGGCACGATCACGAGCCCGGCCGATCCCGACGTCCTGGCACTGCGGGCGCAGCCGCTCCCGGCCGGCCGCAAGAAGCAGTAGCGCTCAGGCGAGACGGCCCGCCACGACCTCGGCAATGTCGACCACCGAGGCGCTCGCGTCGCGCGCCTTCGCGCCGTCGTGCATCATCGTCATGCAGAACGGGCACGCGACCGCGATGGTGTCCGCGCCTGTGGCCAGCAGTTCCTCGACGCGCTCGGCGTTGATACGCTTGCCGGTGCGCTCCTCCATGAACATGCGACCGCCGCCGGCGCCACAGCACAACCCGCGGTCGCGCGTCCGCGCGGGCTCCACCAGCGTCACGACCGGCAGCGCGCGCTTGAGCGTCTCGCGCGGCGCATCGTAGACGTCGTTGTAGCGGCCCAGGTAGCACGAGTCATGGTACGCCACGGTGAGACGCTTGCCTTCGGCCGAGCTCAAGGGAACCCGATTCTCCCTGAGGAGCCGCTCGATGTACGTGGAGTGGTGGATGACTTCGTAGTGCCCTCCGAGCTGGGGAAACTCGTTGCCCATCTGGTGGAAGCAGTGCGGGCAACTCGTGACGATCGTCATCACGCCGTAGCGGTTCAGTGTGTCGATCGTGTCCTTGGCGAGCACCTGGTACAGGTACTCGTTGCCGAGCCGCCGCGCCGGATCGCCGTGGCAGTGCTCCTCCTGGCCGAGGATGGCGAACCGGATGCCGCACGTCTGGAGAATGCGGGCAAACGCGACGGTGGTCTTCCGGGCGCGGTCGTCGAACGAGCCCATGCAGCCGACCCAGAAGAGCACGTCGGGCCGCTCACCGCGGGCAGCGAGGTCGGCCAGCAGCGGAACGTTCAGGCCGTCCGCCCACTGCGCCCGGTCCGAGCGGCTGAAGGCCCACGGTGAGCCGTTCTTCTCGAGGGATTCGAACGCCGGCTGTATCTCCTGCGGGAAGCGGGAGTCGCTGAGCACGAGGAACCGGCGCATTTCATTGATGACGTCGAGCTGGTCGATCGAGACGGGGCACTCCGTGACGCAGGCACGGCAACTGGTGCACGCCCAGAGCTCGTCCTCGGTGATGTAGTTGTCGAGCAGGCGATGGCCGGTGTCGCCGCTGCCCCGCTCCATCAGGCGCTCTCGTGTGTTGACGATGATCTTGCGCGGGCTGAGCGGCTTGCCGGTGATGTTCGCCGGGCAGGCGGCGGTGCACCGGCCGCACTCGGTGCACGAGTAGCCGTCCAGCAGGTTCTTCCACGTGAGGTGTTCCACGTCGCTGGCGCCGAATCGCGCGTCGTCGGCCTCGAGGTCCATCGGGCGCATGACGGCGCGCTCGCCTTTCCACGACGTGTTCGCGAAAAAGACGTTGAACAGCGACGTCGCCACGTGGAGGTGCTTGGAATACGGCAGGTAGTTGAGGAACCCGAGCACCAGGATGGCGTGCAGCCACCACTGAATGCGATGCGCTGTCCACGCGGCGTCGGCCGGCATGGCGGCCAGGGCCGTCGCGATCATGCGTGACGCCGCATGCGCGCCGCTGAGGCTGCCGGGCCGCGCGACCTCCAGGAACGCCTGGCTGAGCAACAGCGTGACCATCAGGCCGGCGATCATGCCGAGGATGAACAGCGCGTCGCCGTGATGAACGCCGTCGCCATCGAGGCGCCGCGGCCTGAGCACGAGGCGCCGGAGGTACGCAAAGCCGATCGCCCCGATGACGAACACCGCGAACGCGTCCTGGGAAAGCTCGTAGAGCGGGAGCAGCGGCGCCGGCAGGAACAGCGCGAAGGAAAACGACGGGAAGACGCCGGCAACCAGGATTTCGACGGTGCCGGCGGTGAGCACCATGAAGCCCCAGAAGATCGTGGCGTGCATGAGGCCGGCGACCGGCTCGCGCAGAATCTTCGTCTGCGCGACGCCGACGCGCAGCACGTTCCACGCGCGTGCGAAGGGCCGGTCCCAGCGCCAGTCGGCCTGGCCCAGCAGCATGTAGCCGACCAGCCGCTGGACGTTGAACGCGAAGAAACCGGCAGCGGTGACGAGGACGAACAGGAACAGCACGTTCTCGCCGCGCATGGTCGTCAGTGCCGCTTCCGGGCGTCGCGCACGGCCGCGGTGAGCGCCGGCACGATTTCGAACGCGTCCCCCACGATGCCGTAATCGGCAACCTTGAAGATCGGCGCTTCGGGGTCCTTGTTGATCGCGACGATCGTGCGGGCCGTGCGCATGCCGGCGAGGTGCTGGATCGCGCCGGAGATTCCGACGGCGACGTAAAGTTGCGGGCTCACCTGCCGGCCCGTCTGGCCGATCTGGTCGGCATGCGGGCGCCAGCCGTCGTCCGTCACGGCACGCGTTGCGCCGACCGCGGCGTTGCCGAACGCGGCCGCGAGATCCTCGACAAGCTTGAAGTTCTCGGCGGACTTGAGGCCGCGGCCGCCGGAGACGATGACCGGCGCCTCGCCGAGGTCGATCTTCCCGGTCGCGCCCTCCTGCACGCCCTTCACGACGATGCGCTCGGCGCCCGGATCAGCGACCGGCGCGAACGACTCGACACGGCCGGCCTTGGGCGACTCGGCCGGCGTGAACGCCGATGGACGCAGCGACACCACCACGAGCGGCCCGGCGGCGGCGTACTCGATGATCACCTTGTTCGCGAACCCGGGATGTTTCGCGACGATCGCGTCGCCGGACTGCGCGACGGACGTCACGTCGCTCACGAGCGGAGCGTCGAGTTTCGCCGCGACGCGCGGCGCAAGGTCCCGCCCGTTCGCCGAAAATGGAATGAACACGGCGCGGTAGCCCGAGGTGGCGCGCGCGGCGAGCGTCGCAGCGGTCGCCTCGCGCGCGAAGCGCGCAAAGCCAGCGTGTTCACAGGCGAGGACCAGGTCGGCGCCGTGCTTGCCGAGCGCGGCCGCCGCCGCGCCTCCGGACGGCGCGGCCACGAGCGCGTGCACCTCGCCGCCGCCGGCGGCGTCGACGAACGCGCGGCCGGCGGTCACCGCCTCCAGCGCCACTTTTCGCAACTCCGCGCCACGCGTCTCCGCGAATACGAGGACGTTCGGCATCAGAGCACCTTCGCCTCGTTCTGGAGCAGCTTCACGAGTTCGGGCACGGCCGCCGCGCCCTGCCCGATGATGCGGCCCGCGGGACGTTCGGGGGGCAGCGCCATCGCCTTCGCCTGGACGCGGACGGCGCCGAGTTGCGCGGGTTTCGTCTCGAGTGGCTTCTTCTTCGCGGCCATGATGCCCTTGAGCGACGGGTATCGCGGCCGGGCAATGCCCTCGTCGATAGTGACCACGGCCGGCAGTGGGAACTCCACCAGCTCGCCCGCACCTTCCAGCTCGCGTCGTGCGCTGCCCTTGCCGCCGGCGATCTCGAGCTGCGAGGCGGCGGTGACGCACGGAAGATCGAGGATCGCGGCCACGGCCGTGCCGACGATCCCGGCGCCGGTGTCGAACGCGTGCTTCCCGAACAGGATCAGGTCGAAGCCGCCGGCCTTGAGTTCGGCCGCGAGAGCGCGCGCGACGGCCATGCCGTCGAACGGCGTGCTGTCGGTCCTGAGTTGCACCGCCCGATCGGCCCCCATGCTCATGGCCTTCCGGAGTGTCTCCTGAACGGCGTCCGGACCGACGGCGAGAACCACGGTCTCGCCCGGGCCTTGCTTCTCGTTGATCTGCAGCCCGACTTCGACGGCATATGACGCGAAGTCGTCCATGTCGAACTTGATCCCGGTCTCGTCGATGGCGGCGCCGCCGGAGCCAATCTTGAACCGCGACTCGGAGTCTGGGGTGCGCTTGACGCAGACGGCGATCTTCATGGCGAAAAAAGATAGGCGCGACTACTTGAACGCGTTGAGCCCCGTCAGCGCCTGACCCAGCACCAGCGAGTGTACGTCGTGCGTGCCTTCGTACGTGTACACGCTCTCGAGGTTGGCCATGTGTCGCATCGCGCCGTACTCGGCCAGGATGCCGACCGCGCCCAGCAGGCGGCGACACTCGCGGGCGATGTCGGTGGCCATGTTGACGTTGTTGCGCTTGGCCAGCGAGACCTGCTGCGGCGTGTACGTGCCCTCGTCCTTCATGCGGCCGAGGTGCAGCGACACCAGTTGCGCCTTGACGATCTCGGTCAGCATGTCGGCCAGCCGGTCCTGCTGGATCTGGAATCCGCCGATCGGTCGGCCGAACATGACGCGGTTCTTCGCGTAGGACAGCGCTTCCTCGAAACACGCCATGGCGGCCCCGATCACGCCCCAAGAGATGCCGTAGCGCGCCTGAGTCAGGCACATGAGCGGGCTCTTGAGCCCGCCGGACTCCGGGAGGAGCGCGTCAGGCGGGAGATGAACGTCGCTGAACACGAGTTCGCTCGTGTCGCTGGCGCGAAGTGAGAGCTTGCCTTTCTGGTCCCTGGCCGTGAAGCCCTTGGTGGCGCTCGGGACCACGAATCCCCGGATCGACTTCTCCTCCGGATCGCCGTTCGTCTTCGCCCACACGATCGCGATCTGCGCCGTGGAGCCGTTGGTGATCCACATCTTGGACCCGTTGAGGATCCACGAGCCGTCCTTCTGCTCCTTCGCCATCGTGATCATGCCGCCGGGGTTCGAGCCGAAGTCCGGCTCGGTGAGCCCGAAGCAGCCGATGATCTCGCCGGTGGCCATCTTCGGCAGCCAGTGCCGCTTCTGGCCTTCGCTGCCGAACGCGAAGATCGGGTACATCGCCAGCGCGCCCTGCACCGACGCGAACGACCGGACGCCCGAGTCGCCGCGCTCCAGCTCCTGCATGATCAGGCCGTACGCCACGTTGTTCAGACCGGCGCAGCCGTACTCCTCCGGCAGGTTCGCGCCAAACACGCCGAGCTCTGCCATTTCGGGAATGATTTCCTTGGGAAACTTTCCCTGGACGTAGTGGTCGCCGATGATGGGCAGCACGCGTTCGTCAACAAAGCGCCGGATGCTGTCGCGCACCGCGCGCTCCTCTTCCGAGAGCTGCGCGTCGATTCCGAAGAAGTCTTGCATGGCTGAGAAGCTAGTGACTGGTGACTAGTGACTAGTGACTAGTGACTAGCGGGGGAAGGAGTGTGTGGCGCCGGCAATGAAGCCGCGCTCGGCGTCCGACCAGACCAGCGTGGTGATGTCGATGGACCCCCTCGTGATCCGGATCGTATTGGCGGACGACGGTCGTCCGCCGCGGCCGCGGTTGGACACGGTGCCGGCGGTCGAGACCGTCATCGTCCGGGTGGGATGTTCGATCGCATGAATGGCTTCCTGATGGTCGTGGCCGCACAGCACCAGGTCCACATGCATCCGCTGGAGCGCGTCGTGAACGCGGGCGGTGTTGCTCAGCCCGTGGCGGCCGGACTGCTCCCCCTTCACCGCGTTGTGGTGCAGCACGGCCACGCGCGCGTCGCCCGCCGGCGTCCGCTCGAACTCGGCGGCGGCGCGCGCCAGCTGGTCGTCGCGGACCCAGCCGATGATGGACAGGTCCTTGAGCCGCCACGTCAACGTGCCGAACGTGATGCCGTGGCTGGTATTGATGCCGACGAACGTCACTCCCGGAAGGCGCAACACCGGCTCGATGTCCTCGCTGATGTAGCGGCGGTACTTCTTGAGCAGCATCCGGTCGCTGCCGAGCCCGAGCGGCGAGAACCACCAGGCGACGTCATGGTTGCCGGGGACCACGAGCACCTTGCTGACGCGCTCGACGTCGCGGATGAAGTCGCGTGCCTGCTGGAACTCGCGTGAGCGGGCGCGCTGGGTGAGGTCTCCCGAGATGGCGACGACGTCGAAGCGCCGGTCACGGATCAACGCACGGAGCGCTTCGTGCTGCTCCGGAATCGCTGGGGGTCCGAAGTGGAGGTCCGAGCAGTGAAAGACCTCGATCGCGCTCACAGCCTGGCGACGACGGCCTCGGTGAATTCGCCGGTGGTGGCCTTGCCGCCGAGGTCGCTGGTGACCGTCTTGCCTTCGCGGATCGTCTTTTCCAGCGCCTTGCGGATCCTGGCCGCGCGATCGCCCTGGCCGATGTGTTCCATGAGCATGCAGCCCGCGAGCACGAGGGCGCTCGGGTTGGCGATGCCCTTGCCGGCGATGTCGGGCGCGGTGCCGTGCACCGCCTCGAAAATCGCGCCGTGGATCCCGATGTTGGCGCCGGGCGCGAGGCCGAGGCCGCCGACGAGGCCCGAGATCTGGTCGGACAGGATGTCGCCAAAGAGGTTCGTCGTGACGATGACGTCGAAGCGCTCGGGGTGGAGCACGAGGCTCATGGCCATGGCGTCGACGATGCGCTCGTCGAAGTCGATGCGGCCGTCGTATTCGTGCGCCACCTTGCGGCCGGTCTCGAGGAACAGCCCCTGCGAGTACTTCAGGATGTTGGCCTTGTGCACGAGCGTCACGCGCTTCCGCTTGTGCTTGACCGCGTATTCGAACGCGTAGCGGACGATGCGCTCCGACCCGGCGCGCGTGATGATGGCGATGGATTCGGCCGCGGCGCGGGGGTCGTCGCCAATCTTGATGTAGTGCTCGACGCCCACGTAGAGGCCCTCGGTGTTCTCGCGGATCATCACGATGTCGAGGTCTTCGTAGCGGCCCCCGGGCGCGATGGAATACGCCGGTCGCACGTTGGCGTAGAGGTCGAACGTCTTGCGCAAGGCGACGTTGATGGACCGGAATCCCTCGCCGACGGGCGTCTCCAGCGGCCCCTTGAGGGCGACCCTCGTGCGCTTGATGGATTCGAGCGTCGCATCCGGCATCGGGTCGCCGAACTTCGCGACGCCGGCCATGCCGGCGACCTGCGGGTCCCAGGTGACTTGCGCGCCACCTGCCTCGAGGATCCGCACCGCCGCGGCCGTGATGGCGGGACCGATTCCGTCGCCCGGAATCAGGGTGACGGGAACCTTCACGGCGCCACGAACAAGTCCGCGACGCGCGCCGCCACGGAGGCGATCGCCGGACCCAGCGTCGCCGAGAAATCGCCCTTCACTTCGCCCGCGAACTTCGCCTCCGCCGTTCGGGGATCGAGCATCACAAGGCGGAGGACGCCGCGCAGCTGGTTGGCATCGCGCTCGAAGTGCAGCTCCACGGGGATCATCACGTGGCGGACGTCGGTCTCGAGCGCGATCATCGTGCGCAACTGTGTCGACAGCGGCTCCCCGAACCGGCTGCCCGCGATGAACGTCGCCGGCCGCAACTGCTCCACCGTCAACTGGTACGGGTCCGACGCGTACGCCCGGTTGCGTTCGTAGCTGCGCTGCAGCGAGGCCGGCATCACCCACTGGCCGGCGAGCCCGCGCTCGTCGAGCACCCGCGCCAGGCTCGAATCGAGCTGCCGCGCGGCGGCGCGCGGCCCGCCGGCGCCCTGCACCCAGCCGAGCGAGTCGGCGCGGACGCGCGACACCGGGGCGACGACGATGCGCTGGGTGGCGAACGAGGCGAATGGTCGCGCATCGGGCAGCGGGCCGCCATCCGTCTTTCCGCGCCGGCACGCCGCAAGCGCGACAACGAGCAGCAAAGCGACGGCGTAGAGAGTGCGTTGCACGGCGGGAATCTAAACTCCACCTTTGCCGCATGAAGAAGCTTCTCTCCGGTATCGGATGGGCTGCAGTCGCGGTTGCCGGCGCTGGCGCCATCGCATTCGTGGCGCTGAGTCGTGGTGAGACCATCAGCGCCGCGTGGGTCGTCACCGCTGCGGTGTGCACCTACGCCATCGCGTATCGGTTCTACAGCAAGCTCATCGCCGCGAACATTTTCGCGCTCAACGCCACGCGTGCGACGCCCGCCGTTCGCATGAACGACGGGCGCGACTACGTGCCGACGAATCGCTGGATCGTCTTCGGTCACCACTTCGCGGCCATCGCGGGACCCGGCCCGCTGGTCGGCCCGACGCTCGCCGCCCAGTTCGGGTTCCTGCCCGGCATGCTGTGGATCCTCGTGGGCGTGGCGCTGGGCGGCGCCGTGCAGGATTTCGTCATCCTCGCGGCCAGCGTGCGGCGCAACGGCAAGTCGCTGGGCCAGATGGCCCGCGAAGAGATCGGCCCGATCGGCGGCTTTACGGCGCTGGTGGCGGTGATGGGCATCATGGTGGTCCTGATCGCGGTGCTCGGACTCGTGGTGGTCAACGCGCTGCGGTCGAGCCCGTGGGGCACGGTCACCATCGGCCTCAGCATCCCGATCGCGATGATCATGGGGCTCTACCTCCGTTACGTGCGGCCCGGGCGGGTGCTCGAGGCGAGCGCCGGCGGGATCGCGATGCTCATCGGCGCGCTGTTCATTGGCAGCTGGGTGGCCGAGAACCCGTCGCTCGCGCCGGTGTTCACGCTGAGCGGCACGGCGCTCGCGTGGAGCATCATCGTCTACGGCTTTTCGGCGTCGGTGCTTCCGGTCTGGCTGCTGCTGGCGCCACGCGATTACCTCTCGGCGTTCGTGAAGATCGGCGTCGTGCTGATGCTCGCAGCGGGAATCCTGATCGTCCTGCCGCCGTTGCAGATGCCGGCGTTCACGCAGTTCATCGACGGCACCGGGCCGGTGTTCGCCGGGAAGCTGTTCCCCTTCGCGTTCATCACCATCGCGTGCGGCGCCATCAGCGGGTTCCACGCGCTCATCTCGAGCGGCACGACGCCGAAGTTGCTGGAGAACGAGACGGACGCCCGCATGGTGGGGTACGGCAGCATGATCATGGAGTCGATGGTCGCGATCCTCGCGCTCATCGCGGCGTGCGTCCTGACGCCCGGCGTCTACTTCGCCATCAACTCGCCGCCGGCGATCATCGGCGGCACGGTCGAGACGGCGGCGGCGGCGATCCAGGCCTGGGGCTTCACCGTCACGCCGGGCGAGCTCACCGCACTGGCGTCTCAGATCGGCGAGTCATCGGTGCTGTCGCGCACGGGCGGCGCGCCCAGCCTCGCGATCGGCATGGCGATGATCTTCTCGAACGTGTTCGGCGGCGGCGCCATGGCGTACTGGTACCACTTCGCCATCATGTTCGAGGCGCTGTTCATCCTCACGACGCTCGACGCGGGCACCCGGGTCGGCCGCTTCATGCTCCAGGACCTCGGCAAGCACGTCTGGGCGCCATTCGGCCGCGTGTCGTGGTACCCGGCGGTCGTCGTCGCCAGCGCCATGGTGGTGGCGATGTGGGGCCACTTTCTCTACCAGGGCGTCGTCGACCCGCTCGGCGGCATCAACTCGCTCTGGCCGCTCTTCGGCATCTCCAACCAGCTGCTCGCCACGGTCGCGCTCTGCGTCGGCACCACCATCATCATCAAGATGGGCAAGCAGAAGTTCGCGTTCGTGACGCTGATGCCGCTTGTCTGGCTGGTCATCGTGACGATGACGGCCGGCTACCAGAAAGTGTTCTCGCCGGATCCCAAGCTCGGGTTTCTGTCGCACGCCAGGGGCCTGAACGACGCCATCGCCAGCGGCACCCTGCCAGCGGCGATCCCCAGTGCCGCCGCGGCGCGACAGATGATCTTCAACGACTATCTGGACGCCGCCGTCGCGCTGTTCTTCATGGCGTCGGTGATCGTGATCCTCGCGGACAGCATGCGCGAGTGGTATGCCGTGCTCAGCGGGCGCAAGCAGGCGGTGAGCACCGAGCACCCGTACGAGCCGGTGCCGGTCGCCGGCGACTGATCACTTCTTTTTCGGCGCGTCGACGGTCTTCTGGCTCCCCGAGAACGACTTGCGGGCCTTCTCGGCGCTGGCGAGCCACATGCTCACCAGCTCGCTGCGCACCTTGGGTCCGCTCTTGCGCGCCACCGCGCCGCCCAGCGCCTTGGCACGCTCGGCGCGGCGCACGCGCCATTCGGGGATGCCCGCGACCAAGTAGATGACGAGCACCGCGAGGATCGGCGTCGCCCAGACCACCGACAGCGCGCCGCCGGGGGATGACCGTCCGGCGGCGATCCACGCCGAGACCCAGTGGCCCGCTCCGGCAACGGCGAGAACGGCGGCGAGCATCTGGATCCGGAAGCGCCACGTGCGAAAGCCGAGCAGCATCTCGCGGATGGCGCCCGGAACCAGGGCGAAGTCGCCGGTGCCGTTGATCAGGTCGCCGGAGTCGCGTCTCGAATCGCTGGTCACGGCCGACACGACCCAGGCGGGGTACCCGGACGCGATCGCGAACCGTCGCCGGCTCACGGTCAGCAGCACGTAGACGACGAACAGCGCGGACATCACGCCGATCAGGGCCATGATCGCGCCCAGCGCAAAGGACCGGATCACCTGCATCTGGTCGCCGGTGAATCGCAACTCCGCCAGCTCGGGCCACACACTCAGCACGCCGAAAAAGATCGCCACCACCGTCGCAAGCCACGCCGCCGACTGGTGCAAGCCGGCGCCGGCGCTCCGCAGTCGCGCCATGCCCGGCGGCGGCCACTCGACCACCTGCTTCTCGTCCGGCGAAAGGAGCAGGAAGATGTCCTGCGCCGTGGGACGCTTCGCCGGATCCTTCAGCAGGCACTTCTCGATCAGGGTGGCCAGCTCCGGGCTGACGCCGTCGCGCAATGAATCAACGCGCGGCGGCACGTCGTTCACGTGCGACGCCATCACCGCCACCGGCAGGCCCTCGAACGGCGGATGACCCACGAGCAGCTCGAACGCCAGGATCCCGAGGCTGTACACGTCACTCTTGTCCGTCGCCTCCTCGCTGCCGCCCTGCTCCGGGCTCATGTACGTGGGCGTGCCGAGGTACATCCCCTCCTCGGTGAGCCGGCCGCTCAAGGCCTCACGGCGCGAACTGGCCGCGGCAGAGATGCCGAAGTCCAGCACCATGGCGCGGCCGGTCTCTCCGTCGAGCACGATGTTGCCGGGCTTGATGTCGCGATGGTAGACCTTGCGCCGGTGCGCGGCGGCCAGACCCTCGGCCACATCGGCCATGAGCCGTCGCACGCGGACTTCGGTGAGCATGCGTCCGCGCAGCGCACCCATGCCGAGCGTCGGACCGTCGATGAACTGCATGACGAAGTAGGGGATCTGCCGGCCGGGCAGCTCGCCCACCTTGTAGACGTTCACGATGTTCGGGTGATTCACGGCGGCAATCGCTTGCGCCTCACGCGTGAACCGCTTGCGCGCCACCTCGTCGTCCGCGAGCAGCGGGGACAACAGCTTGATGGCGACTTCGCGCTTCAACGTCATGTCGCGGCCCACGAACACCAGCGCCATCCCGCCTTCGCCGGCCATGCCGAGCACGCGGATGTCGGGCACCAGTGCCTTGACCACCTCGTCGTAGAGGTCCTTCATTTCGGGCGAGGGCCGCTTGAACCGGACCCACTCACCCGACCGGATTTCGCCCGACGGGATCGCTTTTTGTGGCGGGGCCGGTGCGTCGCATACCGCGCAGTGAGCCGCGCGCAGGCTCACCGGCGCCTGGCAAACCGTGCAGTGCGGAAAATCGGCCAAGCCATCTCTCCTGGCGGCAGGCACCGGCGTCGATGCCGAGGACACATTGAGTGACCAGCGTCACAACTTATGGCTTGCCTGCAAGTGCGCCAGATGGACAGACTTGGGTCATGAAACCAGCCGTCACCATTCTCGCGGCGGCCGCACTGGCCACGACGGTCGCATCGGTCGGCGCCCAACCGGCGCCGGCGTTCGACTTCTCCATCAAGAACATGATGCGCGGCCCCGAGTTGTACGGCCGCGAACCGCAGCGCGTCCGATGGAGCGCCGACGGGCGGTACATCCATTTCGCGTGGAACCCACCGGGCACAAAATGGAGCGAACCGCTGGCCAACTACCGCGTGCGCGCGCAGGCGGGCGCGCAGCCTGAGCGGCTCACCGAAGCCCAGAACGACTCGGCCGGCCCGCTGTTCGCAGACGGGAGCTACTCGCGCGATCGGCGCTGGAAGGCCGTGTCCTACGAGGGCGACTTGTACGTCGTGGACATGCGCGCCGGCGCGGCCCGGCGGCTGACCCAGACGGTCGAAAGCGAGGGAGCCCCCACCATTACCGCAGACGGCTCCGGCGCTTACTTCGTGCGCGACAACAACGTCTGGTACATCGACCTGAACCGCCCGTTCACTCGCCAGGTGACGGACGTCCGCAACGGACCCGCGCCGCGCGACTCCACCTTCGCCGGTCAGCGCGGCGCGCTTCGCGCCGACCAGACGCGGTTGTTCGATGCGGTGCGCGAGCGGGCTCGACTCGACAGCATCGGCCGCGCCCAGCGACGCGAGCACGAGGCGCTCCAGCCGCGACCGGTCTACCTCGGCCAGGCGGAGCGACTCGGGCAGGTGAGCATTTCGCCCGGCGGCAACGCCCTCTTGTTCACGACGAACACGCCGGCCACGACGACGCGGCAGACGGAGGTGCCGGCATTCGTGACGCAGAGCGGTTACACCGAACCCCTGCGGGTGCGGACCAAGGTCGGTGACGAGCAGGGCACGGGGCGCGTCGGCATGCTGCCGATCGGCGGCGGGGACGTGAAGTGGATCCACGTCATTCCGGGCGACACTTCGCGCGCGGCCGGAGCGGGCTTTGCGTCCGGCTGGAATGACGCCGGCGATGCCGCGCTGGTCGTCGCTTTCGCGCGAAACAACAAGTCGCGCTTCATCCATCGCGTCGACACGACGGGCGCCCTGCGGACCATCGACACCCTGCGCGACACCGCGTGGGTATTGGGCGGCTGCGGCGGCACGAATGCCTGCGGGACGCGCGGCCGGCTGGCTCGAGGGCAATCGCGTCTACTTCACGTCCGAGGCTGACGGATTCGCGCACGTCTACACCGCCAGCAGCGACGGTTCCGATCGCAAGCAGCTCAGCAGCGGCCGTTGGGAGGTGCTCGATGTCGGCGTGTCCGCGGACCGCAAGTGGTTCTACCTGTCGACCAGCGAGAACTCCCCCTTCGATGCGCAACTGTACCGGATGCCGGTCGCCGGCGGCTCGCGCGAGCGCATCACGCCGCAGGCGGGCGCGCACAACACCCAGTTGTCGCCGGACGAGCAGTGGATCGCGGACGTGCACTCGTACGCCAACCGGCCGCCCGAGCTGTACGTGATGCGCAACCGCGTCAACTCGAGCGAGATGTCGCGGCTGACAACGTCGCCGACCGCCGATTGGCGATCCTTCGACTGGAAGGTGCCGGAGATCGTGATGATCCCGGCCTCGGACGGGCAGCGCGTGCCGGCGCGCATCTACCGGCCGCAGACCATGAACGCGCAGCCCAACGGCGCCGCCGTGATCTTCGTCCACGGCGCGGGCTACCTGCACAACGTCCACAACTATTGGTCGTCGTACGCGCGCGAGTACATGTTCCACCACTTTCTCGCGTCGCGGGGCTACGTGGTGCTCGACATCGACTACCGCGGCTCGGCCGGCTACGGCCGCGACTGGCGCACCGCCATCTACAGATGGATGGGTGGACGCGACCTGCAGGACCAGGTGGACGGATCGAAGTACCTGCAGCGCGAGTTCGGCATCAACGCCGAGCGCATCGGCATCTATGGCGGCAGCTACGGCGGGTTCATGACGCTGATGGCGCTGTTCACCGAGCCGAGGCAGTTCGGCGCCGGCGCCGCGCTCCGCAGCGTCACGGACTGGGCCCACTACAACCACGGCTACACGTCGAACATCCTCAACACGCCGCAGACGGACAGCCTCGCGTATCGGCGGTCGTCGCCGATCTTCTTCGCCGAGGGCCTCGAGGACCCGCTCCTCATGGCGCACGGCATGGTGGACGTGAACGTCCACTTCCAGGACGTCGTGCGGCTGTCACAGCGGCTGATCGAGTTGGGCAAGGAGAACTGGGAACTGGCGGTGTATCCCGTGGAGGACCACGGCTTCGTGCGCCTCGATTCGTGGACGGACGAGTACACGCGCATCTTCAACCTCTTCGAGCGCAGCATCGGCGCCCGGGGGTCGAAGGCGTCAGCCACGAGCGGTCAGCGATGACGTTCCAGGACCTGCGCACGGCGCAGAAACGGATCACCGACGTGCTTCGCCGCATCATCGGCGTGCCGGACTACGAGCGGTACGTGGCGCACGTACGCGAGTGTCACGCGGGGACGGCGCCGATGAGTCGCGAAGACTTCGAGCGCTCGCGGCTGGAAGACAAGTACAACCGCCCGGGGCACCGCTGCTGCTAGGCGCCCGGCGACCCGCGGCGTAGCGAACCTCGGGCCACAAAGACCAGCCCGAGCGCAGCAAGCATCGCAATCGCCGCGCCCATCAGGAACGCCGTCGCCGCGCCGTACCTGTCCCACACCAGTCCGAACAGCACCGACGCCGGCAGCAGCGCCGCGCCGGACGCCAGGTTGAACCATCCGAACGCGGCACCGCGCCGCGTGGCAGGCACCAGATCGGCGACGAGCGCGCGCTCAGCGCCCTCCGTGAGGGCGAAAAAGAACCCGTAGACCGCAAACAGCGCCCACGCGTGCCACGCGGCGGAGGCAAGCGCGAATCCCGCGTATACCAGGGCGTAAAGCACCCATCCGGCGAGCACCGTCGGCGTCCGGCCGATGCGGTCCGACAGCGCGCCACCGGATGTGCTGGCTGCACTCTTCACCAAGTGCAGCGCCGCCCAGAGAATTGGCGCCAGCGCGATCGGGACACCCAGCTGGTGCGCACGCAAGAGCAGGAATGCGTCGGTCGAGCTTCCCAGCGCGAATACGGTGAAGACCGTGAGGAGCGCCTTGAAGCTGGTTGGCAGCGCGTTGCCGGCCGCGCCTTGCGGTGTCGCTGCGTTCGCGGCGGAGGCAGCGGTGGGCGCGGCGGCGCCGGCTGCATCCCGCACGAAGGCGATGGCCGTCGCGACCGCCAGTGCGCCCGGAATCAGGGCGAGCCAGAACACCGTGCGAAGGTCGAGGGCAAGCCACGACAGCAATGCGAAGGCAATCAGCGGGCCGAGCAGCGCACCCGCGTGATCACCCGAACGGTGAAATCCGAACGCGCGGCCGCGCACCGCTGGATCCACCGAATCCGCGATCAGCGCGTCGCGCGGCGCTGTTCGGATGCCCTTCCCGACGCGGTCAGTCACCCGAATGGCAAGCACCTGCGTGGCTGTCGTCGCCATGGCGATCAGCGGTCGCACCAGCGCCGCGAGCGCGTATCCTGCAACGACGAGCGGCGTGCGACGCTTGACGCGGTCGGACCACCAACCGCTCGCGAGCTTGAGCAGGGACGCGGTGGTTTCCGCCGCTCCTTCGATCACGCCGAGCATGCCGGCCGACGCCCCGAGCGTCGTCGTCAGGAACACGGGCAGGAGCGGGTAGATCATCTCGCTCGAAACGTCCGTCAAGAAACTCACGGCCGTGAGCGCGACCACCGTACGACCCAGTCGGGGTCGGGGCTTGAGCTCGTTCGCTTCGCGGTTCAACTCGCGTCGGCTGCCGGACACGGCGCCAATCTACGGCCGACCGCGTAGAATGGTCGGCATGCGCAGGTCAGCCGAGTCCGCCGCGGGGACGCTGTACGCCGGGCTTTCCGATGTGCGCCGCGAGCTGGCCGCCGCGGATGCGAGCACGCTGGCGACGCAAATGGCTATCGCCCATGTGCCGGCGCCGACCGGCAGCGAGGACCGGCGCGCCGCGTTCGTGGCCGACTGCTTTCGCGCGAAGGGGCTCGCGCCGGACCGCGATGATGCCGGCAACGTCATCGCGCGGCTCGGGGACCAGGCGGGAGCACCGGTACTCGTGCTGTCACACCTCGACACCGTCTTCCCAGCAGACGCGCCGATCACCATCGAGCGGTCTGGCGCCCGCTGGATCGGTCCCGGCGTCAGCGACAACGCCCGTGGCCTCGCAGCCATGCTCGCCATCGCCGGCGCGCTGCGCGGCACGGCGTCCCGGTTCCGTCGGCGGCTCGAGTTCGTCGCCACCGCGGGCGAGGAGGGACTGGGCGACCTGCGCGGCGCGCGACACGCGCTCGATCGCAGCGATCGGCCCCACGCGGTGGTGGCGCTCGATGGCGCCGGCAGCGATCGCATCGTGACCACGGGGCTCGGAGCCCGGCGGTTCCGGATCGCGTTCAACGGGCCGGGCGGGCACAGTTGGTCGGCGGGCGGCGTCGCCAACGCCATCCATGCCGCGACGCGACTCGCGACCGGGATCGCCGACCTGCGGGCAACCGCCGGCAACGAGATGCGACTGGCGGTCACGCGCATCGGCGGCGGACATGCCGTCAACGCGGTGCCGGAGCACGCATGGCTCGAAGTCGACCTTCGGAGCGCAGACGAACACACGCTCGTGAGGGTCGAACGCGAAGTCCGGGAGCAGGCGGAGGCCGCCGCTCGGATCGAAAACGAGGCGCGCTCGGGCGGCCCGGCGCTGGCGCTGCGCATCGAGCGCATCGGCGCCAGGCCGGCCGGGCGCACGGCCCCGGACTCCAACCTCGTCGCCCTGGCGGCTGCCGTCACTACCCTTGCGGGGGGCAAGCCCGAGCTCGCGGCGGCATCCACCGACGCGAACGCCGCGATGGCTATCGGCGTTCCGGCGGTGGCCATCGGCGCCGGCGGGCGGGCCGGCGACACGCACACAACGCGCGAGTGGTACGAGAACGCCGGCGGCAGCGCGGGACTCGCTCGCGCCATGACCCTGATCGCTTCGCTGGCCCTGCTCGATGCGGATTAAAGGATGGCCGGGACGTGCGTAACGGAAGGCGAAGATGCAGCAACCCTCGACACGGAGAGAGCAGGATGCCGCGAGCCGCCCTTGTGAAAGCCATGATCGTCGTCGTCGCGTCCGCGGCGTCAGCGCAGCAGACGCCTGTGGGCTGGCGCTGGGCGCTCGACAGGCCTGCCGCCAACGTGATGGCGCAGGACATCCTTGCCGACGCCTGGCGCTTCCAGGAAGTGATCCCCGGAATGCACGTCACCACCGGGCCCGGGGTCGTGGTTCTCGCGCCCGGCGACGCGGCCGCTGGACGGTTCAGCGTCGACGCTGACATCGTCCTCTTCCCCGACTCGCGGGATTCGTCGGGCTATGGCATCGCGTTCGGCGCAAGCGTCGCGGCCGAGGGAACCGAAGTGCAGGCGTCCACCTGGTACGCGTTCCTGGTGTCGGGCGAGGGCAGGTACTGCCTCGTTCGCCATGCGGCCGGTGCAACCACGCTGCTGCTCCCGTGGCAGGCGCACGACGCCATACGCGCGCGAGGCCGCTCGACCATTACCAACCGCTTGCGAGTGGCCGTCGAGCCGGACTCGGTACGCCTCATTGCCAACGGCAAGCCAGTCGCGACGGTGCCCCGCGCAGGCCTGTCACCGGATGGCGGGTTCGGACTTCGCCTGGACGGAGGGCTGAACGTTCACGTGACGAACGTGGACATCACCCGACGGCTCCTCAAGCGCACACGATAACTGCGGCGCAATCGGCTCAGCCGACATCGCCTGACTGGCGTTTCTCCTACCAGTCTCCCCGCTCTGAGCCGCGCCGGTACGCTGCGTGGATGGACCAAGCCACGCCGCCCACGTTCACGATCTGTCCGGCGGTGAGAAGCATGAATCCGGTTTGCCGGTCGCCGACCCAGAAGGCCGCGCCGCCAAGCACGAGTCCGATGGCGGACCAGCCGCACATTTCGGCGCAGACGCGAAGCAGCTCGCGACGATAGGCGCGATCGGTCTCCTTGCTCGCCTGCTCGCGCTCCCGGCCGATCCGTTCATACTCCACACTCAGGGATTCCGGCAGGTCAGCCATGACGTCCTGATACCGCCAAGCGAACAGGAGGGTCCGGCCGTATTATCGGCATCGACCCTCACAGGAGACTTGCAGATGAGACTGGCCATTGGCCTGCTCGCGATCGTCGCGACGGCTGAACTCGGGGCGCAGGCGGGCGGTGGCGGTGGCGGCGGTGGCGGCGGTGGCGGCGGTGGCGGCGGTGGCGGGCAGCAGCAACCGCAACAGCCGATGAGCTTCTTCATCACGAGCGTTGGCAAGGGCGACGGCGGCAACCTCGGCGGCATCGCCGGCGCGGACGAGCACTGCGCGGCGCTGGCCCGCGCGTCCGGCGCCGCGGGCGCGGCCGCCAAGGTCTGGCGCGCCTACCTCAGCGTCATGGCCGGCGGCGGGCAACCGGCACAGAACGCTCGCGATCGCATCGGCGCCGGCCCGTGGTACAACTTCCGGGGCAACCTGATCGCCGCCAACGTCGCGGACCTGCACGGCGACATCCACCGCGACCGGAACTCGATCAACAAGGAGTTCGCGCTCAACGAGAAGGGCGCACCGGTGAACGGCCGGGGAGACAACCCAAACCAGCACGACATCCTCACCGGCTCGGATTCGCACGGACGCGCGATGATCGGCAGTGCGGCGACCGCCACGTGCAACAACTGGACGAGCAACAGCACGGGCAGCGCCATCGTCGGACATCATGACCGGTCGGGCGGCGGCAACTCGTCGTGGAACGCCGCGCACGCCAGCCGCGGTTGCGGCCAGGCGGACCTGGTGGCCTCGGGCGGGGCCGGGCTGTTCTACTGCTTCGCGATGTAGCGCTACTTCTGCGCGGATTCGGGCGACTTCTCGGAGAGCAGCTTGGTGACGTATCGCTGATTCTCCGAGATGCGCTCGACTTCGACCGCGATGCTGTCGACGGCGTTCTGGAGCTTGGCGACGTGCCCGGCATCCGCGCCGCGACTCATGAGCTTCCTCTCGAAACGCGCCAGCATCCAGCGATAACCGACGAAGCCGAGCAGGACGAATGCCACGGCCTCAAACATCATGATCCTGCCCCATGCGCTGCCGACGAAGTCCGGGGGCGGGGCCGGCGGCACCTCGACGAACGTGACGGGTGCCTGACTGGCACGCGGCGCGGCCGGCGTGGCATCGGTGGCAACGAACTTGCCGACCGAGTTGGCGATCAACTCATCGGCGCGCGCGATCTGCGCTTCGAGCGGCGGAATGCGGGCGTCGGTCGCCTTGATGCGCTCGTCGATGGTGGCCAGGCCGCTTCGGTCGGTCGACTCGAGCACGCTGCGCTGGGCCATGAGCGATCCGCGACGCTCCTCGAGGGCGCGCAACTGGTCGCGCAACTCCCCGCGCCACATGTGGAGGGCGTCCAGCTCCTGGCGGGTGGTGGGCGCCTGCTTGGTGGCCGCCCCGCCCTGAAGGAGGGATTGCATCATGGCGGAAACTACGACCGCAGGCGCCCGATGGTTACACGAGGGCCCGCGACTTGCCCGAGGGCTACGACACCGATGGCCTTCGCCGTGGCGCGATCGGAACCATCACCTTGCGCGCGAGGACTTCTGCGATGGCGCTGTCGGAGTTGGCAATCGGATAGAGAGCGTCGACGATTTCCTTGGTCCCCATGTCTTCGGCGCACGCCGCAATCGGGGCGCGATGCCCCGCGCGACGTGATTCCGGCCGACGTTCCACCACAACTTCGCCTCGAATCTTGACGGGCCCGAAGAGGGTTCGGACGGGAGAGACCTGAATCGCCACGTAGCCGCCACTCGGCAGCCTCCGCTCGTAGAGCCGCGTCGTCGCGGCGTCAGAGGGGTTGTTCATAGCACTGAAAAATGCACTCCCTCCGCTTGCACGGGGGTGACGCATATCACACACCGGTGGCGGCCCGATTCGGGCCCTTCTCGACAACCTGTTCGGCTTCGTCGATTTCGGCCCCGTTGGAAGTACCATCGCTTGCGTCCGGGAATGGCGGTCCGGCTCCGGCCGGAGTGTTGGGTTGTCCCCGGCCGGGCTATTATCACTCAACCCCGTCCTGACTGGATCAATCCCATGAAGCTCTCGACGCTCGCGCTCCTGCTGGTCCCGGCATCCCTGGCCGCCCAGAACGCCCCGGCCGGCCCGCCCACCGACCCGATCACCACGTCATTCCGTACCCGCATCGCGGGCTTCTACCGCAACCTCCCTCAGGCGTTCGACTCGATCCCGGCCGACAAGTTCGGCTTCAAGCCCACGGCCGCGCAGCAGACGGTCGGCTATGTCGCGCAGCACCTCGCCACCGACAACTACTTCTTCTGCAACCTGTTCGGCGACAAGAAGGCCATGCGCACCCCGGAAGAGACGTCGACGCCGGACTCCGTGAAGGCCACTTGGCCCAAGGCCAAGCTCGTGGCGCAGCTGAAGGAGTCGGTGGCGTTCTGCCAGGATGCGTTCACTCAATTGAATGACGCCAGGCTCCCGGAGACGATCTCGTACAGCTTTGGCGGCGGCCCGACGCGCACCGCGCCGCGCGCGGCGATGGTGCTGGGCCACGCGATCGACCTGGCCGATCACTACAGCCAGATCGCGAACTACATGCGACTCAATGGGCTGTTGCCGCCGACCGCGCTTCCGCGGCCGCGGCCGTAACACCGCGATTCCAGCCGCGGCGTCTCCGCACACGGGCACATGAGTGCGTAAGCATCGGCCGGCTTGAGCCGGGGCGGGTCACCGCCCCGGCCATCGCGCCGCCGTTCATCCGCGCCGGCACACGGGCGCGTCAGCCTTGGCGCCCTCGAGCACGTCGACGATCTCGCGGAGGATCTCGCGGCCCTCGTCCTTCACGTACCACGCCATCTTCTCCTCGAAGCGGCTGCCGGTTTCATTGCGAGCCACGATCGGCAACCAGAAGTCCTGGAGCGCCCTGGGTTGCTCCACCCAGCACCCACGGATCCGGAAGGCGTCGTCCAGCACCAGCACCGTCGGCGTAGCCGCGCGTCCGTCCGGCGTGCGGTGCGTCTCCATCCACGGCTTGCCCGCGGTTGAGTTGATCAGTCGCAGCTCGAGGCCGGGCGCGCGCTCGACAAGCCGCGCGATGTAAGGGACGGAGTTGGCAGAGTCCGAGCAGCCCGGCTCGGTGATGACGAGGATGCGCCAGGGGCCCGCGCTCCGCGCCCGGGCAGCCACGGTGTCCGGCAGGCTGGCGGCGCTGCTCCAACTGCGGTCCCACACGTCACGACGGCGGTTGACGGCCGCGTGAAAGTCGGTCCACCGCTGGCCGCCTTCCCATGCCGCCTTGAGGGAATCGGAGGCGACGACCGAAGGCGCGGCCGCAGGAACCGATGATGCGAGGGACTCGAGCGGACACGCGGCTGCGGACAGCGAGAATGCGAGAACGCCGAGCATCCGATGACTCCCTGTGTGAAGGCGGCTCGAAAACTACGCCGCCGCGCTCAGACCGACACCACCACTGCGCCCCGGCCTCGTCCGGCGCCGACGAAGTCCACCGCCCGCGGCGCATCACGAAACGGAAACGTCGTGTCCACCACCGGGACGAGGGTACCGGCGTCCATGAGGTCCGCCAACTCGCGCAGGTCGCGCTGGTTCGGGTGCGACAGCAGGCCGACGAGGCGGTGCTGCACGAACGGCGCCAGGATCATGGCTCGCACCGTGCGGCCGAACCCCATCGTCCAGTTCCCGCCCGTGCCGCCGACGATGACCAGCGTACCGCGGCGGTCGAGCGCGCGGCGCAGGCGCGCCACCGGCCGGTTGCCGGCGATGTCGATGATCGCATCGTAGCGCGACGCGCCGCCCACCACGGTTTCCCGCGTGTAGTCGATGACGTCGTCCGCGCCGATGATGCGCAGCATCGGAAGATTGCGCGTACTCGCGACGCCGGTGACGTGAGCGCCCATGGCCTTGGCGATCTGCACGGTGCATGACCCCACCGCGCCCGACGCTCCGATCACCAGCACGCGGTGGCCCGGCTGCACGCGCGCGGCGTCACGCACGGCCTGCAGCGCCGTGATCCCGGGCACGGGCACGGCCGCAGCCTTCTCGAATGACACCGCGTCCGGTTTGCGCACCATCGCCGTCTCCGGCACGGCCACGAGATCGGCAAGCGCGCCGTGATGAATCCCGAAGACCTCGTCGCCCGCAGCCACGTCCTGCGTCCCGGCGCCCACCGCCTCGACGACACCGGCGAACGAATGCCCGGCGACCGACTGTCGCGGCGCGCGCAGCCCGTACATGGGGCGCGCGATGTACGGAATACCGCGGGTCGTCAGCCAGTCGCCCTTGGCCACGCCCGCGGCCTCGACCCGCACCAGCGCCTCGCCAGGCCCGACTGACGGGATCGCGACCTCGCGAAGCTGCAGGACGTCGACCGGGTCGCCGAACGCCGTGTGCACTACCGCTCGCATGCGCATGTCCGCACCTCGTCGAGTGGTGATCGTCAGCGTGCCGGACAACCGGCACGGCGCGAATGCTCTGATACACCGCACGGCGCTCGACGAGCCACACGCGCGCAACATCGGCAACGCGGTCGACGGCGCGACAGCCCAGGTCAGAAGACCGTGGTGGCCTTGAGGAACAGCGTATTGCCCTGGTCCGACGGCGCCCCGAACGCCGCGGTGCCGCGCTGGAAGGCCAGTTGCAGCGTCCCGAACGGCGGCAGGTAGCGCCAGACGAACACGGCCTGGAGGTTGCGACGCTCGATGGCCGAGTTGGTCTGGTAGAAGAGGCGCACGAAGAGGTCCTTCGTGAAGAAATGGTTCACGCGCCCGACGTGGATCACGGTCGACGCGGTGTCGGGGTCAGGTGTCAGCGTCAGGTGGCTCAACTCGTACTCCACCGAGAGCGCGGGCGTCACCTTGTAGGCGGCCGCGGCGCCGACCAGCGACACGTCCGACCCG
>Ga0187893_10004932_pt1 | contig 24663 bp, 18 predicted proteins | sample MA1701074metaG_FD_139574 | JGI IMG/M metagenome (GOLD analysis project Ga0187893, IMG submission 139574) | White microbial mat communities from a basaltic lava cave in the Kipuka Kanohina Cave System on the Island of Hawaii, USA - MA170107-4 metaG ... | reverse complement strand
GTCGACATGTATGCTCCCAACCTCGCGGCCACCAATGCGGTTCTACAGACCCTGGGGATCGGGGCCTCCGGTCAAGCGATAGAGATTACTTCCGTGTTGCAGGGTGGCGCCTTCCAGACTATCGGGGGGAGCCTGCAAGGGACGGATGCCGCCGTGCAAGGAATTGCCGGACGTCCACTCTCAACAACGGGTGGATTCACGCTCACCGGAGGAAGTTTCCTTGCGCAGGACGCGTTCTGGCAGAACCCGAACCTCGGTGCATACCTCCGCACGGATACCTTCCAGCTAGGAAGGGTTTATGTTTTTGGGACGCGGATCGATATTAATCCCAACATCAACTCCGATCCCTTCGGCTACAACCGGCAATTCTTCCTGAATCTTCTAGGTCAAGGCGGTTACTCGGGGTCTTCCGATGTACCTGAGCCCGCCTCGCTGGCCGTCACTGCCTTTGCCTTGATCGGCTTTGGTTTGTGGTCCCGGCGACGCAACGGAATCCGCCGCTAGTCAATTCTCAAACCTACAGATAGTGGATCTCAAACGGCTTGTTTGTAATGAACAGGACCGTCACATCTCCATCAGCCGCCGCGCCGTGCTCCATGGCTGTTCCTTCTGGAAACCAAACGAAATAACCCGGGCCGAATGATCCGGCATGAGTCACCAGCGTTCCTTCAAGCACGTACATCCCATGGGCGCACGGATGCGTGTGAAGCTTATTGATGACGCCGGCCGGATAACGAACCAGCCGCACCTCCATCCCTGTCTCCGCGTCCGTTACCAGGTTCTTGCGGTACAGATTGCGCCCAAGGTGCTCGTTGTAGCGTTCCTCCCAGGGCAGCGTATTGGTATCAATAGATTGCAGTTGAACTTTCATTTCCATTCAATTCTACCTCCCCGGAAAGCAGACTCGCGCGCCCTGGCAGGCGCCAAAAAGAAACACGAGAGCGTACAATATCGATGAAGCCTTGTGTTATGCCATCTTCTAAGAATCTAGAGCCTGAACTCAGGCAGTTATTTCAAAACGCCTGGAACTCCTACTGGGAAAGCACGGGCGCACAGTTGCGCGAGTTGTGGGAGCAACAACTGGAGAAGGCTCTTCAGGAGCGTTTCACCGCGGCGGGGCGATCGCTTACACGCCAACTGAATCACGCCGCGCGGCGCCTTCTGCTGGCGGAGAGTTTTTCTGAATGGTGCGCCATTCTGCTCGAGGCCGCGAAGATGTTTTGCGGACGCGCGGAAATCTTCGACACCGCAGATCGGGACATTATGAGTGCGCCCGCGATCGCAACCGTCGTTGAGACAAAGGACACGGTAGTCGCCATGAAGTCGGCCAGTGAATTGCCGGCGAAGGTATGCGACATGGCCGAATCCGGTCACGATCGCTGCTGGCTGTTTCCTATTGAGAAAGGAAGCCGGACGGCGGCCATCCTTTACGCTGAAGGAGACTCCGGAGAAGGGGTGGACCGGGATGCGCTGGAATTGCTGGCGCTGCTCGCCTCGGCTTCCCTACCCCGTCTTACAGCCAGACCGGCCGCGGATCTGGTTCAAATTGAACCCGATGATTCGGCCTCTTCGGGAACCAGCCAATGGAAGCTGAGCCGGAAAGAACAAGAGGCTCACCTGAAGGCTCTGCGGTTTGTACGTGTGCTGGTTGCCGAAATTCGACTTTTTGAGGAGGAATCGGTGCGGCAAGGTCGCCAAAACGGAGACTTGTACCTTAGACTGAAAGCAGGGCTTGATCGAGGGCGGCAGGATTTCGACCGGCAGTTCCTGCGGACTTGGCCCTCCATGGCCGATTACTATCATCAGGAAGTGATCCGGACTCTGGCAAACGACGATGTGGCAGCAATGGGCTTGGAATATCCTGGAGCGATGCGCTAGGACAGCAGTTCTGCCGACGATTCTAGCCGTCACGGCGCCATCTCAGACCCTGGAGCCGTTGGTGCGCCAATACCTTGAATCGCCCACGGGGGCCAGAAAACAGGCTCTGATCGAGTATGAGAAACGCCACCGGCGAGAGCCGGCAGGCGCGGTAGCGTTGCTCGTGGTCGGGGTACAGGAGACTCAGGAGCGGCTGATCGAGGCCGCTGTTGGACGCATGCAGGGTCTCGCCGCCAGATTGCCCCTGCTGGCCGACTATGCATCCTACCATCTGGGCGCAGCATATATGGAGGCTGAAAACTACGCCGCTGCCCACGCTGCGTTTCTCGATACAATTCAACATCCGGTCCCCAGCCCGCTGGCCTGGAGGGCGGCCCTCGGAGCATCGGAGGCACTGGTCAAACTGAATCGGCCTAAAGAGGCTGCCGGGTTGCTCCAAAAGCGGGCAGCCTTGATCGGGCAGCCGCAATTGGACGCTGCGCTTGCCAGGGCCTATGAAGCTGCGGGTGACCCCGTTTCGGCCGCCGTAAGCTGGCAAAAAGTCTATTACGGCTATCCGCATTCCGAGTTGGCGTCAGGGGCCGCTTTGGCACTTTCCCGCCTGCGGCAGTCACTCGGGGAACAGTTTCCACCCCCGCTGGCCCAGGCCATTTTGAAGCGCGCCAGTATGCTTACCGAAGGCCGCCGCTTCGCCGAGGCGCGCAAGGAGTTGCATACCGCCGTGAACGCAACGCTGGGAGGCGCCGACAGGGACTTGGCGCGAGTCCGGCTGGGGGTTATCGACTATCATGCCAGGGAGAACCTGAAAGCCCAGGGTTATCTAAAAAGCCTTCACCTGGCTTCTGAGGCAGAAGCCGAACGCCTTTATTATCTCATTCTGCTGGCCAGGCGCCTTGATCGGGAATCGGAGCTGGCAGAGCTGCTGTCCAAACTGGAACGGGAACACCCGAAGTCGGAGTGGCGGCTGGAAGCGACCCTCATTGTTGGGTATCATTACCTTGCCAAAAACGAACCGGATCGCTACGAGCCCGTCTACCGCGCTTGCCTGGAAGGGTTTCCGAATCACCGGCAGGCGTCGGTTTGTCATTGGAAGCTTACCTGGTCCCGCTATATGAGAGATGCTTCCGAAGCTGAGCCGGCATTGCAGGATCATTTGGGCCGATTCCCCGAATCGGAAAAAGCGCCGGCGGCGCTGTATTTTCTTGCCCGCCTGGCCGAGTCGGGGCGCGATCCGGGTAAAGCCAAGGCATTCTACAACATCCTGGAGCAGAACTATCCGAATCATTACTACGCCATGCTTGCCGCCGAGCAACTCGCGCAGCCGTCCTTGAAGAGTGCGGCTCCGGCCACGGCGGCCATTCAGTTCTTAAACGGGCTGCGGCTGCCCAAAAGGCGTCAGCCGACGGCCTTCCAGCCAACGGAGTTGACGGGAACCCGGCTGCAACGCGCGGGTTTGCTCCAATCTCTCGGCCTCGTCGGTTGGGCGGAAAACGAGTTGCGCTTTGCCGCCCGTAACGACGGCCAGGCGCAAATCATCGCCATTGAGCTGGCTAAGCTGCTCAACCGGCGCGGGGCGCACGATCAAGCTCTGCGGGCTGTCAAAGCCTACGTTCCCAACTATCTGCAAATCTCGATGGAGGCATCCCCTGAGGCTTTCTGGCGGGCGGCTTTCCCGATGCCGTACCGGACCGCGCTCGAAGAGCAGGCACGCAAGAAAGACCTGGATCCATTTCTTTTGGCAGGCCTGATACGGCAGGAATCCGAGTTTAACCCTAAAGCGAAATCCCGGGCCAATGCCCTGGGTCTGACGCAAGTGCTCCCCTCCACGGGACGCCAGTTGAGCCGTCAGAACGGGATTACACGCTTTGTTCCCAAGATGCTCTATGACCCGGAGATCAACTTGAAGCTGGGCACTTACTACTTGCGCCAGCTTCTTCAATCGCTTAATGGAAGTTGGGAAGAAGCGCTGGCGAGTTATAACGCCGGCCGCAGCCGGGTGGTCCGCTGGTTGGGATGGGCGAACTTCCGGGAACCCGCCGAGTTCATCGAATCCATACCGATTACGGAAACCAGAGATTACGTGCAGATCGTTATTCGCAACGCCAGCATTTACCGCAAGCTTTACGGCGCCACAACCGCTGCGATACCCTCAGCACATGGCAGTGCCCGTCGAGAACTCAAATCCGTCGCCGCCAACCGTTAGGGAACGGTTCCGGAGTCGCCGCACGCACAACTTTACCGAATCGGTCATCCGCGAAATGACCCGTTTGGCGATCCAGCACGACGCCGTGAATCTGGCACAGGGCTTCCCGGACTTCCCGGCTCCGGCCATTCTGAAGCAGGCCGCTCGAGAGGCCATCGATGCCGAGTTCAACCAGTACAGCATCACCTGGGGCGCAAAGCCGTTCCGGGACGCCATAGCCGCCAAATACCAGCGCAACTACGGGATTGAGATCGACCCTGAGCGGGAAATCACGGTTTGCTGTGGCTCAACAGAGGGCATGATCGCTTCTCTGCTGGCCGTCACCAATCCGGGCGACGAGATTGTCGTTTTTGAACCCTACTACGAGAATTACGGACCGGATACGGAGTTGTGCGCGGCCTATCGCCGCATCGTTGCTCTTCGTCCGCCTCATTGGACGTTCGATCCGGATGAACTGAAGCGGGCCTTCAACGCCCGAACCAAGGCGATCATCGTTACCAGCCCCAATAATCCAACGGGCAAAGTCTACACGCGGCAGGAGTTAGAGTTCATCGCTTCGCTTTGCCAGCAGCACGATGCCCTCTGTGTAACCGACGAGATCTACGAACATATCCTCTACGACAACGCCCAGCACATCCCGATACTGAGCATCCCGGGCATGAGAGAACGCGGCATTCTTGTCAACAGCATGAGCAAGACCTACTCAGTCACCGGTTGGCGCGTGGGTTGGGTGCTAGCGGCTCCGGATCTGACCGATTCCATCCGCAAAGTCCACGATTTCCTCACCGTAGGCGCCGCGCATCCACTGCAGATGGCAGGCGTCACGGCGCTCGGTCTGCCTGATAGCTATTACGTTCAATTGGCCGCGGACTACCAGCAGCGCCGCGACCAGATTCTCAACGTGCTCGAAGAGGCTGGACTGCCATGCTTCCGGCCTGAGGGCGCCTACTACGTGATGGCGGACATCTCCGGGTTTGGATTTCCCGACGACAGTGCGTTTGCCTTACACCTGCTGGAACGTGCTGGAGTAGCGGCCGTTCCGGGCTCGAGTTTTTTCGCTAATCCGGCCGACGGACACGGACTAATTCGCTTTTGTTTTTGCAAAAAATATGAGACGCTAGAGCAGGCCCGGCAACGATTGAAGAGACTCGCGGTCTGAGGAGGTCTCATGGAGCCGATTCTTCTCTTCCCGGAGCAATTCGTCCAGGGATGCGGATCAGGCCCAGTGATAGAACTGGGACTCGCACAGGGAAAGCCGCTGCATTGTTCCCTTACCATTAACCGGATCACTCAGCAGCACACCCTCGATATCGCCGTTTGGGGCTCGGAGGACGGGGCCGACTTCGGTTCCCGGCCGGTTGTGGCGTTTCCAAGCAAGTACTATTGCGGCACTTATCACCATATGCTGGAGTTCGACTCGGATTCGAAGATCCGCTTCGTTCGTGTTGACTACCGCTTCAATTGCTGGGGACATCAGGTGGCCGCCCCTCTATGCGTTTTTACAATGACGGCCGAACCCGCCACCGCGCCGATACTGAGTGCGGCGGGGTGATGAGGGAAAGCCGGCCGCGCTCGCTTTCGCGCCGTACGGCGATCCAGTCGCTCTGGGGCGCCAGTTGCGGCTCTATACTGAGAGCCGCCACTCCTTCATCCCCCAATATCGTTGTGATCGTGTCAGATGACCATGGATACGCCGACCTGAGCTGTTACGATCACCCCGGCGAAATTAAAACGCCGAACATTGACCGCATCGCAAAACGGGGAGTCCGCTTCACGCAAGGCTACGCCAGCGCTTATGTTTGCGCGCCCACGCGGGCCGCTCTGATGACGGGCCGGTATTCGCAGCGGTTCGGCTTCTATACAGCCTCCGACTCCCGCGCGGGGATGCCCGTGAAGGAGCGAACCATGGCTGACATGCTGCGGGCGCACGGATACGCTACCGCTGCATTCGGCAAGTGGCATCTTGGCATCACGCGCGAGTATCATCCCTTGAAGCGAGGGTTTGACGAATTTTACGGCTTCCTCGGGCACGGAGCGCACGATTACTTCGACTTGAAGCGAAAGCCGGAAGAGTACGGCTCCATCTGGCGAAACAACGAAGTCATCGACGACAGCGGTTATCTCACCGATAACCTTGGGCGCGAATGCGCGGCATTTATTGAACGGAGCCAAAAGCGGCCTTTCTTTGCGTATCTCGCCTTCAACGCCGTCCATTTCCCGCTTCAGGCACCGGAGGAAACTATCAGCAAGTACGACACCGGCAACAGGAATCGCGATGTTTACCTTGCCATGCTCGAGCGCGAGGACGCGGCCGTGGGAAGAGTGCTCGATGAGCTAGAGCGCCGCAAACTGGATCGCAACACGCTGCTCGTCTTTCTCTCGGACAATGGCGGGGCCCGCAACAATGCTTCCTCGAACGGCAAACTCCGCGACTATAAACACAGCGTTTATGAGGGCGGCATCCGGGTTCCCTTCATGATGAGTTGGCCGGAGCGGATTTCCGAAGGAACCGTCTCGTCCGAACCCGTGATTTGCATGGATGTACTGCCGACCGCCGCGGCAGCGGCGGGCGCTACTCTGCCCGGAGACCGAGCCTACGATGGCCGCAACCTGCTAAACGCCGTGACCGGCCAATCCGCTTCGCCGCTTCATTCGGAGCTGTTTTGGGATGGCGACGAGGGCAAGACGGCAGTCCGGTCAGGACGATTTAAGCTGGTAGACAACTCCGGTAAGAAGGAGTTGTTCGATCTGGAGAAGGATCCCGGCGAAAAAAACGACCTGGCCACGGTGATGCCCGAAGTTGTCGCCCGGCTGAGCGCATCTTTCACTCGTTGGCGGGGGGACATGGCGCCGCGGATCGCAAGAAGAAAGCTCCAGTAACGACCAATCTGCGTCGTAAGCGGCGCCAGATCGTGTTATGAATAGATACTTACGGCTGTGCCGCTTGTTTCCGTCCTAATACCGCTCTTTAACGAAGAGGAGTTCATCGGCATTCTGCTCGAGCGCGTGATCCGGGCGCCGCTGCCGGAGAATCTGGAACGGGAGATTATCGTCGTCGACGATGGATCGAGCGACAGCTCGGCGGAAGTGGTTGAGACGATCTCGCGGTCGAATCCAGGCATGATCCGTCTGATCCGGCACGCGCAAAACCAAGGCAAGGGCGCCGCGGTGCAGACCGCCATCGGGGAAGCGCAAGGTGACTTCTGCCTGATTCAGGACGCCGACCTGGAATACGATCCGGCCGAATACCCGAAGCTACTCCGGCCGCTTCTTGAAGGAAGAGCCGACGCCGTATTCGGGTCGAGATTCCTGGTATCCGGCGAGAGGCGAGTGTTGTACTTCTGGCATGCGCTGGCCAACCGGATTCTGACTCTGATGGCCAACATCGCCGCGGATTTGAATCTTACCGACATGGAGACCTGCTACAAGGCGATCCGGACACCGTTGCTCAAGAGCATTCCGATTCGCAGCAAGAGATTCGGCATCGAGCCGGAATTGACGATCAAGCTTGCGCAGCGCCAGGCGCGCATCTACGAACTTCCGATCAGCTATCACGGGCGCACATATCTGGAGGGGAAGAAAATCGGATTCAAGGATGCCGTGGAAGCGGTTTGGACCATCCTGCGCTTCTGGATCTTCAAAGACATCTACCGGCACTCTGGCGGGCACACGCTGGAAGCGCTGACGGCGGCTCCGCGTTTCAACGCATGGATGGCGGACACCATACGGCCATTCGCCGGCGAGACGGTTTTAGAACTTGGCGCGGGAATCGGAAACCTGACGCGGCTGCTGCTGCCGAAGCGGAAACGATACATCGCCACGGACATCGATCACGAACATCTGGCGCGGCTGTCGGCGCGATTTTCTTACCGGCCCGGCTTCGAGTCGCGTGTTTGCGACCTGGCCGAGGATCGCGGTTTTGCCGGGCTACAGGCGTCGGTGGACACGGTGATATGCCTGAACGTTTTAGAGCACGTCGAGGATGACGCCAGCGGTCTTGCGAACATTCATTCGGCGCTCAAGAGCGGAGGCAGAGCGATCGTGCTGGTTCCGCACGACCAGCGCATCTTCGGGACCCTGGACACGGCTCTCGGACATCACCGCAGGTACTCGCGCGAAGAATTGCGGCAGAAAATGGAGCGGGCGGGATTTGTAATCGAGAAGATGATCGAGTTTAATCGTGTGTCCCGCTATCCATGGTGGTTCAGCGGGCGCGTGCTCAAACGCGAAGCGCTATCGCCGGGGCAATTGCGGCTGTTCGACCGGCTGGTGTGGCTGTGGAAGAGAATCGATGGAAGCCTGCCGTGGCCGCCTGTGTCGCTCATCGCCGTGGGAAGAAAATAATGTGGTCCGCCGGGCCGCTACTTACCTAAGGGCGACCGACTTGACGATAACGCCTAATTCACGAGCATCGGCCTGGCCTGGGGAAAAGAATTTGTCGACGGCAAAGCGGAGGGTTACCGCCGGCTCGGGGGGCAGGGCCGTCAGCTCGCGCAAGAACCTGTGGTCTCCGGGCTGCGTATACGTTTGCGCCGTTAACGGAACGGGGCCGGCGGAAGCGCTGAGTGTGACCGGGCCAAGGCGCTCGATCACGACGCGCGGGATGTGCAGATCAAGCGTTAGCGTGGCGCTTCCGGACGCAGGTCTGCCGAGCGTGACGGCGAATTCTCTCTTAGTCCAACGCCAAGCCTCATTCTCGATAGGATGGAATCCGGTGAGATAACCTTCGTGATCCGGATTTGAGGCGGTGATGACAAATGGCGCCCGCGGCGCGGCCGTGGGGGAAGACCCGCCACCCGCCTGGAGATAACGCATAACAAGAAAGCGCGGATTGCTTTTCCGGTCCGAGATGGTTACGAGCACTTCCTTTTCATAACCGGCCTGGGCCGCGATGGCGTCCAGTCTTTCCTGGATACCGCTCAGTTGCTCGGACTCCGGCGCGTGGCCGATGAAGACCTTACCAGGTTGCGCGAGCAGCCATTGAATCCAAGGCCGCTCCGTGGCTGCCAGCAGGTGGTTGCTAATGTCCTCAATCGGCAACTGGCCCGCCGACAGAAGGCAAAGCGTAGGCGAATAGCCCCAATCAACCGTTACGAACTGTTTGCCTGTCATATTGCGAAGATAATGAGAAAGCGTGGAGACTGCGTCGGTAAACAGCACCGCAGGGCCTCTGGTTGTCAAATGAGCGTAATAGCGGTTCAAGACCAGTCCGTTCGATGCGACCAGCAGCGCCAGCACGCCCGCAAGAACCCAGGCGGCGGGACGCTTGAGCGTGGCGGCGAGTTGGGAACCTGCGATGGCTACCAGAAAATGTGGAAACGGCCACAATAGAATGGCGTGGTGCAAAGCGGCACCCGCGTTGGGAACGGCAGCCATCTGGGCCCAGGTGAGGGCCAAGTGCACCAGAACAAAAATCGCCGGGCGGCGAGCGCTGGTAAACCAGAGCCATGGTAGAAGGACGCAGGCAGCCAGCAGAGCATGCCACATCCAAGTGGACCCAAGGTCACCGGTAGAGTGATTCAGACCGATAGAAATCCTCTCCGGCAGCGAGGGCGTAAGGGATGGTATGCGCTGACTTTCCTCTGTCAAGAACCCGAACAGGGCCGATCCGTCGACTGTGTTTTTCAGGATGAGCCACTTTTGGGAGACAGGGGCAACGGCAGACATGACATCCTGAGTTCGCAGTGTGGCGCCTCCCGTCATCACGTTGTAATAAAGCAGGGGAAAGGCGCCCAGGCATAGAGCAAAGCCTGCTATCGCCAGCCGCGCCGCTGTAAACAATTCCAACAGCCGTTTTGGGAAAACCACCGCCGAGGCGGCGGCCAACCCGGCAAGCATCCAAATAAACAGCGCCTTGTGCCACAAGGCAAGTCCGAAGAGGAAAAACGCGGCAGCCAGACATGTTCGGGACTGGGTTCGATCGAACCGCAGCAACAGGAGGATACCGGCGAGCAGGAAGAAGTGGAGAAGGGCAATGGGGCCGAAATCAAGGCCGGTGGCCAACAGAAAGCTTGGGTCGGTGGCAAGCAGCAGCGCGGCGGCCACAGCCGCGGCGCGACCGCTGATCCTATGGAGTAAAGCGTAAGCCATCCAAACCGAAGCGCCGCCCACCAGCAACAGCGGAAGCCGAAGCAGGAACGTGGTGGGATTGAAGTACAGGATGGGGAGGTATAACCATGCCTTTAGAGCCCCCAGATATTGGATGACCATGAGCGGCATGTCACGGCCCCACAGGGTCGCCTTAAACAGGGGAGGCGAGCAGGAGTAGAAACAGGCCAACTCATAGGCGGCATCGACGTGAAGCCCGGTTCGGGCCAGAAAGGGGAGTCCCAAAAGGACGAACAGTGCAGCAAATCCAAACGCCGCCGAGCCATGGAGTCGCACAGTCCCAATTATCCACCGCAGCCTGCCTCTTGCGTTTACCGTCCCGCCAAGGTAGATTGAATCGGATCGGTATAAGAAAACTGGAGGTGGAGATGGCCTTTTGCGCAAATTGTGGGGCTCAAGTTCAGGGCAGCTTCTGTCCCTCCTGTGGCGCAGCCGCGGGATCGGGATCGCCGGGCGGCCCGCAAGGCTCCGGAGGCTCGCAGACTAAGGCAGGAGAGTTACCGGATCATGCCGCTGCGGCCCTTTGCTACATATTGGGGCTGATTACGGGCATTCTCTTTCTAACGCTGGAGCCTTACTCCCGCAAGAGCCATATACGGTTTCATGCCTGGCAAGCGATCTTTCTGCACGTGGCGGCGATCGCGTCCTGGTTCCTGTTCGGCGTGTTGGCGTACGTGATTCCGTTCGTCGGTTGGACATTGCTGTGGCTTGCATACCCGTTGTCGTTGGTGTTTGTGGTCGTTTGGCTGCTGGTAATGTACAAGGCATATACGGGCGAGTCGTGGGTATTGCCAGTGATCGGTCCGATGGCACAAGCCAAAGCGGGTTGAAACCGCCGCCCAGGCGCGGACGTCTGATTTTGTTGTCCCGATTCATCTTCTCGCTCTTCATGGCCGCCTGCCTGGTTTCAGGGCAGGGGCCCCTGATCGGCACGATCGAAATCTTCGGTCTGAGCAAAGTACCCAAGGAAAAAGTGCGCAACGCTCTGGGTGCGGAGGAGGGCAAACGCCTGCCCCGCTCCAAGACCGACGCCGAGGCGCAAATCGAAGGCATTGAAGGCATCGTCAAAGCGAACCTCGAAGCTGTGTGCTGCGAGGAAGGCAAGGCGGTGCTCTACATTGGAATCGAGGAGCGCGGAGGGCCTCACTTCGATTTTCTTACGCCTCCGGAGACCGAAATCCGCCTGCCCGAGGAAATAGAGAAGGAGTGGATTGAATTTGTGGCTTCGATTTCCCTGGCGGCCAGGCGCGGAAATTTCAGCGAAGATCTAACGCAGGGACATTCGTTGATGGCCGATCCGGACACGCGGCGAATCCAGGAAAAATTCGTGGATCTGGCCGCGAAATATCACGACGTGCTTGTCGGAGTGCTGCGGCAGGCCGAAGACGGGCAGCAGCGCGCCATGGCTGCGTTCGTGCTAGGGTACTCCGGCAAGAAGAAACAGGCAGCGGATGAGCTGCAGCGCGCCATCCGCGATCCCGACGCCACGGTGAGAAGCAATGCGCTACAGTCGCTGAACGCATTGATTGTGCTGGCAGAGCGCGACAAAGAGCAGGGCATCCGCGTAACGGCTACCTGGTTTGTCGAAATGCTGCACTCGGTGTACTTCACCGATCGCAACCGGGCTTCCATTGCGCTGGTCAATCTTACCGAAAAACGCGACGCGGCCATGCTGGCTCAGCTTCGCGACCGCGCGCTCAACTCTTTGATCGAGATGGCGGCCTGGCGGAGTCTGGGACACGCCCTGCCGGCCTTTATCCTCCTCGGCCGCATCGCGGGGCTGGCCGAGGAGCGGATTCAGGAGCTATGGAAAGAGAGCAAATACGAGGATCTGCTGAAGCAGGTGAAGCAGCGCGGCAAGCGCCGGCCGTAGCTTTTCAGGAGCGCAACTGGCGTCTTAGGAACTTTCCGGTCGCGGTTTTGGGGATCTCCTCAACGAATTCGACCTTGCGAGGCACTTTGTAGTTGGCCAGCCGCTCCCGGCAGAAAGCGATGAGTTCTTCGGCTGTGGCGGTGACGCCTGGCCGTAACGCGAGCACGGCCTTCACCGATTCCCCACGATACGGATCGGCAACGCCAACCACGGCCGCTTCCCGTACGGCAGGATGGCGGTACAACACATCTTCGACTTCTCGCGGCCAGACTTTGTAGCCGGACGCATTGATCATGTCTTTCTTGCGGTCCACGATGTAGAACCAGCCAGCCGGGTCCATCACCGCCACGTCGCCGGTGAGGAACCAACCGTCATGAAAGGCGGCGGCGGTGGCCTCGGGTTTGTTCCAATAACCGTCAAATACGAAGGGGCCTTTCAGAACCAGCTCGCCCTGTTCCCCGGCGGGCATGATCCGTCCGGGGTCGTCAATTGAAACGATGCGGGCCTCACAGTTCGGAATCGGGAGGCCGATGGAAAGCGCGCCGCTGGCAGGGTCCACCGGCGCGCGCGCGCCGTAAGGGACCAGATGAGAGGGCGAATTGACCTCCGTCAGACCGTAGGTGTTGTGGACATAGCTGCCGAACCGGGCTTCAAACTGTTCGGGAATGGAAGGCGGTACGGCGGCTCCACCGGTGAAACACTTGTTGAGGAAGGTGCCACCGCAGGCCGCCGGAGTGTTCAGCAAAGAGATATAGGCGGTGATGGAGGCAACCGAGAAGGTCGCCTGATATTGATGGGCAAGCCGGATGGCCTCCTCGGGCTGAAACCGGTGGAAGAGGCCCAGCTTCATGCCCGTCAAGGCCGCAACGGCCAGGTGCGCCACCAAGCCGGTGATATGAAAAAGCGGCGCCATGGCGAGCACGCAGTCGGCTGAAGTTAACCCGATCCAAGTCCGGAAGACATTCGCATTGAAAGTGATATGCCGGTGCAGTCCCATGGCGCCTTTGGGCTTACCGGTTGTACCGGAAGTGTAGACGATATGCGCCAGTTCCTGCCCGGAAACCGGCAGGCGGTGGGAAGCATCGGGAGCCTGGCGGGCGAGCGCCGTATAGAAATCCGTAACCTCCGGTAGCTTCAGCTTCAATGAGCCTGCCAGCGCCAATGGCGTATCAGCGAGGGGATCGAGCTCATTGGTCACCAGAATGTGCTCGACGCGGGCCCGTTGCAGGGCCTCACGGGCGTTGGACAGGAACAGGGAATCGAGCCCGACCCAAACCTTCGCCTCAGAGTCGGAAAGCTGATATTCGAGCTCTTCGGGCTTGTACATGGGATTCAACGGCACAATGGCAGCGCCTCGCATCCAGGCGCCGTATTGGGCCACCGCAAACTGCGGGTTGTTTTGCAATGACAGGGCGACGCGGTCGCCCCTCCCCACACCGTAGTGTGCGAGCAATGAGGCGAAGCAGGCGGCCTGGTGGTGTAGCTCGGCGAAAGAAATGTGCTTTCCGAAGTAGAGAATAGCGATATCGTTGGGCTTTTGACGGGCATTGGCCTCGAACGCATCGAGGATGGTGTGGAGGGGGATGGGGAGACTGTGGGGGATACGGTAATGAGGAAGCCAGGGCCTGGATTGGTAGGGGTTTTGCATCTACAACTCATTTTATATCAGTGAGATGTAGAATGGCCGCCGAGAACATTAGAAATTATATTGATATTACTTGACAATCAACAACTAAGATTTTATATTGATAATGTAGAGAGATTCTACAAAGGAGGAACATATCGTAATGGCGCTTACTCACTACAGCCCTTTCACATTCGGTGCTTTCCCCGCCGAATTCAAGACTTTTCAGGACTCCATTTCCCGCTGGTTGGACGAGACCACCTCGGGCCGGCCGTGGACCCCGGCGGTGGACATTCTCGAAACCGGGAACGACCTGGTGCTGAAGGCGGACATCCCGGACGTTGACATGAAGGACGTCAAGGTGGAGATCGAAGACGGGACGCTTTCGATTAAAGGCCAGCGTCACTTTGAAGGCGAGAAAAAGGACCGCGGGTACCACCGGATCGAGCGCAGCTACGGCTCGTTTGCTCGTTACTTCACGGTGCCGGAATCGATTGACACTGAAAAAGTATCGGCGGAATACAAAAACGGGGTGCTTACGGTCACGTTGCCCAAAAAGGAGATTGCCAAGCCCCGGACGCTGAATGTTCGCGTAAAGGAATAACGGACAAAGCTTCGGACATGAGGCGGGCCCGGCAAGCCCGCCTCTTTTGATTGTTAGCCTTTCAAATCGGCGATCAGTGCGCCGGCCAACGCGCTTGCGATAGCGCGGCGAACCTCAGCCGCTGTCGGGTTGGTATTGAGCAGGCGGTCGACGGCTTCGACATCGATGAATTCGACTTCGAGCAAACAGGCGCGGCAGGGATGATGGGTAGCGGTGTTGCCCATCACCGCATCGTTGAGCACGCCGAGCTTTTGATCCTTGACACCGCGATTGCGGGCAGCGGGATCGAATCCTTTAATTGTCTGAAACACGGCTTCCTGAATCCGCGCCGCGAAGGATTTGTCGTCTTTGTGATTGACGTTGCCGTTGGCCGCGGGACGAATCAAGGTTTCCACGCCTCGAACGTTCTTGTCGAACCCGTTAAAGTGAATGCTGAGAAAGCGATCGGCTTGCGACGTTCGAGCCAGGGAAGCGCGTTCGATCAAGCCCAGGTTGGCATCGCTTTCGCGGGTGAGCACGACCTTGATATCGGTCTGGCCGGCGCTGTTTGATTCCGCGATCGCCTCCCGCATCAGACGGGCCAAGTCGAGGGTCATGGTTTTTTCGAGGACGCCGGAGAAACTCACGGCGTTGTTGGCCGAAGAACCCCCAACGGCGGTGACGCCTCCGTGCCCGGGATCGATGACGACAACGCCGCGCACCATACGATTCGGACGGGCCTGTCAAAGTCCGGTCCGGGGACGATATCCAGGCCGGACACGCACGCGGAGTTTCCTGCCGACGTCGGAAACGATCTCGACGCTGACCTTGCGGAACCCCTCGTTGGGGTTCGGCTGCGGGTAATAGGTGATGGTGTAGGAATTGCCCAGCGACTCGCGGATGGATTCGAAGGCTTCCACCTGTTTCTGCCAGGTTTTGGCAAAGTAGACCTGGCCGCCGGTACGCGTGGAGATTCGTCTGAATACACTGGCCGAGACCGGATCCTTGGAGGCATCGTTGGTGGAAATGACGTAGATGGGAATCCCTTCGTCCTCGGCGACAGTGCGCACGTCGTCGGGGGCGATCATACTGGCGTTGTCAGGGCCGTTGGAGAATACGATCACGACTTTCCGGCCGGGCACTTTGGCGGCGTCGCGCAGGGTAAGAAGCAAAGCGTTATAGAGCGCGGCGTCATCGCCCGCAACAGCCTTGCGCAACCCGAAGATGGCGTCGTTATGGTCGCGCGCCAGCTCCGAGGCGCGCGACAGGTTCCGGCTGAAAGTGTAGACGGCCACCGAATCGGCGCGATCAAGACCGCGAACGAAATCGGCAATGGCATCGGAGGCGTAGACAAAGCCCCGGTACATGTAGTTGCTGGTGTCAAACAGCACGAAGACGTTGGTGCCGACAAAGGCGTCCGCGGCCCCGCCTTTTTCCCGTTCCTGGGGATTGATCAGCATTGGGCGCGAGGTTCCGTCTTCGAGCAATTGCAGTGGCGTCTTGTTGCCTTCGGCAAAGGTGTTCATTCTTTGTACGATGCCATCTTCGAGGATGCGGAACTCGCCGGGTTTGATTCCATTGACGTACCTTCCCTTACTGTCGGTGACAGTGAAGCTCAGCACCACCATGTCGACTTTGACACGGAAAGTCGGACGTGAGGTTTCCTCCTGAGCCAAAAGCCAAGCGCTGCCGGTGACCATGCCCGACAAGAGTGCAAAAGATAAAAGCATTCGCATGAAATTATCGTCTCCTCATGAACTATTGAAGCGCCTTCGCCTCGGCGCTGGGACCCTTCTTGGCCTGCTCACGGATATCGACGCCGACCGCGCGCAGGGAACGAAGCAGAGCGGGCCAGTCCTCCAGGTGCGTCGCAAAAATGCGCTCGACGGTTTTTTGCGTCCACTCAGGGATCAACAGATTGAGTTGAGAAGGGGAAACCAGCAACTCATCGGCGAGCGCCGCGTAAAACAGCAGATTCGACTCCCAGCTTTCCGCCATGATGCGGCTGGAATAACCCATCAGCGTTGGGAAGGTACGAAGGTGTAACAATTCCGGGTGATAGCTGTGCGCCAAGGTCGGCTTGGGCGTGCCAAAGGCTCGCGAGATAGCCGCGTAAGTCGCTTTGCCGGGAGCCGCGGCAGTGAGCCGGGCAATCTCGGCGGCAAAAAGGGTGCCCGGGGATTTGTCCAATTTCAACAGGTCGGCGGCGAGCATAAACAGTTCCGAAGGAGTGGTCAGATGGAGAGCTTCGCGAACGTTACCCCCCGCCAGATTGATCTCGATCCGGCGCACACGCGCCGGGGCCGCGTGGCGTTCCAGCGAGTCGATCACCTGTTTACGGCGCCCTTCATTCAATCCGGCTTCGGCTAACGCGGATTCTGCGTGGCGCATATGCAATCCTACCCAGTGCAACTGGCCGGGAGTGACGTCCCACCACCTCGGGACTTTGGCCATGAGCACCATTTGCGGTACGAGATCGCCCCAAATGAGGGCCTGCTCACGGGTGGGAATCAGGAAGTTCTGCTCGGCATCGGCCAAGGCATAGGGCAAGCCCACCAAAGACCCGACCAGCCGCCCGCCGGCGCTGGATGGCCAGCCGGTGCCGAAAACTTCGGTATGACGCCACGTCTGGGGCGTTCCCTGCAAGCCGAGGAAATCGTGACTGCGGACAAAAATAGGGTTGGTTTGCAAAATCTGCGCGCCCGGGGGCGCGTAATGGATATAACACAGACCGACCAGGGCATCGCGCAGCATGGCCGCCAGATGGCCGCGCAGATCCTTAAGTTTTTCGGGATCGGCTCCGGCGCGCTCGATTTGCGACCGGATGTTGAGCTTGCGCTGCGTCTCAATGTGGCGTTCGGTCCAGTAGCCAAAGGCCATGGAGTTCTTTTCGATAGTTGACATGGCGGCGCGCGGCACCTGAATCTCAGAGATGCGAGACGCCAGGCGGCTGACTAAAGCCGTATTCAGCTTCTCGCCTTTGCCGAGCGCTTCGAGGTGGTCGGCAACATCAAACAAGAGCTTTAAGGAAGGAAGACGCTGCGCTTCCCAAAGGCGCAGCATGTCCCCGACGATCTGCCGGTGGACTTCCGCGTCAGGCGGGCGCGCCGTTCCGGCCAGAAGATCGAAGTAGCGGTCGTGCGGGTTGGCCTGGGCCGGGGACTGGGTGTGCTTTAACAGAAGCTGCACTCCGGAGCGGCCCGCATCAAACAGCTCCCGCGAATTTCGAATCCTGGCAAACGAGGTCAACAGGGTGCTCAAAGCCGGATCCGCGTCGGCGGACGAGATGCTGTCCTGGCGCTGAAAAATCTGCCACAACGCCACCAGCGCCTGAAGGATGCCCGCGGTATCGGCCCGCAAACCCTGGTCGCGGATCTGCGTCACGGCTTGCGCGGTGTCCAGGAATTGCAGAACGGTCTTATCGGAAAGCGAAGTAACCTCAGCCAGGAGCGGGAATTGGGCACCGAGGATGCGATAGTCGCGCACCAGCCGGTCCACGGTGGTGTTGTCGAGCGATTTGGCCCTGCGCCGGTTGATGTCGCTGATGGCCATGAAAATCTTCAGAGGCTCATTTTCGACCGCCTTGCGGCACAGGGCGAAAAGGGCCTCAACCACGTCATCGGGTTCCTTCCAACCGACGGCGGACTTGGTCAGCTTACCGTCGTATTTGCCGTGAGGATGCTGCACAAAAAGGTTGCGCCACACCTCCACGCCGCCGGGCACATGGGGTCTGCCGTCAGGTTCAAGGCGCAGCCTGGTTGTCAGCAGCATCAACTCGGTGTTGGAGCGGAACACGGGCCGCGCGGGTCCCGGACTGGTGACGCGCCCCCGGACGGCCAGGTAAAAGCGTTTCAGCCGTTGCGGCTCGGTGAGATAATCCTGCACGGGACCACTGATGCGTGTCAGGGAATCGAAATAACTGGCCATCCAGCCGTCATCGCGTGAAATGAGCTTTTCAAGGAATGCGGCTCCCTGATCGGGAGGCGCTCCGACAAGTTCGGTCCACATGGCCGCCGAGCGCGCGCCGCCAGGAACGATCACCTTGCCCGCGCGTATCTGCATCATGCCCCCGAAGAAATCCACTACGTGGGCGAACGCCTTGATGCGCTGCACGGGCAGCGCTTTTCTCAACTCTTCGGCCGTCTCCTGATCCAGCTTGGAGAGTCCCAGATAGAGGCGGCAAAGCGAGGGGTCGCCAAGGAAAGCGTCGATGAATTCTCCAGCCTGTTTCTCGCGCGCGGAGAGCCAGTAGTCGGCCGAGTAAAGCACGGGAACCTTGGTGGCGGCGTACTCGTAGCGGAAGGGGCGGTTGGTTCGAAGGGCCAGCTCGAGTTCGGCGATGGGGAAGCCGGAATCGATGGTCAGAAACGCGCGCGAGGCGTTCACCGTTTCCAGGACGACCTCACTGCCGCAACCGCCTCGCATGCGGTAGCCAAGCACACGAAGCAGCTCGCCGGTCTGGGCGGATTCACAGGCATCGATCTGGATGGCCCGGCCCTCGCCGGCAAGTTTGGTCAGCTCACGGGCCTGGGAGAGGTATTTGATGACGAGCTTCAAATACTCGGTCTGATCGAGAGCCTCCGAGGAGCTAGCCGCCTGATAGCCGTTGGTGACGATGTTCCGCGCCAGCGCCCCAAGCACTTCATCGAGGGCGAGATCGGGCGAAAGGGCCGCCATGCGCGAAAAGGAACGGATCGGGCCGGGAATCTCGATGATGTCGGTTTTTGGCCCTTGCGGCGCCGAGCCGGCCTTGGGCAACTCGAGTCCCGAGCCACCGGAAGAGCGATAAGTTTCCAGATGACGCGCGGCCGCGGCCTCGTCCCCGGCTACCAGGCTAAGCATCACCAGCCGCCGCGCGGCCGCCGCCTTGCGCTCGCCGGAGGAACCCGGCAACGCGATGAATTTTTCATAGGCGTCACGGGCTTCCGCGTCTCCATACATGTCGAGAAACTGAGCCCATGCTTCGACAGCCGCCGTGTCCGCCGGCCGGTCCTGCACCGCCTTCTGCAGCAACGCTCGCGCTTGCGCCGCGCTGCCCTTTGCTTCCAACTGGCGGACCTGATCGGCAATGTTTCTTTGGGCGACGGCTGCCGCCGAAATTCCCAGGAAAAGAACGAGAACTTTTCTCATCCGGCTACCTCATTGGCTTTCTACTCTATCATTTTCCGGCATCTCAGTGACGGATGCCACACAAAGGCGGACGCGGACTTATTCTAGGTCAAATCGCGGCCGTAAGCAACCAGGCATTCACGTTGCTGAGGTTCCGGCGCGTTGGACCCAAGGCGGGTATAATGCCTCAGGAAGGCTTTGCATGACGCGTTATCAACTGATCCTGTTTCTGGCGGCACTGCCCGCCCTGCTTCCGGCGAATCCGAAACTGAATGGCCGCTGGGATATCACCGTGGATAACGAAGCACGGCGGCGCGCCTGGTGGCTCGAAATCGAAGGCGCCGGAACCGCCAGCCCCAAGGGCAGCTTCATCAGCGCCTACGCGGGCGACTTGAACAAGATCGACGAAATCGAGATTCGCGGCGATGAACTTGTGTTCGGGTTTCGTCCCCGCGGCGGCGGCCATCTTGTTTATCGCGCCCGATTGGTGGGCGACAAGCTGGTGGGAACCTTCGAGCCGCAGGGCAGGCCCGCACTCAAATGGATTGGAGTGCGAGCGCCCGAAATTCGCGATCGCGACGATGGCAAGTGGAAGCGCGGAAAACCCGTCGCGTTGTTCAATGGCTCCGATCTCAGCGGCTGGAAGGCAGTAGTCCCGAACCGCGACCTTGGCTGGACGGCGGCCGGCGGCGCTCTCAAGAATGAGCCTAAGGCAAACAACCTGATCTCGGAACAGAAATTCTGGAACTTCGAGATGCGCGTCGAATTTCGACTGGGCGAGAAAAGCAACAGCGGCCTCGGTCTGCGCGGCCGCTACGAAGTGCAGATATTGGAGGACCACGGCCGTCAACCCGACACGCATTCCAACGGCGCTCTATACAGCCGTATCGCTCCGGCGGTGAACGCGAGCAAGCCCGCGGGCGAATGGCAAAGCTTCGATATCCGGCTTGTCGGACGGCAGATCACCGTAGTGCTCAACGGAACGACGCTCATCGACAAGGGCGAGATTGACGGCCTGACGGCGGTCGCCGTGGATGCCAACGAGGGGGAACCGGGCCCCATCGTGCTGCAAGGCGATCATGGAGCGGTCGAATTCCGCAAAATCGAAATCACGCCCTTGACGCGATGAAGGAGCGCAGACTCATGTTGCGCAGAACGGTTCTTGGTTATGCTGCGTCGCTGGCCGCGTTGGGCCAGGAAAGGAAGTCATCCGTGCGTTTCGGCATCGACCTGTTCAGCATTCGTTCCCAGGGGTGGTCCGCGTTTCAATACCTGGACTATTGCTCGAAGTGGAAAGCCAAGGTTGTCCATTTCTCGGAAATCCGGTTTCTGGGCGGACTCGATGCGGCGCAACTGAAACAGGTGCGCGCGCATGCGGCCAAGCTGGGCATCGAGATAGAGATCGGCATGCGGTCGGTCTGCCCAAGCTCAAAAGCTTTTGACGCGTCGCAGGGGACCGCGGAGCAGCAGGTCCAGCGGATGCTTGACGCGGCGGTGACCATCGGCTCTCCCATCGTGCGGGCGTTTTTGGGAACGATGGCGGATCGCGTGGGTGGGATGCCTATCGAGGGGCATATCGAGAATACGGTGAAAACGCTTCGGCCGCTGCGCAGCCGGTTTTTGGACGCGGGCGTCAGGATCGCCATCGAGAATCACGCAGGCGACATGCAGGCGCGCGAGCTGAAAACGCTGATCGAAGAAGCGGGCAAGGATTTCGTCGGGGCCTGCATCGACTCCGGCAATCCGGTGTGGGCCATCGAGGACCCGCATTTGACGCTGGAGACTCTGGCCCCTTATTGCCTCACCAGCCATGTTCGCGACAGCGCCGTCTGGCGGACGCCGGAAGGGGTGGCGGTACGCTGGACGCGCATGGGAGAGGGCAATGTGGGTATTGCGGACTGGGTCCGCAAGTATACCGAGCTATGTCCCGGCCGCGCGCTTTCGCTCGAGATCATTGTCACGCCGCCGCGCACGTTCGCTGTATTCGACCAGAAATTCTGGGAGGGATACCGGCGCACGCCGGCCTGGGAATTCAGCCGGTTTTTAGCGCTCGCAGAAAAGGGCAAACCGCTGCCCCATCAGCCGGCGCCCAAGGAGCAGGCCGCGCAACGGGAGTTGGAGGACCTGGAAGCCAGCGCGCGATGGGTTCACGAGTTCCTGGGGCTGTAAGAAGCGAATAGCTAAACATAGCGTCTGAAGTAGTTGCGCATCCGCTCCCGTGCAGGGCGATGCGTAAACACTAATGACGCTGTGTTTATCAGCCATTTTTTGTATGCTGTTTATCATGAAGTTTGCAGTACTTGCTCTTCTGCTTCCGTCCGCCTACGGCGCCATCGTTGCCGACGTGCGGGCCTTGATCGCCAAGGATGATTTCACGCAGGCCGAGAACGTCGTCGGCGAGTACCGGCGCCAGCACGGCGCAAACGGAGAAATGCTCGAAGCGCATTCCTGGCTTGGCCGCGGCGCGCTGGCTCAGAAGCGTTATGACGACGCCGGGCGCTATGCGGGCGAGACGCGCCGGATGTCGCTGGAGGCGCTGGCCAAGCGCGGGCTGGACGATGAGCCGCATCTGCCCATCGCGCTGGGAGCTTCGATTGAGGTGCAGTCGCATGTTTTGGCCGGACGCGGACAGCGCAGTGAAGCGGTATCTTTTTTGAAGCAAGAGCTCGACAGGTGGAAAAACACGTCTATTCGCACGCGCATTCAAAAAAATCTTCATCTGCTCAGCCTGGAAGGCACGGCCCCACCGGCAGTGGAAATGAAAGAGTGGTTTGGGCCGAAACCGCCGCCGCTTGCTTCGCTCAAGGGATCGCCGGTGCTGCTGTTTTTCTGGGCGCACTGGTGCGGCGACTGCAAATACCAGGCGCCGATTCTGGCGCAAATCAAGGAGAAGTTCGGGCCTAAGGGGCTGGTGATTCTGGGTCCGACGCAGCTTTATGGCTACATCGCGCGCGGTGAGGATGCGCCGCCGGAAAAAGAGAAGCCCTACATTGATGAAGTGCGCCGCACGCATTATGCGGCGCTGCCATCGATGCCCGCGCCGCTAAGTGGCGAGAACTTCAAAATCTACGGCGCCAGCACCACGCCGACGCTGGTTTTGCTGGACAAACACGGCATCGTGCGCATGTACCATCCCGGCAAGATGACTTACGAGGATTTGGCCGGGCGAGTGGAGCAAGTGGTGCGGTAGGGTGTCATTTCGCGCCCGTTCGCCAACCTTTGTGTCTTGGTGGCGCAGCCTTTAGGCTGCCGGCTTCAGTGCCGGCGCCACTGAGGCACTTGTTTCCAATCACTTCCCGCCTCCGGCCGGCACGCGCCGGCGCACTTCGTCGAAAAAATTGAGCAGGAACGTGACCTGCGTGCGCGGTGCATCGCCGCCTTCGGCGCCCATCAGCACCGCAAAGCGCTTTCCGTTTGGCGCCAGATCGAGGGCCGAAAAAGTCCCTCGCAACGTAATCGTCTTCCCGGACCATTGCCGCGGCTTGTCCGCAACAAACGATCCACCCTTCACCGTATAGGAGGCCACCATGATCCGGCCGTCCTCGGTGTGGAAGAATAGTTCCCTGCCGTTGCGCGACCACAACGGTGTTCGGCCGCTGCTGTTGGAGATCTGCCATTTGCCGCCCGTATCCGGGAAGGCGCGGACGTACACTTCGTAGACCCCGGATTCGTTCGAGTGATAGGCCAGCCAGCGCCCATCCGGAGAGAATGCCGGACTCGCTTCCACAAACGGCGCGCTCAGAAAAAGCTCGGGCTTACCCCCGCGCAGGCCGTTGGCGTCCCCTTCGATGGGCACGGTCCACAGGTCCGGGAGCCCTGAGTTGAGTTGGAAACTGGCGAGGCGCTTGCCGTCCGGCGTGAATGAGTAGGGGAAGAAACCATTTTTTCCCTCCAGCAGCCGCTGCGGTTTGCCCGCCCCATCGGCGCGTACCCACCACAGGCCGGCCTCTGATCTGTAGACGATATACCGCCCATCCGGTGTCCATACCGGGTTTGCGTCTGAAGCAGGATCGAATGTCAGCCGGGTCATCGTATCCCGCTGCCATTCGTAAATCCAGATGTCGCTATTACTGCCTTCCAATGCACTCAAGGCCAGCCGCGTGCCATCGGGAGAAAACCGCGGCGTTACGTAATTGCCGGGCTTGGCCAGCAGTGGTTCCGTATTACCCTCCCCGTCCAGCCACTGGAAGGTGAAAGCGCCTCCGGCATGGCCGCCGCTTTGGTAGATCGCCGTACCGGCGAGCGAAAAATCAAACTGGGCCCGGCCGCTAATATCTTGCGTGACTCCCTCCAGCATAGGAGTGGGTGTTCCGGAGATTTCGAGTCTGTCCGGACGGAAGGGCACGGCGAACAGGGTTTGCTTGTGCATTACAAGCAGGTGGCCGGTGCTCACATAGCGCGCCCAGGAGGCCCCCTGATACACAGTTTTCCGTTTGCCATCGGCCAGCGAAACGACGTCTATGCTGGCGTCATCATATACATTAGCCTGCTTGCTGGAGGTGAGCAGCACCGCTTTGCCGCCGGGCAGTATCTGCGGCCAGCGCTGCCGGATTTCCCCGCTCTCTTTATCCAATGCAAGAATCTGCTCCGGTTTCCCGCCGGAGGAGGGTACGCGGTGAAGGCCGGAGGTGAGGCCGAGAGACGCGATGATCGTGCCATCCTCGCCCCAACTGGCGCCTCGCAGACTGGGGGCATCGCACAAAGTCAACGCTCCACCGCCATCGACGGAGATCTTCTTCAGCTTGCCGCTGGCGGCGAAGCCGATCCACTGGCCGTCTGGTGAGAAAAAGGGATAATGAGCCCCTTCCGTGCCATCCAGACGGGCCGGCTTTATCTGGTCCAGGCGGCGCGTGTACAACGAATCGCCGCCTTTGGAATCGCGGGCGACGAAGACGATGCGCGTGCCGTCAGGGGAAAGGACGATAGCGGCGCCGCGTGCGTTAGACAACGTAATATCGCGAAATTCGGCGTCAATGCGGATCAGCGGGCGCTCGACGGTGCGCTTGGCTTGCCACAGCGCACCGGCCAAACCAAGGGCGGCCGCAACAGCCACTCCGGCCACCATCCACGGGATTCGCGCGCGAGCCGCGTGAGGCGGAGCGCCGGTATCGGTCCAGGCTTCGCCAACGTCCCGCAGCCGCTTCTTCTTGTCGCGCTCCAGACACCGGCGCAACAGACGCAGGATCGCCGGAGGCGTATCCTTGGGCAGCGCTTTCCAGTCGATCTCGCTCTTGAGCACCGCCGCCAGCGTGTCGCTGACCGTTTCGCCGCCGAACATCCGCTTG
>Ga0187893_10004931_pt1 | contig 24672 bp, 18 predicted proteins | sample MA1701074metaG_FD_139574 | JGI IMG/M metagenome (GOLD analysis project Ga0187893, IMG submission 139574) | White microbial mat communities from a basaltic lava cave in the Kipuka Kanohina Cave System on the Island of Hawaii, USA - MA170107-4 metaG ... | reverse complement strand
ACGCGGCGATGGACTGGCTGGAGCGCGCCTACGAGGAGCGTTCGGGGGCGGTGTACGGCATCAAGACTTCGTTCGTGTTGGCGCCGCTGCGCGGGCACCCGCGTTTCCAGGCCTTGCTCAGGAGGATGAACCTGGCCTGACGCTCAGCATCCGCTCACACAGTCCACCAGCGGGAAACGAAAGCGGCCGCCGGCGAAGGCCGTGCGACCGCTGAAGTTGCCCCTCCTGGGCTCGAACCAGGACTCTCCTGATCCAGAGCGGCTCCCCGCAAATCCCATCTTCCGACAACGCGTTATCACTCCGCGGGTTCGCGTCGGCCGTTGTCGGGAAGGAAAACCGAAATGACGGGGGTTGTCGGGCCTAACGTGGACAGTAACGATGACACGAAAGGTCTGCTGATTCTGGGTCAGGAGAGTTCTGAACACCGCTCCAAATGGCCACACAACGAACGCGACCGACCGCGGAGCCCTGTGCCCACCTCCCATAACCATGCCTCCGCGGGGCTCGCCCGCTTGCGACCGCCAACACGACGTATCACTCTTGAGCCCGGTACGAAAGTGGCTGGCTCTTCCGTCACCCGTCCGGACTCTCCAAGACCGGGAGCTCCTAACTGATCGACTACGAAGACGATTTCGAAGAACCAGAACCGCCTGAGGAGGAGGAGCGACCTCGCGACGTCGCAATCGACGCAGCGCTCGCTCGCCTCCGTGCGTTCTTCCGCGAGTCCCCTCTTCGCCTTTTCTATTCAATGCAAATCCAGACGGCTCTGGAGCGCGACTTCTTCCACTGGATCACGGGCAAGGCCCTCCTCGAGCTCGCGCTGAGCGGCGAGGTAACCCGAGTCTCCGAAACGGTTCACGGTAATCCCGTCAACTTCTATGCTCACCCCAGCCACAGGTACTTCCGTCGGCAACTCTCAACCATGATTCGCGTGTTGGAGAAAATATTCCACCCGGACTTTGCTCATGCTGTTGGACTGTATGGTGAACTCATGTTCGACGCTGCGCTCGGGCGACATGGCTTCCGCGCCGAAGCAAAGAACGCGAACAGCTGGAAGGGCAAGGTCTGGGCGCAGAGCGGGCATAATCTTGATCGGATCCTCACACGAGACGATCGAGCCTACGGCGTCGAGATCAAAACACACAGGGCTACATCTCTCGGCAAGAGCTCGCCATGAAATTGGGCATAGCTCGTCACTTGGACCTGACCCCACTCTTCATCATGCGATTCGCCCCAAAGTCCTACATTCATCAGATCATTCAAAGCAGCGGATTCGCTCTCCTTTTCGAGGACCAGATGTACCCGCCGGGCCACGCTGCTCTGCTCACCGAGGTCCGCGAAACGCTCGGCCTCAAGGTCCTATCCCCCCGCGACGTGAAGGAGGGCGACGTCCAGCGTTTCCTGAACTGGCACACGCGCCACGCCGGCGCCTAAGTCACTCGTATTCAGGGCCGACCCGCTAACCAGCTCCGCCCAGCTCACTTACGAGGCCTCTCCTGTGAATTCACGCGCGAATTCACACCCGGCCTCCCTATCCTCCCGCAAAGACGCCCTCCCGCCAACTCCAGTCCGCCACGACATTTAGGTCGATCGTTCGGGACCGAGGCCGTCCCACCTAGCTCGAGGGAGAGGATGCTCAAGCCACGAACTCCTAAGCTCCCTGGTGAACCGCGTGCCGGTACCAGAAGCTGGTACAAATACTACGCTGGCTTCTCCGCTGATTTTGTCCGTGACGTCCTCGCTGGCCTTGATCTCGCTTCCGACGAACTCGTTATCGACCCATGGAACGGTTCCGGCACGACCACCGCCGTTGCTGACGAGCTCGGAGTCCCGGCTTGGGGCGGAGACATTAACCCAGCCATGGTGGTGATCGCGAAAGCCCGATTGCTCGGAAGGCGTGTGCAGCCGAGTGAGATCTCATTGTGCGAAGCAATTCTCAAATCCTCCCGCTCACCAGTCTTGCGCACGGATGAACCGTTGCGAACCTGGTTTCGAGGCGAGGCTGCGGTGCACCTCAGAGCACTGGAGCGTGCGATCGCCACGATGCTGGATCCAGGCTCCTCGTCCCGAGAGCTCGCCGTGTCCCGCGTGGGCGCACTCTCGCCGCTCGCCGCCTTCTTTTATCTCGCCCTATTCCGCACTGTGCGACAACTACTGAAGCCCTTCCGATGCAGCAATCCGACTTGGATCCGTCGTCCGAAAGACGATCACCACCGGCTCTTTCCGGCAGCGCGGACGATCTCCGATGCCTTCAGGCGCCACGTGAAGCGCATGGTAGCAATCGACGCGAAGACCGGCGCCGGACCGGGATTCCGGGCTTCGTCACATCTGCGCCAAGCAACCATCAGCGATTCGACGTCGCCACTCGACTCAAGAAATGGCCCGGCACTGGCTGTCGCCGAGTCCACCGACCTCCCCTTTGAAGCGGACTCCGTAGGCACCGTCGTTACCTCACCCCCGTACTGCACGCGCATCGACTATGCGGTTGCCATGTCTGCAGAGTTGGCGATCCTAGGGTTGGGAGAGGCAGGGCTCCGCGAGCTACGCGAAGCCATGATTGGCTCCTCTACCGTCCGCGCCGACGAGCCAGCTATAGATTCTAATTGGGGAAGGACGTGCAAGACCTTCTTGACGGCTGTCAAACGCCACAGCTCAAAAGCTTCCGCCACATACTACCTCCGCAACCACCTTCAGTACTTCGACGGACTCTTTCGTTCACTCCGCGAACTCGATCGAGTATTGAAGCCCGGCGCTCCCTGCGTCCTGGTCGTCCAAGACTCGCGTTACAAGGAGATTCACAACGATCTTCCGACAATCGTGGTTGAAATGGCTGAATCCGTCGGATGGAACGTGGCAGACCGCCACAATTATGAGTCGACGCGGCACATTGGCCGGGTTCATAGAAAGACAAAGGCTACCGAGAGCGCTCTCCTGTTTCGAAAGACAGGTTAATAATCGTTAGCACCGAGTTTTGAAGTCCGCGCGAGAATAAAAGACCTAACCGGACCCTCGGACTCGAGGAGAATCGACGCATGGCCGGACCTGAAGCACCGGTCGAAGCCCCGCAAGTACCGGCCGTTCCGGCCGAGGAGATTCCCCCAGAGCGAGTCGCCTATCTCTGGGGGGCCGGCGCGACGCAAGCAGAGGTTAATAATGTCGGCGCTGCTATCCTTAATCTCTTGATGCGGGACCGTGAAAACCTTGGTCTCGGTATCGCTAGTCGTATCCTCGAGAAACTTCCCGACAAATGGAAGTCGGCATTCACCACCGACAAAGGGTTGGACGTAGAGAAGGTTATCAGCCTCCTTAGCGGCAGCGGGCTCGCTGAGCATCTGGAACTCGCTGATCAGATGCGCAGACTCTACTTCGAGGACATTTGCCAGAAACTCGCTCAAGCACAGGTTCTAACGAATCCCAAGCTTGCTACAGCTCTCCTACTGCTGCACAAAAATGACACTCTCAGAAAAACAGAGGTCTTGACCGGATTACTGACAACCAACCACGATGGACTTCTTCAGTTAGCATCGCAGAACGTGTTTGGCAGCGTGAACATCGGAGTACCATTCACCTCGACTGAACTTGTGCCCAGCACCAACGGGACCGTGCCGCTGCTACACCTCCATGGCTCGTTTACTTGGACGTTTGGACTTCCACTCAAGGTGGCCTTGCTTCAGGAGACATCTGCGTACTCGCCGAACACGGTTTGGATTCCCCCGACAATTCTAAAGGAATCTAAGAGCTATCCCTTCAATCGGATTGTCGGAGCAGCCTATGAAATACTTTCAAGGCACTGCGATGTCTTGCGTGTCGTGGGCTCGTCACTAACGCAGAACGACTGGAATGTCTTGTCACTCATCTTCAACGCACAACGACACCGGGAGTCGGTGAATGAAGCACCCTTCCGAGTTGAGTTGATCATGTCGCAGGAATCTGGAGAGCAGATCATGAAGGAGTGCTCCTACATTCGGCACCTAATACTAATCGGGTTCTTGACCGATGGTGACTTTGAGGGCTACAAGACTGGAGAACTGACGGCTGACATGAGGAACCCGCTTTACTATTGGCTTCAGCAGAAGGTCCGCTTTCATCAGAACAAGGGCCAGCTCGGTGACGCCCCGCTTGATCCTGTCCTCGCCCAACTTGTGGGAGATGCACCATGAGGCGCCGCGTAAGGGAGTGGACCGTCGAAGAGCTGCACAAGTTCAGAGCGGACATCTCCTTTCCCGAGTACCAGCGCCAGGATCGGCTATGGCCCGTCGAGAAGAAGCGTCTTCTCATCGACTCCATCCTCACGGATATCGACATTCCCAAGCTCTACTTCAATCACGTAAAGGGTGGCGACTACGAGGTTGTGGATGGCCAGCAGAGACTGTGGGCAATCTGGGAGTTCTTGGATAATGAATACCCTTATGTCTCAGAGGGAAAGAGCCAGACATTTGCTGAGCTAACCGCCGAGCAGCAGAAGACAATTCGCAACTACACACTGCAAGTCACCGAATTCGAGGATGCCGACGACGACTACCTACGCGAACTCTTTTTGCGTCTTCAGCTGGGCCTGTTGCTCGTAACGGGCGAGAAGCTTCACGCGTCAACTGGGGCGATGAAGGACTTCGTGTTCGAGGGTTTGGCTAACCACCAGTTCATCATAGGTGTCAAGATTCCCAAGCGCCGGTTCGCCAAAGAGACACTCTGTGCTCAAGTCGCCATCAACTCATTTACGCGAGCAAAGAACGGGCAGTTTTCTCGAACGAGATACGAGGATCTGATATCGTTCTTTTACGAGTATGAGAGTCCACGAGGTGCTGATCTAGAACTGTTCCGGAAGCAGACCAAGACGATTACGGCAGTATTAGATGGTCTAGCTGACTCCTTTGGGGATCGCGTGGGAGATTTAACAAACCGATCCTACATCCTGTCAGTGTATCTGCTTTTCGAGGAGGTGCGAGGTTCGCTTCGCTCTCGCGCTGATCGAGGGAGCTTTGCTGAGTTTGTCTTGGCCCTCTGGAACCGCCTGAGACAGGAGATCAAGGCTGGCTTCGACCGAAAGAACAGGGAGTTGTACGTATTCGAAACCATGGTCAGCAGCGCGCCTGGAGAGAGGTACCAAATCGAACGCCGACATCAGAAACTCTTAGAGTACTTCGCTCACTTCACCAAAACGAGCAAGATCATGGGCGACCGATAAAGGTATCCGACTAGCCGGAGGCGTCGCTACTCAGTCTCCAAACCGTGACCATTAAACCTCAGCGTCCGCCCGTTCTCCGTCACCGTCCGGACCACGTTTTCAGCTACACCTGCCTCAACCTGCGCCTCGACCCTCCAAGGTCACCGAACCGTGGCTCCCAGGGGAGCGGACCGCGAGGCTAAGAGGTGTCCTAGAACCGAAAGGATCTCCGAAACCCCCGAGCTTGAAGCGGGTCTCGTCTTGACGGCTGGGCCCGCAGATGTGACTCGTAGTCACCGATAAGTTTGGGGATGTCGTTCACGAACTCGTCGAATTGGCGAGCTATCTCTGTTGCCGTGCCACGATGACATTCGATGAACTGAGCACGCGGGAACTGCGTGAGATAGACCCACCCATTGGCGCTCTCAGCGAAGAGCCACCAAAGCCTTTCCATTTCGCCGAGATCCAAGAAAATAGGCGCATTACTACCTGCCCATTCTCGCAGTAATCCGCAGTCATCCGAGAAGGCTTTCCGCACGAGTGAATTCCCCCCAACCGGTACACTTTCCTTCCAAGCCCTGATAAGCTGCGCTCTGTCTCTCTTTCGTCTCGTTCCATCCACCACCCAAATCAACCTCTGATAAAAGGCTTCGCGAGATCGACGCTCTTCAGGTTTGAGGTAAGAGTGCTGGAACTCAATCACCCAACCACGACCGGTCTTCACGTCTGCGATGTGTCGTTGACCGTCTCCGGCAGGGTGGACGATCTCTTGCCAATCAGCGGGAAACTGGTCTTTCCAAATGCGGTGCCATTCCGTTTCATTCTCCCACCACGGATCGCAGAGCTGATGCCCTTTGTGGGCCCAGTGCCAAACGCGAAGTTCTCCGCACTTCGCGACCATGGGTCTTCCGCAGCCACGACACTCGCCTGAAAGATTGGGCTGAGCTTCTTGGCGGTGTCCGCTTACGAGAGCAAATTTCATGTTTGGTCGATCTCGTTAAGGACACTATTCGGCTTCGAACCCCTGGCTTATGAACTTCAAGGTCCGCCCGTTCTCTGTGACCGTCCGGACGACGTTTTCAGGTACGCCAGCCTGAACGTCCGCCTCGATCTCCAGGGTTACCCTAACCGTGGCTCCTACGATCCCGGCAAGGTGCGCGATCACTTCATCCGCAATCCTCCCAGCATCGCGGCCCACCCGCGCCGGATCGAGCTCGACCGTTCCATGAAACCGCGTTGGCCTCGGAGCCGGCGCAGGAGCTCCGGGCGCCGGCACCGGGCTCGGAGCACCCGGTCTAGCCATGGGGCCACCAGGCGCCCCAGGCGTAGCGCTCGCCGGCTTCTCCGCCTCAGACTGCCTGAGCGCGCGCTCCGGTCGCACCAGCAAACCGATCGGATCATCGCGAGAGATGGAAACGACTTGACCACAACGAAGGCCGCGATATCGATCGGCCGCCTCGTCGTAACTATCCGCGTAACCAAATGAGTCCTGACTCCACGTCAGTAATCCCAACCCATTCCGAACGGCTTCTACGAGAACACCCGGGCTAGCTAACCGGGGCAAATAGACGTAACGCGCGAAATCCTCCGCGAGCTGCTTGATGCTCACGTGATCGTTACGCCACAGCGGCACGCGATCAAGCGCCATCTTGAGCCGGGTACCGGCAAGCGCACTGATCAGCAGCTCGTCGTTGCGCAGTTTCTTGCTTGCACGTGCTGCCAATGCATCCTGCCCCGAAAGACGAAAGGCGGGCCACTCGATTGGAGCCTGCGGATTCTCCTGCGTCGGCACCAACAACCATTGGTAGGCTTCCGGCAACCGAGCTTTGACCGCGCCATCAGCCGAATCCTTCTGCGTTTGCGCTTGCTTTTCCTGATGCGGATCGAGGTTGAGGGTTTCGGTTTCGGCGAAAATCGACTCCCAGGCCAGGTATCGCCGTACCGCCTCATCCAAGTCCTGGAGGCGCGCCTGGTCGACCGCCAGGAACACGAGTGCATTTCTGAACAACCGTGGGGCGTTGCCACGCGACTCCAGAATCGCCTTGGCCGCGCGCTCGGCTGGATTCCCCGCTTCCTTGCTGTACGACTGATCGGGACCCAACACGACGAGACGCGCGTCCATGTCGTCAGGAACGTCCTGACCTGCATGCGGCATCGGGTGGACACGTTCGAAGTCGCCCGTGACGCGCAGGTTAGCACGTAGCCGCTTCTCGAGCTCCTGGGCCACAGCGTCAGGGTTCCGTCGCAGCTGTTCCGCGCGGTCTTCGGCAAGACTGATAACGGTCGGTTGAGTGGAATACCAATAGCGAGCGCCATCTTGATACAGGTACGTGGCGGCGCTCGCTAACCTGCGCAGTGCATCGCCGAAAACGGCCGTTGACTCCCCGGGCATGACGCAGCCGAGTCTGATTCGCCGATCCTCAACACCCCTGTTTGCAGCGGTCGCGGTTGGGGCCGAGCCCAGGTAGATCGTCCGCGAGACCCTTCGACAGGCGGCATACTTGCCGAGGTTCGCGACCTCCCCATCGATCTGGAGAGGGAGCGAATTCGGACCATCGACGTCCTTTTCAATGACCGGCTTCCACGTGTCGGACAAATACCGGGTCAGCTCATCCCTGACCCGCTGGTCGTCAATCGGAATTGTGGCCGGCAAGATGAGTGGGTTCTTATCGCCCTTCGCCCAAAGGCTGTGAATCACGGCCGCCATGAGCCGCAGCACACCGCGCGTGCGCTGGAACTTGACGAGCGTCGACCAGTCGGTATACAGCCGGTCGAAGATCTCGGGATGGATAGGGTAGGCAGCCCGTAATCGTTTCTCGTAGTCCGCAGCTCGGCACTCGGGTGGGAATTCTTGATGCTGCGCTCGATAGAAATCGTAGAATGCCCGGGCGACCGTGTCGCGTGCCACGAACTGGGCTTGATCCACCAACGGCTCGAACAACCTGCGGCGGACGATCTCGAAGCCTTCCTCGGCGGTGGCGGGAGTCCAGCTCGACTCCACCCTGCCAATGACGTTCCGCAACCTTGCCAAGGCCGCGCGGCCACGTTCCCCACCAACCTCGACGTCATCCGCAACCGCGTGCGGTGAGCCCGCGGTATCGGACGCAGGAAGACTGATTACGAGCAAGCAGTTTCGCGCAGCCTTGGCCGCTTCCGTGAGTGCCTGAGCGAACGTGAAATGCGTTTCGAAGCTGCCGCCGGGCAGGTCGCTCTGTTCGTGAAGCTGGCGTGCGTAGGCAACCCACTCGTCAATCAGTATGAGGCATGGACTGTGCTCGTTAAGGAGCTCTCGAAGGGCGTCTCCCGGGCTCGTGCCCTTCTCGTCATCAGCCTCGATCCGCTTGAAGGCTTTCTTGCCGCCGAGCTGGTAGGCCAGCTCGCCCCACAACGTTCGGACGATCGTCCCATCTGGCTTGGTGACGGGATTACCGGGCGAGAAATTGTTACCCACGAGCACAACGCGCTTGACTGACGGGAGTTTGGTTACTCCCGCTTCCTTCATTACGACGTCGAAACCGAGTAGGTCGCCGGGGACAGCGCCGCTGAACGCGTGGTACAAAGCCAGCATCGAGTGCGTCTTGCCGCCGCCGAAATTGGTCTGCAGCTGAACGACCGGATCGCCTCCATCGCTGGCCAGGCGACGAACAGCGCCAACGAGCAACCCCTTCAAGCTTTCAGTGAGGTATGTGCGACGAAAGAATTCCACGGGCTTCTTGTACTCGTCCGTCCCCTCACCCATGTGGACCTGCCACAAGTCGGCAGCGAATTCCGCCTGTTGGTATCGCCCGCTGGCCACGTCCTTGTGTGGAGACACCACCTCCCGCCAAGGTTTGAGGCCGTTGGTCCCCTGACTCTCGATCGCCGTTCCAGCAGTCTTCCGCTTCTCACTCCGCGCCTGTTCGTCGAAGATCGTTCGACGCAGCTCCATCTTCATCTTGCGTACTTCATCCGCCTGGGGAGCCGAGACTGCGGAGAGCAGACGTTCCGCGGAGTCCAGTGCTCTATCGGCATCATCGCCCGAGAACGGTTCTTGATGTGCCCAGCGGTTCCGAACGTCACGGAGTTCACTCACGAGCGTGCGCTCCGCTTGGCCGAGAGTGCGGCGGAATACTTCGTTCCACGAGTCCCACATGAGGCGCAACAGCACCGCCGCATCCCACGCGGAGAACGGCTTGCGAGCGTCCAGCCGCTCGCTCGTCATTAGGCGCTGTGCCTCGATGAGCGCGCGATCTTTATAGAGATTCTTGAACTCACGCTCGACAAACGGGGCGAGCCCCGCTCTGACGAGCTCCAACGCTTTACCGACGCGCTCGTGATTTGTGATCGCCATCGGTTACTCCTGCTCGAACAGTTGAGCCTGCTGTGCGTTTCCCTTCCTGCCCTCGCGGGTCAGGCGAGTGATTTCTGGCCAGCTTTGAACTAGCCCATTGTAAGACAAGGCTTCAGCAGCTCGCTTCTTGTCGTCGGAGATCTTGTAGAGGCGATACGCCAATTCACGCGCCGTTTCGGCTTTGGTGCCCAGCTTCATCACTAGCTCCGCAGCCGCGCTTTCACCGCCGGCTTCCAGGACACGAATGAGGTGGTGGGCCGCCTCCCAAGTGGAAAGGCGCCCGTCCGAGCCGGGATCCCAATTAGCCTGCAACTCGCTCGGTTTGAGTAAGCGAACCTTCCCCCCCGGCGCCTTCCTGTCGAGGATCCCAGCATCCTTCAGGCCTTGAATGCTCGTGTTCTTGGCCTTAGACAGGCTTTCTCCAAGACCGTAGTCGCCCGCAGCGAACCCAACCTGCTCAAACCATGTTACGGCCCAACGGGTATCGGGATCGAAGTCACCTTCCTGCTGTGCCAATACTTCGTCGAGCACCTCGTTGATCAGGCCTAGAGCCTCGCGTACCGGTACTTTTTCACCTCGAGTATCTACGACTTTACTATAGCGCGAATAGACAGCCATCCCAGGGCCAATCGCTGCTTGTGCTAAGTCGACAGGTGCGATGTTGCTCTCCTGAAGCCGCCTGAGTGCCTGTGGCAGCTCAGCCTTTAGGAAACGAACGAACTCGCCGCGCGTGCATACCGGCGCGCTGGGCGGGCGTTTACGGCAGACAAGTACGACCGATGTCGACAGTGAACTTTTTCCCTTCTTGATCGTGTCAACGGATTCGGAGAGGACCGGCCACGTGCCCGTAACTTGCAGGTCGGCATCAATTAGTCCACGAAGCATCGTTTCCCAACCCGTGGAGACCTCCACCTCACCGGGGCGGGACTCCCTCTGTTTGTAAGCGTAGAACAGACAAAGTGGATAATCATCCCGTTGGATCGCAGCAAGCTCCTTGAACGCCGCCTGGAAACCGTCCACGAAGAACTTTTCAGCTGCGCGACGGTCTCCGCCGAAGCGATGGCGCACAGCGGCCAGCTCTTCAGTCTTTGGCGTGAGCACGGTACTGAACATGTTAGGATAGACCTCTCGAAGGGCGCGCCGCTCCCAGATGTAGAAGAAGTCGGCAAGATCAGCGTAGCCCATGTTGTCGTAGTAGGGAGGATCCGTTACCACCATGACGGGGCTCCCCACACGTCGAGCGTCGAGTACCTTCTGTTGCGTAACCACACCAGGCCGGATATTTCGATACAGCGTACCAATCGCCTTAACTGGGAACTCGACCGACTTGCTCCAGCTTCCCGACGAGTCGGAGAAGAGGTTGGACTCCACGAAGTCCCAGGTCTTTTGGATTCCCTGCTGTGCAAACGGTTGCTGGATTTTTTCGTATCCGCTGTCCCAAAAATTGAATGCGCAAGATCTGTTGGCTTGTTTCCCAAGTACGAGAGCGAGGAACGTTACGATGCTGTCGGCATAAGCAGATGCGCCGTTTCCGCCCTGTTCGAGTCCATCGCCATCGTCATGCAGCCCGGCATGGATCGCATCTTGCCGAACTGTCGCGTGTATCGCCCGGACCTGGTCTGCAAGCGAGTCCAGGGTAAAGATCTGGCGATCCGTAAACATGTCCGCCCACGTCGTCACGCCATGCTTACACGTAGGCATTGCCTGCGAGTAGTCCGGTATAGGCATGTCCGGACGCCAAGACGGCGTCACCGACAGAGCAATCTGTTCCTGTTCTGCAGTAGCCGGCAGGTACACTCGTCCGTGGCTGCGTCCGCCATCAGCGATGCACGCGATCAGAGTCTTTCCAATGCGGCCAGCCTTCCCCTCGGCCTCGATATGCGAGTCATCGGAGTCCTCACCGCACGCGAGACATCTGAAGGTCCCCCCCGTACCCGGCCGCTTCGTGGGTGTCGGAGCTGATCCGGAACCGTGGCGAATGTGAAAAGCTAAGCGTCCCGTCGCTTGCTCCACGACAGGATCGAGCCACCACTTGCGTCCAGACTTTTGTGATAGCCAAAAGGACCCGACCAGCGGAATCGTGCGACCGCAGGCTGGATTGGAGCAGCGTGCCGTGCGTGCCCAGAGCCACCCCATCAAGGTTAGCTTCTTCCCCATGAATGGCTTGAGGTCGCTCCTTGAGCTCGCGAGTTCGGATGTTATCTCGTACGTCGGGTAGTAATGCTCCAAAGCGCCGCGCACCCGGTTCAACACCTCTTCTGCATAGTATTCGACGTCGGCCGCGAATCCTGCTGCCACACCAGACTCAAGCAGATTCTTGCCCCGGTCTTGAGGATTGACCGCTGGCTGCGACAGAAAACGGGGAACGATCTCGATCAGCGTTTTTGCGATCAGCACAGGAACGGGGTTGAGGTCAGAGGCAATCACGTCAAGACCTAGACGCTGTGCTTCGAGGGGAATGAGGCCCCGACCGCAGAAAGGGTCGAAAAGCCTTGGTGGACTTCCACTGCTGGATTTGTCAATCTCCCGGCGTGCTGCTTCGAGGACACGAGCGTCGCTCCTGCTCTCCCAAAGAACCAGCTCACGCATCAGCTTGAAAAGACGCTCGCGTTCGGCGTCCTGAGATGCTTCGTCGGGGAATTGTTGAGGATGCTCGGACGGGTCGTCAACGAGCGCTGCGAAAACGACCGCTCTACAGGCAGCGAGAGGACGCGGAGCCCACCAGTAATGGAGAGTGGTCGGATGGCCCGCGGAGAGTTTTTTATCGCGCTCGGACTCCCGGTTGATCGCATCGAGGGGCAAGGCGACCTCGATGAGTTTCTTCCGGTAGCCCCTCCTGTCCTTGTCGTCGCTCATTGGGGGCGGCCTTTTTCCAGTCATTGCGGCGTTCCCGCGCGGGCAAGTAGCTCAGCAAAATCATAGTTCACGCTTGTGACACCGAAGTCGGGTTCACGCCTGAAAGGCTTCCGCAAGTACAACGCACGGTGCGTATCGTTTGGACCAAATTCGACAATGGCTAGGATGAAATCCTCGGGCTTGTTGAGCGAGTAGAGGATCTCGTTCTTAGTGACATTGAGAATGTCAGCACCCGCTGCGCGGCCTTTTACCTCGATGAACCTTAGCTTGCCTGTTCCGGGGACTCGACTCTCGATATCATAACCCCGCTTATCCCGCTCTCGATCAGTTGGCTCAAACCCGAGGCCCCGCTCAATGCCCATGACAATTGCTCGGGCCCGCGCTGCAACGGCCTGGTTATCCACCGTATCGGTCCCCGAAGCTGAGGGGCGACCAGTTATCAAGGCGAGTAGACCGATTGGTACCACAAGCAGGCCGCCCAGGACCACAGGTGGAAGCGGAGCAATTTGGCGCTCGAGCTTTAGCTCTTCCATCCGCTTTTCGAGCCGAGCCTGGAGTGCGTCGGCCCTCTTGCGGGCCTCGCCGGAATTCAAGCGAGCGTTGGGCTTCCCTGCCTGCTCCTGTGCTTTTAGTTGTTCAGCGCGGTGATCCCAGTACGTGATTTCCTTGGTAAGCCGCTCCCTGACGGCCGCCTCGGTCCTCGCAATGAGATCGAGCTTGCGCGAACGAACCTCCGTGAGGTGTTCCGGCACAACCACGGCTATCGCGTGGCCCTGTGCTTTCTGTTCCAATTCTGCGCCGATCCATCCGCATTCCGACCGACTCAGAATCGCTTCGATGCCAGGCTCGTCGGAGCCAAGTGGTCGGTAATCGAGATACGGCGCGTAATGAAGGTGCCGAGCGTTACCGTCAGCATCGAGCTCAACATACAGAACGCGCTTCGACACGACCCTGCGGTCGCCTGCTCGCGTAATGCTCGCGTCTTGAATCGCGTGCTCTAGGTAGAACAACATCCGAGGCCTGGTTCCGGGGTCGCGCTCGTCGACCAACACGGTACCGCGGCGCAGCAAGTCGCGGTTGCGCTCGAGTGTCAGGTCGGTCACCGCATCGAGGAGGGGATGGCCTGGGCAGACGAAAGCTGCCAAGGTCTGTCCCTGCGGAGCCACCAGGTCCTTCTCGAACGCGATCCGCTCGTAGCGCGGCAGCACCGGTTCGCCGATGCCGATCAGGCGGTCGCGATTGCGGATTGGTGCCGGGACGTGAGTCACCTCGTAGCGGCGCGCCTCGCGCCGTTTCGCCGACCCGCCTAGACGGTGAAACGCTTCAAGGAAGAAGGACTCGATGTAGTGGGGTTGCAGGCGCCTAGCCTGAGCGCGCTCCATCTCCTCGCGAACGCGATAAACGCGGCTCGCGTCCATTGCGTCGTGCGCCAGTGCCCGTTCCTCCAGCAATCCGCGTAGTTGATCGCGGTCGATAGCATTGGCTACAACCTGGTTCAACCGAGCACGAACCTCGGGCTGTTCCCCATATCGGATGGCCTCAATCAAGAGATCCCGCAGCGGCCGTCCGTCGAACTGCAGTTTCCCCAGCACGTCGAATACTTGACCACCGAGCGCATTGCGCGCTTCCTCGAGCTTCTCCAGAAGCGTACGATAGACGTCCCCTTCGCGCGTTTCCTCGGCGACGAGATTCCACAGGTGGCAGACCTCCGCCTGCCCGATTCGGTGGATCCGTCCAAACCGCTGCTCGATTCGGTTGGGGTTCCACGGCATGTCGTAGTTCACCATCAGGTGCGCGCGCTGCAAGTTGATCCCCTCGCCGGCCGCGTCCGTGGCGAGGAGCACCTGCACTTGTGGATCGTGCCTGAATGACTCCTGGGCGGCCATGCGCTCCTCTCGACCCATCCCGCCGTGGATGATGACGAGCGCATCTCGCCGGCCGAGTAGAGTCGTGACGTTTCGCTCCAGGTAGTTCAGCGTGTCGCGGTGCTCGGTGAAGATCACGAGCTTCTGTTTGGGAGACGGCGCTGGTGGCGGGATCGGCCCCGACCCGTACGGGGTGACTGGCTCGGAGACACGGCCTGCGACGCCAGCTCTCGCCAACACCTGGGTGAGTAGGCTCGCAAGCTCGCGCCACTTGGTATCCGTGCCGCCACGCCGGACGGTCACGGCCAGGCCTTCCAGCCGCTTTAGGGTGTCGATCTCGGCCTTCACTTCCGCAATCGTGCGCGCCGCGGTTGCCTGGTCAAGGATCTGCTCTTCCGCCGCCTCGATCTCGTTGTCGGGCGCTTCCTCCAGATCCTCGACATCGTCTTCATCGAGCACCGGCACGCCAGCCCGAACGTCTGGCGCTACCTCGCCGCCGCGCTGGAGCAGTTCAAGTTCTCGAAGCCGCGTCTCCAACCGCTCGCGGCGTCGCCGAAGGGATTGGTAGATCGCCTCGGGTGACGAGGCTAATCGGCGCTGCAGAATCGTGAGCGCGAACCCTACCGTACCCGCGCGCTTGTCGTTCTGAAGTGCTTCGGCCCGGTTGAACTCGTCCCGCACGTACTCGGTCACGGCCTTGTAGAGCTGCGCCTCGGGTTCCGACAGCTTGTACGGTACCGTGTAAGCGATCCGTTCGGGGAACAGGGGCGTTGCATCAAACTTTAGGAGGTTTTCCTTCACCATGCGGCGCATCAGGTCCGATACGTCGGCCATGTGAACGCCATCCCGAAACCGTCCCTCGAAGCGATCGCCATCGAGCAACGCCATGAAGAGCTGGAAGTCCTCTTCCTTCCCATTGTGCGGCGTCGCGGTCATAAGGAGGAAATGCCGCGTCAACGTTGAAAGGAGCTGACCTAGGCGGTATCGCTTCGTGTACTTGATTTCACCGCCGAAGTACGTGGCGGACATCTTGTGCGCTTCATCGCACACGATGAGATCCCAACCACCGTCGGGCGCCTTGAGCTTGTCCTGAACGTCCTCGTTGCGGGAAAGCTTATCGAGCCGAGCGATAACGAGGTTTGTCTCGAGGAACCAGTTCCCCGTGCGGGCGGCCTCCAGCTTATCGTTCGTCAGTATCTCGAACGGCAAGTGGAACCGGCGGTACAGCTCGTCTTGCCACTGCTCTGCCAGACTTCCGGGACACACTACAAGACAGCGCTGCAGATCGCCGCGGGCAATCAGCTCCTTTATTAGGAGGCCCGCCATGATCGTCTTCCCGGCTCCTGGATCGTCTGCTAGAAGGAAGCGCAGTGGCTGACGCGCCAGCATGGCGTCGTAGACCGCCACGATCTGATGCGGCAACGGCTCTATGAGCGACGTGTGAACCGCGAGCACCGGGTCAAACAGATGGGCCAACCGAATGCGGTAGGCTTCCGAAACCAATCGAAACAGACTCCCGTCGCCGTCGAAGCTCCAAGGGCGTCCTTTCTGAACGACCTCGAGGCGCGGCTCATCGTGCCGATAGAGGAGCTGGTTGGCGACCTTGCCCTGGGGGTCCTTGTAGGTCAGCTCGAGGGCCTCGGACCCGAACCATTGGATGTTGACAACGGTGACGAGGGCATCCGGGAGGATGCCCCGCAGGGAGGCTGTAGGCTGAAGCTCCTCGAGCTTGCTCATCGAGCAACCGGGGTCACTTGGTTCCTGTCATCGGGAGTGGCCGCATCTAAGCTACAGGTCATTCCAGCAGGTTGGCACGGTCAGCGATTGACCCGGTTCTCCTCGCTCTCCATGAGCCGGGCATCCGGACCGTGCTCGCCTGTGAGGTCAGCGACCTGCTAAAGCACGAGTCAACACCTAAGCGCGTCCGGTGAGACAGGGGCCCGCTCGCTGACGTACCGCTACGCGGAAAGCCCGCCCTGGCCTCTCCTTGCGTGTGACATAATGTCGGCATATATTGCGATATGCCTGCAAAACGTCACATTACGAAAAGCCGCCCTGGTGCCCGGGACCGCCTACTCGACCTGGCCCAGCGGCGGGGGATTCTCCGGCCCCGCGATCTCGAGCCACACGGGCTGTCGAGGGAGACGCTCCGCCGCCTGACTGCGGCTGGGGAGCTCAAGCGCCGGGGCCGGGGACTCTACGTCGCCGCCGGCGCCGCGCTCAGCGAGCACGAGATGCTCGCCGCGGCCAGTGCCAGGGTCCCGCATGCCGTTGTCTGTCTGCTCTCGGCTCTGCGCTTCCACGAGCTGACCACACAGAACCCTGCCGAGGTGTGGCTGGCGATCGACCGCAAGGCGCGCGCGCCCGCCCAGCGAGAGCTGCCGCTCCGAATCGTGCGGTTTTCGGGGAAGGCTCGCCTCAAGGGGATCGAAGAGCATGAAATAGACGGCGTGAAGATCCGCATCTACAACCCCGCCAAGACGGTGGCCGACTGCTTCAAGTATCGCCGGAAGATTGGCACCGACGTCGCCCTGGAAGCGCTCCGCGACTGCTGGCGCACCAAGCGGTGCACGATGGACGAACTCTGGCGGTATGCAGCTGTGTGCCGTGTGACGAACGTGATGCGGCCGTATCTCGAAGCCGTCGCAGCCCAGGAGGGCCGCGCGTGAGGCAACACGACATGCCGGCATCGTCTCGGCGCCCCAGGAGGCTGTGACCGTGACACGCTACCTCTGTCCCCTCTGCAAGAGCCCGCTCACCAAGAGCACGTACGAAGCCGTCCTCAAGATTCAGGAGTCCCGCGACCGCGCAACGCAGGCACAACTCGCACGAGCGCATGCCGACGTGCATCGGCAGCGCGCCGCGCGCGCCGCGTTGCGCGCGAAGCTCAAAGCTGCGCGCACCCAGGCAAAGGAAGCCCGCGCCGAGGGCGTGCGTCAGGGTCGCGGCGAGAGTCAGCGTCAGGTGACCGAGCTTCGAAAAAAGCTCCAGCAAGCGGAGCGGCGCGCCCGGCGCCTGCAACGGGGCACGACGGCGCAGAGTGAGGGGTTAGAGTTCGAGGAGCAGCTGGCGGCGCGCCTGCGTCGCGAGTTTCGCGGCGACCGAGTGACTCTCGTCCGCCGCGGCGGCGACGTGGTGCACGAGGTCGTCTACGCGAAGCAGTCCGCCGGAAGGATCGTCTACGAGTGCAAACGCGAGGAAGACATTGCGCCCGCGCACGTCCGACAGGCGGCGCGTGCCAAGGGGACCCGCGAAGCGGAGTTCGCGATCCTCGTGACCACCGGGGAGCGAAAGGGCTTCACGGGGCTCGCCGCGGAGCGCGGCGTCCTAATCGTCCGCCCACAGGGCGTCCTCGCCCTCGCGGCCCTGTGCCGCGGGCACCTGGTCGAAATGGCGAAGGCGGGCGTAGATCGTTCGCGGCGCGCCCAGATTGCGCAGGCGTTGCTCGCCTACCTCACTAGCTCGACGTACCGGGTTCCGTTAGAGGAAGCCATCGAACAAGCGGACCGGGCGGAGGACGTGCTTCGGCGCGAGGTGCAGCTCCACCTCTCACAGTGGGAGGAACGGAGCCGCATCTACCAAACGATTCGTTGGGACGTAAGCCACATCCGTGACAATGTCGCGCGGGTGAAGCAGGGGGCAAAGCCGGTGCCCTTGGAGCGCGTTCGCGTCCAGCGCCTGCTCCTACCGAAGCCCGCCGCGGCCTCCGGCCCCTGAGGAGCGGCGCGTGAGCCCCGGGTATCGACCGTGACGCGCAAGCCGCCGACCGACCTAGCGGCGTCCGTGCGTGAGCGGCTCCGCCAACTCGCCGAAGGCCGGGGGCAGGAGCTGCAGCTCGTGCTCAGCGATCCGGCCCACGATCCTCGCGTGGTCGGCTTGCGACTTACTCGCGAAGTCGAGGTCACGAGCGCCCTCAAGGTGCCCGACGCGAGCACCGGTCGGGCACGAACTACGGACGCCGGCGCGCAGACGTGGCGGCTGCAATGGATGGAAACTGATCGCCCGACGCAACTCGGCGACTCAACGGCGACGACTGCTTGGGAGGGCTACGTCACCCTCCGCATCGCACCGCCAACCACTGCCGAATCGGTCCAGGAGAACCCTCTTGGCCTCTTCATCACGTCGATCGCCTGGACCCGGGTGGGGCAGCAGGCACAGTCCGTTGGGCAGGCTCGATGATCGACGGCACACCGCAACCAACCCGGCCGCCACGCGCAACACTCGGCGGAGGAGTTCGCCCATGCTGAGTCCATCCTATTTCCGGCTCGCGTCCATTCTGATCGCGGTCGCGGCTGCTGCATCCGCGGTCCCACGGACGGCCCTTGCCCAGACGCCCCCGCGCGTCGATCCCCCTTCGGCGACCAGCGGGAACCAGCCGCTCAGTCCGACCGCGAACAAGCCCGCCCCGACGGCCGCCCCGCCGTGCGATTCGCTACTCGCCAGCGCGGCCCGGCGCGACGCGACCAATGGCGGTGCACTGCCAGGTGACGACGATGACATCACCATGGCGACGTGTGACTTCCTCGTGACGGGCGTTGCGCGCATCGTCCGCCAGGGGAGCTCCCTCACGTTCCCGTATGGGCACGCCCAACCGACCGTCACATGCGCGCGTCTCCGCGCGTGCGTCATCGAGCTCGAGCCCGGAGAGATCGTCCTCAGCCGTATCGCCGGCGATCTCACTCGGTGGGAGATCGCGCCGGCGCCCGCGGGTCCCGACGGGCGCACCACGCTCGTGGTCGTGAAGCCGAAGGATTGCGATCTCACGACCAATCTCGTGCTCGCGACCGACCGGCGTATTTACGACCTGACGCTCGATTCGCCGCCCTGCAGACCCGCCCCCGGGCGGAGCGCGACGAATCCCCAAGACCCTTACGCACGTCACGTCCGCTTCTACTACCCGGACCAAACAGTAGCTCAGTGGTCGCGCCCGGCGCCGCCACGCATCGACGCGGATGTCGCGGAACTCAACTTCAACTACGACGTGCGGCGTGACAAGCACTTCCCGTGGCGGCCCGCCCAAGTGTTCGACGACGGGGCGCATGTCTACATCAAGCTCCCCGAAGGGGCGCGGCACAGCGAGGCGCCTGCCCTGTTCCTCATTACTGGGGATGGCAGCCGCACGCTGCTCAACTACTCGGTCATCGGCGATACCTACGTCACCGACCGCCTATTCGACCGGGCCGTGCTCGTTGCCGGCGTGGATGGCAGGGAACGCAAGATCGTGATCGAACGGCGGGGTGCGCCATGAACAAGCGTCCGATCGATGGTCTCTTGGACCTCTTTGCGATCCGTCGCGACCATCCCACCTCCGCAGATGCGCGGGCGCCCGACCGCGCGGCTTCGCTTCGTCCACCCCCGCCGCCGCTGGCGAAGCGACTCAATCGGAACGCGCTAACGGTCGCTGCCGTGCTGATGGGAATGACGGTGCTCACCTCGGTGGTGGTGCTGAACACCGGCAACGGCGCTGCAAGCGCGAACGCAGCCCCGATCCAAGCTGCGGCGCCCGTGGCCGCGCCTCCCCAGCCGACGTTTCTCGACCGACCCGTCACCGCCGCGCCTGACCCCCGGGCCCCGAGCTCGATGACCGAGACGGGGCAGAACCCCAGTATCCCCTGGGATGCCTACTCGGCGGGCGCCGGAGGCCTGCCATCAGGATCGGGCGTGGTCGAGCACTCGCGGCAACGAGAGTATCGTGAAGCCCTCAGGCACTCGGCGGTCGCCGCGACGGGCGACAATGCCAGGCCGGCTGAGCCCGCAAGCATCCCCGCTGCGCCAACCCCTTCCCGTACTGACACCGGCGATGCGGAGAGTCGCTTCCTCGCCTACAGCGACTCCGTGATGCAGAGCTCCATCCGTGCGGCCACAGGCGGCGGAGCGCCCGGTGGAGGTGCTGCACCCCTTTCCGGCGCCCGGCGCGCCTTCTTGCGGGACGCGGGCGATGCAGGAGGCCGCTCGGCTATCGCGCGCCTCGAGCCCGCAGGATCTCCGTATACCATCCGAGCCGGAAGCGTGATTCCCGGGATTCTCCTGACCGCCATAACGTCCGATTTGCCGGGCGAATGTCTCGGGCAGGTGAGCCGCGACGTATACGACTCCAAGACGCAGCGCATTCTGCTCCTTCCCAAGGGCTCAAAGCTCATCTGCCGCTACGACGATCAGGTCGCGGCCGGGCAAGGCCGCCTCTTGGTCGCGTGGACCCGACTCCTCCTCCCCGACGGGCGCAGCATGACGCTCCCCGGGCTTGCCCTCAAGGATCCGCAGGGCCAAACAGGCGCTATTGGCAACGTCGACAATCATATGGCCCGCGTGTTCGGCAACGCCCTGCTGTTGTCCGCCATCGGCGCGGGAGCGCAGCTGAGCCAGCCCCGCCAGACGAGCATATTTGCGGCCCCGACGGCCGGCCAGGTCGCGGCGGGCGCAGCGGGTCAAGAGCTGTCGAACGTCGCAGTCGAGATCCTCCGGCGCGGCATGGACCAGGCGCCCACGATCACGATCCCCCAGGGCGCATCGTTTAATGTGTTTCTGAATGGGGACCTCGTCTTCGACGGCCCCTACGTTCCCGAGCCGTAGCGGAGTGGGTCGACCGTGTTTCGGAATGGCTCATCGAATGCCGGCGCGTGGCCGATGCCATGGCCTCCGGTCGAGCACGAGACGGTTGCACCAGCGCCCCCGAACGATCGGCCCCTCATCGTGCTGCTGGTGTGCTCACTCCTGCTCGCGCTGGAGACCGGAGCGGCGTTTGCGGCTTGGCGCCTAGGAACTCCATCGTTCCTCGGCGCGCCCCTCGCCGTCGTGTCTCCCGCAACGCGGCCCTTCCTTATTAGAGCGGCTGCCGTGCTCGCGCAGCTCGCGCTGGCCGTTTGCGTCGTGCGGGGGCTGCGTATCGCATCGGCGCCGCTGCTTGCTGTTGCGCTCTGCGCCGCAATAGGGGCCGTCGGCCCAATCTATCCGCCGCACGCCTTGATCGTCTGGCAAGCGCGGTTCGGACACGTGGCCGATGTCGCAGGAGCGTTGCACGCGGCCTGGGTCATCACCACCATCGCCGCTCTGGGTGGGACATTGGCAGGGAGTGCCGCGTGGCGCCGCCGCCGGGCTGCATCGACGTCAGCATCACACGGATCGGCGCGGTGGGGCGCCGGCGAAGCCCTCACCGGCGAACGCGGCCTTCTTCTCGGGCGCTCGGAGCACCATGTGCTGCGCCTCGATGGGCAGGGACACGTGCTCACGGTCGCGTCGACGCGATCTGGCAAGGGCGTGAGCTGCGTCATCCCGAACCTGCTCGACTACCCGGGGTCCGTACTCGTCACAGACCCCAAGGGAGAGAACTACGCGGTCACCGCGCGCTGGCGCGGCGCCCAAGGCCACGTCGTCCATGCGCTCGATCCGTTCGATGTGGTGGGTGGGACCGCGTCGTACAACCCAATGGAGTTGATCGACCCTGACAGCCCCGACGTTGCGGACGACGCACGACTCCTGGCAGACATGCTCATCCTCCCTGAGGGCCGCGAGGGGGAACAGGCATTCTGGAACGAGGAGGCTCGCGCGTTGCTTACCGGACTCATCCTCCACGTCGCGGCAAGCGCCCCGCCGGAGCTCCGCACACTAACGCATGTGCGGAGACTCCTCACACTCGCCCCGGACTCCGCGCAACAACTCCTGGCCGACATGGGCCAAAGCACGGCGTGTCACGGCCTCGTGGCCCGCGCCGCGGCCCGGTTGCTCCAGAAAGCTGAACGCGAGCGGAGCGGCGTGGTCTCCACCGCCCAGTCACACACACATTTCCTCGACAGCCCGAGAATGGCGCGCGCCCTTGGCAGCTCGACGCTGGACTTCGGCTCCCTCAAGCGAGATCGCGTCGCGGTGTATCTCATCCTGCCCGCCGAGCGCCTGGACGGGTACGCGCGCTGGCTGCGCCTCATGATCGCGTGCGGCCTGCTAGCGATCTCTCGGACGCGTGGGCAGCCCGAGGAGCGCGTGCTGTTCTTGCTCGATGAGTTCGCACACCTCCGCCGCATGCACCCCGTCCAGCGTGACATTGGGCTGGCGGGAGGCTACGGCGTTCGCTTCTGGCTGGTCCTCCAGGACCTCTCGCAGCTGCGGAGCACCTACAGCGAGACCTGGCCCACCTTCCTCGCCAATGTCGACGTGCTCCAGGCCTTCGGGACCAACGACTGGGACACGGCCGAATACTTCTCGAAGATGACCGGCGAGACGACGGTTCGCGTGACGAGCGAGAACCGGTCGGCGGGCGTGAGCCGCGGCTTGCATCCGCACCGTCAATACGGGACGGCAATATCCAGCGCCGAGTCCGGGCGACGTCTGCTCCTGGCAGATGAGGTGCGGCGACTGCCTGGCGAATGGGAACTCTTGTTCGTGAAGGGCTCTGATCCGCTCCTCGTCCGCCGTCTCAACTACTTGACCGATCCCGGCTTCGCCGCGCGCGCCGACCCCAACCCCCTATATGCTCCGGTCGCCACGTCACCTGGCGGGCTGGAGGCACGCTCAGGATGAACTCGCGACGCATGCTGGCTGGCACCACCGGCCTCCTCCTCGCGGCCGTGGTGACGTGGTTCTCCGGCCTCCGGGTAAACCTCAGTGGGAGCATGCCGGTCGGCCTCTATCGAGTCAGCACCGAGCCCGCCGTGAGAGGCGCTATGGTGCTCGCGTGCCTTCCCGTCGACGTTGCCATCTTCGCCCGGTCTCGAGGGTACGTGCCGAACGGAATCTGCCCGGGCGCGACGGCGCCGATCGGCAAGGTTGTGCTCGCGATGGCGGGCGATTCTGTCGAGATGACCGATACGGGACTGATCGTAAACGGGCGCCCGGTGGAGAACACGATGCCGCTTGCCGTGGACGCTGCAGGTCGGTCGCTCCCGAAATTTGCGGCTGGAGCCTACGTCGTCGGCCTGGATGAAGTGTGGCTGTACTCGCCGTACTCCAAGCGCAGCTTCGATAGCCGGTACTTCGGGCCGCTTTCGCTGTCGTCCATCCTCAATCGGGTTCTACCCCTGTGGACGGTCGAGTAGCGACGAGAGGACACAGTGCGCGAGTTCCGGACGCATACCGAGCACACTGGCAACTCGCATGGATTTTGCGCGGAGTTGACGACCGGTTGATAGCCCGCCGGTAAAGTACGTAGCCGCGTACGCTGACGCGGTTGTGGGAAAGCCTTCGGCGCGAGCCCTTGTGCGCCTGTATGAAGGTGGGCTGGACGATGGACCCTTCGGCTGCCTGGCCGGCACGGGAGAGGCTCGGCCAGCTCGTTCGCGAGGCACAGCGGGACGGCACTGATGCACTCAGCCGTCTCCTGGCAACGCTGCGGCCTGCGCTCGTGACGTTCTTCGAGCGGCGGCTTCCCTCCGACCTGACGGAAGACCTAGCGCAGCTCGCCCTAATGCGGATTGCGAAGGCCTTGCGACGGATCGATCCCGAGCGTGCCGACGCTTACGTGATCACGGTCGCCCGGAATCTCCTCCGCACCGCCTATCGGGAGCGCGCTCGCGATCTACGTCGCTATGTGCCAGTTGGCGCAGAATTGGCTTCAGCGATTTCAGCGCCGGACTCTCAAGCCGAGTACGAGGAGCTGGTCCTGGCGGTTCACCGTGCGGTGTTGACCAAGCTTCCGCCTCCCCTGCGGGAGATTGTGAACGGGGTTCTCGAGGACCAGAGCCTGTCGCAGGTCGCCGAGGAACTTCATGTGAATCCCGTCACGGTGAGGACGCGCCTCAGGAGAGCGCGGTGGATCCTGCGGCGGGAGCTAGCGGCATATGCGTCAGGCTGCGGTCGGCAGGCTCATCCCAAGTCCGATCAGGGTGACTAACCTGGCGCGCCGGCCCAGGCAGGACGCTAGCCGTGTTCCGGGCTGGGCTTAACAACATGGAGAGATTTCGACGGCACGCCTCATCCGGCGGTCACGACAGCACCGCAGGTCACAGTGCAACACCTAGATTTGTAGCTCCCATTACAATCACTTCGAGCTAATGACGACGTTCTTTTGGATGAACCGCTCTACGGTCCACGCCATGTTCCTGGCTGGGCATGAACCGCTGGAGCTCTTCGGCCAAAGCCACTAACCGTCCATGAATCCGCCGTGTGGCCGCCTCGTCAAGACGCCATCCGAAATCGACTGTGATCCTTCCTTCCGCAAGATTCTCACCGGTGAACGTGTTTAAGAATTCGCGAAGGGTGAGATACCTTATTGAGTTGTAGTACAACTGGTTCCCGATTAACTCCCACTCAACGCCTCTCCGGAAGAGATCGTAGATATCCTCATACTTTGCCGGCCAGCCCATCGGCAGGGTTCTTCGCGTTAAGACTGAACGCGCCCAGCTCTGGCCGTCAGGGTAGAACGCCTCGAGGGCGAGATTTCCAGCCTCACTGAGTGTTAGTTGGACCTTGGTTCCGTTCACACACCGACGACCGCTCTCAAGGTTCTGCCTTACAAGCAGAGCGCGGTT